>Ga0326728_10019802_pt1 | contig 12977 bp, 13 predicted proteins | sample MB3enrmetagenome_FD_207602 | JGI IMG/M metagenome (GOLD analysis project Ga0326728, IMG submission 207602) | Lab enriched peat soil microbial communities from McLean, Ithaca, NY, United States - MB31MN | ecosystem: Environmental > Terrestrial > Soil > Wetlands > Peat | place: USA: New York...
ATAAGAATGGCGATCAGGATGACAAATCCCCACGCAAACAGCCTGTCCTCCTCGGTCATCATCTCGTCACCAGTATCAAAGGAGTTATTTCGATAAATGATAGCTCCTCAAAGCCCTGTAAATCAATGACAAATTCCCGACCCTGGATTTCGCAGCTCACCGTGACTATGTCACCTTTGAGCGGGAAGAAGGCTTCTTTATCTTCCGACTCCACCCGCACCTGGACTTCGGGGCCGGTGGCGCCTAAACGCATGGACCGGATTCTTTTCTGGCGCTCGGTGTTAAAATTTACCCGGCCGATCCGGGCCCCGGAATAAATCTTATTGCCGGCCTGGTTATTACCTTCCAAAAGGTAAAGACCTAACGGACCTGCCGCATAGTATCGGCCGTTCTTTAAGGCGAAACTGTTAAAGGACCAGCCGGTGTAAGCGCTGGGATTGAAGGTGTTGCCGGTTAAAACCCAGCACTCGATATCCGCCTGGGTGACAACCCAGGCCAGGGCGCCCAGCAGCCGGCCGCTGGCGCCTGGCAGGACCACTACCTTGGGGATAAGGGCTACCAGACCGGAAGTGGCACCTATGAGCCTACCAGACCAACCTGGGACTATCACCGGAAGGGTGATGGGGGCAACAACTAGGGTAGCCTGGCCCCCCATTAGCCGACCAGAAGCACCCTCCACCACCACGGTAAAAAAGGTGGTGGTTATTGGGGCTCCCTGGCTGCCCAGCAATTTGCCCGCATTGCCCGGCAGAGTCACCAGGAGTACTATCCCGGTCAGATTGCTCTGTCCCCCCATCAACTTGCCTGATTGCGCCGAGATCAGCAGCGGCGCACTTATGGGCGGCGTGGAAGTGGAAGTGCTGACGGCAATAGCAGTCGATAGAGGATAAATGAGATGCAGAGCCACGGTGTTCGAAGTTGAGGTGGCAACCGAGATATTGGTGGTCAGGTTGTAAGTAGTAGCCACGGCTTCCCCTTAATTATTAAAAGGCCAAAGGCCAGCGGCCTGAAGTTCTGCCTTAGTGTGGGGCCTGACAAAACATTGAAGCATCGAATCCGGGTTATTTAGTAGAGCCTGAGATGCTTTACTATCACCAGTAATGCTCTCGATTTGTGTCGCCAAGTCCTCCATTATATCGAAATAGGGCTGATTCTGGAAACCAACCGTGGGTGGGTTAGCAAGAGGGTTGGATATTAACTCTTCGCTATATTGAGCGAAAGCCATTATTGGAAGGAATGGGATGCAGTTAGGGCCAAAATTGCCCACACCAGCCGAATAATTTTCTATAGGAAAAGGGTCGGGGCCGGTTACCTGAAGCACAACAGTAGGAAATTGTGGAGAGGGTGGCTCAAATGCCCAAACGGGAAGAAGGACTGGTGTCACCCCCCATTGCATCGGTGTCATAGAATAACTATCACGCGGGTTACCGTAAGGCGGCGGTGGTGGAGTAGCACTAAAATATGTTTGATAATATTGCATTTCAGGAGGAGGGTTCGGAACAGTTGCCCAAGGAATCTGTCCAGACCCATCTGGAGGGTTCCCTGGCCACTCTGTGGCAGGATCATAACCCGGTTGGTGCCATGCTTCACTTGACCAGGGCGGGTCATCATATGTCCCGGTTTTATATGCAGCCATGATTGTTGTATTAAACCATGTATATGCGACGCAAAATGTAAAACAATATAAAAGTGGCCCAACCGGGCATAGTATGGCAAAATTACTATAATTAACAGTCATGGTAGTCCGATACCAAATATCGTATTCTTCCGCCACATTTATCAATACTTCCCCGGTATCGGTATCCCATTCTTTATCTGCAAAATAAACCCCATTAACATAGGTTGAATAATTAGCTATTGTCATCGTGCCGGAGTCTGGTAACCGAACTATCTTACATTGTGTTAAGAGATTAAGTTTAAGGCCATCTGGCCCTAAGGCGTTTGCGTCACTGCCATTATAAGTCTTGTTTATCGAAACTTGATAATATCCTATAACTCCTTTGAATATCCACTTAATTACATCTTCGCCTACTCTCGGAACATATTGAGCAGTTCCACCACCAATATCCACAAAACCCAAAACATATAACGGAGTAATATTGCCGCCATCTTTGTCTGTCTGACAGGCGACAATAACGCTATCTCCTGGCCGAAAGCTCATCCAAGCTTTCTCATAATAATTGCCGTCTTTATTAAAATCCTGGGCTTGGTGGGCGGGACGGTCATATAATACTGGTGGCCCGTTTACACCCATCTCATATCCAACATCCGGATTATCCCAATACTGCTTCTTGGGGCAGAAAAAGAGGGGAATCCAGTTTGAGGTTGATCCCCATTGCCCTGACACTTTCACCAAGGAAGTCACACCACAGGGGTCACTACCAGCCGTGCCAAACTGACCAGCAGGTTGAAATTCGGTAATGACCCCTACAGCCAACGGTCCCTGATAGACTTCGGAGAAGTCATCATAGTTGAGCCGGTATGACCCGGGTCGGCTTACCTTTGGTACGATTTCCATTTAGTTTTCAACCACTTAACCTGTGATTGAGGTGTCATTATCATTCAAAAGCACCGGGTTTATCTGCAGCAGCAGGCCCACGGCATTGACCAGTTGCGGGGTGGCCATCGGGATCACATCGTAGAGCTGCTTCCAGGCATCCCCGCCATTCTTGGAGCCGCTGGCGCTCTGTGCATAAGTGGTCCCGCCCCCCACATTGGTCAAATTCTCGCCATTGATGAAGTTGCCGGTCTTGGTTTCCAGGTAGAAATAGCCGGCGGCGGTCGTACCCCAGGAGCCAGACAGCGTATTTACCAAAGTAACGAAAGCTGTAGCTCCAGAACTGGCGCCTTTGATCTCTGTACCTGGGGCTGGCAAATTCAACCCGGCTGAGAAGGGCAGCTTCCAGAAAAACTTAAAACTCCCTTGGACGGTGTTCCCGTCAGCCACATCCTGGGCCGCCATGATCCATTGCTGTGGCACATTACTGAATTGGGCCTGAGCCTTGCCGTTGGCGTTTAGGCTCAAAAACCACTGGTTCAGGGCCAGAGCGTTATAGTTGACTACGCGGGTCAACTGGATCGGAGCATAACCCCTGGCTCCACTTCCCCCACTGCCGGTGGGCATCTCCTGTAAATTGGCAAAGGTGATGGGCCCGCTCGGCACGACCACATTTTTATACAGCCCCAGATTCAGCGTCACATTACTGAGCAAGATCTCAAGATCGCTGAATTCGCCTTCTTGAACGACCATGGCTTTATCTCCTTTTAGCTAACGGATAATTCCACGACATCGGAGGTCGCGGTTATCACCTGAATATCGGTTGATAGATCATGCACCGGGAAGACCACCGCCGGCTTGATTATCAGGATGAAAGTTCTAGCTTTATAAACTCTCCCGCTGGAGTCTTTGATGGCCAACTGTCCGTAATGGGTGCCCACATCCGAGAGGTCCGCCACCGCAAGCAAAACCGAAACTACCCCGGCAGCAGCTTGGCTTTTGTCGAAATCGGTATCGGCTTTGGTAATGTAAGGCGGCCCATAACCCAGGGTGCGTCGGACCTCCAAACCCAAAATACAGGCGCTCATATTCAGAGGAGCACCATTTAAGGTCACCTGGAAAGTTAAATTCCTGCTTTCTCCCTGATAATATTCGACCTGGTTCATGACTGTTCCTTTAGAGCTGGCCCTCGATCATTTTCCAGGCCTGCCCGGTAATCAGCGGCCCATAGGTCTTGGCAATCTGTTCCTTGATTAAAGCAACTTGCTCCGCCTCAAGGTCCAAAGGTTCTTTAGCGGCATAGATGGCGGAGGCCAGGTCATACCGTTTTACTTGCTCCGTTCCAATGAGAGGCGGCTCACCCTGTTGGGGGGGGGCCAGCAAGGCATTGATGGCAGCCGTCCGTAGAGTGAAATTCTTAGGGTTTTCCGGGCTTTCCGGGATGACCTTGCCATCGAACTGTTTAAATTCCTTGCTGAAATCTACTGCCTGCATAAATCCTCCGGGTTAATTTAGTCTTGCCTGGAGAGCGTCAATCTGTACTTGTTGCTCCTTGATGGCTTCCACCAGAAGGCCGACCAGAGCCCCGTAATTGACCCCGGTGCAGAAATTCGGGTCTTTTAAGTCAACATCCGCCACCTCTGGAATGACCTTATGAACATCCTCGGCAATTAAACCAATACCAGGATGACCACCTAATTTCCAGTTAAATCTTTTACCAGAAAGGTTTTTCACCAACTCTAAGGCCCCTGTTATCGGGGTAACATTATCCTTCCACCTCATACTTGAGCCGTTGACCCAGGCGTGAGTTGATTGATTGTAATAACCACCTCCGGTGGACTCCATCGTCAAAAGATAGGTGCTGGGGGTAGTGTTGCCGATGCCGACATTTCCTGCAAAATAGTTATAGTCACTTGACCCAGCTTGGTAAATTGCGTAAGGATTATTAGTCTGAGTCCCGGATGCTTGAGAATTTATATATATCCCATAAGTATTAGTGATGGTCCCGCTTGAATTGGACGGATTTTCTATCCACAGGCCCACCGCGCTGGTAATTGTCCCGCCGCCGCTGTTTTGTATCCATATATCGAGGCAATAAACAGCAGAAACACTACCGGACCCCTGGTTTTGGCAATAGTAAGCGTGTCCGGTTAAACCATACTTATGATATGACCCCATACCAAATATTTGGTCCAACCCTGCCATAACAATATTAGAATTATCTGATGTGGGGTAAAATCGGACGCTAGTATAACTTGCTTCGATTTGTCCCGTTACATTTGAATATGTTGCACTTAAAGTAATTATACTTCCAGATGTGATGGAACCTGATGATAAAGTTAGCCCTGCAAAAGTAGGGATTGAGGAGGTGGTCAGTCCGCTAACATCAGCCTGGGCGATGGCCAGGAGTGATTTGACCTGACTTGCTGAGAGGGCAAGGGGAGTGGCGGGAGAGCCGGTGTTATTGCCGATGATGCTGCTGGCGGCCAGGTTCGCCATGTTCGACAGGGCGATGGCCCCGGCTTGTATGCTGGCGCCGGAGTGGTAGTGGCCCGGGTCCACAGAAGCCGAATTTTTAAGCAGGTAATCCAGGGAGGTGGTGACCGCAGAGCCGTCCACCCCAATCTTGGATTGAAGATTGTTGATGTGCATGGCCATTATGTCGGTCACTTCATCAACCACATTGTCCAAAACAGTTGGGAAATTAGCCATCAGGATCATGGATTATCGGTCCCTGAAGGTTGATCTCGGTAAGTTGTTTGCCAGCGCGTGTTTCATATTATTTCTTCCAATTCTGCCCCAAGATAAAGGGTTGCATCTTCCAAGGGCATCACCATTCGCTTTTCCTTGAAATCCACATAGATAACTTTGCCGGGGAGAGTTGTCCCAATCGTGAGATCAGGGCTGGAAACCATGCTGGTGATCTGGATGGCGGTAATGAGCCGCCTGGTAACCGACAGAGCAGGAGAAGAAGTCGCACTCTGCACGGCGATATTGGTGACCAGGCTGAAATTCAGTTTAACCGAATCTGAGGTGCTGGACTGCACCGATATCGTGGTGGAAAGCCGTCTGGTTAGGGCCAGGGCAGGGCTGGAAACCGCGCTCTGGATCGAAATTGAAGTGGTCAAGGCTCGGTAATCTGCCAAGACCGGGGCGGAAACGGCGCTTTGGACTGCAATGCTGGTGGTGAGGGGCCTGGTGATAGCCAAGGCCGGCGATCCCACGGCAGAAGCAACCTGAATAGCAGTGGACAGGGCCCGGGTTACCGCCAGGATTGGAGTCGAGTCTGTTGAGGTAACCGAAATTGCAGTGGTCAACTTCCAGATGAAATTCAGGACCGGGCTTGAAACGCTGCTGGCCACCGAGATGGAGGTCGATAGCGGCCTGGTAACTGCTAAGGAAGGAGTGGCTGTGGCACTGGTTACCGCAATCGAAGAAGTAAGAGGCCGCGTAACATTAAGGGTGACCCCTAATGATTGAAGGTAGGTATCCCCCCCGCCGAATACGACCCCGCTCCCATAAGTGATAAAAGGGCCGGTCGAAGTTTTTACCGAAATATTGGTGGTGAGGTTATAAGTTGCCATTATAATGCCACAGCTACCCTTTGATCTCGAAAATCTACATAAATGACAGTCGGGGGTACGAGAATGACCCCGAGATCCACGGTTGAAGTCTGGCTTACAACCTGAATATTCGTTTTTAAATAGACATATCCGGTGGCCATCCATGGATTAGAAGTATAAGAGGTCACCTGGATAGCGGTGGCCAGCTTACGGATCACAGCCAGCAGTGGGGTCGAAGTGCTGGTAGCCACCCCAATGGCGGTAACAAGGCTTTTTATAACATTCAGAATAGGAATTGAGGTTTGGGACTGAACCTGGATTGCCGTGGTCTGAGGACGGATGACATCTAAAACCGGAGAAGAAACGGCAGATGTCACTGATATCGCAGTGCTTAGAGGTTTGCTGACTGTGAGGTTGGGGGTACTGGTCGTCGAAGACGCGGCTATGGCCGTGGAAAACGGACGGGTCACAGCTATCAAAGGTGAGCCCGTGCTGGTCCCTATCGCCAGGGCGGAGGAAAGCCGGCGGATGACCGCCAGGATCGGGCCCCCGGTGGCAGAATATACCTGGATTGCCGTGGTCAGGACAAGGGCGCAGACCAAGGTCACCGTGTTGGAAGTGGCGCTGGTTACCTGGATCGCCGTACTCAAGGACCGGGTAACCCCCAGCACCGGGGAGGAAACCGCGCTGGCAACACTGATGGCGGCAGTCAGTTTCCAGAGAAGGCCCAAAGTAGGGGTGGAAACAGCGCTGGTTATGCTGATGGCTGTAGTGAGTTGCCAGATCTGGGTATATCTATAAGTTTGCTCCCGAATTGAGTCAATCGTGGCATCGGAAAGTAAGGCATTGGCCACCACAAATTCATCGAGCCAGCCATAAAAAAATTGTTGGTTAGTATAACCAGCACACACTCCCAACATGAAATTTCCGCCGCCGCTTAGTGAAATAGCTCCTATGCTGGTGCTAAAATCACTCGCAGTACCAGAAGCGGCATTATACAGTCTTACTTTAAGGGTTTTATTTGTTATGTCTATAACGCAGGCGACATGATAAATCCCAAACACCGAAACAACCAACCCGGTATCGTAGTTTACTGCACCTGTCGCACCACCATAAGAAGTACCATCCGAAAAGATTAAATGGCCGCTTGAATTTATAAAAAGACCTATTATTCCAGCCGAAAGTACCTTAGACCATATCCAACAAACATTACTACCAGTGGGTAAAACTGTAGGAATAACCCAACCACAAATAGTAGCCTGATTATCTGTACAAGTGCTTTTTAGCGGGAAGTGGGCAGAAAGGGCAGAATCAGCTATTTGAAAATAACCAAGATTAAGATAAGCGGCATCAGACCCTTGTTGCACTCCAAAAGGGTCGGCAATCGGCGCATTACTATAAGTTTCTGTTGTAAGAGTATTTGCGCCATTTCCACCAGCCACAGGGCTTGAGTCGGGAGTTGTACTTGAAATAGATTCAAAATCCCACACAGCCTGAATGTTGGCGTTACCGGCAAAGTTATTACCAGGAGAGGGGGCAGACCAGGGGCCAGTATAGGTTTGAGCAATTATTTGAAGGACTTCATTAATATTAAGAAGACGATTGAAAACAACCATCTCATCAATCTCACCGGTAAAGTATTGCCCATCACTACTCGTCCCATATATTCCACCACTTCCTACAGTCCAGTCAGCGTTACAAACACCCATAGCCGCAGAAGGAGTAGTAGTAAAATAAGTATAACCTTGAGTTGTAGCATTATAAAGTAATACATGGAGTATTTGATTAACACCATCAGCAATTACTGTAACATGATACCAGGTATTAGAGCTTATCCCAAGTCCGGTGCCGATGGTTTGGACACTACTGCCCCCATTACCCCATATTATCCTTAAACCACCTGCACCAGTATCAAGCCAAATGGAAGTCTTATTTGCATTATAGGCACTTTTTGACCAAATAGTTTGATACCAACTACCAGTCCAGTAAAACCAACAGCAAACAGATATTTTTTTAACTGTATCCCCGCTATTTAACGGGAATCCATTTGTTACTAATGTACCATCGTGGATATAACCTAACTGGTTGCTTCCATTCAATTGAATGGAAGCTGCACCCTGCTTGTAGTTTGTAGTGTTAGCAGTAGGAGAATTGACAAGATTAAGAGTGTTGCTATCAATTGAATCTGTCCCTAATGCTCCAGATTCAAAATCCCAGAGAGCCTTGCAGGAGGAGTCTGTAGTGAAATTATTGGCCATAACCTGATCGAGTGGAGTGGATTACTCCGCTCCACTCCTCCTCAGGCCGTCAGATTATTGAATCTGGACGGTATATTGTGAATCCAGCCACTCCACGGTGTCGCCTGAGCCCGGCGTCTGAGGAGTGCCCAAGGATCCATAAAAGGCCAGGACGGTGTCCAGGGCCAGGAACGAATAGGCACAAAGCCCCCAGGTTCCGTTAGGTGTGGGCATCGTGAGGGTGCCGTTGTTCTTGGCGATCTCTGCCGACCCGGTGACCGTGCTCCCGTACCAGGTGTTATAAGGCTGCCTGGAATAGTTGTTGCTCGGCTCGCTGATATTCCCGCCGGCGTCGGTGGGCGCGGTGGTGCTCAGGCCCACATTGACATTGCTGGGCTGGGGCAGGGTCGATACCGCATCATAGGGGGTTCCTTGAGCATTGGTGCAGTGGACGCCGCCGGTGATATTGAGCTGCTCACCGTTGGTGAATGTCCCGGTTTTTCCGGCAAGATAAAGGGTGCCGGAAGATGCCCAAGTACCTCCTACGCTCATAAGGGTCGCAGTGGCACCGCTGCTACCTCCGGTGACGGTCGCCCCCGGTGAAGGCTGGCTGCCGGTGCCGCTGGAATAGGCGATGCTCCATGACCCGGCGAACAGCCAATTCAAGACGGTTTCCACGAAGGCAGTGAACATATTCCCGCTGTTGATGGAAATAGTCACCTGCCCGGATGCAATCGTTGTGGTATTGCCCTGGACGATGACCTTGGAAGCCGCCAGGGCGCCGTAGGCCAGCATGTTGCCGCTGGTCAAAGCATCCATAACCCCCCAATAAGCCGCGGTGTCGCCAGTGACCCCACATTGCGGGAAGTTCACTTGGGCGTTTTGGGAGATGACTCGACCTGAAGAGATTATCCCAAAATAGATGGGCTGGCGGGCATAGCTGGTATAGCCCACCTCTGTACCCCCGCCAGTGGGCCCCGGAGTGGCGCTGAACAGCGCCAAGTAAAGAGGGCCTGGCGGGTTATAGCTGGTCGTCTTCAGGCAATGATCGAGGACTTTTTTCTCAAGATAGTTCGTGATTTGTCCCATTTGACGATCCTCCGTTTAACGAAACAGGCAGCCCTTCTGGAAAATGGCTTCTGCTTCGCGGTCAGGGTTAGGGGTCGTTCCCCAGGTGGTGGTGACTACTTGCGGGATTCCATTGTTCCAGCGCCATAGGGAAGCTCCCTGCTGGCGCTCGGAAAGCCGTAGGCGGCGCTCCGTTATGAGAATCAGATGGCCGCCGTGGGTTCCGATCACAAACCCTTTTTTGCTGCGCCACAGCGGGGTAGGCATCATAGAAAACTCGGCAAATTCCTGGGTAGGCACCGCCCCGCCGGCCAGCTTCGCCGGCGTCTGGGCCCAGCACAGAGTCCCGGGGATGGCCCCCTCACCTACCTGTTCGATCTTCATCTTATTGGGCTCTGTGCCCCTCAGGACCCAGGTATGGTTAAGGGAGTTGACATAGACCCCTTCGGTAAAGGTGGCCACCAAAACCAGATCCTCAAGGAAGGGAATATATTTACGGGAAAACCAGCCGAAGTCCCCGTACTCATTGGGCTCCGAAAAGTAGAGGTTTTTCCCCTGTGCCCCCCAAAAACGGCCATGGGCAAAAACGAAATGGCTGAAGTAAGGGGGCGGGATGATATTGAGGGTTCGCAGTGGATTGAAAGTCGGGACAGATGCAGTTAGCTGTCCCATTGAGTTCACTTGGGCCTGGAACATAGGGCCGCCATTGACCTGTGTGATCCAACATAAGAAATCCTCCTCCAGGTTATTGAGTTGCAACCCGGCGGCCTGGTCCTCAAACTCGATCTGAATAACCGGCCCGTTGCCGCTCTGGCCCCACTGGTTGACCCGGGTGTAGCAGAGGTCATATTTGCCCGGCGGCATATTCCCGGTGCACAGGGAAACATCCGGGCCCACTCCCGGCATCGGCACTCCCCACGGCCCGATGTCGCCAGAAATCGTGTCATAAATTCCGTTACAAACGACGGAACTGAAGTAAATCCAGTTATTTATTTGTGCATAATTCATTGCAGCATCCCCCACCTGGACCAAGGGGATGATGATGCTGCTTTCCGGCTCGATCACGCTCAGGACACCGTTAATAACGCCCATCATGACGCTCAGGCTTAATTCCGGGTTAGCGCATTCGCCGGCCAGGGAGTGGAGATTGGTCAGGGATGCCATCAGCTCATAGCCTTGAGCCCGCTTCACTATCCCGGTGTCATGAACATCGCAGTTTACCATGAAATGGGGAGTGATCCGCTTCTCCCGGTCTACCAGGGGCGCCGGCGGCTCCGGCAGGTTGTTCATGCCGTGAAAGCCGTAAGCCGATAATACCTTGGCCGGTTTGTTAGAAGCCTGAGCCATAGTTGACCTTAGCCCATTTGGTAATCCAGCCTACATCCTGGTTTTCCCAATGATTAATGGCATGGCAGTTTTTACACAAAACATCGCACTTTTTAACTTCTTCAAGGATGCGTTTCTTTGTGTAGTCAAGCATCAAGCTAATTTTTTTATGTTTTTCTTTTGGATCACGATGATGAAAATCAAGACAAGCAGGTCTGTTTTCACCACATACAATGCAGCCTAATGTCTTTTTAATTTCATCAATCAACTCCTTTGCTGCTTTGCGTCTAATTTTACGCGCAGCATTTAATAAATTTATCCGACCTTGTCTTTGATTGCGTTCTCTGTCATGTTTCTTCCTGTCTTCGATGTTTTTATACATGGGTTAAAACCCACTCCCGTACCAATAAGGCCGCCATCCGATGGGATCCCGCCCGCCGGTGCGCCGGGGGGGATGGAAATTGATGTTATAGAAGCCGAGGAGTCCGGTACCGAGCCCGGGAGCCCCAATCAAGCCACGACGCAGTTCACCCTGCCAGTACTGAAGAGAGCCGGCCGCATAGGGAAAATCGGTGACCTGGTCCACGATGAATTCGTAGTTTTTGATGATGACCTTGGGATAGATCACCTGGGGCACAAAATTGAAGGGGATGCAGTCGCATTCATCGTCGGGTTCTTCAAGGTATAGGGGCTTCTGGTAGAACCAGAGCTGGAAGTCCATGATCGCCATGGGGTGGACCCCAAAGAAATAATCTTTCCCTTGAGGGACCACGGCAACTTCCCGCACTTTCTCGGCGATGATGGTGTGATCCTTCCTGACCAGCTCCGCAGGATTCTTATAATTCCGGTGGATAATGACCCACCTATCATTATCCGCTCGCCACTTGACCAGGAAGAGGTTTTTGTGGAACGACTTCGGCAGCGGCCATAGCCAGTTAGTAGTGTCGGTGGAAAGTTCATAGGGATTGGCCAGGGCCAGGGGTGGCAGATTATACTGGGTGGCAATCTCGAAAATGGCTTCATTGATCCAGCGGGGAAGCCACTCTCTCAGTCTGTCATCCCTGACGATAAAGGCCAGCTCTTCCTGCATGGTCTTAAATTTCATGGGATCTGCTCTCCCTCATACTCTTCATAGTCATCAGGCGGCGGCTGGCCTTTCCAGGGCGGCCGCGCCTTCCACGGCGTACCGCAGCGGGGGCAACGCTCGTCAGATCCCGGCCAGATCAACTCCGAGATATTATCTCCCAACTCCCCCGGCTGCGGTAACACCAGATGACACGAAGGGTTTTCGCAAATCCTGACCGTGGCCATGGATTACCCCGCCGTGGCAGTGGGAGCCGGGGCTGGCTTTCTTGCCCCCTTACTGGCACTCTTCTTCGGCTGCTGGCGGCGGGGCTGGGCTGCCTTGGGCTTTAACGGTACCGGCGCCAGCTTTGTCGCTTCGGCTTTTTCGGCTGCCGTACTCGGCCCACGCGGAGCTTCATTGACCATCTTCATGGTCACCGCGGGCTCCGCTTTGGGAGCGATCCCAGCTTCTTTTCGCTTTTGCATCATGTGATAGGCAAAAGCCAAAGCCTCTCCGGCAGGGAAGAAGTTTTGCAGTTCTTCGAAATCATTCACAAATTCGCCGGTGTCGGCATAGATGGGATAGCCGGTACTGCGCTCGAAGGTGATATCCCGCGGTGCCGCTTCCGGCAAATCGAACCGATGCCGGAACCAGTACAGGGCTTTTTCCAGCTCTTCTTTCATCTCTGGGCTGGTCCCGATGGCAGTGATGAGATCTTCTTCGCTCTTGATCTCACCGCCCCGGATGTGCCGGTAGCCGCCGGATGGAGTCTTTATGATCTGGACTCCAACCCCAGGGCCCCCAAGAAAACCTTGCTTATCACACAAGATCTTCCCATACTTTTTGGATCGCAGGACCTGGACATCAGAAGGCTCCAAGTGCCTTACCGTTGAAGGCTTTGCCATACTCCGCTCCTTTAAAGGGCCGGCTAGAGCCGGCCCAAGTTATTTGCCCCACACCATGGCATTGAGCGTGGTCGCGGGAACAGCTCCCGAAAACTCAGTGCCGGTAGTGGTGTCAATGATCCTGAGGGTGCCGTAGGGTGCGCCGGTTCTGACCGTGGGATCGAAGATATATCTGTACTTGTTCGCTGCCGAGCCAGTATTTACTGACGGCATGAATTCGATCCATTGCGGTGGCACCGAATAGTTGAACTTAAACTGCCCCGGATCGGGGATGGGGATGCCGTTTGTCGGATAGATCGTAGTGCCATCCCCAAA
>Ga0326728_10019803_pt1 | contig 12977 bp, 24 predicted proteins | sample MB3enrmetagenome_FD_207602 | JGI IMG/M metagenome (GOLD analysis project Ga0326728, IMG submission 207602) | Lab enriched peat soil microbial communities from McLean, Ithaca, NY, United States - MB31MN | ecosystem: Environmental > Terrestrial > Soil > Wetlands > Peat | place: USA: New York...
CTCCGCGCGGGGGGACGTACGGTGGGGGCAGGCGTCATCAGTGATGTCCTCGAATAAAGGAGAGGGGTTGCCATGACAACTCAGAAGATCAGAGTTTGTTTAAAATCTTATGACCATAAGCTCCTGGACAAATCAACGGTCGAGATCGTTGATACGGTTCGTCGAACAGGAGCCAGCGTGGCAGGACCTATCCCTCTTCCGACAAAGATCAACAAATATTGCGTCCTGAGATCCCCTCATGTGGATAAAAAATCGAGAGAGCAGTTCGAGATTCGGACCCATAAGCGCCTTCTGGATATTTTAGAACCAACCCAACAAACGGTCGATGCCTTGATGAAACTGGACCTGGCGGCAGGAATCGACGTGGAGATCAAATTATAAATTCTTTTACTCCTCCTTTTATAAAGGGCAGCAGAGGGATTGGGGACAGAAGAGAATGAAAAGGACCTTAGGAATCATCGGGAGAAAATTGGGGATGACTCAGGTTTTTCTCGAAGACGGCTCTATCATCCCGGTGACTGTTGTCGAAACCGGCCCTTGCTCAGTGATTCAGAAGAAGACGAAAGAGAACGACGGCTATGACGCCCTTCAACTCGGTTTCCTCCCGAAGAACAGCACGAGGGTGAAGAAACCTCTCGCCGGGCATTTCAAGAAAGCGGGAACAGGAGCTTTCTATGCTCTCAAGGAATTCCGTGTAGAGGATTTCGGTGGGTATGAGGTAAGCCAGGAAGTAAAGGTGAACCTTTTTAAGCCCGGAGATGTTGTGGATGTCACCGGCCTGAGCAAGGGGAAAGGGTTTGCAGGGGTGATCAAACGCCATAAATTTCACGGCTCCCCCGGTTCTCATGGAACGCATGAATATTTTCGTCATGGAGGCTCCGTTGGTTCTGCCACTTTTCCTCATCATACCTTTAAGGGTTTGAAGATGCCGGGGCAACATGGGAATCGGAAGGTGACTCTTCAGAATATTAAAGTCATAGATGTCAAAGAGGACCAGAACCTGCTCCTTCTCAAGGGGGGTATCCCGGGAAGTCCGACGGGATGGGTCCTCATTCGAAGCGCTACAAAAAAGAAGAAAGGTTCTGCTGTCCCATCGGTTTAAGAAAGGGAAAGGGATGACCACCTCAGCCGTCTATGACATTGGAAATCAAAAAGTGAGCGAGATCGAGCTGGATGACAGGGTCTTCGGTGCCAAGATCAATCCAACGCTTTTCTACGATGTCGTTCGAAGGGATCTCGCTTCCCAGAGAAAAGGGACGGCCGCCACAAAGAACAGGGCCTTGGTCCGAGGGGGAGGGGCAAAACCCTGGAGGCAGAAAGGAACGGGAAGAGCCCGGGCAGGGTCCCGGAGATCTCCCCTGTGGCGGGGGGGAGGAACCATCTTCGGCCCCATGCCAAGGAGTTATTCCTTCTCTCTTCCCAAAAAAGTGAAGAGAGCAGCCCTCAAAGCGGCTCTCAGCCTGAAGCGTCAGGAGGGGAAGCTGATCCTTCTGAACGATTTTCCGCTGGAAGGATTCAAGACCCGTCAGGTTCTTGAAGTACTGAGAAGATTTCAAGTTGAGGACGCCCTCATTGTCACGGAAGAAAGACACCTTCGTCTAGAGAGATCCGCTCGGAATATCCCCGGGATTGAGACCCTCCGTTATGAAGGTTTAAACGTCTACGATATCTTGAATCATGAGCACCTGATTTTACTCCGTCCAACGGTTGAAAAGATTGAAGGGGTACTCGTATCGTGAAGGAAGCACAGAGAATCATCCAACGACCTATGATCACTGAAAAGAGCACCCGACAGAAGGAAGAAGGGCGGCAATACGTTTTCCAGGTTCACCCGGACGCCAACAAGATTGAGATTCAGTCAGCCGTGGAGCGCCTTTTCAAAGTAAAGGTCCTTCAGGTGAGAACCTCCAACGTATTGGGTAAGGTCAAGCGCTTAGGAAGAAGGTATGGCAAGAGGCCCGACTGGAAAAAGGCGGTCGTCACCCTGAGAGAGGGGGATCGTATCGATTTCTTCGAAGGAGCCTAATAATTAATAAATACGAAGCACGAAATCCGAAATTCGAAACAAGCACAAATGTTCAAGAAATAAATGACCGAAAAAGGTTGAGTAGTTTAGAGATTTGAAGATTTGAATTTCGGATTTGTTTCGGATTTCGATATTCGGATTTCGAGTTTGGGAGTCAAACATGGCCATTAAAAAATTCAGACCTACTTCTCCCGGAAAGCGGTTTCAGACCATCTCCGAGTTTGAGGAAATCACCTCTGTAACACCGGAGAAGAGTCTTCTTCGTCCTTTAAAAAGGACAGGGGGAAGGAACTGTTATGGAAGAATCACCGCCTGGCATCGGGGAGGGGGTCACAAAAGAAAATATCGAGTGATCGATTTCAAGCGAGACAAAAGGGAGATCCCGGCCAAAGTCGCCTCGATCGAATACGATCCCAATCGATCTGCCCGGATCGCCCTGCTTCATTATAATGATGGCGAAAAGCGATATATCCTCGCCCCTTCTCAACTTCGTGTGGGTGAGATGGTGATCGCAAGCCCGACGGCGGATATAAAACCCGGCAACGCCCTGCCCCTTCGAAATATCCCGACGGGCACATTGATTCACAATATCGAGTTGAAAGTAGGAAAGGGAGGTCAGATAATCCGGAGCGCGGGAGCCTCTGGCCAATTGATGGCAAAAGAGGGAAAGTATGCCCATGTGAAACTCCCTTCGGGTGAAGTGCGGCTGGTGCTTCAAGATTGTTACGCCACCATCGGCCAGGTGAGCAATCTCGAATACGAAAATGTCTCCTTGGGAAAGGCGGGCAGGAATCGCTGGTTCGGGTGGAGGCCTACGGTCCGCGGCGTGGCGATGAACCCCATTGACCATCCCTTGGGCGGAGGCGAAGGAAAGAGCTCGGGCGGCAGACACCCGTGTACGCCGTGGGGAGTGCTGGAGAGGAAGACTCGAAAGAACAAGACGACGGATAAATATATTTTGAAGAGGAGAGACTGATGGCCCGTTCGATCAAAAAGGGGCCTTTTGCGGATTCCCATTTGATGAAGAAGGTGGAGGAGGCCCGAAGGACGAAGGAAGGAAAAGTGATTAAAACCTGGTCGAGGCGGTCTACGATTGTCCCTGAAATGGTGGGGCTGACCTTTGCCGTCCATAACGGGAAAAAGTTTATTCCCGTCTTTGTGACGGAGGAAATGGTCGGGCACAAGTTAGGGGAATTCTCCCCGACTCGGACCTTCCACGGCCATTCCGGAGACCGAAAAACCAAGATCAAAGGGAAGACGGCTCCTCCGTAGCAGGTGAAGGGCGACATGGAAGTGAAAGCAAAACTGAAATTTGTTCGGGTAGCACCCCGAAAGGCGCAACTGGTGGCCGATCTGATTCGGGGCAAGGGATCCGAGGAGGCCTTGAATATTTTGACCTTTACAAAGAAGGCAGCCGCAAGGATCGTGATCAAGTTACTAAAATCGGCTATTGCCAACGCGACGCAGAAGAAGAATGTCGACGTCGATCGTCTTTACGTCAAAAAGATTACTGTGGATCAGGGGCCGACGATGAAACGTTATCAACCCAGGGCGTTAGGCCGTGCCACCACGATCCGAAAGAGAACAAGCCATATCAACATCGTCTTGGACGAAAAGTGAACAAAGCGTCATCCGCCAAAGACTTACCGCAGGCGGATAAGGGAGGACAAACCTTGGGACAGAAAGTACATCCAATAAGTTTTCGACTGGGAATAATTAAGTCCTGGGATTCCCGATGGTATGCGGAAAAAGATTATTCTCAACTCCTCGTCGAAGATATTCGAATCCGTGACTACCTCAAGAAAAAACTCTATCATGCCGGCGTCTCCAAGATCGAGATCGAACGGGCGGCCAGTAAGGCCAAGAAGGCTAAGGTCTCGATCTACACCGCCCGACCTGGCATCATCATCGGGAAAAAGGGAGCGGAGGTGGAGAACCTGAAAAAGGAACTCCAGAAGATGACCGGCAAAGAAATTTTTATCAATATCCAGGAGGTCAAGAGGGCAGAGATCGATGCCCAATTGGTAGCTGAGAATGTGGCCTTGCAGTTGGTAAGACGGGTCGGATTTCGAAGGGCGATGAAGAAGGCCGTGACCTCTGCGCTCAAACTCGGTGCAAAGGGAATCCGAATCGCTTGTGCTGGAAGACTGGGAGGAGCGGAAATGGCCCGTAGGGAATGGTATCGCGAAGGTCGAGTCCCCCTTCATACTCTCAGGGCGGATATCGATTTCGGCCTCGCCGAGGCCAAAACGACCTACGGAATTATCGGCGTAAAGGTTTGGATCTTCAAGGGGGAGGTCTTTCCGACGAGAGAGGGAGAAGAACGCGCAGCCTAAAGCAGGCTGAGGTCAAGGCTAAAGTTTCGGACTCAGCTAATCCTTCCTCAACCTTAGCCTTAGCTTTCAGGGTGATTCATTATGTTGATGCCGAAGAAAACGAAGTATCGAAAGCAACAAAAGGGAAAGAGAAGGGGGGTGGCCTCCCGTGGAAGCAGCCTCAACTTTGGCGACTTCGGACTCCAGGCCATAGAATGTGGCTGGTTGACTGCCCGTCAGATTGAGGCCGCACGAATTGCCATGACCCGATTTATCAAGCGCACCGGCCGGATCTGGATTCGCATCTTTCCAGACAAGCCGATTACCAAAAAGCCCGCAGAAACCCGGATGGGAAAAGGAAAGGGCACCCCTGAAGACTGGGTGGCCGTCATCCGGCCCGGGCGAATTCTTTATGAAATGGAGGGGGTGCCCGAAGAGAGGGCCAGGGAGGCATTCCTTCTGGCCTCCCATAAATTGCCACTCCATACAAAGTTCATCATGAGGGGGAGCCATCTATGAAGGCAAAAGACCTTCGCCAACTGAGCGAAGGGGAGTTACTCGTGAAAGAGAAGGAACTGGGCGAGGAGCTCTTCAATCTTCGCTTCCAGCACGCCACAGGGCAGTTGGAGAATGTCATGCGAATCCCTCAGGTCAAACGGGATATCGCTCGATTGAAGACGATCCTTAAGGAGAAGACTCTGAGCAAAGGAAAATAAGACCCATGGGCGAGAGAGGCAAGCGGAAAACACTAACCGGCGTGGTATCGAGCGATAAGATGGATAAGACCATTGTGGTCATGGTCAATCGTCTCGTCCTTCACCCTGTTTATAAGAAATATGTCCGGAAGAGGACGAAAGTAAAGGCCCACGACGAAAAGAATGAATGTCATATTGGAGACAAGGTTCTGCTGACCGAGACCCGTCCGCTGAGCAAAGAGAAACGGTGGCGTGTCAAGGAGGTTCTTGAGCGGGCCGCCTGATGGATTGGAAGGTTGAAAGTGGAAGGTGGAAGGTAGAGAGAAGATTTAACCACTTTCTACATACTACCCTCCACTTTCCGGCAGGGAGTGGATCATGATTCAGATGCGGAGTATTCTCGAAGTCGCCGACAATTCAGGAGCCAAGAGATTGGGGTGTATCAAAGTCCTCGGCGGCACCCGTCGGAAGTATGCCACCTTGGGAGACATCATTGTTGTTTCCGTCAAAGACGCTCTTCCCAATTCCAAGATTAGAAAAGGGGATGTCGCTCGTGCGGTCATTGTCCGGACGAGGAAAGAGGTGAAACGTCCCGACGGTTCCTACATCAAATTTGATGACAACTCCGCTGTCCTCATCAATCCCCAGGGGGATCCTGTGGGGACCCGAATTTTCGGTCCGGTTGCCCGGGAACTTCGGGCCAAAAGGTTTATGAAGATCATCTCCTTGGCTCCGGAGGTTCTCTAAAAGCATGATACCCATCCTGCTCTCTGGTAAGCAGGTGTAAGGATGAAAGGGAATTTGAAATGATCGTTCCAAAATATCACATCAAGAAGAACGATTTGGTCACGGTCATCACCGGAAGGGAAAAGGGGAAGAGTGGCCGTGTCCTGAGAGTCCTTCCAGAGAAGGAGAAAGTGCTGGTTGAAAAAATCAACTTCGTCAAAAGACATTCTCGCCCTCACGGGCAGCAGAGACAGGGAGGGATTTTGGAAAAGGAGGCACCCCTCCATCTCTCCAATGTGATGCTCCTCTGTGAAAAATGCAATAAACCCATTCGAATCGGGCACCGCGTGACGGAAGATGGAAAGAAGGCACGGTTATGTCGAAAATGTGGGGAGCTTTTGGATAAGTAGGTGATCGAATGGCTAAATTAAAAGAGGTCTACCAGGAAAAAGTCGTTCCTGCGCTGATGAAGCGGTTCAACTATAAGAATCGGATGGAGGTCCCTAAGTTGGAGAAGATTGTGATCAACATGGGATTGGGGGAGGCCATTCAGAATATAAAAATCCTCGACTCTGCGGCTCAAGAACTCAGCCAGATCACAGGACAGAAGCCCGTCATTACGAAGGCAAAAAAATCGATTGCCCAGTTTAAATTGAGGACAGGAATGCCGATTGGATGCATGGTCACCCTTCGGAAAGAAAGGATGTACGAATTTTTCAACCGCTTGGTCAATGTTGCTCTCCCGAGGGTGAGGGACTTCAAGGGTATCTCTGGAAAGGCCTTTGATGGGAGAGGGAATTACGCCCTTGGAATTCGTGAACAACTGATTTTTCCGGAAATTCATTATGATAAAATTGACAAGGTAAAAGGGATGAATATTGTCATTGTGACGACAGCCAAGACTGACGAAGAAGGCAAGGAATTGCTCAGGTTACTAGGGATGCCCTTCCGCAATTAAATCCCCTCTTTGTAGGGAACGGTTTGAAACCATTCCCTACAGGGGATTGCGAATGATCAGGAGGAAAAATTGGCGAAACTTTCGTTGATGAACAAGGCAAACAGGCGGCAGAAATTTAAGGTTCGAGAGTACCATCGGTGTCCCCTCTGCGGAAGGCCAAGGGCGTATTATCGAAAATTTGACATGTGCCGACTCTGTTTAAGAAAATATGCCTCCCGAGGCGAAATCCCTGGGATGATCAAATCCAGTTGGTGAAAGGTACGGGGAGAGTATGTCCATGACCGATCCAATAGCCGATATGTTTACGCGAATTCGCAACGGGTCTAAAGCGAAATTCGAAAAGGTAGATATCCCTTCCTCGAAAACAAAACGGGAGATTGCGAAACTTTTAAAGGAGGAAGGGTTCATCAAAAACTTCAAAGTCGTCACGGATGATCACCAGCATGAGATGATCCGAATCTTTCTCAAGTATGACGCCAACCGAAAGGAAGTCGTTCACCTCCGACGGATCAGCAAACCTGGACGGAGGATCTATGTGGGAAAGGACCGTATCCCCTCTGTCATGAGCGGCTTGGGATTTTCGATCCTCTCCACCTCAAAGGGAATCCTGACGGATAAATCTGCCCGAAAGGCCGATGTGGGGGGAGAGGTTCTTTGTTATGTATGGTAATAATTAGAACGTAGAAGGTGGAATGTGGCGGGTGGTGCAAACCACACTCTACTTTCCACTCTTAACCGCCGGAGTAATCGATGTCTCGTATTGGAAGGATGCCTATTGCCATGCCCAAGGAAGTAAAGGTCGCCTGCGATCCCTCCAGAGTGGAGGTGACCGGACCCAAAGGTCTTCTCGCCCACCCACTCCCCCAGGGGATTTCCGTTTCCGTGGACGGGGGAAAGGTGGCCGTCCACCGCGCCAATGACCAACGAACCTCCAGAGCGCTTCAAGGTTTGATGCGGAGCCTGATCGCCAATATGATCATCGGGGTTACCCAGGGATTTGAAAAGAAGCTTGAGATCGTGGGAGTGGGTTTCCGGGCAGATCTTCAGGGCAGCGCCCTCAAACTCACCCTCGGGTATTCGCACCCTATCCTCTATCCCGTCCCTAAGGGAATCAAAGTGGAGATAGAAAAACAAACTCTCCTCACGGTGAAAGGGATTGACAGACAGCAAGTGGGAATCGTCGCTGCCCAGCTTCGTTCGATCAAACCACCCGAACCCTACAAGGGAAAAGGTATACGATATCTCGGTGAACGAATCCGCAAGAAGGTCGGGAAGACCAAGGCCTAATAAATAAACCCGCCCCGCAAAGCGGGACAGTGAGGACCACCTTGAAAGACAGAAAGAAGTTGGCCAGATTGAAAAGGAAGAAGAGAGTGAGGAGCCATGTCATTGGAACCTCTGAGCGCCCTCGTCTCAATGTCTTCCGAAGTTTGAAGCATATTTACGCTCAGGCCGTTGAGGATACGTCAGGAAAAACCCTCGTGAGTGCCTCCACCATGAGCCCTGAACTGAAAGGAAGTTTTCGCAATCCAGGGAACGTGGAAGCCGCAAAGAAAGTTGGAGAACTCCTTGCCAAGAAGTGCGTGGAAAAGGGAATTCGAAAAGTGGTTTTTGATCGAAGTGGGTATCTCTATCATGGCAGGATCAAGGCATTAGCCGAGGCTGCCAGAGCAAGTGGCTTAATTTTTTAACGGAGGGAAAGACATTGCCGAAAATTGATCCCAGTGCATTGGAGTTAACCGATCGGGTGGTTCATATCAACCGGGTAGCCAAAGTGGTGAAGGGAGGGAGACGATTCAGTTTCAGCGCCTTAGTCGTCGTTGGAGATGGAAACGGCCATGTGGGAAGCGGGTTAGGGAAAGCCAATGAGGTCCCGGAGGCCATTCGAAAAGGGATTGAACATGCGAAACGGAACTTGATCAAGGTTCCCATTACCAATAAAACGATTCCCTATGAAGTGACGGGAAGGTTTGGCGCCGCCAGGGTCTTGCTCAAACCGGCCTCCGAGGGAACGGGCGTGATTGCGGGGGCAGCCGTCAGGGCCATTGCTGAGTCGGCAGGGATTCAAAACGTTTTGACGAAATCTCTTGGATCAAACAACCCGTACAATCTGATCAAAGCCACCCTCCAAGCCGTTAACCAGTTGAAGACTCCAGAAGAGGTGGTTGATAGAAGACATGAAAGCGCGGCGGAAAGCTGAGAGATTGGACATGGACAAAACGATTACCGTCAAATGGATCCGGAGTACAATCGGACGCACCGACGATCAGAAGAAGACCATACGGAGCCTCGGGTTTAGACGGCTCCATCAAACCCTAACCTTGCAGGATCGGCCCCAAACCCGAGGAATGATTAATCGCGTCATTCATCTGTTAGAAGTGAAAGAATAACTGCGAGGGTGTGCGGATGAGATTAAACGAGTTGAGACCTCCGGAAGGAGCGAGAAAAAAGGAAAAGAGGGTGGGAAGAGGCATCGGATCCGGCCATGGCAAAACGGCCTGTCAGGGGTCCAAAGGCCAGAATTCCCGTTCCGGGAGAGGAACCAAGGCGGGTTTTGAGGGAGGTCAAATGCCCCTCCAACGTCGGCTTCCAAAAAGAGGGTTTCGTCCCCTTTTTAAAAAACACTTTGCCATCATCCATGTGGGGGACCTCAATCGCTTTCCAAAAGATACAGTGGTGGACCCCGATCTCTTGATTCAATCGGGCCTTACAGAAAAAGAAGAACGGGTCAAGCTTCTTTCGGATGGGGAACTTCAGCATCCTCTTGTTATCCGCATCCATCAAGCCAGCAAGGCTGCCCTTAAGAAAGTGGAGAGTGCTTCAGGGAGGGTGGAGGTCATCGGCTCATGATTTCAGGGGCCCAGAACATCTTTAAGATACCGGAACTCAAGAGAAGGATATTATGGACCCTTGCCTTCTTGGCGATCTATCGTATTGGGGTCCACATTCCGACGCCCGGAATTAATGGAGATGCGTTAGCCTCCTTCTTTGCACAGCAAAGGGGAACCATCTTTGGCCTCATTGATATGTTTTCCGGAGGGGCCCTGGAGAGGCTGTCCGTCTTTGCCCTGGGCATCATGCCTTATATCAGCGCTTCGATCATCCTTCAGCTTCTTACGGTGGTCATTCCCTATCTCGAGCAGCTCCAGAAGGAGGGGGAGATCGGCCGAAAAAAGATCGTCCAATATACTCGTTATGGAACGGTTATTCTCAGTATGATCCAGGGATTCGGGATTGCCGTTGGCCTGGAGAAGATGTCAGGGACAGCAGGCGAGATGGTCGTTATAGTTCCTGGATGGTCCTTCCGAATCATGACCGTTATCACCCTGACTGCTGGCACTGCCTTCATCATGTGGCTGGGCGAACAAATTACGGAAAGAGGGATCGGGAACGGCATCTCCCTGATCATATTTGCGGGCATTGTCGCCAGAATGCCCAATGCTGTGGTCGGCACATACGAACTCTATAGGGCGGGAACACTGGATATCTTCACGGTTTTGGGCTTGATCATCCTCATGGTATTAGTGGTCGCTGTGATCATCTTTATCGAAACCGGGCAACGGAGACTGCCTGTCCAGTACGCCAAGCGAATTGTGGGAAGAAGGGTCTACGGGGGCCAGAGCACCCATCTCCCCCTCAAGTTAAACACTTCGGGTGTCATCCCCCCTATCTTCGCCTCCTCCATCTTGTTGTTTCCGGCGACGATCGCCGGCTTTGCGCCAAAGCAGTGGTTGGAAGTCCATCCTTGGGTGAATGCCGTCTTACAAAACTTGACCCGGGGTGGGCTTATCTACAATCTTCTCTATGTGGGATTCATCTTCTTCTTCTGCTATTTTTATACGGCCGTCACCTTCAACCCAAATGACGTCGCCGATAATATGAAAAAATTTGGTGGGTATATCCCCGGCATCCGTCCTGGACAGAAAACCGCCGAGTATATCGATAAGGTACTCACTCGGATCACTCTTGGAGGAGCGATTTACGTCTCAGCTATTTGTGTTCTCCCTACGATTCTCAGCCAGAGATTCCATGTCTCCTTCTATTTTGGAGGAACATCCCTGCTGATCGTGGTCGGCGTGGCTTTGGACACAGTTCAGCAGATTGAAGCCCATATGCTCTCGAGACACTACGAGGGATTGATGAGAAAAGGCAGATTGAGAGGGAGACGGGGGTAATAAAAACATTGCAAAATGTAAGTTATTAATTGCAAATTGCAAGGTTTTCGTATTTTTTCTTTAATTCGCATTTTTCACTTTGTAATTCTCAATTTGCAATGAGAGGGTAAATGAATCTTATCCTATTAGGCCCCCCCGGAGCGGGAAAAGGAACTCAGGCCCAGAGGATTATGGAACGGTATCATATCCCTCAGATCTCCACCGGCGACATCCTGAGGGCAGCCGTGAAAGACGGCACCTCTTTGGGAACGAAGGCAAAGGGATTCATGGATCGAGGACAACTCGTTCCGGATGAAATCGTCATCGGAACCATCGAGGAGCGCCTGAAGGCGAAGGATTGTGATCCAGGGTCCATCCTCGACGGATTTCCAAGGACAATTCCTCAAGCCGAAGCACTCCAATCTATCCTCACCAAAATCGGAAAGAGGATCGATCACGTCATTAACATTGAGGTGCCATCCGAGGAACTGGTGCGCCGGCTGGCCGGGAGGAGGACCTGCAAGAACTGCGGGGCCATGTTTCACTTACTTTTCCAACCACCTAAAAAACAGGGGATCTGCGATCGATGCGAGGGATTACTCTACCAACGTGCGGACGACAACGAAGAAACCATTCGGACACGACTGATGGAATATGAGAACCAGACCGCCCCTCTCATCCAGTATTATCGCGGCAAAAAAAACCTTCGTTCAATTCAAGGCATGGGTGGCCCCGATCAAATTTTTGATCAAATCGCCCATTTATTAGATGCCACGCCCGTTTAAGGGTCCAGAGGAAGACGCAATGCCAAAGGAGGATGCGATCCAAGTGGAAGGAAAGGTCCTGGAAACCCTTCCCAATGCCATGTTCCGGGTGGAATTGGAGAACGGACACAAGGTGCTCGCGCATATCTCAGGAAAGATGCGAATGCACTTCATCAAAATCCTCCCAGGGGACAAGGTGACAGTGGAATTATCCCCTTATGATCTGTCACGAGGAAGAATTATTTTTCGTGAGAAATAAACCCCGAACCATGGAAGGTTCAAGGTAAAGCTTTCGGATTGTCATATTGATTAACGAATTGAGGTAGAAGCGGTGAAGGTCAGGGCATCGGTCAAAAAAATTTGCGACAAGTGTAAAATTGTAAAGCGAAGAGGGGTGATCCGGGTGATCTGTGAAAACCCCAAACACAAACAGAGACAAGGATAGATTTGGAAAGTGGAAGGTAGAAAGTGGAATGTGGAAGATCGAACCACGCTCCACGTTCCACCTTCCACGCTCTGATTTAAAAGGGGTGAACTATGGCACGCATCGCAGGAATCGATCTTCCAAAGGATAAACGGGTGGAGATTGCCCTCACGTATATCTACGGAATTGCAAGACCTTCATCCAACAAAATTCTCGCGAAGGTGAATATCGATAAGGACACGAAGGTGAACAAACTCACGGAGACAGAGGTGGTTCGCATCCGAGATATCATCGAGCAGGAATATAAGGTGGAGGGAGATCTCAGACGGGACGTTGCCACCAACATCAAACGGTTGATGGATATCGGCTCCTACCGAGGCCTTCGCCATCGGAAATCTCTGCCCGTTCATGGCCAAAGGACTCACACCAACGCCAGGACTCGAAAAGGACCGCGCCGGGCCATCATTGGAAAGAAGAAAGAGACAAAGGAGTAGTTACGCTCATAATATATTTATTCATCTTTAAGTTTTTGACGAAACACGAGTCACGAACCACGAATCACGTCAATAAAATAAGGAGGGGTTATGCCTAAAGGGCAGGGAATAAAGAAAAAGAAGGTCAGGAAAATTGTTCAGACCGGAATTGCGCACATCCAGGCTACGTTCAACAACACGATCATCACCATTGCCGACCCAGAGGGAAATGTGGTCACCTGGTCCAGCGCCGGCACGCAGGGTTTCAAGGGCTCCCGGAAAAGTACCCCTTTCGCCGCCCAAATGGCAGCGGAGGATGCTGCCAAAAAAGCGATGGAGCACGGCGTTCGATCCATCGATGTCTATGTCAAGGGCCCCGGAGCAGGAAGGGAATCGGCACTGCGAGCACTTCAGGCGGCGGGTTTGAAAGTTCATCTCATTA
>Ga0326728_10019804_pt1 | contig 12977 bp, 12 predicted proteins | sample MB3enrmetagenome_FD_207602 | JGI IMG/M metagenome (GOLD analysis project Ga0326728, IMG submission 207602) | Lab enriched peat soil microbial communities from McLean, Ithaca, NY, United States - MB31MN | ecosystem: Environmental > Terrestrial > Soil > Wetlands > Peat | place: USA: New York...
CTGCCCTGGTTGCACGTCTCCTGACTGCCCTTATCATCTTCTCTTGCAGATCGACACAAACCACTCGGCCGGCTTCCCCAACCAGGCGCGCCAGGGGCAAAGTGAAGAACCCCATCCCACTTCCAACCTCCAACACTGTCATCCCCTCATGGATGTAAGGTTTCAGAATGTTCTCCGGGTTGTAGTAGAGCTTCCTGATGGGACTGACTAACAGATACCCTAGCCACCAGGGACAGACTCTTTTGCTCATGATTCCACCCACACAGAACAGTGACGAGCGACAAGTGACGAGTGACGAGCAGAAAACCAGCAGTCATCAGACGCCTGCACTTTGGTTCTTGCCTGACACCTGGCACCTGACACCCGGCACCTGCTCTTCAAAGGTGTTTGTCGAGCAGCTTGCTGATGGCCTCTTTAGACGCGGCCCCCGCGATCTGTTCCTGGATTTGACCGCCTTTGAAAAGAAGAAGGGTGGGAACGCCTCGGATTCTGTATTGGCTGGTAAGCGTGAGGTTTTCGTCCACGTTGAGTTTTCCAACCTTGGCGCGGCCAGCATACGCCTCTGCAATGGCGTCGAGGGCAGGCGCCATCATCCGGCAAGGAGCGCACCACGTTGCCCAGAAATCGACGAGAACCGGCTGGTCGGATTTCAAGACTTCTTCCTCAAAGTTCTGCTCAGAAAACTCCAGGGTATGATCGCCTGCCATAGTTCCAAAACCTCCACAGATAAGTGACCGCGGACCAGCTATTCGTTGCAGGCCTCGGCCTCGGATTCCGCCTTGCGCTTCTGCAATGCTTGATAAATTTCCAGATACTGCTTTGCCGACCTTCCCCAGGAGAAGTCTTGCCGCATTCCGTTGTCAACCAATCGTTGCCAAACTTCAGGCTGGTGATAAGCGGCGATAGCTTGCTCGATGGCGAGGAGTAACGCCGCACCGGTGTACTCGCTGAATTTAAAGCCTGTGCCCGACTGGCCGTCAAAAGCTTCAATCGTATCATCCAGGCCGCCGGTGGCCCTGACGATGGGCACGGTCCCATATTTCAGGCTATAAATCTGGTTCAGCCCGCAGGGTTCGTAACGCGAGGGCATCAAGAACATGTCTGACCCTGCCTCAATCTGGTGTGCCAGCGTGTTGTCGTAAGCGACAGCCACCAGGAACTTGTCCGGATACGTGGCGGCCATGGACCGGAAGAGTTCTTCGTAAACAGGGTCGCCCGTTCCCAGCGCGACGACGTAAAGGTCCAACGCCGCAAGCTGCTCCGCGATTTCCGCAATGAGGTCGAAACCCTTCTGTGGCGCAAAACGGGAAACGATGCCCACGACCGGACGGTCGACCACCGGCTGTCTCACTCCCATTCTTTCCAGCAGCGCCTTCTTGCAGGCTATCTTCCCCTCCATATTCTTCGCGCTGTATCTGGCCGGGATCAGCTTATCGGTGGCCGGATTCCAGTCGTCGTAGTCCACACCGTTCAGAATACCCTGGAGACGTTCCCCTTGCGACCGGAAGACTCCCTCCAGGCCACAGCCAAACTCCGCTGTCTGGATCTCCTCTGCATACTTCCGACTGACCGTGGTGATGAAATCCGAGAAGACTATCCCTCCTTTCAGGAGGTTGACCTTTCCGTAATATTCCAGCAAATCCAGCGTGAATAAACCTGCGTGCAGAGAAATCTGCGGCAGGATGTGTGGCGGAAATAGCCCCTGGTACCCCACGTTGTGGATGGTAAAGACCACGGAAGTGTTGCGGAAGAATTCGTCGTTCTGGTAAAGACTGCGCAGATAGATGGGAACCAGCGCCGTCTGCCAGTCGTGGCAGTGGATGATATCCGGCGGGGTCGCCGACCGCTTGATCAGTTCCAGAGCAGCGAAACTAAACGCTGCAAACCGCATGGCATTGTCAGGATAATCCTCACCCTCCTCCTGATACAGTCCCGCGCGGTCGAAGAAAAAGGGCGATTCGACCAAAAACGTGTGCACCCCGCCCGCCACACCAGCGTTCTGAATGGAGGCAAACTTGAAACCAGCGCCCAGGGGGAGGGTCAGACTTTGCATCTTGGTCTCAGGCTTGCCGGGCTTGGTCATCCGGTAGCGCGGCAGCACAACCTCGAGTTTATGGCCCATTTTCGCCAGAGCTTTTGGCAGCGCCCCCACCACGTCGGCCAATCCGCCGGTCTTGGAAAAGGGCACACCTTCAGGAGCTACAAAGACGATACGCACGAAGTTACTCCCTTTGATGGCTTGAGGATTCCAGGTCTTGCAGTGCCTCCCTAAGCTAAGTTAGAGGAAGCTCAGCAAGGTTGTCAAGCAGGTAGCGGCGAGTTTACCTCGCCATTTTATCTCGCGATGTGCGGCAGCGAGTTTACCTCGCCATGTGGCGGCGTAAAGCCGCCGCTACAAAATGACACCAACACCAATTTTGCGGTAAGATGACGCGTCCGAGGATATGTGGGGCAGACGCGCCCTGTAGCGCAAGGTCCCAGGACCCTGTTGTCGCGGGTGTTTTCTCACGCGCCAGTAACGCCTCCGTGTTCTCCGTGGCCAGAAAGAGCCTAACACAGAGTTCGCTGAGGCACTCCGTGCTCTCTGTGTTTAGGCTTTAGGGACTCAGAGAACACGGAGAATCTTACATGCGGTCTTCTCTGGCCAGAACCCGACGGAGGAATAATGGAATCATCACCCAAGGAAAAACTATACGCCTTCAAGCCCCAGCACTCATTCTTTGTGGGCATAGATTCAGATGGTTGTGTATTCGACAGCATGGGAATCAAGCACAAGGAGTGCTTCATCCCCAACATCATTAAGTATTGGAAACTTCAAGCCATCTCGAAATACGCGCGCGCCGCGGCCGAGTTCGTCAACCTTTATTCCAAGTGGCGGGGCATCAACCGCTTCCCTGCCCTGACCAAGACCCTCGAACTGCTGCACGACTGGCCCGAGGCGATGCGGCGTGGCTCCTCCATGCCCGATGTCGCCAGTCTTCAAGCCTGGATCAATTCCGGCGCGACGCTCGGCAACCCCAGCCTTGAAGCAGAAGTGGCTAAAACTGGCGACCCGGTGTTGAAACAGACTTTGGAATGGAGCAAAGCCGTCAACCGCGCGATTGCCGATATGGTCGAGGGAGTGCCTCCCTTCCCCTGGTTCCGCGCGTGCGCGGAGAAACTTGTGCCGCAAGCTGACGTCATTTGCGTGTCAGCTACTCCTGGCGAGGCTCTGGAGCGCGAATGGCAGGAGCACGACATCGCCAAGTACGCGGCCGTCATCGCGGGTCAGGAAATGGGTAGTAAGAAAGAACACCTGAAGATTGCCGCAGGAAGTAAATACCCGAAGGATTTCGTCCTCATGATAGGCGACGCACCAGGCGACTTGGCCGCCGCGCGCGCCAATGGCGCCCTGTTCTTCCCGATCAACCCCGGGCACGAGGAGCAGTCCTGGGAAAGGTTCTATCGCGAGGGCATCGAGCGCTTCATCAATCAAGCCTACACGGGCAGCTACGAAGCCTCCTTGATCGAAGAGTTCGAGAAGTTGCTGCCCGAAGAGCCGCCGTGGAAAAGCGGGGGCTAGGGAAGGACAGTAGGCAGTACGCAGTTGGCAGTAGGCAGTAGGCAGTAGGCAGTTGGCGTGGGCGGTGGGTAGCGGGTCGGTGGTAAGAAGTCAAAGGTAACCGGCAGTAGGATCGGACCTTGATCTTGCCGGGCTGCGTTTCATCCCAGCACCTGCTCTTACAGCAGGCAGAGTCAATGCAAAATCCAAAATCTAAAATCCAAAATCGCCCCAGCCCCTTTCTTAGGGCTCGATGTCGCCGATGGTTTTGACAATCCGCGTCGGCTGGTAGGGGAAGCGGCGCACATCCTCCTCACGAGTTACGCCGCTTAGAACCAGAATCGTCTCCATGCCGGATTCGATCCCGGTCACGATGTCGGTGTCCATGCGGTCTCCGATCATGACGGTACGCTCGGAGTGGACGCCCAGATAATTCAACGCCAGCCGCATCATGAGCGGGTTCGGCTTGCCGATGAAGAAGGGGCTGACCCCGCTCGCCCGCTCGATAAGCGCTGCCATCGCCCCGGTGGCGGGCACCATGCCGTCCTCCGAGGGCCCCGCCGGGTCGGGATTGGTGGCGATAAAGTGAGCTCCCTGGCTGACCAACCGGATAGCCTTGGTAATCTGCTCAAAATCGATGCTGTTCGTCTCGCCTAAGACCACATATTCCGGGTCATGGTCCGTAATGATGTAGCCCACATCGTGGATGGCGTCTGTGAGCCCGCTCTCGCCGATCACAAAGGCCGTACTGCTGGGGCGCTGTGCGTGCAGAAACCGGGCAGTGGCCAAGGCCGAGGTAAAAATGTGCTGGGGAGGTATTTCAAGCCCGATCCACTGCAAGCGATGGGAGAGGTCGCCGGGGGTGTAGCGCGGGTTATTGGTCAACACCAGGTACTTGGCGTCGCGCTCTTTCAGCCGCGTGATGAACTTGTCAGCGCCGGGAACAATGTTGGTACCGGTGACGAGCACCCCATCCATATCCATCAGATAGTTCTTCACGGGCTCCATATCAGAACTCACTATCTTGAAAGTAGGCGTTCGATATGTATTGCGACACCATCCTCTGAGTGTTGAAGAACGAACCATTGACGGCAATTGCGGAACGCATGACTGCGGCATAGGCCTTTGGCCGGCCGTAAAACATGGGGAGAATGATCATTTCAAACTTGGCGTACAAGGAAGCAGCCTCGGCCTCCTCGTTGTCCATGGTCTCGGCGCCATAGCCAATCGACCAGCCGGTAAAGCCCTCCAGACAACCTTCTACCCACCAGCCGTCCAGGATGCTGAAACTGGGAACGCCGTTAAGCGCGGCTTTCATACCGCTCGTGCCCGAAGCCTCCTGCGGGCGTTTGGGGGTGTTCAACCAAAGATCAACGCCGCTACAAAGCAAGGGCGCCCAGGTCCAGTCGTAATTGGGTACATAGACAACCTTAATGGTGTCTTTCAGTGACTCGCTCATCTGACAGATGCGGCGAATCAGATCCTTTCCCCCGCCATCGTTGGGATGAGCCTTACCACCATAGATCACCTGGAAGGGGCCGACATTGCGTGCAATCCACTTCAATCGTTCGGGCTTCCAGAACAGAAGGTCTGCCCGCTTGTAGGTTGCCGCGCGCCGGGCAAACCCAATGGTCATGACCTTTTCATCGAGCTGCACACCCGTACGCTTGCGGACTTCGTCCAAAAGCGCGACCTTGGCCTGTGCATGGGCGGCGCGAATCTCCTCGAGAGGAATGCCAATCGCATACCGCAGGTACAAATTATCCCGCCGCCACTCTGGCATGTGCAGGTCGTAAAGCTCGCGGAAGGACGGCGCAGTCCAGGTAAGTCCATGGACGCCGTTGGTGATGGCTCGCACCGAATAGCTCGGAAACATGTGGCGCGATACTTCGCCATGCTGCATCGCCACGCCGTTCACGTAGCGGGAACCCGCCAGGGCCAGATATGTCATGTTCAGATGCCCGTCCAGACAGGCGTTTAAGGACTGAAGAGCAGCCGCCCGATCTTCGCCCAACACTTGGCGGACCATGTCGATGGGAAACTGGTCATGGCCGGCGGGCACTGGCGTGTGGGTTGTGAACACGCACTTATGCCGAACCGCAATAAGGTCATCCGGCTTGGCCTCACGAACATTGCGGCCCGCCATGCGCTGGTCCACCAAGGCCAGCACCAGCAAGGCCGCGTGCCCTTCATTCAAGTGATAGCTGGAGATGTGGTGATGCCCCAGTTTGGGGAGGATAGCTACACCTCCCATCCCCAGCACTGCCTCCTGGCAAAGGCGATAATGGAGGTCGCCGCCATAGAGGTGATCCGTCAAAGCTTGGTCCCAAGGCGAGTTCTCCGCCAGGCTCGTATCCAGCAAATAAACCGGGACAACGTCCCCCCCGATCCCTTCCACCAGATAACGCCAGGCGCGTACCTTGACCTCACGTCCTTCGATTCGGACGGACACCACGGGTTTCATCAGTTCCAGCTTTTCTTCCGGACTCCAGGTGGCTGGAGACTCCGTCTGATTGCCCTGGCCGTCAAGGTGCTGCGCAAAGTAACCCTTGCGGTGAAGGAGGCTCACCGCCACCATGCGCACGCCCAGATCCGCGGCAGAGCGCAACGTGTCGCCGGCAAGCATTCCGAGGCCGCCGCTGTATGTCGGCATGGCCGGATCAAGGGCTACTTCCATCGAGAAATAGGCAACCCGCGAGGGTATCGAAGGGGGAACCATCGGAACCTCTTTCAACAAACGTATTCCCTAAAGGTATCGGCTCAAGATTGAGCCGGGTTAAGTCCGCCGGGCATTTCAGACACCAGCGGCCCATTATAGCGTCATCTGCGTCCAAGGGGCTTAAGGACGGCGCCCGGATTCGAGCTTCACTTCGGCGTTCCACTATGGCGGGCGCGTCGCAGCGCCGACTGAATCATCAGGAATTCTCCTACGTTGTCGGTAGTGAGCATGCCAACCAGTTGGCCATCATGGATTACTGGCAAGGAGCGACATTTGCAATCGTGCAGAACGACGAGGGCACTCTCCAGCATGTCGTGCGAGTCAACGGTTGTGAATTCACGGTTCATGACATCGCGGACATGGACATCAGAACCATGCTGGGCTATAGCGCGGAGCACACCTTCCCGAGTGAGTACACCCAGAACATGGTCGCCAAATACGACGGGAAAATCCTGTTGCCACCCGCCGAGGGTATGGTCAATGGCGGTCTGAAGCGGATCGTCCGGGTTGAGGGTGTGGAATTCCGTAAGCATGGCTCGCTGCACAGGGATGCCCCCCATGGAGGTGTGCACTTGAACCATGGCGGCCTCCTGCTCAGCGCCCATCCAGACAAACAAGGCGATGAAAAGGAGGAAAGGGTCGGTAAACAGGCCCACGAAGCCAAAAACAAAGGCGATGGCCTGGCCAATACGCGAGGCAAGCACGGTGGCCATCGTATACTCCATGCGCGTGGCCAGAACGGCGCGCAGCACACGCCCGCCATCCATGGGGAATGCCGGTATGAGATTAAAACCGAGCAGCCAAAGGTTGACCACCATTAACCTGTTCAAGAAGCTTCCCCCCGCCCAATGGAAAGGCTGAACCTGGGGGGAAATACCGGTGATAAGGGTTGCCACATACAGCCCTCCCGCGATTGCCGCATTTACGGCAGGCCCCGCCAGCGCCACCCAAAGCTCCTGGATGGGGACATCGGGCATGCGCTCGAGGCGCGCCAGTCCCCCGATGGGCAGCAAGGTAATATCGCGGGTGCGAATGCCGTACTTGCGCGCGGTCAGCGCATGACCTAGCTCGTGCAGCACGATGCAAGCAAAGATGACCAAAATGAACAATGTGCCTGCAAGCGCGCCCTCGAGCGTGCGTCCCTGGTGCAAATACAGACCGAGGATGAAAAGGATCAGCAGGAGGAATGTGGCGTGCATGTACACGCCAATGCCCGCGATTGTTCCGATTCTCCAGGACCAGCGCATAGTTCAATCTCCAAGACGGGACACGCCACGGCGTGCCCATACTGCGTCAGATCGACAGGCGCTTGCCGCCCCTACAAGCGAAGTTAACACCGCTCGCCTGGCCCCTGCAAGCACATGATATACTTCGGCCGACTCCGCGTTCGGTTTTGCGCAGGGCGAGGCTCTGCGCTTGGCGGATTTCCGGTCCCTCAGGACCGCAGACCTTCGCTTTGCGCCAGCCAGCGAAGATAATAGCGGTAAGGAGAAAGCCATGGATTACACCTACGAAGATATTGCCAAGATGATTGACCACTCTTTGCTGAACCCTGGCATGTCCGACAAGGAACTCGAGCAGGGATGCCGACAAGGTGTGGATTACAACTGCGCCAGCGTGTGCATCATGCCCTATTACTTGAAGCGGTGCGCAGAGATTCTGCGCGGCAGCACCGTCAGGCCAAGCACCACTATAGCTTTCCCACACGGTGGGCACACCACGGCCATCAAAGTCGCGGAGGCGAAGCAGGCTCTCGACGACGGCGGCGCGGAACTGGATATAGTCGTCAACATCGGCAAGGTTCTCAGCGCCGACTGGGCTTACGTGCGCCAGGACCTCAAGGCGGTCATCGACCTCACCCACGACCGCGGCCAGAGAATCAAGGTCATCTTTGAGAACTGCTACCTGACAGACGAGCACAAAATCCGGCTCTGTGAAATCTGCGGCGAGTTGCGGGCCGATTGGGTGAAAACCTCGACCGGCTACGGCAGCGGGGGCGCAACCTTGGATGATCTGAAGCTGATGAGGGCGCATTCACCGGCGCACGTCCAGGTGAAGGCGGCGGGCGGCGTGCGCGACCTCGACAGGCTGCTCGAGGTCCGCGCCTTGGGTGTCACTCGTGTCGGCGCCAGCCGAACCGCGGCCATCCTCGAGGAGTGCAAACGCCGGCTCGGCCGGTGAAAACGGATTTCTGGCGTCGGGTTTCAGGTGACAGTGGAGCCGCAAGCGCGAGCCTCGCTCTGTCCAGGAGGATCTTCAAATTAGTTCTGCGCGGGGGCCTTCAGCATCTTGCGCATTTGATCCAGAGCCTCGGGAGCGCGCGCGGTCATCCACCGTTCGTATTTGCCGGCCAGCGTCTCCAGGTTTTTCCAGGCGAGGGGATTCTTGCGAGCCTCACGGAGGCCGGGCGCCAAGTGCCTCACCTTTTCCCAGATCAGCCAGAATTCCGCCGTGTTTTCAAAAAACAGGTCCTCTTTGAGCAGGCCGTGGTTCACAAGGGAAGCAGCCATGTCCCAATAACTCACCGTCATGCGAAAGAAGGCGCTCTCTTCAGACCCTGGGGGAAGTTGCCTGCCAAGGTCTTCCACTGAATCGGCCTGGAATTTCCCGATCATCCAGGCGCGCGCCCGACGCAATTTCTCCTCGCGGCGCAGTTCATAAAGACGCAGCAACAATTCGGCATCGTAATTATCCGGACTTTCTCGCACGTCTACCTCCCTGGATGGCTTCGTGGGTCGTCCTCGTTCTCAACCCGGCCATCCCTGTCCAAAGGTCGCCTAGCTTATTACATCGCAGGCAATCATGATACCACGAGCCGCCCGCCACCCCGCCCGTCTGCCCGCTGCACACATTCGGCTGAGGGGGAATGGTTCTCCGGCCCTTGGGCGATGAAAAAGCACATCCCACGCACAACATGCTTTCTTTTCAAGGACATTGCCAGGGCTCGTCAGTCAGAGGTGAAGCCTCGCTAGGGTTCCCCTTCGAGGTAACTGCCGCTCTGGATGACGTCCCGCGGCAATTTCCGCGAATACTCCCGCAGACATTGGATCAGGTGTGATACTTCCGAAGGGTCGAGCGCGTAAATCGAGACTGTATCTCCACCCAGGATGACGTTATTTCGGACCGTCCAACGGCCAACCTGGACCCATTCCCGAGGCAGGCCGCCCACCTCCCCTGCATACCAATAATCGTAGACCATCGCAATTCGCGCCCCAGCTTGCCTGGAAAGACCGGCGATATCCCCGGTATGATAGTTATGCTCTCGTTTCAACGAAGTCACATCGCGGCTTGCCAACCCCCACAGATCAACGCAATGGATATCCGCTAGAAAGTTGACCGCGCCGATGTCATTGAGCGCCACGGTCGAGCCTTGATAATACTGACGGACGAAAGACCCCATTTGATACTGTTGTTCAAAGATGTTATTGGTGCACTGCGGCAGAAACCAGAGCAGGCGCGTGCCTTTCACAGCCAAAGGGAAGAAGAGCAGCAGCGCCAGTGTGCCCGTCGCGAGATACTTTGGAGCCAGCCTTCGGCTCAAAAAGTCCCGCGGTGAAAGATGGGGCATGACGAGAGGGAGTTGCGAAGCGATGAAAACGACTCCCAGGACGAAAAGATAGGCATCGTAACGAAACAGCGGGCTGACTTGCACAAATTCCGCATGGGGAATCGCCGTGACCAGTAAGATCGCGCCCATGACTTGCTGGCTATCAAGAACGTCACGTCCCTTGCTGCTGGCCAGGACATAAGAGAGCAGAACCGCAATCAACAGCACAAACACGTGCAGGCCCAGGTGAAGATTCACAAATGCGTTGATCACCAAGGAGAGGAATAAACCGCTCAAAGAGCTCAGGTCCGGTATCACGCCCTTCAGCAGAACCGAACTTGGAAGCCAGAACCAACCCTGCCGCACCGAGACTATCCCATAAATGACTACGGGAAGAAAGCCGCACACTGCGAAGGCGAGAGCGTAAAACCATCGCTTACGGAGAAGAAGAAGGCCGCCGATGGCGAGAATCAGGAACATCCCTTCGAAGCGGACAGCAGTCAGCAAAGGCGCCAGCAAGAGAAGCAAGGTGGAATCGCGAGCGGCGGAACTTGGGGCTTCCCCGGAAAGCATCCGCGCGGCGAAAAAAGTCGCCAGCAGGGCGAGAAGGGTCTGAAGGTTTTGTTCCAACCCCGAGAGGATTAGGGTGGGGAGCGGGACCAAAAAGATAATGGCGAGAAGTGCCGCGAATTTCAGCGCCGCCGGCAGCTTGTACCAGGTGAGGATGGCATAAGTGGCCAGCAAAACAAGAAGCGCGAAGAGCAGGTTCCACGCCAGAGGCGCAACCTGGCTTACTCCGCACAGGTAATATGTGAGACTTAGAAGGAGTGTCCACAGTATGGAGGAAGAAGAAGAAGTGAATCCGAAGCGAGTGACGCCCCAAACGCCATAGAGAGAGAAATTCCTGGCCATGGCCATGTGAATGTAAGCATCGTCGAGTGCATAGATGAGATGCCCCTGGTTCTGGTAAAAGGAAGTGGCCAAAAGCAGCCCGAAAAGAACAGAAAGAATTAGAAACGATATGTAGAGCGGCCAGTGTTGCAGCGGGCCTTCTTTCAATTTGTATTGCTCAAAACTCATCGGAGGGACTATACACCAGCCAAGGGGAAATGAAGAAGGGCTAACCGATCTTTGACCTGACGCCGCACCAGCCTCAACCCGAAACCAATGAGGGCGGCTCACCTATCCTGTGCCGGCCCCGGCGCTCTTCGAGGTTCCATTTTCGAGTTTCCAGTTTCGGTTTTCGGGTGTCCGGAATCTCCGGCCAAGTCAGCAAGCAGCCTCCGAACCTCACTCTCGATCAGGTTCCGCACATCCCGAAAAAAGTCCCGGTCAAGCAAATAAGGGTCAGGGACGTGCCACTGAATCAACCGTCCTTTGAAATCCGCCGGGAGATGGCATTTCACCGCAAGCCCCATTTTCACCACAACGTCCATTTTGGAGATCGGCACGTCCCGTAGCCCTTTCGACCAGTGCCCGGCGAGCGAGATCCCCTTCTCGCGCAGGACTGCACGCGTGTCCAGGCTAATCACACCGAGCGGGTGTGTTCCGGCGCTGGAAGCCCGCACTTTCCCGCCGCCGAGCCGATTGGCCAGCGCTTCCGCCATCTGGCTGCGGCAGGCGTTGCCGTAACAGACGAAAAGAATTCGCACGCAATTCCCTTTCACACCTTCTTGCATATACAAATTGATACCATGATTTCGGCAGGGTGGCTCCACTTAAGGTATGCGCGTCTCTTTAACCCCGATGTCGATAAAGAATCCAAGGGTATCAAGGACAGCGTAGAGGCTGCTGAGGCGGGGGTTCCCTTCTTCGGACAGCATACGATAGAGATCCTCACGATTCACTTTCGCCTCAGAGGCAACTTTCCCCATTCCTTTCTGGGCTTCGGCGACGTCACGAAGGGCAAGCAACAAAGTCTGCGAAGACTCTTTGGCAGCGGCTGAAAGATAGCCCTTAGCATAATCGAGGTCCCTGAGGTCGGCTAGTAGGTCTGTCTTGTAGTCGTTCCTTCTTCTCCGCATGGTTACTTGGCCCCCTTGTAATCTTCCCAGAAGGACTTCGCTCGCCTTATGTCCTCGTCTTGGGCGGACTTATCTCCACCGCAGAGAAGTACGATCATCTGTCTATCGATGGCGTAATAAATCCTGTACCCAGGTCCGAGGTCTATTTTCGATTCCCACACCCCTTCACCGACCGATCTGGACACCCCAAAATTTCCGGTACGAAATCGCGCGATGCGAGCGTCAACGGCCTGTCGCGCTCTGCTATCCCTAATCGCCTGACGCCACTTTCTGAACGGAAGAGTGCCCGTCCGCGCTTCGTAGTATCTGACATCTAGCTCCCGACCCTCGGCCACAGAACATTCGGCGACTCGTATAGCCGTGTAGTTTATGAGCTACACGACCATCGTATCACCCTCTCCCTTTCCGTTGCAAATGCTCTGTGCCTTTGGTCCAAAGGCGCAACGGATCGTTGTTAAATGGGTCAATGATTCAATTTCTTGATGAAGTAGCGATGGACCGCTTCATCCTCGGTCAGTTCCGGATGGAAAGTTGCGGCAAGGATATTGTCCTGCTCGACCAGCACTGCCAAGCCATCACAGCTACCGAGCACCCGCACCCCGTCGCCCACCCGGCGAATGATTGGGGCGCGTATAAAGACCATTTCCACCGGGCGGGGCGAAAGCTCGGGACATTCACCTTGACGCACCGAACTGTCAACCTGCCGTCCGTAGGCGTTGCGTTCGATGGTGATGTCCAGCAGGCCTAAACGCTCCTGCGTGGGATTCAAGACTCCCTTCGCCAGCAGAATGGCACCCGCACACGTCCCGAACACAGGCTTACCCGCCGCCACAAAATCCTTGATAGCCTCGCCCATGCCTTCGCCTGTGAAAAACTTCAGCATGGTGGTGCTCTCGCCCCCCGGCATGATCAGGCCGCCAACCTCAGCAAGCTCGGAACGGTGTTTCACCAGTTTGTAAGGCGCACCAATCCGCTCCAGCATCTTGGCGTGCATGGCAAAATCGCCTTGAATGGCGAGTACCCCTATCGGTTTGTGTCCGTTGTTCATTGTCAGTGGTCAGTCATCAGTTCTCAGTTGTCTTTGACTGCGCCGCAGGCGCTTTGGAGTGCGGTAGCCGCAGCTACCGCCTTCCCTTCTCTGACTCT
>Ga0326728_10019805_pt1 | contig 12976 bp, 7 predicted proteins | sample MB3enrmetagenome_FD_207602 | JGI IMG/M metagenome (GOLD analysis project Ga0326728, IMG submission 207602) | Lab enriched peat soil microbial communities from McLean, Ithaca, NY, United States - MB31MN | ecosystem: Environmental > Terrestrial > Soil > Wetlands > Peat | place: USA: New York...
CATGGCAGATGCAATCGTTGTACCTCAAAGTCGAACTCTCCACCCATCTTTGCAGATCTTTCGGCTGGCGCCGGGAATCATCTTGCTGGCCTCCATCGGGTATGGGGGGAAACTGATCGAGCAATCGCTCACCCACTATGCGAAGGCCCACCACTTGACCCTCCCCAACATCGAGTACGTCTTGTGGGCCATTCTGGTCGGCCTGCTCATCTCCAACACCGTGGGGGTTCCGAAGGTTTTTCACCCGGGCGTCTCGACTTATGAATTCTGGCTCAAGGGCGGCATCGTCCTGCTGGGCTCACGGTTCATCCTGGGAGACGTGCTCAAGCTGGGAGGTGTGAGCCTTGCCCTGGTGGCGCTGGAACTGGCCGTGGCGATCAGCTTCATGACCTTTCTGGGGCGGGCCTTTGGACTGCGCCCCAAGCTGACCTCCCTGCTGGCCATCGGGTCAGCGGTGTGCGGCGTATCCGCGATCATCGCTGCGCAGGGCGCCATCGACGCCGACGAGGAGGACGCGTCGTTTGCAATAATGGCCATCCTGGCGCTGGGAGCGTTGTCCCTCTTCACCTTTCCGCTGATTGGGCACGCCCTGCACCTGAGTGACCGGGCCTACGGTCTGTGGGCAGGCCTGGCGGTTGACAACACGGCGGAAGCCACCGCGGCGGGAGCGCTTTACTCTGACGCCGCCGGCAAGCTTGCGGTGCTTGCCAAAACCACCCGCAATGCCATGATCGGCTTTGTCGTCCTCGGCTATGCCTGGTACTGGGCGCGCCGCGGCCAAGCCCAGGCCGTGGTGAATAAGGGAGCCTTCCTGTGGCAGAAATTTCCCAAGTTCATCCTGGGTTTCCTGCTGATTTCCATCCTCGCCACCTATCATTTCTTCGATAAACCGCAGCTCACGGCTTTGGGCAACCTGTCCCGCTGGGCCTTCTTATTAACCTTCGCGGGGGTTGGATTGCGAACCAATTTCAGCGCAATGCGCAAGCAGGGCCTCGGCCCCTTCGCGGTGGGCGCCATCGGGGAAGTGGTGATCGCCGCGGTCACGCTGGGGATGGTGCTGGCCACCGGCCGCCTCCTGCGGCTCTGATGGTGAGTGTCAAGTTCGGGCGCGGTCGCCAAGTGGTAAGGCAGGAGCCTGCAAAGCTCCCATCAGCGGTTCGATTCCCATCCGAAGGGACGGGGAGAGCGATGAAAGACAGTCCTTAGGGATATATTGTCCAACTCGGCTTTCTGGACTACTGCACTACTTGGCTTCGTTCGCGAACAATTCCTAATGACCATTGTCAACCCTTTCTATACAGAGCGATATAAATGATTGCGAATTCGGCTGTAGCGGCGGTCTCCGACCGCCGCCGTCGATCGGAGATCGACGCTACAATTTATGTCGCTCTGATTAGCGACAATTTGTCAGATACCTTGGCCCTGTTTAACTGTTAATTTTGATGTAGGGGTAATTGTCAAGTTTAAAACCGAAACCGGCACCCAAGTAAGCGCGTCGCGCAGCAGTGGTTTGTATCGAGAAGTCACGGGTTATCCACAATCGAGTTTTCCCCCGCCACCCGTTTTTCGCTATAAATCAAATTCGCGGAGATCGGCTAAATCTCCCCGTCTTGATGCGGCGGGGCGGGGAGGGTCTGCAACTGCTCGAGCTGTTCACCGAGCGCGCGCATCTGCTCCTGGAACTCGCGCTGCCATTCGCCTTGCAGTTGCTTCTGCTGCTTGAAGACTTCCTCCTGCACCTTGGCTTGCGCCAGGTGGCTCTGACTGTCAGCCAGCGCGCGAAGTTGGTCTGCCGCGGCACGCAACTCGCCAAGCTGGGCCGGCAGTTCGGCAAGATCCAGGTCATGGCTCGCTCCAACCGCGTCGGAGGTGCGTTTCTCGCGCGGGTGGGAACGAGTCAGATCGGCCTTGACCGTCTGCTCCCGGCGATCGCGGACGATGGTCAGACTCACCTTGCGCGTATCGCCGGTAAAATTATCATTCAAGGCATCGCGCAGTTCCTCCACCCCGCTGACGGGTTTGCCGTCCACCTGCACGATGACGTCCCCGGCCTTCAGCCCCGCCTTATCCGCGGCTCCGCCCAGAGTCACCTCGGAAATCAGCACGCCTTTGCCCTGCTTCACACCGAAATATTGCGCGAGCTGCGGCGTGAGGTCGTCAGCGGAAATCCCCAGGCTGGCACGGTGGTCCCCCCATCCGGGAATATTTATCGGGGGGATGTTGATTTCCGGAACGTTGATGGGGGGAATGTGAATTTCCGGACCGCTGATGCCGTAGTGGTCGCGGGAGGCTTCCAGCTTCGCGCTCAGGACACGGGTCTGGCCGTCGCGCACAACCTTCATCTCGACTGTGCGTCCGGCGGGAGTTTCACGAATCAGCCGCCGTAATTCCGCACTGCTGCGCACGCGGACGCCGTCGAATTCCATGATCGTGTCACCGGCTTCGAGGCCCGCCCTGGCCGCCGCGCTACCCTTTTGGACACTTGTAACTATCGCTCCGGCCACCGCCGGCAGCTTCAACTCTTGCGCCTTCTCCTCGGTCACATCGCTGAGGGTGACACCCAGGTGCGGTGCGCCATCATTCAGGACAAATACCTGCGCGGATTCGGAGGGGTCGGATGGTTCAAACGGTTCGGGAGGCTCGGGCGGTTCCGGCGGCTCCGGGGCGACCTCCGGTTCGGCCTGGGGATGCGGCGCAACCTGGGGGGGAGACGGAGGATTTGGGACATTTTGCCCGCGAATAGCACTCCCAGCGGAACCCAGCAGAGCGCTTACCAAAACTAACCCTGAAAAAAGGCGGAATTTGTGTTTCATATTGTTTCCCTGATTCTCGATTTGCCCGCTATTTCGATGCATGATTTTCATTGCCTCAATTCCCTTCCGGCGGCCTGACGTTTTGCTCATCCATTAGGACGCGCGGCGCGCGGATTCGTCACCATCGATTCATGCGCGCCGGCGTGGTTATGCGGAACAATTCTCACAGATCATCGTCGCGTCGTTCCACGCAAATATTTCCGCGCACCGTCCGCAGTTCCAACCGCGCGCCCCCCGCGCCCACTTGCGCGTAGCGAGTGGAATCACCGGGCGTGGAGCTGACTTGAAAGGGATGATCGCCCACGATGTTCCCGGCTACGGTGGAGAGTTCCAGGTCGGCATTCGCCTGCTCTGGCATCAGCAAATCCACATTGCCGTTGATGGTGGCAAGCGTGAATGGCCGGCGGGAATCGGGCAGGGCGCGCAGGGAAATGAGAATGTTCCCGGTCAGCGCGTGCGCCACCACCGAACCTGCCACGTTAATGCCCTCAATATCGCCGTGCAGGCTGTGCGCCTCCATCGATCCTTCCACGTCGTGGACGACGATGTCGCCTGCCAGTGTGCTGAGTTCATCCAGCCGCACCTGGCGGGGCACGCGCAGGCGGTAATCCACGCGAATGGGCGTGTCGAGGCCGGGAGGATAAAGCGTGTGGAACTCCACCCCGCCGCTGCGCGCTTCCACGGCCACCTGGACGTCATCAAGCTGATCGGTGGGCGCGGCGCTCCGCATGGCGACGGTGGCTTCCACCTCGGCGCGGTCCCAGCCTTGCACCAGCACGCTGCCCTGCACGTTCACCACGGAGACGTGGCCGCCCGGGGGAAGCGAAAAGCGCTTCTCCCAAACGCGCTCCGTAGCGAACGCGGGCCGCACCCACGCACACAAAACCAGCGTGAGAAGCAGGGTGAGATTCAACGGGAAACTCGAAACTCGAAACTCGAAATCCGAAAATCGAAACTTGCGAGGCGCGTGTCGAATTTCGATTTTCGAATTTCGACTCTTGGCGGTTCCCGGTCACTCGTCATGATCATCATCGTCCTTTTCCTTTTGGCGCTGCCGACGTTCTTTTTCCACTTCCAGTCGGCGGCGATCTTTTTCCGCACGCCGTTCCTGCCAGCCATTCCAGTTGCTTTCTTCGCGTTGTTGAAGTTCCCGCCGGGAGGCCTCATCGATCCTGCGAATCTCGATGTTACCCGCCACAGTTCGAATTTTCAGGACTTGTCCGCCGCCGTTTAGGCTTCCATGGCCGCGCAAAGTGGAGGGGACCAATTCTTCATTGCCGCCCTGAATTTCAAGAGGGAAGTCGGACCGGATCTGGCGGCCGGCAGCAGTGTCAATCGCCGCGTCGATGGTGAGGGGCAAATCGCCGGGCAGGTAGACGAACACATCTCCCATGCTCGTTTCAAGCTGCGAGGGGCCAAAAGATTTTCTAGTGCAATTGAATTCGGCCAGAATGCGTCCCGCCACCGTAGAAGCCCGCACCGTGCCTTCGACGTCGATCAAATCGATGCTGCCTCCCGCAGTTTCTGCCACCACACGGCCGCGCGCGCCTTGCAGGCGGATGCTGCCTCCCGCCGTCTCCGCCCGCACTGCGCCGCCGGAAGGTCCAATCTGGATCTGCCCGCCCGCCGTTCGGGCCATAATCTGACCAGTGGCGCCGCCCACCACGACATCTCCTCCGGCGGTCTCGGCTTTCAGCGCGCCCGCCACGGTGCCGGTCACAATTTCTCCCCCACTGGTTTCGAGGGTGGCGTCACCCTTGACGTCGCCCACGCGGATGGCGCCTCCTGCGGTGCGGGCAATCAGGTCGCCGCCGATCCTGCCGAGTTCGATCCCCCCGCCGGCGGTTTCGACACGCAGCAAGCCCGAAACGTCACTCGAGCGCACATCACCCCCCGCCGTGGTGAGCCGCGCCTCGCCATTCAGGGGGGCGTCCACGGTGATATCGCCGCGCTGCGTTTCCACGTCCAGATTGTACTTTTCGGGCACCGTGATTTGAAACTGCACGCTGAACCTGGCGCCGTGCCCCGCTCCCTCGGGCGACTCACCGGAAAGATAAACGCCCCCCGTTTCCATCGAACGCGCACTGAGCTGGAACTTGTCGAACAAGCGCCGGGCAGAGGATTCATCCGGGGTGTATGCGTGCAAAATAACGGTGCAACCCACTCTCTCGCCGGCCACGGGGTGAATGTTGATTCCACCGTTATCCACCCTGACCACCAGACGCCCCCCCTCTTTGACGGCGGCGGAAAACTCCGAGCGCTGCTCCCAGAAATTCCCGTGCCGCACCGGCGCTCCCTGCTTAATGGAGGACACGTCGAATGCCGCAAGGGGAAGGGCAAGCAGTGATGCCAGAAGCGCGAAAATGGGGACTTGCCTCGTTCTCATGCCGAAAATGGAAACCTCACTTTCCCAACTTCATCATGGCGTTGGCGCATTTGAGCCGGACATAAGGATTGCTGTCGGTGCTGGCCAGGTGCGCCATGGCCTCGGCCGTAAGGGCATCGCAACCATCCTTTTCCGTATGATCGATCAGAGCGTCCACGGCCGCCACCCGCACGCCGGCGTTGGTGTCGTGCTCAAGCGCCTCCAAGAGAGCGTTGCGCACGTCTTCGCTGGGTTTCATGTTGCAGACCGCCCCCAGAGCCTCCAGGCGCACGCCGGCGTTGGGATCGTGCCGCATGGCGAAAATCAGCGCCTGGCGAATATTGGGATTGTCGGCGTGGGAGCGCAGGGCGTCGAGAGTGTCGCGGCGGATGCCGGGGTTGTCATAATTCTCGACCGCGTACACCAGCACCTGCTGAATCTTGGGGTCGTCAAGGGAGCCTTCCAGGGTGACGCGCCGTTCCGCATCCATGGTGATTCTCACGCCGCCCGTCTGGGGATCGGGGGCAACGCGGCTGATGCCGCTTATGCGCATATTTTCAAGGTCGGAACCTGTAAGGCCGGCGCTATTGACTCCCGTCGGTCCGGTGATCAGTTTGGCGGCTTGGGGCCGCAGTCCCCAGCCCAGGCCAAACCCGCACAGGATGAAGGTGAGGGCCAAAGCAAAACCGGAAGCCGGCTGAAAGCGCAGATTGGGGAGGCCGTTGTGCCAGAGGGCACGCCAGCCGTGCTGCTCCCTTTCCAGGGCGGTATCCAGAGCCATCCGCGCCTCGGTCAGCAGCGTGGGGTCCACTTCCATGTGCGGCCGCTGGGTAAGGACGCGGTGCAGTTGCTCGAGTTTCTCTCGCGCCGCCCGGCATGTGGCGCATCCCGCCAGGTGCTCATCGCAAGCCGCCTGCTCCTGGGGGGAAAGGTCCCCGTAAAGCAGCAGCGGCAGATTCTCTTCCAACTTCTGGCAATTCATGGTTGACTCTCTCTTCTTGCGCAGCATTGCCGTGCCATGGCCATCCTGGCCATGCCCGAGCACGGGCAGGACCCGATAAATCGGGGCAAGCTGCCCGTGGCACGGCCATCTCCTAAGCCAGGTCACCCAGTTCCATCCGCAGTTTCTGCGTAGCGCGGAACAAGGAGTTCTTCACCGTCTGCTCGCTGGTTTTGCAAATCTCGCCGATCGTCCGCAGCTTCAAACCCTGGTAATGCTTCAACTCGAAGACCATGCGCTCCCGTGGATTCAGCCGCCCAAGCGCCGTCTGGATGCGACGGCCGATTTCCTTGGAGTGGGTGGTCCGTTCGGGGTCAAGTCCCGGCCGTTCGTCCGGCAATGTCTGCAAGAATTCCGGTTCACCCTCTTTGGAAGGCGGGACAGCGACCTCCTTGCGGGTTTTCTGCCGCCGCAAGTAGTCAAGGCAAACATTCATCACCACGCGGTGAAGCCAGGTGGAGAATTTTGCCTCCCCGCGGAACTGGCCAATTGACCGGTAGACCTTTAGAAATGCCTCCTGATATAAATCCCGCGCCTCTTCCGGCGAACCCACCACTTGCAGCGTCAGTCGCAAGACGTTCTGGTCGTAAAGACGCACCAGCGCGTCGAAGGCGGAACGGTCTCCCTCCTGAGCCCGGCGAATCAACGAAAGCTCATCGGCTTCGCTCATCGGCGAGGGCTGCCCGGCAACTTTGCCAGCGAACTCCAAGCAGGCGCCATCCATCACGCGAAAGTTCGAACCTCTCCTTTTGGTTAGACGCTACATGGGGGAAAAGGTAAGCCGGGATATTTCGGGATGATCCCACAAGGCCGAAGTGGTCAGGGCAAAAGGTGGTACCTGTTCTGCGGCAATAGTTCACTCACGATGAGCTTGCTCCTACGAGACTTGCGAGCTGCGCCGTAGGTCCAGTGTAGAAAAACGAGCTCGAAACAGGTCGTAACTGCACTTGAAATTCTGTCGCATCGCGGGCAATCGTCCGGCGGTTAAAGAGGTCATAGACTTGTTCGACGTTCCGGGGAAGACGAAAGGTTCTGCTTCCGCCCGAAACCGTGTGGACGCCCAGCAGATTCCGGTTCGCGTAGAGGACATCTCCTTCGCGGTTGTACACATGGACCCCGGCAAAGCCCGCGATTCCCCGCAACAGGGGAGCCGGCAGATTGGGAGCGGCGACGTAAATCGAAGTCCATTCAGGAAAAACCCTCACGCCCATACCGGGTTTGCAATTCCCCCGCGAGAACACCACCTGCCCCAGCACCCGGGCTTCGGGGTCATCCAGGCAGAAGATCGGACATAACTTGTTGTTCGTACCCCATACAAGATCCTGGGGCAGACCCTCGGTGATCGGGTGAGTGTAATCGAGAATGTGCATCTGCGGTCCCCACGGTTGCATGTGCTTGGCAAACGTGAAGCCGGTCAGCTCGCGCATATGGTCGATCGAAGGCCCGTCTTCGATGTAACCCGATCCATAGATCCACAGCGCCACGCGGCTGTCCCTGCGCAGTTCCTTGTTCACGGCTTCCCGGCGGTTGCGGTCCAGGCGCAGGGCGTTCAAGAAAATATAAAGCTTGTAGGGCTGCACCCTTCCCTCAATGAAATCCTGAAGGAGATACACATTGAAGGGAGCCCCCAGTCGCGGCAAACCCCAAAACTGCTGTTGAAGAATCATGGGGAGGTCCAGGTTGATGCGATTAGCCTCATAGAAGAAGCTTTCCTCGTCCACCAATACCGCGATTTCCGCACACGGGGTGCGGTCGGTTTGAATGAGGAAGTTACCGAGCTCGTGAAAGTTCTGGAGCAAAGGCCCAAAGGCCGGTTCTTTCGCGGGATTGACTGACTCAAACAGCCACCACATGCCCATGCCCTGAGTGACAGTCCGGGCAAAGTTCCTCTCCAGAATGGCGACGCTATCGGAAAGCGTGTACAGGTGAGCGTATTCTTCATCGTGATTGATGTAAGTTCGGGTGTCGTCTTCCACGATGCAAAGTTTCCCATGCAGCCACGCCGACTCCGGGGGTTGCCCGGTGGGCGCATCACCCCCGATGCCGCGAAATCCATAGGCGTACGGGGACACCAGAAAGTCTACGTAGGGCGATTCGAAGACTTTTTTCAAACCCAGATGGCCGCTCCGGGAATAGGTGGCATAATCGCTTTCCTGCCTCTCGCCGTGGAAACCTCCATTGTTCATTTCCAACAAATAACCGTAAAACGCCCCTGCCAGCTTTTCCCCGTTCGTGGCCTCCTTAACCGTCCGGCAGAAATCAATGACCAGGTCGCTGCTCAGGTCCGCAAAACAGCGGAAATAGTCGATAACGTTCTGTTCCTGCGCGGGATCGCGAAAAGTGTAGAGCTTGGCTTGAAGTTGCTCGGAGGCGGGTGGAACCTCGGCCGTCTCGAAGGTGACGCCGGGCCGGTTCCAGGCGGCCTTCAAGCGGGCAGGATCGTCGTGATACTGGCGGCGGAGCCAGGAGCGGAAGTGCCGCCGCATCGGCTCGCTATAATCCGCGCAAAGCCAGGACATGGACGTCTCGCCCTTCACCCATTCGCCGGTGCCTCCAGCCCCCGGCTGGAAGGCGGTAATTCGATCGATCAGACCGGTTTGCTTGAGATGGGCGATAAAAGCATTGAGGAAATCGTTGACTTGCGTTCTCCAGACCTCGGAGGCGAACGACTGGCTTTGAGGACGCCCTTCCGATGTAATCTCGCACTCATTGGGGAAAGCCTTTAACCACCAATCATCCGGCCCGAACTCGAAATGCAAACGCAGATGAAACAGGGCAAGAGGGTCAACGTCAAGGATCTTCCCGTAGCGCTCTTCGACGGTGGAGAAATCGAAGGGGTCCGAGCGTCCAGCCTTGGGTTCGACCCACTCGAAATCCTTTCCCGCATCGAAGGAATAGATGTGAATCCCCGCTTTGGCAATCCCGCGAGCATACTCGGCGTCCTTCCAACCTTCTATAGTGGGAGTGTCGACCCAGCACATGCCGGCAAAGCTCGGCTCATTGTTGAGGAAGAGTGTCGGCGTTCCCTTATACGATCTTACCTGGGCCACCAGGGGTTTGCTTCCCATGCCGGCAGGTTCAGCCCAACTTACCTTGCCTGGGCCCGCAAGTTCTGTTATCCCGGCAATCGATAAAGGAATCATCTTCAAAACGTCGCGTCTCTTCATTACTATCTCCTTTAATTTCAGCATGCTATGGCAAGCGATGAAGCCGCCACGCCAAACCAGCCGCGTTAGTTTCCAGAACGCGTCGCGTAGAGTATCGTTGTGTGATTTGTCTTGTCAAGCGATATGGATATCGTTTCATATATTGTATCTTATAAATTCTGGAGGGCTCTTGTCAGGAATTCTCCAATTGGAGATCCTTCAGGTGTGGCTTCAGAAATACAGAGTATTTGTCACTAATTCTCGGTCAGAATGCGCACCGAAACCCAACTCCTATGCTTCTGGATATTCTTCATAGAAACGTTTCATCTGTTCTTGAAAATCCACCCCCGGGTTGGTATAAAGAGGGCTCATTTGAAGGTAGTTTGCCATTGCAGCAGCGCGAGATGCCAAAATGAAAATGTCGGCCCTGAACAGACGTGGGTTCGTGAAGTGGGCGGGAACCGCCACAAGCGCCCTGTGGGCAAGCGCGACGCAGCTCAAGACGCGAATCGTGCCGGGGAACCGGGGAGACAATGCAATCGCCGCCCCGAATTCCGGCGAGTTCTCGGGCGAGGCAAGGCCGCTCGAGGCCACTTTGGATAAAGGGGAAATTTACCGGCTGCTCGGTTTTGCCACCATGACGGGCGAAGACCCCCTCAAGTTCTGGCAGCGGCTTAAGGACACGCAGAGTTGGAGGGTTGGTCCCCTCTCACCCGATAGCTGGTCGGGCAGCGTTTTTGTGGCTGATGACGCCGACATCTTTGCATTTCGAACTCTTTCATTCCCGGATGCCTGGCTGAAGGACTCTCCGTCTGGAAAACAAGCTGAATACTGCGCAAAGCATTTTGACGCGTGGTGGTCAGGCTGGACGGGCGTGGAACAACCCGGCGCCGCCAGAATCCCCGGATGGTGGAAGTTTGTGGGGCCGAAAGCGTGGGACAACTCTTACGCACGGCTTGCCTGGCAGGTGCCCGAGGGGGGACCTGAGGTCACTTATGAGTGGGCGCAGACGGGGAAGAACGAAGTCGTCGGCCGTCTGATCCACTCTCACCCCGCCGCCTTGGTGTTGCAAGGGTACATACCCTGGGATTCCGCGGCGCCTAAGTTCTCGGTGCTGTACTCGGAAGGTCCGGAGCGGCGCTTCTTGCGCGGCCGTTCGTGGGTTCCCGGAACACGTGACGGCATGCGGTGGGTGCTGGCATTAAGTGCCGCACCTGACGACGTTGACGGCACGGGTGCAGTGTTATGGCACGGATACTTCCACCGGCTCGAGAAGCTCTATTTCTGTGGGCGGCAGGGCCAGAGTTACGGGCCTCTGGAGGCGGCGACGAGCGCCTGGCTCGAGCCCGGAAAGATTGATGACCTGCTGGAAGGCAATCGCAACCGCTACTTGCAATCGCGGCCGGAGGGAACGGGTTGGTTGGCAGACGCCCCCTCTGCTATCAACGACAACCTGGAGTGGAATGAGGTTTATACTCCGGCGCGTCGCAGGACCTACGTCACCGTCAGCCGGGCGTGGGCGCATTCCAACAACTCAGCTCCGGATTTTCTATGGGACAGCTTCTTTAGTGCTTTACTGGTCTGCCAGGAAGACGAAAAGAAGTCCCTTGAGCTGATTCGCGACATCACCTCCTGGCAAAACGATCAAGGAATGTTCTGTCAGTACGGAGAGTGGGAGGTCCACCCGGACCGTTGGATATTTCCAGTCGCCTGGGGGCATTCGCAATATCCCATCGGGAGCTTACTGACTGCCAAAATCTATCTTCGGCGCCCGAATCGAGCCTTTCTGGAAGAGATCTACCCGCGCCTCGTGAAAAACCAGCGTTGGTGGTTTGCCGACCGCGGAGACGGACAGCCTTGGCGGGATGGTAACAAGAACGGGCTCCTCGAGCTGGGCTCCAATTACCCGGAAGAGATCCCTTACGATCAACGCGAGCAGGACGCCTATTTCGAGTCGAACGATGACAGTCCCCAGTGGTGGCACGTCGCTCGCTACAACAACCAGACGCAGACTTTGGAGCAGGACACAGTAGAGCGCAACTGCCTGTATGCCCTGGATTGTTGGATTCTGGCCTGGATGGCCAGGCAATTAGGCAGGCCCGCAGACGCCGCCGCTTTCACCGCGGAGCATCAGCGCATGGTTCGAACCATCAACCGTCTGCTCTGGGATCCCGCCCGCGAGTGCTACTACAATCGCCGTTGGGAGAACGCCGCCGGAGATCCCTTCTTTCCCCAAATGGGCCCCGACATCTTCTTTTCTCTGCTCGGAAAGGTGGCCACCCCCGGGCAGGCTGAGTCTCTGCGGAAGATTTTCCACGATCCCAGGAAGTTTGCGGGGGAGTGGATATTGCCCACCATCAGCCGCGATGATGCCCTGTTCCCCCAACAGGATTACTGGCGTGGCAAGGTTTGGCCGCCGCACAATTGGCTCCTCTATCAGGGATTGAAGCTGTACGAGTGGGATCATGAGGCGAGGTTGCTGGCGGAGTCTTCCGCCCGGATGTTCCTGAAGGCCTGGCGCGAAAAGGGGGAATGTCATGAGAACTTCAACGCCATCACCGGCGAGGGCACGGGAGAAAGTGATCCTCACTACACCTGGGGCGCCCTGATGGCTTTGCTTGCCATTGAAGAACTCATCGACATCAACCCCTGGCATGGTTTGCGCTTCGGTAATCTCGAGCCCGTGGCGCCGGCCAGCATCCGACGCTATTTCGTCAGCGGATCACCGTACGACGTTACGCAGTCCGCGGATGGGCTGGAAGTCATTAAAGACGGCCAATTGCTCTTCGCCGCAAATAGGCCGGTGGAGATCCGGCGCGTGGAGTTCATGGGGGATCAAGTGCGGTTCGAGGTGCGATGTAGCCAGCCGGTGAAGGTCCGCGTCCGCAATCATCCCGCGAGAGATCTTGCACCCGGCCTGACTAGGGGGTGAGTTTTTGCAGGCCATGCATCCAGCGCAAGCGCGCATAGACCTCAAAATGAGCATACCATGTCGCAAATTAAGCTGGATATTCACGAGCATTAAATGAACCGTTTCCATATAATGTTCAATACGCAAGATGAACTATGGCTCTTTCCTTTTTGTAATAAATATTCCCACAATTTAGGACATTTTTAGTACATATCAGATACCAAAGCCATAAACCCAAGATTTTTCGGACGTTTTTTCCCATTAAAATAGAAACGATATCAATTTCCCTTGACATGACAAATTGAGTCATGCTATTCCACGTCTCGCAATTTCATCTGGCTTTTTTCTCTTGGCGTCGGGTGCGACCAGCGGCAGAGATTTGGCGTTTCGTCGCATCGGTGAAGATACCTCCATAAAGAGAGGTTCAGTCTTGGCCACCATCCGGGATGTCGCAAAGCTGGCGGAGGTTTCGCTGGGGACGGTTTCGAAAGTCATCAATGGGGTGGATACTGTCCGTCCCAAACTCGCGCAACGCGTTGCCGCCGCCATGGAGGCGCTCGACTATCATCCCGACCACGTGGCGCGCAGTTTGAAGGTCCGCCGAACCCAAACCATTGGCGTGCTCGTCTCGGATGTTGCCAACCCCTTTTTCACCGGGGTCATGCGGGGGATTGAGGGCGAAGCGCGGATCCATGGGTATGCGGTAATCTTCTGCGACTCCAATGAAGACCCGGGCCTCGA
>Ga0326728_10019806_pt1 | contig 12976 bp, 9 predicted proteins | sample MB3enrmetagenome_FD_207602 | JGI IMG/M metagenome (GOLD analysis project Ga0326728, IMG submission 207602) | Lab enriched peat soil microbial communities from McLean, Ithaca, NY, United States - MB31MN | ecosystem: Environmental > Terrestrial > Soil > Wetlands > Peat | place: USA: New York...
CACGGGAAGAATATGCACACCCTCATTGCTGAAAAAATCTGGTCCTGCCTCAAGGAAAGAATGATTTTAACACCCCAGCGACGAAGACCTGTCGCCGGGGACCCCGTCGATATTTGACCGCAGCGGGCCCGCCCAAACTGCCGGGCTGCAATCGGCTCGGAAATCGTGTCTTTCCCGGAATTTCCCCGCCGCGTCAGGCCCCCGCGGACATGGGCCGGGGCTTCAATACTACCCATCACACAGTCTACCGGAACGAAGTGGGTCGGGTCCTACCTGCATCTTCTCCCGGCATGGCAGCATCCTTGTTAGACGCGGAGAAAACGGACAGGACACCGCTCCGCATCGAGGTTTTTCCCGACATGGATCGAGCATTGCAGACCGTTTATGAGTTCTCCGCACCGCTTCTGGATGGACGGCCGATAAGCCTGGCCCAATTCCGCGGCCGCGTGCTGTTGATCGTCAATACTGCCAGCCGGTGCGGGTTTACGCCTCAATACGCCGGCCTTGAAGCGCTCTACCGCAGCTACCGGGAGCAGGGCTTTGAAGTTCTGGGCTTCCCCTCGAACCAGTTCGGCGCCCAAGAACCGGGCACGGAAGCCGAGATTGGGGCGTTCTGTGAAAAGAACTACGGCGTGAGCTTCCCGCTGTTCGCCAAGATCGATGTAAACGGCCCCAACGCTCACCCCCTCTATCGCTTCCTGAGGAAGGAAAAGCCTGGGGCCTTAGGCATGTTCGGCTCCGGAGCCATCCGCTGGAACTTCACCAAGTTTCTGGTCGATCGCAAAGGCAAGGTGGTGGGGCGGTACGGATCAGCAAATGGACCGAAGAGCCTGGCGGGGGCCATCGAACGCCTGCTGGGGGATGAATAACCGTCGCACGAAGAGAAGATCCATCCCAGGTCTCAGAAGCGAGACCTGGGGCACCCGCAATGTGGTGGTTCCGCAAAGGAACCGAAGAGCCTGGCGGGGGCCATCGAGCGCCTGCTGGGGGATGAATAGGCGTTGCGGGACGCCGGCCCTTCAGCATACAACCTGCCTTTCCGATGGGCCATCCAAGAAAGGGATGAATCGCCCTTTTTCGCGCGCGCGTTCTATTCACCCGCGTCTTCGACTACCATAGTAGTTTCAACTGTTAGTTGGAGCCGGTCCTGTCGGCGATGCCGCCGGGCCGGGAAATCCTGTGAGCCGGTGATGACCGGAGGGGAAGCGCTGCCGGCCAGCTTTTCGATGGTATTGGGCGGCGGCAAACCGGTCAGGGACAACACCATCACCAGCAACCCGGCTCGGGAGCGAGTAGCAGCTTTATGTGGATTGTCCGGCTTGCGCTGCGGCGGCCTTATACCTTTGTCGTCTTTGCGCTTTTGATTCTTATTCTTGGCGCTTACAGCATCCTCTCGATGCCGACGGATATCTTTCCCAATATCGATATTCCGGTGGTGACGGTGGTGTGGAATTACACCGGCCTGTCAGCAGAGCAGATGGCCGACCGCCTGGTTTACAGCAGCGAGCGGGGCATGACCACCACGGTCAACGACATCGAACACATCGAGTCGCAGTCGCTGAACGGGGTTGGGCTGATCAAGATCTTCTTTCATCCGCACGTGGACATCGGCGAAGCGGTGGCCCAGGTGAGCGCGATCAGCGAAGTGCAGTTGCGCTCGCTTCCGCCGGGGACGCTGCCGCCGTTCATCATCCAGTACAACGCCTCGAGCGTGCCGATTCTGATGCTGGGCATGTCAGGACAGGGCTACAACGAGCAGCAGTTGAACGACCTTTCCACGAACGCCGTGCGGACCCAGTTGGCCACCATTGAAGGCGCGCAGGCGCCCTTTCCCTACGGCGGCAAAGCGCGCGAGATTATGGTCGACCTGGACCTGCACGCGCTGCAGGCGAGGGGATTGTCGCCGGGCGACGTGGTGAACGCCATAGGCGCTCAAAACCTGATCGTGCCCTCGGGCACCATGAAGATCCAGAAGTTCGAGTATGACGTGGAAACCAACTCCGCGCCCGACGTGATCAACGACCTGAACGATCTGCCCGTAAAGATGGTGAACGGCGCGGTGATTTACGTCCACGACGTGGCCCACGTCCGCGACGGCAATCCGCCGCAATCCAACATTGTGCGAGTTGACGGCCGGCGCGCGATCCTGATGGCGATCATGAAGACCGGCTCGGCATCGACGCTGGACATCATCCGCGATGTGCAGGCAAAACTCCAACTGGCGAGGGAGCAACTGCCGCCGGAAGTGAAGATAAGCGCCCTGGCCGACCAGTCGATCTTCGTGAAGGGCGCCATCGACGGGGTGGTTCGCGAAGCCATCGTGGCCGCCTGCCTGACCGCCATCATGATCCTGATCTTCCTGGGCAGCTGGCGTTCGACGATCATCATTGCGGTGTCGATTCCGCTCTCGATTCTTTGCTCGCTGGTGACGCTGGACGCGCTGCACGAGACCATCAACATCATGACCCTGGGGGGCATGGCGCTGGCGGTCGGCATCCTGGTGGACGATGCCACGGTGGCCATCGAAAACATCAACCGCTACCTGGAATCGGGCAAGGAACTGGAGCAATCGATTCTTGACGGCTCGGCACAGATCGCGGTTCCGGCATTTGTGTCCACGCTTTCGATCTGCATCGTCTTTGTGCCTATGTTCTTTCTGAGCGGCGTGGCGCGCTACCTTTTTGTACCGATGGCCGAGGCGGTGGTGTTTGCAATGCTGGCCAGCTACCTGCTTTCTCGCACGCTGGTGCCCACGATGGCCAAATACCTGCTGCAGGAGCACGATGACGCGCAAACGGCCAGGAAGCGCGTCAGCCGCAATCCTTTTACCCGGTTTCAGCTTGCCTTCGAGTCGGGTTTTGCGAATTTCCGCAGCGGATACCTGCGGCTGCTCACCCTTTGCGTAGACCACGCCGGCGTTTTCCTGATTCTCTTCCTGGTGTTCACGCTGGGCTCAGTGGGACTTCTATTGCCCTGGCTGGGCCAGGATTTCTTTCCCTCGGTGGACGCCGGGCAATTCAAGATTCACCTGCGCGCCCGGACCGGAACCCGCATTGAAGAGGTGGCCGCGCTGTGCGATCACGTCGATTCGACAATTCGGGAGGAGATCCCAGCCAAGGAGCTGGTGAATATCGTCGACAACATCGGCCTGCCCAACTCGCGCCTGAACCTTTCCTACTCGACCTCAGCGCCGGTGGGCGCGGCCGACGCGGATATCCAGGTGCAGCTGACCAAGGATCACCATCCCACGGCGGTTTACGTGGCGCGGCTGCGCCGGGTGCTGGCCGAGAAGTATCCGGGGGTGATGTTTTACGCATTGCCGGTGGACATTGTGACCCAGATTTTGAACTTCGGCCTGTCGGCGCCCATCGACATCCAGATTGTGGGTCCGAATCTGTACGGGAACCGCGCCCTGGCCGAGCGCATGCTCGACCAGGTGCGCTACGTTCCCGGCGCGGCCGATGCGCGCATTCAGCAGCCCTTCGACGAACCCAATCTGACGGTGAATGTGGACCGCACCCGGGCCCAGGAGATCGGGCTGACCCAGCAGAATGTGGCGCAAAGCCTGCTGGTCGCCCTGAGCGGGAGTTTCCAGACCACTCCGAGCTTCTATCTCGACCCTCGCAACGGGGTTACGTACAGCGTGGCGGTGCAGGCGCCGGAGTACAGGATGGACTCGCTGGCGGCGCTGAAAAGCCTGCCCGTGAACAGTCCGGGCGCTGCGCAACAGGCCGCCACCGCTGCTCAATCGGGCGTGTCCTCGACCGCAGTGCCTGGCGTGCCTGCGCCGGTGAATGTGCTGGGCAACCTGGCCACCGTCACTCCGGGCACGGAGCTGGGCTTTGTGAGCCACTACGACGTGGAGCCGGTGATCGACATCTACGCCAACGTGGATGGAACCGACCTGGGAACGGTGACCCGCGCGATGGAGAAGATCGTGGCCCGCCACCAGAAGGATCTGCCTCGGGGTTCGCGCTTCATTCTGCGCGGCCAGAGCGAGACCATGTACACGTCGTACGCCGGGCTGCTGATCGGGCTGGTGTTTTCAGTGTTGCTGGTTTACCTGCTGATCGTGGTCAACTTCCAGTCCTGGCTGGATCCATTTTTGATCATTTCGGCGCTGCCGGCGGCGCTGGCCGGCATCGTCTGGTTCCTGTTCCTCACCAACACCAGGTTGAGCGTGCCGGCCCTGACCGGCGCCATCATGTGCATGGGCGTGGCCACGGCCAACTCCATCCTGGTGGTGAGCTTTGCCCGCGAGCAACTGGATGTGCTGGTGGGCGACGCGCGCCGGGCCGCTCTGAATGCCGGCTTTGTGCGCTTGCGCCCGGTGCTGATGACGGCGCTGGCCATGATCATAGGCATGCTGCCCATGGCGCTGGGCTTGGGCGACGGCGGGGAGCAGAACGCCCCGCTGGGCCGCGCCGTGATTGGCGGGCTGCTGCTGGCCACCGTGGCCACGCTGTTCTTTGTGCCCGCCTTCTTCTCTCTCATACACGGCCGCATCGAGCGTCGCCGCAAAGCCGCTCACGGCGCGGCGCGCGCAATAGCCTTTGATGAATTCGACGAGATTTCGGAGTAACTCCTGATGAGCAACGCATCCGATCACAACCCGCAACCGCACCAGAGCCGGGAGACCAGCCCAGAGCAGAAGCCGATTTCGCCGCGCCTGGCGCTTATCGGCGTAGCCTTGCTGCTGGTGGTGGCCCTGCTGCTGGGAGGGATAGGCATTTTGCGCCGTACCCGCGCCGAGAGTGTGCTGGCCGAGCGCACCCAGGAGCTTGCCCCGCCCACGGTCACGGTTGCGGTACCCCCCAAAGGCGCGCCTGTGGACAGCTTTGTATTGCCCGGCAACGTGACCGCCTGGACGGATTCGCCGATCTACGCGCGCACCAACGGCTACCTGACCCACTGGTACTTCGACATCGGCGCAAAGGTGAAGAAGGGCGCCCTGCTGGCCGAGATCGCGACCCCCGAAGTGGATCAGCAACTTTCCCAGGCACAGGCCGACCTGGCTACCGCAGAGGCCAACGCCAACAACGCCCGCATCCAGGCCGATCGCTATACAGGACTAGTGAAGTCCAACGCCGTCTCGCGCCAGGATACCGACACGTTTGTGAACCAGGCGGCGGCCACCGCGGCAGCCGTCCGCTCCGCCCAGGCCAACGTGCAGCGGCTCAGCGAGCTGCAGTCGTTCGAGAAGGTCTATGCGCCGTTCGATGGAGTGGTGACGGCGCGCGCAGTCGACATCGGCCAATTGATCAATCAAGGGGCGGGGCAGGCCGCGGGCACGGAGCTGTTCCACATGCAGGCCATCCAGACCCTGCGCGTCTACGCCAACTTGCCGCAGAACTACTCGCAGACCGTGAAGCAGGGGATGAAAGTCGACCTCACGTTTGCCGAACACGCGGGGAAGATCTTCCAAGGCACACTGGCGCGGACGGCCGACGCCATCGATCCGGCCAGCCGCACTCTGCTGGTGGAGATCGACGTGGATAATCGTGGCGGCGAGCTGTTGCCCGGTTCGCTGGCCCAGGTTCACTTCAAGACGCCGACCGCCGGTCCGGTCTTCGTGGTACCCTCCGCGGCCCTGATCTTCCGCAAGGAAGGCATGCGAGTGGGCATAGTGGCCGACGGGAACGTGGCCCGGCTGGTTCCTGTGGTGATCGGCGAGGACGACGGCGCCAACGTACAGATCGTGAACGGCCTAAGCGCCACGGACCTGGTAATCCAGGATCCGCCCGACGCCCTGATCGACGGCGAAAAGCTCACGGTGGTCACTCCCGGCAAACCCTCCGATGCGGGAGGCAAGTAGCGATGCAGGCGCCCGGGCACGAATTCGCACCTCGAGGAGCCGGCTGGGACGCGCCGTTTACGGCCATGCTCGCCGCGTCGTTCCTCTTGGGGCTGCTTGCCGGCTGCAAGCCCGTTGGTCCCGACTACAATCGCCCCGGCTACCAGGCTCCCGCAGCTTATAAGGAGGCTGGCGCGTCCACGGTTGTGGCTCCGCCGCCCAATCCTGCCGGAGGCGGCTGGCAGCCGGCCAATCCCTCCGACGGCATGCTGCGCGGAAAATGGTGGGAGATCTACCAGGACCCGCAACTGAATCAACTTGAGGACCGCATCGCCGATAACAACCAGAGTTTGCGCCAGGCGCTGGAAACTTATCTGGCCGCACGCGACCAGGTGAGCGCTGCGCGCGCCAATCTCTTTCCCACGCTCTCAGCCAGCGCCTCGGCCAGTCGCAACCGGGTTTCAGCCAACCGGCCCATGGCCAGCGCAACCACCGACTATAACGACCTGGTGATCGGCGGGCAGGCGAGCTGGGAGCCGGACTTCTGGGGCCGCATCCGCCGCACCGTCGAGGCCGCCCGCGAGAGCGCACAGGCCAGCGCGGCGGACATGGCCAACGTGGACCTGAGCCTGCACGCCGAGATGGCTTCAGACTACTTTGAACTGCGCGGCCTGGATGCGCAGACAAAGCTGCTGACGGCTACCGTCGCCGATCTGGAAAGCCAGCTCGACCTGACCCAACGCCGCCTGGCCGGCGGAGTGGCCACCGAAGCCGACGTGGCCCAAGCCCGCACCCAGCTGGAAACTGTCCGCGCCCAACTGGTGGACATCGGCGTGGCGCGCGCCCAGTTTGAACACGCCATCGGCACCATTGCCAACTACAACCTCACCGACTTCAGCATTCCGCCTTCGCCGCTCGATATTCAATTGCCCAAGGTTCCCGTCGGCGTGCCTTCGCAACTGCTGGAGCGCCGACCCGACATTGCCGCCGCCGAGCGCCTTGCCGCCGCTGCCAATGCCCAGATCGGCATTGCCGTCAGCGCCTTCTATCCCACCATCAGCCTGGGCGGAGCCGGCGGCTTTGAAAGCGCCAACCCCGGAACCTGGATTCAGGGGCCAAGCTCGCTGTGGAGCTTGGGAGCACAAGCAGCGGAGTTGCTGTTCGACGCCGGGCAGCGCCACGCGCTCACCGACCAGGCCCGCCACAATTACGAGGCCCAGGTTTCCGGCTACCGGAACACCGTTTTCCTGGCCTTCAACGACGTAGAAGACCAGCTCTCGGGGCTGAGAATTCTGGAGCAGGAATCGGGCGACGAACAAAAGGCAGTCGCATCCGCGCAGCAGTCCTTCGATCTCTCCAATCAGCGCTACAAGGGCGGCGTAACAAGTTATTTGGAAGTGCTGACGGCGGAGGCTACGCTGCTCGGCAATCAGCGCACGGCCATCGACCTGGAGACGCGGCAGTTTGTGGCCAGCGTAGGCCTGGTGCGGGCGCTCGGCGGCGGCTGGGACGTGAGCCAATTGCCGAAGTAGCGAAGCGTGGCGAAAACCTCCAGCCTGCTCTTACCGTGCTGCCCGCGGCAAGGAAGGCAGCTTCCACCGCCTTTTCAACTTCTTGTACTGCGACCGCGGCAACTCTAAAAGCAGCGGCTTTTTTGCTGGATCGAGCCACGCCAGCAGGGCTTCAATACTTTCCTGCGCCATGGCCGTGCAGCCCACGGTTCCTTCGCCTGTTCCCAGCCAGATGTGCATGAAGATGCAGGATCCCGCGCCGGGAATCACCGGGTCAGAATTGTCATCCACCACCAGCCCCCACTGGTATTGCCCGTTGGTGTAGAGCATGTGCTCGGAGCTGTTCCAATCAGGCGAAACTGTGGCCCGGTCCACCACGCGGTTGTAGTACTTTGAGTGAACGTCATCCACGCATTCGACCGATGGCGTCAGGCTCACGTAGGGCATCTTCCACTCTGCCGGCTCACCGGCGGCGTAGCCGAAGGCAGTGCTGAGGCGGAAGAGCCCGGCCGGTGCCCTGGTGTCGCCTTCATGCTTGACTGGATCGAGCGGGAGGCGGAGCCGGAGATCGGCGTCCGGCGCCGCTCCCGCGCCCCATCCCAGACCTTTCTTGGCAACGACCACAGGGATGGGCAGGCCGACCTTCTTCCATTTTTTGCGCGCATTCAGCCGCTCATAACGCTGCAGCGTGCCTGGTACCGCGTTCCAATCCGCTGTCGTCACTACGAGGATCTGCGTTGACGGGTGCATCGCCGCCGGCTGCTCGCCTTGAGCAGGCACAACCCAAGCCAGGCAGAGTATGGCGATACAAATGTGAACCCATCGAAGCTCCATTGGTCGCTGTGCTCCGAGTCCAGATTGGAATTCTCACAGCCTAGCAGTGAAGGCAACTGTTGTCGACGCCCTGATGTCGTGAATCCGAAGTTCATCGCATAGTTTTGCTGAGGTCTTTAGATAACGACAGCAAGTCAGCGGAATTGTGCGATGGGATGAGGCCTCAGCCACCATTCACTTCTGTGACGACACGGCGCCACTGGTTGGATTTATGAAGTGAACTTCGGAAACACTTCGCTAGCGGGTCAGCACGTCCTGCCTTGGATGGGTGAATGCCGCCGGAGGCACGTCGGTGAGCGGCAATGCGGGGCCTTCCCAGAGCAGCCGCGGCGAGCCCTGACTATCAGAGTGCAGGCCCTCCAGATGAAATGTGTGTTTGCCGGCACGCAGGCCGAGCGAGCCGCGGTCGTAGCGGAGCGCGTTGCCGGGGGAGCCGCAGACCTGCGCAAAGGGCGGACCGGTCTTCGCCACTTCAATGCCGTCGATTACAAGCCGAGCGCCATCGCGGTCAATGAGATGAAACGTGTAACCGCCATCGGCGGGGATGTCGATGAGGCCGTCCCAGGCGGCAGCGTAGCGCGTGAAACCCTGGGGTTCGGCGTGCAGGTTGGGCGCTTCGCCGTTGAAGACCGCTGACTCTTTGGTCAGATCGGGCAACTCGATCCAGGTGCCTGGGTAAATCTTCCAGGCGAGGCCGGGCACCGTGGGGACGGCGGCGTTTGCGGCGTCGTGCCATTTGGCTACGGCCACCACGCCCTGCGCTGCCCAGTCTTCACTGCTTGAGGCGGGCTGGCCCACTCTGCTTTCCACATGAAGCAAAACCCTGAAGCGGCCCGCGCCGCTTCTGCCATCGAGCTCCGTACCGTCCGCGTCGGGGAAGCGATGGTGGACGCTGCGGCCGTGTGCAATTGTTCCGTCGCCAAAGAGCCAGGTGTAGCGCGCCCCCGGCGAGGCTTTTGCGCTAAAGGTGACGCGCTGTCCGGGCGCAAAGATCGGCGTGTCGACGGTAAATGCGGCCACCGGGCCGTGCGCCGCCGTAAAGCGCGCCGGCTGAGCTCCGGCATTCACGGCCAGCGGCAAATCGGCATCGCCGGCAGCACGGGTCTGCCCATACTTCACATTGTCGAAGGTGATGGCGGCCACGTCGCCAGTCATCGTGGAAACCTCCAGCGGCGGCTGGTCAAGCGCCCAGATGTTGTGGAAGGTGAATCCGTGCAGGCCGGGATACTCCTGCTCCATCTGCAGGAGCGAATACCAGTTGTCGAGGAAGATGTTTTCGAAGGTGTAGTTGGTATGGTCGCCGCTGGCGCCCTTTGCGCCCCACATGCCGAGCAGGGCAAAAGTCTGTCCACATGCGCCGATGCCTCCGTGGAGAACATCACTGTCGCGCAGGGTGAAGTTTCGCGAGTTGAAGATTTTCTGCGGCCAGGCAGAGCGCACGATGTTCGAAATACTGGTGGAAAGCTGGCTGTGCTCGATGAGAATATTCTGAACGTCGTTGCCGGGGCGGACGAGATCCGCGTCGCTGTAGCCGTCCCAGTTGCCCTGCATGGCGAAAACATCGTCCGAGGAGCGGATAAAGGCGTTACGCACCACAGCGTCGCCGCCGCCCAGCCAGTCCATCCCGTCCTGGTTGGCGTTGCCGGGGTTGCCGCCGACCACGCGCAGATCGTCGAAGGCGAATCCGGTGGAATCCTTCATCTGGATCGACCAGGTTCTTGAGCGCACAATGCAGGTGAGCCCGTCGATCTCAACATTGCGGGCCTGGAGCGCGCCGATGCAGTGCCAATCGGGTTTCTGCATCCAGCCTTCGTCGGTATTGGGATCCTGCGGGCCGTCGTAAACAATGGTTCCGCGGCCCAGCACCTTGACGTTTTGCACGTTGAAAAGATTCAGGCTGCCGAAGATGTATGCGCCGGGAGCCAGGTAGTAGGTGTCGCCACTCTTGGGGTTCAGGTTCTCGCGGAGCACCCCCGCGGGCACGATGTGAACGTCGGGACCGGTGGGCGGCGGCGGGGGCGGTGTGCCGGCAAAGAGAAAAAGCATGGCGGCGTGGTTGAGAAAGTCACCGGGGCGGGAGATGGAGAGCTTGGCCGGACCGGCGAGCCTGAAGCGGATCGTGGGCCCCTGACGGATCGGGCGTAGCCCCAGCCGCCAGGGCTGAATATCGACGCCATTGTCCCAGAAAGCCGACTCGGAGGCGGTGATGTCCACGGTCACCGGGCCGGTGATGTCGAAGCTGACAAATTCATAGCTGGCCGCGGCGTGGGCCACGTCTACGGGATGTCCGTCGACCATGACCTTGAACGTGGTGGAGCGCATCTCCGCCGGCACAGCCGCGGCCTGCACGCGAGCAGCGGCATGGGCGGCGGCAGGAAGAGCAAGAACGGCCACGAGCAGGGTGCGAAAGGTCAACAAGCGAAACCCCGGCCTGGAGAGTGCGGACGGAACCACTGTAGCATTGCGGCCTGCCGCACCAATGCGCTTCAGCAGCCCGCGAACCATAGCAGGACTGGAGCACCAGACGCCGTTGCATCAGTACCGGCGCCGCCTTTTCATTTCTGCACCGTGATGAGGCGGTCTTGCTTCGGATCGACCTCGATGAAGATGTCTTTGTAGCGCACCTCGCGGTTCTTGGCGTGCGCCTGCAGGCCGATGGGACCTATCTTCAATCTGGCGGGATTGCTGTCGATGTAGGAGAGCACCTCGATGCCGTTTACGGCCATGCGGATGGTTCCCTTATCGCGGTTGACCAGAATCTCCGCCTGCGTCCACTGCGACCGCTTGATCTCGAGCTCCTTGTCGAGATCCCTGCTGAGGGCCATCTTTCCCGCCAGTCCGGCATTGGTGGTGTAATCCCAAGTCCAGGGCATCGGCGGCATCACATCCAGGCATCCGCCATAGCCCCAATCTCCCTTGGCAGGCCGGTCGCCCCAGAAGCAGATTCCCTGGTGATTGGTTGGCTCCTGCACTTGCACCGTGGAGACGATTAACCGGAAATTGCCGTAGTCCCCGGCTGTCATCAGGGCCTGATTTCCATCCCTGGCCACAATCGCTCCGTCTTCCACCTTCCAGCAGTCCGGATTTCCAACCCACTCGTTCAGCGTCTTGCCGTCAAAGAGCGGCGTCAGTCCGGCAGCCGCGGCGTTAAAGGGGGGCGTATAAGCCGGCAACGGCGCAGGCGCGCTGTTCACGGCTTGTGCATGGATCGGACCCAACAGGGTCATGCCGACTATCAGAACGCAAACCCCTGCGCACATCCTGACTCTCTTCACTCTGTTCTCCTTTGCTAAGGCAGGCCGCCGCTTTTTCGCGCACTTCCACAGCGATGGTGGATGCGCAGTTGGACGGAGCCTTTGTATAAAGTCTAGTCTGGAGAGCGCCTATCTGCCGCTTCGGGCTCAAGACAAGTAACCTTACGACTGCAGCCTTGCCACCAGGCGCTGCGAAACGCCAAGGAACTTTTGAATTGCAAAGGTCGTGACCAGGAGCGTGATGCTGCCCAGAATGAGCATGATAGGGATATACCACCAGCCAAGAACTTCATGCGCGGGCGGCGCGGGCGGAGGAAACATCACGCCTGTGTCCAGCATCCGTCCCTCTCTGCTGAACCACACGCCGGTGTTCGCAGGCAGGAATGGCTTCATCAGTGCGGTAAGCACCATGCCGGCGCCGATTGCATATCCGAACAGGCCCCAGAAGAACACGATGACTCCGGAGACGCCTTTGGTGGCGAGGCGCAGGGTGGCGCGCAGCAGCACCAGGGGTGAAAAGCTGAGGCTGGCCCGGCGTATGAGTAGCCCTTCCCGGTACTGCGCGGCCAGGTCCTCAGCCGATCCCAGACGCGCCAGAATAGCCGGCACGCCGGCTCCGGATTGCTCGGCGGAATCGCGGATGTGCGCGCCGATTTCGCGAACAATCTCTTCCCGCTCGGCGACGGCGATGGGTCCGAGGTGGGTGCGGAGAGAAGTCAGATAGTTGCCGATCTCGATTTCTGCGGTCATTGGGATGTCTCCTGTTTTTCCAGTACGGGTTCAAGAAGGCGGCTGAGGCCGCGGGAAAAGCTGATCCAGGCTTCCGCCATGAGGCGAAGGCGCTGGCGGCCGGCCTCGGTGAGGGAGTAGTACTTGCGGGGATGCCCAGCCTCGGCCTCAACCCACTCGGAGGTGAGCAAGCCTTCTACCTTGAGCCGGTTCAGGATGGGGTAGATGGTGCCTTCTGCCAGAGCCAGGCTGGAGTGGTTCTCAAGAAAGCGAATGATTTCAAGGCCGTACAGGCGACCTTGCCAAAGAGAGGCTAGAGCCGCCATCTCCAGGGCGCCTTTGCGCAGTTGAGCTTCCCAGCGGTCTGGGGAGTCGCCTTCTGTTGATTGAGCCCTTGGTTTTGCCATAGCAAGATACCTCGTATAGCAATGTATAGTGCTATGAAGGATTCTTGTCAAGCCATTTTTCAGGATTATTTCTTCTTGAGCCTCGGAAGCGGGGTCCTCAGATTCCCTCGCCCATCGAAACATAGATGCGCAGGCGTTCGAGTTCCAGATGGTAGGCGGTACGGTCGGCTTCCTCGGCAGCAAAGGGATCGGGCGGGCAGGGCTCCGCGCCGAGCCGTTCTTCGAGCTCCTCCACGCGGGCCGAGAGGGCGATGAGCGCGTCGGAGAGCGGGTCCTTGACGTCGTGTGGATCGGTGATGAGCACGCGCTCCCCATTGCGATAGATGATGTGCGCGGGGACGCCGACCACGGTGGAGTTGGGCGGCACATCGGAGAGCACCACCGAGCCCGCACCTACGCGCGAGTTTTCGCCCACCGTGATGTTGCCCAGCAGGTTGGCGTTGTTGC
>Ga0326728_10019807_pt1 | contig 12975 bp, 10 predicted proteins | sample MB3enrmetagenome_FD_207602 | JGI IMG/M metagenome (GOLD analysis project Ga0326728, IMG submission 207602) | Lab enriched peat soil microbial communities from McLean, Ithaca, NY, United States - MB31MN | ecosystem: Environmental > Terrestrial > Soil > Wetlands > Peat | place: USA: New York...
AGGCCAGTAGAGCAGGCGGGCTTCGGGATCGTAAGTGCCGGTGAACCAGGTCGAGCCGCAGCCGTGTTCAAGGGCCCGTCCGCCCCAGGTTTCGGAGCCCGGCTCGCCGGCCGCCGGAATCGTCCAGAAACGCCAGGCGTGCTCGCCGGTCGAGGCTTTGTAGGCGTCCAGGAAGCCGCGGACTCCCTCGTCGCCGCCGGAGACTCCGGCGATCACCAGGTCATCGACTACCAGGGGCGCGCTGGTGGACCCGTAGTTCTGACGCGAGTCGGCCATTTCGACGTCCCACAGCAGTTGGCCCGTGAAGCGGTGCAGGGCGAACAAGTGGGCATTGTCGGAGACCATGAAGACGCGGTCGCCGACGACCGCCACGCCGCGATTGATGCCGCTGGCGGCATCGCCGGCCAGGCCCTGGCTGCGCGGCCGGCTGTAATGCCAGATTTCACGACCGCTCGTCGCATCGAGCGCGTAGGCTTCGTTTACCGCGGTGACGTACATGACGCCATCCACCACCACCGGGGTGGTTTCGAGGGCGCGCGGCGAGCCGGGAAACGGGAACATCCACTGGGGCGCCAGGCGCGCAACGTTGCTCGTGTCGATCTGGCTGAGAGGGCTGAAACGGTTGCCGCTTTGGTTGCCGTCGTAGGTGGGCCAGGCGCCGGGTTTGGGATGGGCCACCTCGGAGAAGGAAATGCCGGCGCCCATCTCTCCGGCCGCGAGCGTGGCCTTGGCGGTGGGGTCGGAGCGCAGGCGGCTGAGATAGGCCACCAGGTTGCGCGTTTCCTCGGGGGTGGCGGCGAGCGGCGCCATGAGCGATTTCTCGCGCACCACTTCGGCCACCTGGTCCTTGGTGAGCAGGTGCAACCGGCCATCGGTAGCGAGCAACTGGAGGTCGAACGCGCTTTCGTTTTTGGCGATGCCGCGCAGAGTCTGGCCGCTGCGGAGACGAACGGTTACGGCGTGGTAGACCGGCGCGCCGCGGCCACCCCGGCCACGGCCTCCCGCAGGCGGCGCAGCGCCGGGGTCGCGGAGGGCCTGTTCGATTTGCGAGGGGGTGCGGTCGCGACCGATGTTGGTAAGATCCGGCCCGAGCACTCCGCCCGAGCCGCGCACCATGTGACAGCTCGCGCAGTGGCCCTTGCCGGTGAAGAAACGTTCCCCGGCCGCGGGATCGCCGGGAGCGGTGCCGGCGGCCAGACTCGCGGCAGGCTGCTTCAAGGTCATCACGTAGGCGGCGATGGCGGCGGCTTCCTCGTCGGGGATCTGGAATGCAGGCATGCCTCCGTCCGGAATGCCTTTGAGGATCAGGGCGCGCACGGCTTCGAGCGTGGTGGCGCGAGGGCGACGGACATCGACGATGCTCGGACCGTGGCCGCCGCCGCTGCCATCCTCGCCGTGGCATCCCACGCAACGGGCTTGGTACTGCCGCTTCCCGGCGCCGGGCGGCTGGGCGGCGGCACAGTTCAGGAGCAGGGCAAAAAGAAGAAGGCGTAACATCGAGTGCTGATAGTTTATCCGATTCCGGGCGGGCGCGGATGTGGCCTTGGGTTGTGTACCCGCGGAGAGGCTGCTCACCTTCCGGTTGGATTAGCCAATTCGATTACAGGGCTACGTCCGCTGACGCCAATCTTCCAAAAGCGCAGGGATCCCTGCGCTTTTCTGGAAATATATATTGGAAAGAAAGGACTTTGCTTCGAGCGACCGCAGGGATCCCTGCGCTCTTTGGCCGGCAGCCCGCACCTCCAGCAGCCGGCCAAGCCGGCCACAGCTCTCGCCCCTGCGGTATCATCAAGCAAGTCTGGCGCTCGAAAGCCAGCAGGAGGTGTGGCATGGGTTTCTTAAAGGATGTGTTCCACCGGCGCGATTTGTTTCGCCGCGGCGCGTGGCTTTCGGCCGCGCCTGCGTTGTTGACGGCGTCCGGCGAGGCGCGGGCGGCCGCTCCCGCCGCCGCCGGGAAACTGCAACTGGGGCCGGACATCTATAAATCGATCGGGGTGCGGCCCCTCATCAACTGCCGCGGAACCCTGACTGTCATCAGCGGGTCGCTGGAACTGCCCGAGGTGCGGGCGGCGGTGGATGCGGCGGGCCAACATCACGTGGTGCTGGATGAACTGATGGAGAGTGCGGCCAGGCGACTGGCGGAGCTGACCGGCGCGGAATGGGCGCTGATCTCGGCCGGTTGCGCGGCCGGCATGGCGCACACCACGGCCGCATGCGTGACCGGGGGCAATCCCGACCTGCACGTGCGCATCCCGGATTTAAGCGGTTTCCCCAAAGACGAAGTGGTGATCCCCAAGGCCTCGCGCAACGAGTACGACCAGGCCATCCGTTCGGTGGGCGTGCGGATCATCGAGGTGGACGACGCCGCGGAATACGAAGCCGCGCTGGGGCCGAAAGTGGCCATGGTCTACATCATGACCAGCCCTCGGATGGAGAACGGCCCGCTGACCTACGACCAGGTGTACGGGATTGCCAAAAAGAAGAACATCCCGGTCTTCACGGATGCCGCCGCGGAGATGTTGACCGTGCCCAACATCTATTTGCAGCGCGGCTCCACGTTCGTGGGGTACAGCGGCGGAAAATGTCTGCGCGGGCCGCAATGCTCGGGGCTGGTGCTGGGCCGCAAGGATCTGCTGCAGGCGGCGTGGGTATCGAGCGCGCCGCACCACGGCCACGGACGCACCATGAAGATCGGCAAGGAAGAGATTGTGGGGCTGGTGGCCGCGGTGGAAATGTGGATTCAGCGCGACCACAAGAAAGAAGACGAGATGTGGACCGGCTGGATGCAGGCCATCGCCGACCGCGTCACGAAAATCGATGGCGTCACCGCGGCGGTGCGGGAGCCCAGGGGCATCAACAACCACAGTCCGGGGCTTTCCATCACCTGGGATCCGGCCAGGCTGGGGATCACCGGCGAGGAGGTTTCGAACATCCTGTGGACCACCGAGCCGCGCATCGCGCTCAACGCCGGTGGCGGCGGTGGCGGGGGTGGACGCGGGGGCCGCGGGGCATCCAACCAGACCGGGATTTCGATCACCGCGTACATGATGATGCCGGAGGACGTCAAGACGGTCGCCGACCGCGTGCACCAGATCCTGTCGGCCAAGCGGCCGGAGTGGAAACCGGAGACGCCCGCGACACCGGCGGGCGACCTCACGGGACGCTGGGACGTGCAGATTCAGTTCGCCGCCGGCACATCGGAACACGTGCTGTACGTGAAGCAGCAGGGCAATCAGCTTGCGGGCACGCACCAGGGAGATTTCACGGCGCGCGACTTCAATGGCGTGATTTCGGGCGACAATGTGCGCATCTCGAGCAACATCGGGGAAGTGCACGGCGCGGCGCTCTCGTACCGCTTCACGGGCAAGCTGGCGGGCGACTCGATGGCGGGCGATTTGGATATGGGCGAGTACCTGGGCGCGAAATGGACGGCCCGGCGGCACACGTTCGGCCGCGGGGCCGCGGGATAGGCGCAACTCGCGATTGGGATCTCACTGCGGAGCCGCGGAGGTCGCGGAGGAAGACGCGGATCGCACCAGAGTCCAAATCTGATATTGGAAAGTTTGGGTGAAGTTTACGGGTATGACGAAGCGGCGCGGACACAGTGCCTGACTCCCGAGCAGCGCCTCCAGTTTCACCAGGAACACAGCGGGCCAGTAATGGAGACGCTGCATGCCTGGCTTGGTGCTCAGTTCGACGAGAGAAAAGTGGAGCCTAACCCCGGTTTGGGTACGGCGATTTCGTACTTACTCAAATACCGGGACAGACTTACTCTGTTTCTGCGCCGAGCGGGGGCGCCACTGGATAACGATGTCTGCGAAAGAGCATTGAAGAAGTCCATCCTGCACCGCAAGAACTCTCTGTTATACAAGACTAGAAATGGAGCTCGCATAGGTGACTTACTCATGAGCCTGATCCACACCTGCGAGTTAAATGGCGCCGATCCGTTCTACTATCTGAACCAGTTGCAACGGCACGCCGAAGAGCCGAAACAAACGCCGTCGGAGTGGATGCCCCGGAACTACCGCGAGACACTGGCGCGGACCGGCGCCCTCCTGGATGCGGCATAGGGTAAGCTGAAACCTGCCTGGCCGAAAAGGGTAAGCCGCGGCCAGGCGGGAGCATCAATTCAAAATGGACGGAAACCGGGCATCACAACACTCAAAATCGCATAGGGTTTTTGGCCAAGCGGTGGGGCGCCGGGGCTGGAACGCCCGCACCACCTCATTAGCACACTAAACCGAAGATCCATCTGTGCGGGGAGTACAATGTTCCTGGATTCACGTTCATGCCTCTATTCCGAATGTCGCAATCCGGCCTTTGCGCCATTGCGCTGCTCTCGCTCTCCCCGGCTCTTCGTGCTCAAATGCAAATCCCCGCCGACGAACTGAGCTTACACGCCGCACCCTATTTCCCTTCGCCCGCGGCTGGAATCCTCCGCAGCCAGGTGGAACTGGTGGAAGTGCCGGCCGTGGTTCGCGACTCCAATGGCATCGCCATTCCCAACCTTACGCGCGAAGACTTCGAAGTTCTTGATTCCGGCAAGAAACAGAAAATTTCCGTATTCTCCGTCGAAACGTTTTCCCAGGCTGGTGAACCCACCGAACCCATCATGAGCCCCGCGCCTTACGGAACTCCCACCCCTCAATCAAAATCCGAACCGCCGCGACGTTACATTGCGCTCGTTTTGGATGATCTGAACACCGATGTCGCCAGTCTCCACCGCGGCAAAACCGCCGCCGAGAAGTTTGTCTCGGAAGCCCTGGCGCCCCGCGACCTGGTTGGGGTCTTTACCACGGCTTTGTCCCAAACCGTCGAGTTCACGGCCGACGTCCCGACGCTCCGTCAGGCCATCGAAGCAGTGATGCCCCATACCAGATACTCCGATGAACTCCACGAATGCGCCCCCATCCGGGCGTACGAAGCCTATCTGATCGCCAATCATCAAGATCCTCCATTGCTGCGGGCCAAAGCGGGGGAACTGATGGCCTGTCACCACATGCCGCCGGACACGGCCCTACGCACGGCCGAGGCTAAAGCCGACGCCATTTGGGAGCACGTCAGCATCAACACCGATGACACACTTCGCTCGATCGCCGCGGTGGTGGCGGCGATCAGCAGGATGCCGGGCCGGCGCCTGGTGCTGCTGACCTCCTCCGGGTTCATCTCCGCAGGCAAAGAACAGGAGTTACAAGCTCTCAGTTCCGTCGCGCTGCACCACGGCGTGATCGTCAGCGGTATGGACCTGAGGGGACTATATACGGTGATGCCCGGCGGCGATGCCTCCACGCCAAAGTACGCCCGCGGCATGAGGATGCCAGAAATCCAGGTCCAAGCCCGCGTGGAAGATGCCAAGGACGATGGAATGGCGATGCTGGCCTCGGCAACCGGTGGCAGCTTCTTCCATAACAACAACAATCTGGCCCTCGGCTTTCACCGCCTTGGCGCCGTTCCCGAAGTCATCTACTTGCTCGGTTTCTCTCCCGGCGAAGCCGTCACCGACGGCAAGTATCATCAGCTCAAGGTCCGGCTCACCGGCGGCCACCATGGCTCCGTAGAGGCTCGCAATGGCTACTACGCGCCCGCCAAGGAGCTGCCCGCCGACCTGGCTCGACGCTCGGACCGAGATCGCATCCTGATGGGTCCAGATGCACCGGCCGACGTTCCCGCGCGTATCATCGCCGAACCCGGCACTTCGGATACCGGTCCCAGAGTCGTCGCGCGGGTGTGGGTTGACGTCAGCCGGTTGAATTTCGAAACAAAGAAGGATCGGCGCATGCAGCACTTGATGGTGATCGCCGCGCTACTCGATAACGCGGGTAATTTCGTCGTTGGGAGGCAGGCGCTAGCCGATCTGGCTCTCAGGAATCGCAGCTTCGAGGCGCTCTCGTTGGCCGGTCTTACCGTTTCCCTCTCGCTCCACGCCCCGCCCGGCGTCTACAACCTGCGGGTCCTGGCCCAGGAAGACCTCACCGGGAAACGAACCGCGGTAAGCAGCTCCATCACGCTTCACTAACGCCCACGCTGCCAGCTTTACCGGAATCGCTCCGTAGACAGCAGGCTCTCCAGCCGATCGGCCGTGGCCGGTTTGGATGTGAGGATTTTGAGCGCGTTGACGAGGGAGGCCGCCTTGCTCAGATCAGACTCACCGAAAGCTCACTTCAGTCGCGCCGCGCGAGGGCTGCCTGCGGCAGCGGGACGAGGCGTCCGTCCCCAGAGGGGACCCCAGGTCCAGTGGGACCGCCCCACCAATCCACCGCGAGAGCGATGACCTATGGCCTGTCAGCCATAATACCCGCCAGGTGATGCTCGAGGTGGTCCATGTAGCCATCGATCAGCGCGGAGAGCGGAATGGGTTCCCGGCCGCCGATGATGCAGGTGAGCGACAGGTCGGACGGCGGGACGGCGCGGATGAGGTGCAGCAGGTGGCGGTTAAAAAGGAGCCACAAGTTCACCAGGTCCGGCCAGGGCTCGGCGGCGTAGGGCTGGATGGCCACCCAGGATTCCTGGTCGTAATTGGGAAAGTCGAGACTTCCGGCGATACGGGTGCGGACCAGGCGCTGATGGTTGTTGGCGGCGGAATCGATCAGGTGGCCGAGAACCTGCTTTTTTGACCATCGGCCGGGTGCGGGGATGTGGGAGACTTCATCCTCGGAGAGATCGACCAGGCGGCGCGGGGCGGTCTCGAGGATGCGGGCCAGGCGGTCCGCGGCGGTACTGACATGGGCGGCGCTCATTTGAGTACGGCGTTCATTTCAACACGACCTTGGCGAGGCCGGTGTTATTGGCGCTATCGGCCACGCGGATGACCAGCAGATGCTCGCCGGGCGCCAGACCGCTCAGGTCGAGCACGAAATTTTCGTGCGGCGAATCGATGACTCCGTCGGCGGCTTCCACGGGCACCCAACTGTTGGCGTCGAGCGAATACTCGCAGCGCCGCAGGGGCGAGGCGGCATCGGTAGCTTCGAATTCCACGTGGGCCGTGCCGGAGGAATAGCGAACGGTTCCCAGAGTGACCACGGGCGGCGTGTTGTCGATCATGATGGGAGCGCTGGTCAATTGGGCTTCGCGCGCGCTGGACGGCGGGTTGGCTTCGCGATCGGAGGCCACCACGCGGAAGAAGTATTTGCCGTCGGCCAGAATGTCGCCGTCGAAAGTGAGGGAGTTCTCGTGCATGCCGCTCTTCAGCACCATCCACTGGGTGGCGTCTTCACTGCGGAAATAAAGGGTGTAGACGAGGCGATCGCCATCGGGATCGTCAGCCTGCCAGACGACGGTGATCTGCTGGGAAGAAGCGCGCGGCAAGGTCTGGGTGGAAGTGCCGGCGGGCGCCGCAGCCGAGGCGTCTCCGGTATCGGTCACGGTGACGGAATAGGCGCTGGAGGAAGAGGCCGAAGCGGGCTTGGCGGTTTGCGGGCTGGGAGCGGATTGCGTGACGACGTTAATGCTCCTGACCACGGGCGGAGAGTTCTGCGGCAGGTAGGCGAGCGTGACGCTGTTAATGATGGGAGTGACGCCGCCGGTGCCGGAAAGTTCGGCCTTCCACTCGATGTAGCGCGCGTTGGGGCTGGAAACACGCGAGCCGGACGGGTTGGTGAGCGGTTCGGACCAGTCGCTCCAGGTGCGGTCGGGCTTGGCGGAGTTGCCGGTGCGGGTGCGGAAGGCCAGGGTAGATCCGGCGGGCACTTCGGCGTGCCAACTGAGGCTGCCCCAGCGGGAGGCGGTGCCGGAATCGTGCACGGGCGCCTCGTAGGTGCCGCTCGAGCCGGGCCCCTCGCCCAGACGGAAAATACGGCCCATGCTCCCGGTGGCGGCCAGCACCGAATGATCCGAAGGCAGCAGACGAATGGTCTCGCTCTCATTGGTCTGGGCAACGAGGGTGACGCGGCGATCGGGCGAGAGGCCGTAGATGCGGCCTTCGACATCGGTGGAAAAGAGAATCTGGCGCTCGAGCGCCAGCACGTCGTAGACGTTCTCCTCCTTGGAACTCCACAAAGTCTCGACGGTGTTATCGGGGTTGATGCGGTAGAGCGCGGACTTCTCGACGCCGCTGACATCGACTACCGGGGCAAACTGTGTACTCACCTGAGGAGCAGGAGTGGCCGCTTGAACAGGTTGCTGCTGCTTCTGATCGCCGGGCTTGATTTCGGCGCCGGGACCGGCTTGCGCTTCGACCGTGATGGTGGTGGTGCCGGCGGCGACAACGGGACCGGCGCCGCCTTGTGCGGCCTGCGCCGCGCTTTGGGCACGCCTGGCCACGGACCCGCCCAGCGCCGCCGCGTAAACCGTGCCGTCGGGCATGGGGACGATGGCGCGGATTTCGGGCAGGCTGGCATCGTACAGCACGAACGCCTTGTCCTTAGCGGAGATGCGGTACAGAATGCCGTTGGGCTCGGTACCGGCGAGCAGGCGGCCTTGGGAATCCACGGCCAGGCCAGTGATGTGAGACTGGCCGGTCGAGTAGTACAGTTCGCCCGCGCCGGAGGAATCCACGCGAAAGACCTGGCCCTGATCGCCGGTGCCGACGTAGAGAGCGCCATCGGGCGCGACGGCCAGCGACCAGATGTAGCGGGTCTTGGGCGCGAAGTACTCGGCGGCCCGGCCGTTTTCGATGCGGTAGACTTTGCCATCGGGCGAGGTGCCGGCGTACACGACGCCGTTGCGGTCCACGGCAACCGCAAAGACCTCGGGCTCGACGGCGGTCCACAGGAGCGAAGCCTTGCCCTGGTTGTCGATGCGGTAGATGCGGCCGCGGTGGCCGGTGGCGGCATAGAGGGTGCCATCGGGGGCCTGCGCGACGCTCCAGATGACGGACTGATCGGAGGTGAAGACGGTATCGACTTTGGGGGAGAGCGAAATGCGCCCCTCGCGGCTCAGGGAAATGCCTTCGAAGCGGCCGCGCACGAAGTCGCTGTACGAGCTCATCTCCCAGGCGGTGGTGCCGCTGGAGAAGACGGCGGGGGCGAAGACGGCGGCGAGCGCGGCCAGAATTCCGGCCGGGATGGCGCGATGCATGAAACCGATCATTCCTTTATTTCCACCTGAACCGTTTTGACGCCGGAGATGACCATGTCGCCTCCGTCGAGCTCCATTTCGGCAATTTTGGAATTGCGCGTCTGGGCGATAGCGGCGAGACTGGATTGCGAGTTGGCGAGAATCAGGGCGACGGACGCGGGCGGGGCGGGCAAGTCGGCGCCTTCCAGTTGGAATGCCGGATCGGCGCGCCACACGCGCACGTAGGCCTTGCTGTTGGGGTGCAGGTTATTCACCGTGGTAATCAGTTGGGCCGGGCTGTGGGGACTGGACGAGAGGACCGGGCGGAAGTCGGTGAGGTTGGTAACGCCGGCGTCGGCCACGGTGAAATACAGCGTGCCGGGCTCGGCGCCGATGGGCACGTCGTAGTCCAGGCGGCGGGTGGTCTCGACGCCATCGTCGCCGATGAGCAAAATGTTGAGGTGCACCTTCTCGCCGGGGCGCACGGTGCGGCGCGCGACGGAGATGCCATCGATGGTCAACTGTTTCTTCTGGTCGTAGGCATCGATCTTGAGAGCGACCTTGTTCAAGCGCAGGGAACGGAACCCACTTTGCATCACGTAGGCGACGGGGATGGAGGCGGAGAGCGATCCCATCTGCGCGGAGCCGTTATCCGCGGAGAACAGATTATTGATGCGAACGGGGGCGGGCGAATTCTGAAAATCGACCTCTCCGCTGATGCGAATGGTGCCCGCGCCGACGGTACGCTCGGTCTCATCGATGACGGAGTAGACCGCCATCTGGATGAGCAGCGGGGACAGGAGCGGGTCGTTCACCATGCGCATCTGGTAGCTTTCGATGGGGTGCGAGCCGCGCGAAATTTCGACGGAGACAGGCACCATGGCGGGGCGCTTACCGAGCTCGCCGGCGACAGCGGTATTGCGGTCCTGGTTGATGGTGCCCATCCATTCCCGGGCGTCGGAGAGCTTGAAGGAGGTGTTGAGATTCGGCAGCAAGGCGACGACCTGGGCGCGGGCGAAGGGCAGCTCGGTGGGGCCGATATCGAGGAAGCGATGGCCGAAGGCGTAGACGCGATTGCCATCGATATAAGTGACGGTGCCGTCGGCGCCCAGGCCGAAATCGCCGGCCATCAATTGAATGCTGATCATGGATCCGGGCTTGAGATCGGCGGGGTTGCCCATGCCGGGTTCGATTTTGGAACCGGCGCTAATGCTCTGGCGGGGCTCGAGTCCCAGGGCGCGCAACTGGGGGCCGAAGGCTTCGAGGGTTGCGCGGCTGAAGCCGCCGAAGGAGATGGGGGTGGCGATGTCGACCATGCGCTCGCCCGCGGCAAGAGCGGGCTCGGGCTTGGGGAGGGCGCGGGTGAGATCGCGGTCGTTCCAGGCGACGATGGCAGCAGGCGGCCGTGGGACGGAGGCGAAGGTGGCGGACGAACGCACCATATCCTGAATGGGACGGATACCGGCGATGGGGTCCTTGGAGAACGGGAAGGCCATGGCGACCGCGCCGGCGAGTTTGCCTTCGATATAGACGGGGCTGCCGCTCATGCCTTGCATGACGCCGGTGTGTTCGAGGGGACCGCCGGAGAGGCGGGCGAGGATGAGAGATTCCTTGGGGCCGACGTTATCCAGGATACCGAGGATTTCGACCTGAAACTCGTCGATCCGGGCGCCGGAGAAGACCGTGCGGCCGGTGCCCCGCATGCCGGGCTTGATGTCCTTCAAGGGGAAGAAAGCGGTTTGGGCGGACAGGGCAGCGGCTAGCGCGAGAGCCGCCGGGACGAGGAAGCGGGGCACGCTTCTATTGTACCCGCGGGAAGCGGTGGAAAATGCGACGTTGACCGGAGTGGCGCTGTGGGGTAGGATAAGGGTGCGGGGTGGAGCAGTCTGGTAGCTCGTTGGGCTCATAACCCAAAGGTCGAGGGTTCAAATCCCTCCCCCGCAACCAAGACTTCCTGCTTCGATCCTCTTCCATATCAAAGCTGTAGGATTATTCTTCGGTTTCTGGTTTGGGCTTCCGCTTGCCACGTTTTCCGGGTTTTGCTACCAAATTGCTACCAAACCCGTTTTTCCTTCCTGTGAACATCGCCTGCCGCAGCTTCTTTGCTGCTGCTTCACGCGAATTCGGGAAGAGGTGGCCGTACGTGTCGAAGGTGACCTGGATGCTCGAGTGCCCATCTGGTCGCAGACATACTTGGCACTCTCGCCTTGGGCGATCAGCATCGAGGCGAAGAAGTGCCGCAGATCGTGGAAACGGATGTTCGGCAGGCCGCCATGGGCGGATATTCGGCCGAAGATGAATTCATCGAAGAAGTCGGGGTCCATGCGCTTTCCGTCCGGTCCCAAGAAGACCACATCTGACCACGCTGGAAACCCGTGGGGCGCTGGCACCCTTGGCCAGTTGCAGCAGCGCCGGAGCGCGCAGGACGACCCGCACCTGCTGAACTCCGCCGCACAACAGGTTGGCGAGTTCCTTTTGGCCCTTCTGGGTGACTTCGATGCTCAGAGGTGGACGGCCCATACCCACATTATGGGCCACAACATTTCCAAATAGAATTGTTTGTTAGAATTCTTGGGCGGTCAAAGACCTAGCCTTCTTATCGGAACGCTCGGTCTCGCTGTCGGTGCATACTCACGATGTGCTCCTGCATAGATCTGGCGATTGGATCGGTTGCGGCTCTTCCGTCTTACTGAGCCGAGATGTTCACATCGCCTTCCGCCGACCAATACAATGCATTGAACAGTAGAGGCAGCGTCGCATGCGTCTGCGCGCGGTTCTGGGGCTGAATGCCAAACAGGACGATCTTGCCCGGGTTCTCGTCAATTGCGACCACTGCCGCGCGGCCCTGCATCAGTTCGTCGCCACGCAGCCATCCGGAAGCGAGCACCGCAGTGTTCGGGTAGCGAGCTACCACGCTGACTTTCTGGGATGAGAGACCTTCGACGGTTTCGAAGAAGGGCGAGTTGACGCAGAAGCCATACGTTTCGCGTGCCGCGCCAAGCCCCACCGGGTGTGACGTATCCACCTGCAAGTTCACGATCGTTCCAGGAGCGTGGTGCTGTTGGACCGTGAGCGTCCGCTTCAGGTTCTTTACGCCAAGGGGCAGTTTATCAATGAGCACGTTCGTGGATTCGCCTATCGCGATGAGTGTTCCGCCCTCGGCCACGAAGTCGAGCAGAGCCTGCCAGCCATCGTCGCCGATGCCTCCGCGATATTCCAGTAGAACGCTCGGGGAGGTGTTGCCCGTCAGGAGAGCCGCGCCGCGCTGAGAGGGCAAAATGACGGCATCGAAACGCTGCCGCAGCTTTCCCGCTTGCACGTCCTTGAATTGCATCGATACACCTCTCCCGATCGAATGCGGACCCGCACGCTGGAACGTGGTCCGGCTATAGCCTTCAGGACACCTTGGCCTTAAAGGACTCTAAGTCTTCTTTTCGTGGACTCCTCTTAAGGAGGAGTAGCGGATGGGAAGGAACAGCTTCAACAAGAACAACAATTGCGGCAAACGCGACGGTGAGCTGAAACGTTGTCATGTTGAAGGTCAATTATTTGGCATTGATGCCATATTGTCAAGTAAAAGTATCGACAATTAGGTGATTACCCGCAAACCCTCGGCCAAGTCGTCGATCAGATCTTCGACGGCCTCCAGGCCGATCGACAGGCGGAGCAGGTTGGAGGGCGTCTTTGTTCCCGGACCTTCGATGGAGGCACGATGTTCGATGAGACTGTGGGTGCCGCCCAGGCTGGTGGCGCGTGTAAAAATGCGCACGGCGGAGGCGACGCGCACTGTCTCCGCTTCGCTCCCGCGAACCGACAAGGAGAGCATGCCTCCGAAGCCGCTCATCTGCCGTGCGGCTACCGCATGCCCTGGTCGAGCAGTTTGCGGAAGCCGTGATAGACGTCGTCGGGAGCAATGATGTGGTCCCCGGGCTTGAGTGTGTGGATGAGGGCCGCAGCCACCGCCAGGCCGGAAGAGAACGA
>Ga0326728_10019811_pt1 | contig 12973 bp, 14 predicted proteins | sample MB3enrmetagenome_FD_207602 | JGI IMG/M metagenome (GOLD analysis project Ga0326728, IMG submission 207602) | Lab enriched peat soil microbial communities from McLean, Ithaca, NY, United States - MB31MN | ecosystem: Environmental > Terrestrial > Soil > Wetlands > Peat | place: USA: New York...
AGATAATAAAAACGCAAAGAAGACCGCTGAGCTTCACCCGACACGCCCGAAAAACGCGCAGGAATACTCCAGGCGGGCAACCGCAGAACAGCACAAACATTAAAGTTAGTCGAGAATGGGGTAGATTGTCAATTTAAGTTTTTTCATTCGTAAGCCAAGGCGTCAATCGGGTCTTTGCGGGCTGCTTTTGCCGCCGGATAAATGGCTCCCAGCATGGCTCCAATGATGGCGATGATGGTGGCATAGATAATCCATACGGGCGGCACGATGACGCGCAAGGTCGGAATGGCGCCGACGATCCCGGCGCGGGCGGTGTAACTGATGGCCACGCCCAGAACGATTCCGGCCAGGGCCAGCAGCAGCGTCTCCCGCAGGATGACGTTAACGATGTACATGCGGGAGGCGCCCAGCGACTTCAAGATGCCGATTTCACGGGTGCGTTCCATCACCGCCGTGTACATGGCCTGGAAGATGACAATGAAGCCGATCACCATGGCCACGCCCACCACCACGCTGATAAAGCTGGAAAGCCCGGGCATATTGCCGACGGTGTACATGGAGAGGTAATCGCTCATCGAGCGGACCGAATAGGTCTGCATGCCGGGTATGTTTTTGATCTCGTCGACTACCAGACTGGCGATTCCGGGATTATCCAGTTTGGCGTAGAACACCGAGGCTTTGCCCTGGGCGCCAATCATATCCTGCAGGGTGGCGATGGGCAGGAATTTACGCGCCCCGCGGCCTTGCTCGACGATGCCGCAGATGCGAAACGCGTGATTCAGCATCTGCACGGTGTCGCCCACATGCACATGCTTGCTACGGGCAAAATAGTCGTCCACGATGATGCTGTCGGGGGCGGTAAAGGGCCCGCCCGCCAGATACTGAAAGGGCCCGCCGAGCGCTTCGAAGCTGGCCAGATCGATTCCGTAAATGACTTCCACCGTTCCGCCGGTGTTGACCTGGAAAATAATGGGCGCCACGGCCGCGACGTGCGGTAAGCGGCGGATGACGTCGGCCACTTTGATGGAGACGGGCGCGCCGCTGAGTCCGGTGAGGAACGATGCGCCTGGGGGCTGGACGATCACGTCGGCGCCCAGTCCCTGTTGCCGCGTCCGGGTGTCGTTCAGCAGGCCGGTCGCCAGGCCTACCATCAGCAGAATCAGCGTCACCTCGACGGCGATCGCCACCACGCTGATCAGAGAGCGCACCGGGCGGTGCAACAGATTGGAGACGATCATCTTGTTCATGAGGTCAATCCTCCAATCATTCCGGGTGGGTGTCGCGGGCCGCCGCCCTGGGCGCTACGCCCAGATGTATAACCTGGGCGCCGGGGGGCTGCTCCAGCGTGAACTGCTGGTCGGTCAACGGCTCATTGAGCGTCGCCTTCACCACGCCCAGCGTGATCTGGTACTCCTCCTGCGGCCGCCAGATCCGGATCCACGACGGGAACCAGATGTCGCCGTACTGCTTCCAATCGGCGTACTCGCTATCGCTGGAGATAGCGCCGTGCTCGTCATAGACACGTTGCCTGCGGGGTTGCAGATGGACGCGATCAAAGTAGATTTTGCGGGCCAGGCGCCAGCCATTAGGGCCGTGGTGAATCACGTCCAGGCGGTAGTCGGCCTGATCGACGTCCTTATGCGTCTTGGGGTCGAGCACCTTCTCCACGCCTGATTCCAATACGGCAATGTCCTCATTCGTGGAGATCTCATCGAGCAGCAGAGCCCTCAAGATAATCTGCGGGCGGAGAGCCGTGAGCCCGGTGGCGCCGGGCGCGACCACATTTTCCTGGCCGGCGTAAAACTTGTTGGTAGGCGGGACCCAAAGTTTGAAATCGGCGCCATCGGAAACCATGTCGAAGGCGTGATTGCGAATCACCGGCATCAAGCCGATCATCCGTAACATCCCCGGCTGGCGCACCAGAATGTAGCCGCGGATTTCCTGATACTCGGTGACTTGGCCTCTCCTGGCGCCCCCGATACTGGTGTCGATATCCACGGTGGCATTCAGGGTACGAATCCGCTGCGCGCTGGAGTTGATGCGGTCGATCAGTTCCAGCTGGGTGGCGGTTTGCAAGTGCGCGCTGCTCACCCGTATCTCCACTTGGTGAGTGCGGAACAGACAGCCGGCAAGGAGCAGGCTGAAGGCCAGCACCGGCAACAGGATCAATCGATGGAGCGAGCAATTCCTCATGGGTTAATCGTAAGCAGGGAACCTAAAAGTATATCAGCGCCGGGAGTCGCGAGTCGCGAGTCGCGAGACCCGAGTTGCGAATGGCGCTACGACGACCCAAGTTTCATTCTACGCGGCTAAATCTTCGGTTCAACAAAACCTCGGCCTGACCACCAAACTTGAGCGGTCCTACGAGCCTTTACTTGTGCGGATGCCTGTCTGTGTGTTGCGGGTTCGACGGCTTTCTTTTCTCGTGACTCGCAACTCACCTCGCTACGGCCCGCCGATACAAAGCCACATTGTGAAAATGCTCGTTCAGGGTGCGCGAGAAACGGTGATGGCCGTTGCCATCGCTGACAAAATAGAGATACGGGCTGGCGGCCGGATTCCGCGCCGCCTTCAGGGCTTCACGGCCGGGATTGGCAATCGGTCCCGGCGGCAGGCCGGAGTGTTTATAGGTGTTGTACGGCGAGTCGGACTGCAAATCGGAGCGATAAATGGCGCCATCGTAGTGTCCCGCCAACCGCGCGGCGTAAAGGAGACACGGATCGGCATCCAGGGCCATGCCCTTGGCGAGCCGATTGCTGTAAACCCCGGCCACCAACGGACGCTCTTCGGGGGCGGCCGTTTCTTTTTCCACGATGCTGGCCAGAGTGACCAGGTCATGCAGGTCCGTCCCTGGCGGAGTGGGGCCGTGGGCGTTATTTCCCGTGGGCAACAGGCCGAGGTCACCGGCCTCACGGCGGAAGCGATGCACCATTACGCCCACAATATCGGTCATCGACTCGATGCGGCTGAATTCGTAGGTGGCGGGAAACAGGTAGCCTTCCAGAGATTTTGCCTGTGGGTCCAGGTCGCGAACCATGGTGGCGTTGGCAATCGCAGCCTTCAGGAACTCGCTGCCGGGACCGAGGCCCGCATTCTCGACCGCGGCGGCGATTTCAAACATGTTGAAACCTTCCGGCACCACCACTGTGCGCTTAAATATATCGCCACGCACCAGACGCGCGTGTATCTGCAGGGCATTGGCTGCATGATCGAACTTGTATTCCCCCGCCTTCAGGGAGCGGGGCTTGATCACATAGTGATAGAGGAGGAAAGTGCTGCTGCTGCGAATCACCCCGGCATTACTCAATTCCGCGGCGATACGACGAGTGGACCAACCGGGCCGCAACAATACCAGCTGCTCCTGCCCCGGCTGTGCCGGCAACAGCAGTCCCCAAGCCAGCCAGAGGGCCAGTGCCGCCACCGCCAGCAGGGCGAGTTTAAGTAAGGAGCGCACCCAATCCATCTTATTCGATTTGAAATTTCAAATTTGCAATTTGTAAATGAAAAGGCGGGCACTGTCGTCAGATTGAGTAATCGGGCAATCGGGGAATTGGCAGGTCAAACCAACTTGGAACAACTCGGCGGAATCGCAAAAATTTCAAATTTGAGATTTGAAATTACAAATCGACTCGCGTGTTTTTCCGGTTCTCCATGAACGATTGCAGGATCAATACCGCGGCCATGCGATCGACCACTTCGGAGCGGCGGCGAATGCTCATTTCCGATTCGCGCAACACGCGTTGCGCCTCCGCCGTGGTCAACCGTTCATCCCAAAGGTGCACCGGCAAGCCGAAGTGCTGCCGGAGCTGCTCGGCAAACTCCGCGGTCCTGATCGAGCCCGCGGTAGTGCCCCCGCTCATGTGCAGGGGATAGCCCACGACAATCTCTCGAATCTGGTACTCCGCGATAACGCGTGCGAGTTCCTGCAAGTCCGTCCGCTTGTTCTTGCGCCGCCAGGTGGGCAGGCCGTGCGCCGTGATGCCCAGCGAATCGGATACGGCCAAACCGATGGTTCGTGAACCCACATCCAGCCCGAGTAAACGGCCGATATCCGGTTTTTCTGGGGTCATCGCGGCAGCCTGGAGTCTTTTTACCACAGAGGACACAGAGGGCACAGAGGAAACCCTCAATTGAGTAACTGAGCAATTTCAGCTCGAGCGTGAAAAGAAAAACCAAAAACGTGAAACGGCTATTTGCTGCCGGTGCCCGCCTCTTTGAGGATGAGATCGGCGTAATAGTTCTCCACCTTCGCGTCATTGCGCAGAACTTCGATCAGGGCATCCTTGCGCAACTGCTCGGCGCTTTCGCGCAGGCGATCGCGGATGAATTGCTGTACCCGCGGATCGTTGAGGTCGCGCTGGCCGGCTGGCACCTTATCGATCAGCTTTACGATGCGGTATCCGTTGGGCTGTTTCACGGGAATGATGGGGCTGATCTGCCCGGGCTTCAGCTTGAGCACGGCATCGCGGGTGGCCGGGTCCGCGCTCTTCAGCCCGGATTCCGGAACGCTGCCCAGATCGCCGCCATTGGAAGCCGTATTCGGGTCTTCCGACAGATTCATGGCCACGTTGGCGAAGTCGTCGCCGCTATCGAGCCGGGTCATGATGTCCTGGATCTTCTTGCGCGCCTCGGCATCATTCTGCGCCTTCGAGTTCTTCAGGTTGCGCACCGGCGCGGGATCGGAGGTAACCGAAATAAGGGCCACGTGATATTGCGCCTCGATCACGTTGAACTCGGACTTATGCTCGCTGTAATAGGCGGCAACGTCGGAATCCTTGATTTCGATCCGGGAGCTAATTTCTTTGTTCAGGACCTTTTCCACGGTGATGGAACGGCGAAGTTGCTGCTTCAGGTCATCGAGGGTCATGCTGCGCTCGGCCAGCCGCTTCTGGAAATCCTCTTCGGTGTATGGGGACTTCAGCTCGGTAAGCTTGCGCTGCACCTCGTCGTCGGTGGCCAGCAGGCCGTCCTTCTGTGCGCGCTGCACGAGAATCTCAGTCTCGATGAGCTTGGTCAGGATGTTGAGTTTCAGCGCTTCGGCCTGGTCCGTGGAAGGTGGTTGAGGCGAACCCGCAGTTTGGCTGCTGTAATACCGGTCAACCTCGGCGCGCAGGATCTTCTTGCCATTGACCTTGGCCATTACGTCGCTGCCGTTCGGTTTAGACGTGCAGGCGGTCAGGAATACGACCGCAGCTGCCATTACCGCCAAGGCGGGTATCAATCGCACTTTCAAAGCTTCCTCCGAATGTAACAGGCCGATTCCATGTAGACCGGCGCCGGGAGCGGGCTGGCCGCCCGGGTTCCCGGAGTTATTTCGCCGTTGCCGCAGCCGTAGCTGGCGCCGCCGCCGGCACGGCCACGCCGGCGTCTTGCAGGGCGCGATCGATGGCCAGGCTTATTTCTTCCGGGGGCAGCGCGCCGTCGATCTTGTATCCGTTGATGTACAGTGCGGGCGTCCCCTGAATCCCCAACTGCGTGCCTTCCTGAACGGAAGCACTCACCACCGCCTCGTCCTGTGCCCGGATGCAGCCGTTCAGTCTTTCCATGTCAAGGTTAAACTTCTGCCCCTGGTCGCGGGTGATCTTGTCCAGGCTGTCGAACTGCTGTTCCTTCCCGCCGGCCTGGTTGACCGAGGCGCCGTTCGCGTGGATGTAATCGGCGAACGACCAAAAAGCCTCATAACTCTGCACGGCCAGACAGTTGCTGTCGACCGCGGCATGGGTGGCCCAGGGATGGATGCTGCTCAACGGGAAGTCCTTATAGACGATTTTCACTTTGTCGGAGTATTTCTGGTAAATCGGGCCGAAAAGTGTCTGGTGCATCCGTGAGCAGAAGGGACACTGGAAATCGTCATAGCTGACGATGGTCACTTTGGCGTCGCGGTTGCCGCGCCAGGGGCGGCGGTCGAGGTTGATCTTGTTCACCACCTCGAGAAAGGGGTCCTTGGTCAGGTCCATCCTGTCGAACCGAACCAGGGCCTTGCCGTCTTTGGAAATCAGGAAATGTTCGTCCTGCTTCTGGTCGCCGCTGCCGAGTTGCACGGTCAGATTCTCATAGTTCGGGAACTCGCTGGGCTGGCGCGCCCCGACGTGCACTTCCACTCTTGGCGGTAGCTGGAACAGAAAACGGACCTGGCGTTCAATGCGCCGATCCAGATCGTTGGGGGCGGTGGACTGGGCGGAACATCCCAGACAAAGGACGAACAGGGCAATGAGGGAACGCTGAAAGAGCGACACTGGTAACCACCTGGGCATAAACTGAAAATCCGATTATCTCATGCCAGCGGCCTGGGCGTCCTTTCAGGTAAAATTCCCGGATTGTCCGTGGTTGAACTTTTTGCCTGGGTACTGCGTATCCCCGATAGCCGGTCTGATGACCGGCTGCCGGGGTATGCCGGAGAGAGCAAGTTGGACGATAACCACGCCGCGGAAGTGCTGGTGCGTCGTTGCCGGGCGGGAGATGCGCAAGCCTGGGAGGAACTGGTACGCCAGTACCACCGGCGCGTCTACAGCATCTGTTACCGGTTTGCCGGCTCGCCCGATGCGGCCCAGGATTTGACGCAGGAGGTATTTCTTCGGATCTACCGTACCCTGGTCAGCTACGATCCGGCCCGCGCCGCTTTCATGACCTGGGTGGCCACCATGACGCGAAACCTGCTGGTGGACCACTTCCGCAAGAGCAAACATGATCGCCAGACCGATTCCCTGGAGGCTGCTCTCGGGGAGGATCCGGATAGCCATACGCTGGGAGAGGTGCTGAAAGACCGTACTGCCGGCCCCGAAGCGCATCTGGAGGCGCGGGAAGCGCGGGAGCAGGTCCACCGCGCCCTGCAGAGGCTTTCCCCGGAACTCCGCGAGGCGGTGATTTTGCGCGATTTGCAGGATATGGATTACCGGGAAATCGCGGTGGTGCTGCAGGTGCCGGAAGGAACGGTGAAAAGCCGCATTAACCGCGGACGAACGGAACTTGCGCACCTTTTGACGCGTACTACATAGCAGGCAGGATGATGAACGGCGAATTCAAACCCGAAATGCAGTGCGCCGACTTCGAAGCCATGCTGGCCGAAGCCGTCGAGGGAACGCTACGCCGCGAACTGCGCCCGGCGTTTACGGCCCATCATGAGACCTGTCCCCGTTGCGCTCCCCTGTACGCGGAGGCGGAGTTGGGGTGGCGCTCGCTGAAAGCGCTCCAGAGCGAGGAGGTCGTGCTGCCGCCGCATTTGCTGGAGAACATCTTGCGCGCCACGTCGCGGGCAACTCTGCCGGGGACCCGGGCGCGCCGGTCGTGGTGGCAGCGGGTACGCGAGCTGCCGGTTCTGGGGCCGGTGCTGCCCGCGGTGTTGCAACCCCGTCTGGGCCTGGCTTTAGCCATGATATTCGTCACGGTAGCCGCGATTTTCAGCTTTGCCGGCCGCGACTTGCGCGACCTGCGATACGCGGACCTGCGTCCCAGCGCCTTGCGGCATGACTTCTATGAGACCCAGGGCAAAGTGATGAAGTTTTACGAAAACATTCGTTTTGTTTATGAGATTGAATCGCGGATGCGGACCCTGAGGCGGGAAGCCGCGCCCCCGGATGCCCAACCCGAGCCCGAGCCCCACAAGGAACTCAAGAATCATTCGGAGCCGGCCCAGCCACAGGGGCAAAAGAACTGGAACGCGGAGGACGCCAAGGACGCGGCGAAAATTTCAAATTTCAAATTTCAAATTCGTAATTTAGCGGCGAGCCTCAGGTCTAAACGAGCCTCCAGTCTTCAATTACCAGTTACCAAATATCAATCTGTCGTGGGAGATGCCTATGAACTGCGCCCAACATGCTGATCGGCCGATAGCGGCATACTGCTGCACGTGCGGTAAGGCGCTTTGTGAAAGCTGCAAGCGCGAGATTCGCAGCGCGATTTATTGCGAAGACTGTCTTGCCCGCCGCGTGCAAACGGCCGTGCCTCCCGCCGGGAACCTGCCCGGCCAGCCCGCTGGCGGACCTCATCCGGCGGTGGCCGGCGTGCTGGCCGGTATGCTGCCCTTTGGCGTGGCTCCGGTGTACAACGGGCAATACTCACGCGGCTTGGTTTATCTGGTGGTGTTCATCGGCCTGGCGTGGGGGTGCGGCCAGGGCGCATCGGCTGCCGTGGTCTGTGGCATCGCCATGGGAGCGTTCTATTGCTGGCAGTTCATCGACGCGGTGCGCAGCGCGCATTACCTTCAGCGGGGGCTGCCTGCGCCCGATCCGTTCGGAGTGGACCGGCTGTTCGGCGGTATCGCTTCGCCGGCGCCCCCGCCGGCCGCCGGCCCCGCACCGGCCCCATGGGTGAATGTAGCGACACCCGCAAGCACGCCCTATGTTCCGCCGGCGCCTATTCCTGCCGGGGCGGCTTGTGAGCACCGCGGCGGCGGGTCCTGTATCCCCTTTTACGCGCTGCTTCTGATTGTCCTGGGAGTGCTGTTCCTGCTGAGCAATCTGGGGCTGTTCAGTATGCATTGGGTGCACCGGCTATGGCCGTTGATCCTGATTGCGACCGGCGGATGGCTGTTGCATGCGCGCTGGGGAGACATCACCGGCGGCACCCCCGGCGGCCGGCATCGGCTGATGGGCCCCGCGGTGCTGTTGGCTCTGGGCTCCGGGTTTATGGTGGACAAACTTTTTGATCTGTCGATCTGGCTGCCGGTGCTGTTGATTGTCATCGGACTCGTGCTGGTATGGCAACGCACGCCGCCGCCGTACCGGCCGTCAGGGCCACCACCCGGTGGGGCGTCCCCGCCGGAAAACAGTGTTACGCAGAATTCCGAAAGGTAGGTGCAATATGGCGAGCAATCCTGGAATGCAACCACCGCCGCCGAATTCTTACTACCCGCGCCGTTCGCTGGCGCCCGCAGTTACATTAATTCTTCTGGGGGTTCTTTTCCTGCTCCAGAGGCTGCACAGGATGCCCGCAAGTTTGTGGCACTGGTTCGGAACCTGGTGGCCGCTGCTGCTTATCCTGGCGGGCGTCATCCGCCTGCTGGAGTATGGCATAGCGAAACGCGAACGCCGTCCGGCCGGGGGATTCGGGGCGTTGGGCGTGGTCCTGCTCCTGTTTGTGATCATCGTCGGCCTATGTGCCACCACCGCGCGGCACTTCAACGGAAACATCGACCTCGGCGACTGGAACCATGCCGATGACAACTGGTTCGAGGGAATGTTCGGCAATCCTTACAGCTACAGCCAGGAATTGCAGCATGATTTTCCCGCCGGCGGTTCGCTCAAGATCGTGTCGGACGGCGGCGATATCAACGTCAATGCCTGGGACCAGAACCAGATTAAGGTCTCAGTCCGCAAGCGGGTCCGCGCCCGGGATCAGGCGGAAGCCAATCAGACGGACGCTGCTACCCAGACGCAACTGGTCGTCAGCGGCAGTGAGTTCGTGCTCAACGCCAATACCCTGGGCGCTGGCAACCATGGGGTAAAGAGCGATCTGGTGATTTACCTGCCCCGCAAAGCGGCGTTGAACATTGCCGCCCGCCACGGCGATGTCATGGTCGATGGCCGCGCCGGCGAGATCGAACTTGACGTGTCTCATGGCGATATCAGCCTCAAGGATGTTGCCGGCAATGTTGCTGCGGCGCTGCGGTCCGGCTCCATCAGTGCGAGCAAGATTGACGGCGATGTCGCCGTCACCGGCCGCGTCGAGGAAGTCAAGTTCATCGATATCACGGGCAAGGCGAGCATGGACGGGGAGGTGTCGGAGGGCTTAGGCATGGCGCGTATCGGCAAACAAGTGGTCTTTCGGTCCTCGCGTACGGACCTGGAATTTGCCGCTCTCCCGGGAGAGCTGCGCCTGTATTCCGGCGATTTGAATGCCCGGCAGGTCACCGGTCCGTTCCATCTCGTCACGCGCTCCAAGGACATTCACCTCGAGAACGTCAGCGGGGACATACACGTCGAAAACGCGAACGGCCTGTTGGAGGTCCGTCCCGAAAAACTGCCGCTGGGCACGCTGGAGCTTTCCAACAGCCACGCCGACATCCGACTGGTGTTGCCGGCCAAGGCCGAGTTCAATCTGGATGCCACTGCCCGTTTGGGCGACATTCACTCCGATTTTGGCGGCATCAGCGTTACCGGGGAGCATGACGAAAGCCACGCTACCGGCCACGTCGGCAATGGCGGTGCAAAACTGGAAATTGACAACGAACACGGGGATGTGGAGATCAGGAAGAGCTAAGGAGACGTCTCCCGTCCCCGGTCCCCCGCCTAACGGTGGGGTGCCGAAGCATTCGTGTTTCCAGTACAGCCAAAGAGGCAGAGAGCGATATTCGCGATTGCCAGCACCATGATCCCGGGCCAGCCCATCACGCCCGTCGTCAAGCTACTGCCGCCTTGCAGCACGAGTGCCGGCGCCATGTAGGTTCCGTTGATGGCTCCATGCATGATGGCGGCGGCGAACACAGATTTCGAGCGCAGCCGCACGAATCCAATCAATGGCGCCAACAGGACGGTGAAAAGGGTCATAATGAAAATGCCGGCGATCGGGTGATCCGGATAGTTGAAACCATGCAGAAGAAATGGTGCATGCCACACGCCCCAGAGCAGGCCAATCAACCAGGACGATTTCCAGAATCCCCAAGCATCCCATTCACTTTGTAAGAAGCCACGCCAGCCCAGTTCCTCGCCAAATCCGGCCACGCCGTTGACCGTCAGGCCCGCCAATGTGCCCCCAAGAAGCACCAGCCAGAACGGGTGGATGGGCAACCTCGCCGCTTGCTCCTTGACTGCGGTGATGCGCGCTGCGGGCAAATGCGCGCCGAAAACGCGAAAGACGTTAGCCGTTTCCAACTTGGCGGCGATCGTTACCCAGGGCTGTGCAAGGCTCAAGGCCGTGGACAATAAAGCCAGCACGGCCGGCGCCAACAGGCCCACCAAAAACCACCAGTTGGGCCGAAAAGATAACCCCAGCCGGCTTCGTGCGTCGCCTTTCTTGAACAGGGTCTCCACCGCAAGGGTGGCAATTGCGGGAATGAACATGTATACGACTGCCACCAATAACCAGAGCCGCGAATGTAACGTGCCGCCGGCGGCAAAGAAACCGAACGCCAGCGTCCAGCTCAGAATGAAAGTAATTGCCAGCCACGTGCCGCTTCGCTTCGTGATTTGCATGGACGCAAAGATCCTCCAACAGCGGGGCCGTAACTTATCCCCTGGACACGAAGAATTTCTCTAATAATTCGAGGGAGCGCTTTTCGCCCTCCTCGGTCATAACCACCGATTTCGCCTTGCCCTTGGGATCCGAGATATAGCCCTTCGAGTGAAGGCGGTCCAGCGTATCCCAGTCATGGCCCTTCCAGGCTCTGGTGCCGTAGGAATTGCCGTGCATCGTTAGCGCCAGCAATGCCAGCACCATGTCGTCGACTTTGTTCTGGTCGTATTCCATATCTTTCCCCGACCGCCGAAATTCGAAGCCATGCTAGCACGGCGAATGGTAGGGGGCGCCCTGTTTCTGCCGCCAACTGGGACTGTGTGGCGGCCAGGGCGGACTTAGAATGGCATTTGCCAGGCGGTTGTGAGAACCCTTAAGTCCATGAAGAAATTAACCTTAGCCGAGAACGGCGTAACCCGCTGAAGCAAGACCTAAAGTCAACGGCGTCTCCTGCCGATAATGTAGATATATGGAAGTGTCATCAATTGCGCTGCAAGGCATGCAACAGGCTGAGAATCAACTGGAAGGCTCCGCCACCAGAGTGGCCGGTGCGGGAGCAGCTTCGGTTAGCGGCATGCCCGTCGATCAGGTAGATCTCAGCAAGGAAGCTGTGACGCAAATGTCCGCCAAGAACGACTTCGCGGCCAACCTTGCCGTGCTGAAGACCGCCGACGAGATTGAAAAAGCGACCATCGATATGATGGGATAAAAACCTCTCCTACTCCATCCTTGCCGGGGTATTCATATCACGGGTTCTGGCGCGCACCAGCTCGAGGACGTGTTCCACGACTTCGTCGATGGTCAGGGAACTGGAATCGACGGTAATCGCGTCCGGCGCGGCCACCAGCGGGGAAGCGCTGCGGCTGCGGTCGCGTTCGTCGCGGCGGCGGATTTCGCCGGCGATGGCGCGGAGTTTCTCCGGGTCGGCGGCGCTGCCGGTGTCCTGCAGGACGCGGCGGGCCGCGCGCACCTCGGGGGAGGCCTCCAGAAACACTTTTACTTCGGCATGCGGGAAAACCTTGGTGCCGATGTCGCGGCCTTCCATCACCACTCCTCCGCCGGCGCCCATCTCGCGTTGGCGGTCCACCATCCAGACGCGCACCAGCGGATGCACGGACAGCCGCGAGGCCGCGTCGCTCACTTCCGGCTGGCGAATCTGCTGGGACACGTCGCAGCCGTCAAGCAACACGCGGTTGCCTTCCGCCGTGGGTTCCAGTTCGATACGGGACCGCTCGGCCAGGCGCAACAGATCGGCTTCGTTCTCCAGCGAGACTCCCTGTTGCAATGCCTTCAGTCCCAGGGCGCGGTACATGGCGCCGCTTTCCAGATTGAAGTAACCGAGCAGCCTGGCTACCCGTTGCGCGATGGTGCTCTTGCCCGCTCCCGCGGGGCCGTCGATCGCGATGATCAGTTTGCGTTCCATGACTTGATTCACGGCTTTGCTTTTGGCGGTTCCCGCCGGAAGGACGGGTTGGGTGGAAGCCGCGGCGGCGCCACCTGAAGTTTGGAACCGTTTCCCACTTCCACAAAATTCAGTTCGCGGGCCGCCAGCAAAGCGTTGACCGCTTCGTTCACCTTCGAGCGGGCAACGAAGTGGCCAAAGAACTCGACCACCTCCGTCAGCTCGGCGGCAATCAGGCAATCCAGATACTTGGAAATCAGCGCCGACAAGGCGGCCGGGACCGACAGCTCAATGCCCTCGCGCACCGTCTCCGGCGCCCAGCGATAGAGCGTATTCCAGTACGCGCCCTCTTCCCGTTTGTAATCCACGCGGGTAATGAGCAGGCGCGCTCCCAACTCCGCC
>Ga0326728_10019813_pt1 | contig 12972 bp, 9 predicted proteins | sample MB3enrmetagenome_FD_207602 | JGI IMG/M metagenome (GOLD analysis project Ga0326728, IMG submission 207602) | Lab enriched peat soil microbial communities from McLean, Ithaca, NY, United States - MB31MN | ecosystem: Environmental > Terrestrial > Soil > Wetlands > Peat | place: USA: New York...
GGAAACTTCTGCACGGTCGAGATGATGATCTTCTTGCCGCTCTCGATGAATTTACGCAGGTCGCCCGAATGTTCGGCGTGCCCCATGGTCGCCCCCACCTGGGCGAATTGCTTGATGGTGTCACGGATCTGCTGGTCCAGAAGACGTCGATCCGTTACGACGATGATCGAATCGAAGACGGGCTTACCATCCTTCTGTATGCCGATAAGCTGATGAGCGAGCCAGGCAATTGAGTTGGACTTGCCCGAGCCGGCCGAATGCTCGATCAAGTAACGCTTGCCCGTGCCGTTCGCAGCCACATCGGCCAGGAGCTTCCGCACCACGTCGAGCTGTTGGTAGCGCGGGAAGATCTGCTTGCGCTTCTTCCTGCCGGTCTTCGGATTCACTTCCTCGACGATCTGCGCGTAATTCTCAAGGATGCCGGTCAAGCTCTGCGGCGTGAGTAGCCGCTTCCACAGGTATTCAGTTTTGAGCCCTTTGCGGTTCGGCGGGTTGCCCGCGCCATCGTTCCAGCCTTGATTCAACGGCAAAAACCACGAGCTTTTTCCCGTAAGCTCGGTGCACATGCGCACTTCGGCGTCATCCACAGCAAAGTGCACCACGCAGCGGCCGAAGGCGAAGAGCGGCTCGCGCGGGTCGCGGTCGCGCCGGTACTGTTCGACCGCGTCGGCTATGGTCTGTTTGGTGAGGCTATTCTTGAGCTCGAAAGTGGATACGGGCAGGCCATTGATGAAGAGCGCGAGGTCCAGCGCCCGCATAGTCTCGTCGCGGCTGTAGCGCAACTGCCGGGTAACGCTGAAACAGTTCTGAGCGTTGAGGGCAGCCTGCTTTTCGTTGCCTGGGCTTGGCGTTCCGTAAAAGAGCGTGATGTCGTGCTGGCCGTGTTTGATGCCGTGGCGGAGCACGTCAATCACGCCACGCTTGCCGATTTCGTTGAACAGGCGCGACAGGAACTGGCGCCTCGCGGGTGAATCATTCGCCAGGTCCAGCGCCGCCACGGTCTTGGGCTGGGTGGCTGTGAGGAAGGCAGAAAGCTGCACGAGGTCAACGCACCATTCGCGCATGTAGTCTTTGGAGTCCCCGTTGAGCCAGCCGATGCCTTCGCCTTGCGAAGGCGCATCGGGCCACGGCCGGCCAGTCATGGCGGTGACGATGAGGTTTTCCAACCCCTTTTCGCTGGTGTCCGTGGTCACGCTTCGGCCTCTACGGGTTCGCCCGCCGCTTCGACGCCCTCGGTCTCGTCGGTGTCGGCATCGAGTGGTTCGGGTTCCTGTATTTCATCCGGCAGCCGCGCTGCCGCTTCGCGAACGTCGAGCTTGCCCATTACCACATCGGCGGCGAGGCGTGTGCGGTATTCGCGAACGGCTTCTATTATGTGGCTCACAGAGTCAGCAAGCCGTGCCTCAAGAAGAACCAGCTCTATGATGCGTTGTTGGGCTGAAAGCGGCGGAACCGGAATCTTCTCCTTCAGCAGAGAGCTAGTGTTTAGAGGCCTGTTTCGGCCTGCAGCTCCTCGGGAATGCTGGTCCAGCAACAGCGCGCCGAACTGGGTCTTGAAGAAGGCCAATAGTACGGCAGATGCAACAAACTGTGACCGACCACGGAGAATGCTGTAACGATGAGAGGCCACACACCCAGTGTCTTGGCTACTCGCGAGTGCTATGGCGCCTTCCCAAGCGAATTGTCCACTCAACACCAGATCTCCTTCTTCGATCCAGAAGAAGTTTGAGTCGCCTAAGTCTGCGCCCTTGGTTGGCTCCTTATGGAAAATGCCGCGGCCGCGATTGAAAAGGCCGATGGGCGTATAGGTCTGCTGCCGTTGACGATCGAGCTCACGTTTAACCAGTTCTGCTGCGACCCCCAAGCGGACCCCCCTAGTGCCTGGCGAACAGAGGGCATCCTCTGTCACGGACTGCCGCACCTCACCGAGCAGCGCGACTTGCTTCTTCTTTGCCCGGATGAAGCGGTCGAAGCGCCGGTTGGCGTGGTCCAGAAACCGCACAATCGCCGCTTGCTCCGTGGGTGGGGGGTAGACCAAAGGGATACGGAGGAACTGCTCCGGGTAGAGGCGCATTCTCGAGCTATTGACACCAGTTGAGCGGCAAAGATACTCGGCCGCGTAGCGCGGCGTTCGCAGGAGTTGATCCGCGAATTGAGGCAGGAGTCCACTCCCAGCCAAAGGACGATAGACACCATAAGCTGGACTGACAATACCGGCATATTTCGTCACCCCAAGGGCAGCCATCCATGCCCACAAGGTGTTGATCACAACGTCGTCAGGTCGACAAATCTTGTGCCCAACATTGGACTTTGCAAGAAACATGGTGACCGTTTTTTCGCTGCGCGGCGTCACGCCAGTGAGATGCGAAACGGACAGCAGCACTTCCTTCCCAGTCTGAGATCGGTCGTCAACCTCACGCAGAAAGCACTTCGCGCGCCGCGTCTGCCAATGGGCGGGAAGCTCACCCAACCACGGCAGCCCAGACTCCTTGTACTCCGCGTAAGGTTGGAGCCCGTCGGCCAGTGTCCTCCGTCGTGCTTGCGTTCCAATTTGGGGATCGGTGCTATCAATAAGCAGAGGATTCTTTACGCCCGACGCCACCCCGGCAAGTTCAAGCTGACACTGAATTCGGTTGGCTACATGCTCGCGGGTTGGCGCCGAATCAGATGCGGCATCCCTCCCGGTCAATCGGGGCTCGACCGACAGGATGGGTTCTCCGAACAACAAAAAGTTGGGCACTGCTACTGGCTCAACGTGCCGGAATTGCTCGCTGCTCCGCTTCTTTATCTCTTCCCTGAGTTCCATAAGCAGCCTTCCCAGAACGTTCATACCTGTTAGCGTATCGGCGTCCACAACCTTTGCGCCCCAAAAACCATCTCTTCGAGACTCTTCGACAATTGCCCGATCACCAGTCGCAAGTAGAAGCCGACTGAACTCGCTCCAATTCTGCGCAAGCTTCACTCGCAGACACCAACGCATGATTTTGACGCGCACCCGTTCCCAATCCGACCTTGAGTCTTTACGGTACGGCTTGCTCTTCATCTTTGCGGTCATCGGGCTAGATTGCTGGATAATCAGCCGCTGCACTTGCGGCAAATGCGGAAACCGGCATGCCTGATAGAGCGCCTCCGAGGTGAGAATGCGGGCGCCATTGACGTTGATAGGAAACCCAGCGGCCATGTTCGACAGACCGCCGAATGCTTCCTTGGTCTTGGAGAAAACCACGCTCTCCGCACGTTTATAGGTGCGGACCTGAGTCTGCGCATTCACGCCAGAGGCCGATCGCGTCGAATTCGGAGCACTATTCATAAGTCTTGCGGGGGAAAAGAGGATACCAATGGAACGGTCCAGAAGTTGCCTCCGGGTCACCCCACCAGAGCGCCAGGGGGCAGTTGTTCGGGCAATTCCGAAAGGTGACTATCATCGACCCAAAGCCCAGACCAAACGGACTGAAACCCAAAGGCCGTAGGATGCTTTTAGGATTCTGACTTAGCCCGCGAATGCCGACCCCGGCAATCAGCAATTCACTTTCCAGTAGCTGCCTTCCTTTTTCGGAAGAGAACGGGCCGAGCTTGCCTCCTGCCTGTCTCGGTTCAAAAGGAAACTTCTGGGGTTGCGCTAAGTAATCTCCTACATTAGGGTCATCCGGAATCACGGCGGGCCAGAGAACCTCCGAATCGTCCTTGTGGGCCTTCCGGTTCTCGATGTTTATTGCGCGCCAGTAATGGATCGTAACTTTCTTTTCCGAGGCGGCAGTGGCTTCATTTAGTCGTTTCTTGACGAAATACTCACCAAGCGCATGAATTGCAACAACAACGACATGGACGGTCGCGATCTTAGGTGCATCATCCTTGATCCATTCTGCCACGTCGTTACCTACACGGCTGCCGCTGAACATCACATCGTCAATGTAAATATAATCGCCGCCGGTTTTGCCACATTCGTCGAGAGTGAGGCCACACTGCTTCTTTAGGGTTTCGTCAAACAGCTCTAGCATCTCTTCCTGGCTATGGCCATTTTGCTGAATTCGCAAAAAATGAGCCTTTGCCCAGAAGGCACAAGGATTTTCACCGGCCAACTCCTTGCTCGTCACGAGTTTGCCCAACCAATCGGAGATCCACTCCCGCGTCAGATAGGTCTCTTTAAAGACGTGATCGAGTTCGCGGAGCAATGGGACCTGCACGTCTTTAGGAAACTGCGTCACCCATCTATCAACGTGCTCCGGCGTCGGTGCCTCGATCTCACCGGCGCGGTAATCATTGATCGTCTTGGCAATTGATTCCAGCAAGTTGCTTCGCTCGCTCATGACGCATTCCTCCCGATGACCTCGGCGAGCAAGCCGTCGGTTTCTTTCTCAAGGGCCAGGATATCGGCGCGGATGTCCTCAAGCGCGCGCATGGGCTGAGGCTTGTAGAAGTGGCGGGTGAAACTGATCTCGAAGCCGCTCTTTGTCTTTCTTTCGTCGATCCAGGCGTCCGGCGTGTAGGGCAGAACTTCGCGGCGGATGAAGGCTTCGATGCCGCCTTCCTCCAGAAGGGGCACCTGCTCGGTGTCGCGAAGCTCGGTGTCGGGCTCGTATTCCACGACGCACACTTTACCATCCAGCCTGGCCTCGTATAACCCGTGCAGCGGGTCGGCACGAGTCTTTCCGGGCTTGTGGACTTTGGCAGTCACCGGCGGCGCTGATTGCTCGCGCCAGCTCACCGCCTTGAGGATGAGCTTGAGGTCGGCGGCGGACAGTTCGCGGTCGAGCTTCTTTAACGCGGCTTCCACCGCGTCGCGGAAAACATTGTGGTCGCTAAACAACTCGGCGCCAATTTCGCGGCGGAGCAGCGTGGCGGTCTCGACCAGTGCCGCGTCATGCGCCCAGGTGCTCGCGTCCAGCAGCTTTTTCTTTTTCTTGTCGGGCAGGCCCTTTGGGGGCGCGGCGTTTTCTTCATCGTCGCCCGCGTCTTCATCGCCGTTGCCCCATTCGGCCAGGCGCGTCTCCAATCCCGCCCGGACGCCATCGAAGTTCTCGAAAAGCGCCTCCCCAAATTCATCATATAAGGCGGAACGGATGTCCTCGTCGCCGGAGGCGAAGCGCAGAGACACGATGGCCTTGGGCGTGAGCTGACTGTGGAGCCGCAGCGGCCGCTCGACTGTCACCTTCCAGTAGCCAAAGGCCTGGTTGCCGAAAATCTTCGATTGCTCGTTCTCTTCGAATTTCAGGTACGTGTCGCAAATCCGGCGAATGTCATCTTCCGTTAGCTCGCAATTCTTTTTGCCGAGGTTCTTGCGTAGCGGCTTGAACCACTGCGTCGCGTCGATCAATTGCACTTTGCCCTGACGGTGCGCGGGCTTGCGATTGGTGAGCATCCAGATATAGGTTGCGATGCCGGTGTTGTAGAACATGTTGAGGGGGAGCGCGACGATAGCCTCAAGCCAGTCATTCTCGATGATCCAGCGGCGGATGTTGCTCTCCCCCTGACCGGCGTCGCCGGTAAACAGCGACGACCCGTTGTGGACTTCGGCGATCCGGCTGCCGAGCGGGGTCTCGTGGTTCATCTTCGACGCCATATTAGCGAGGAAGAGCATCTGCCCGTCGCTTGAGCGCGTGACCAGAGGCAGCTCCTGCGCCCCGTGCTGCACTTTGAAGCGCGGGTCGCGCATGCCGTCCTTGCCGCCCAGCGCTTCGAGGTCCTTCTTCCAGCTTTTGCCATAGGGCGGGTTCGAGAGCATGAAGTCGAATTCCTGGGCCGGGAACGCATCGTGGACGAGAGTGCTCCATTCCGCCCCGCCGACTATGAACTCGGCATTGGCGCCTTCGCCCTTGAGCAACATGTCGGCCTTGCAGACCGCGTAGGTCTCCGGGTTGATCTCCTGACCGTAGAGGTGGGTCACCACCTGCTTGCCGCCCGCTTTGGCTAGAGCCTGCAAACGTTCTTCGGCGACTGTGAGCATGCCGCCCGTGCCGCAGGCGCCATCGTAAAGCAGGTAGGAGCCGGACTCGATCTGGCTGGCGATGGGAAGGAAGACGAGGTCGGCCATGAGCTTGACCGCGTCGCGTGGCGTCCAGTGCTCGCCGGCTTCCTCATTGTTTTCCTCGTTGAAACGCCGCACCAATTCCTCGAACACGGTGCCCATGGAGTGGTTGTCGAGGCCGGGATGCTTGACCGAGCCGTCGCTGTTCAGCACAGGGTTCGGGCTCAGGTTGATTTCAGGGTCAAGGAACTTCTCGATCAGCGTGCCCAATGCATCGGCCTTCGAGAGGGTTGTGAGCTGGTTTCGGAATTTGAAGTTATCGAGGATCTCCTGAACGTTGGGCGAGAACCCGTCGAGGTACGCCTCGAAGTCGGCCTTGAGCTGCTGCTGGCTGCCGCGTGCCCTCAGGTCGCGCAGCGTGAACTTCGAAGTGTTGTAGAAGGCCTGGCCGGCAGCCCGGCAGACCGCCGCGCGTTGCTCGGTGATACCGGCCGTGTCGAGCATCTTCTTGGCGTCGAGCACCGCCTGCTTGGTCGGCTCCAGCACCGCGTCGAGACGCCGCAATACGCACATCGGCAGGACGACATCCGGGTACTTGCCGCGCTTGAAGAGATCGCGAAGCACGTCGTCGGCGATGCCCCAAAGGAAGGACACTATCTTGTTGTGGGTCGCTTGATCCATGCTTACCCCTTCAGTGCCGCGATATGAGGCATTGTCCGGCTTGCGTGAGGCAAAAGCAAGGCCTCCATAAGGTTCCCGACAGCTCTGTTTGGGCCGTCAGCGTGTCTCCGATTCCTTTCCACAGGGGTGTATTCAGTGTGGCCCCTTATCCGCAGTCGCGTGGGCAACTCTCTAGGGTTTTCGGCTAGCGAATACTCTATTTTACGCGAAGTTCGGCGGAACGCCGCGCCGCCGAACCTTTCGCGGCGATCCTCCTGCGTCATCCCCTGCTCGCTCACCGGCGGCGCTTCTTGCTGGGCCAAGGAAGAATGCCATCCAATTCCTTCAGTAATTCGTCCTCCCCTGCCTCTTCGTGATCTTTGTACTTCGGTGGCGGGACTTCCTCATCCACAAACCACAGCAGCGTTAGCGTCTGATCCCATCGGTCCAGGTGCCTTGCTTCTTCCAGCAGTACTCCGCCGCGCTCCCAATCACTGAACCAGATATCGGCATCGACTTTCTCCGGCCCACCGCACGTCGCACCCGCACGAATCTTTGCCGAGAGCGAACCATTAGGCAAATCTATCCGAGGCGTAATCCAGGCATTGGCCTCACGCAGCGCGGTGGATCTTGAGGCATATCTCACCTTCCCCAGCTCCGAAAGCACAAACGCGCACGGAGTGCTGACCACCGCAGCAAATCGAGAGCCGGCCGCAGTAGTGGACGACAAAAAACGACCAGCCAGATCATCTATTGCGGCGAGACCGATCTGTGCTTTCTCAGCAACCGGCTTGAATAGCCGATACGGAAGGAGTAATTCCGCAGCAAACACATCGCACCAGATTTCATGCTGGGACCTCTTGGCGTAACTCCACCATGGAAGCGCCTTATGATTGGAGGGAAGCCCCAGCACGATGTGTGCGAGCTCGTGGCATACAGTAAACCGCTGACGTTCTGGCCGGTCCTTTGCGTTGACGCAGATGTAATGTTTGCCGTTGTTATTGAAGGACCAGCCAGGTTCGTCCGGACTAAGATCGGTCTGAGGCCGAAGAACAGCCCCCACGTGCTCAACATAGGCTTCAACCGGAACCGGGATCGTCGTCGGGTTTACCTTGCCGACAAGCTCGCGCGCCTTCAGCACCGCCGAGAATTCATCCATCGCTTTTCTCTTCGTTCAGAATTCTGCGCACCCTTTCGATCAGCTTTGGGTAGTCAGGCCGACCCCTTCCACGAAAAGCGACCCCGGCCACGGAAGCAAAAATTTCATATGTGACTGTGGGGTCCTTCAGGACATAAGTTAGAAGCGCGACGTCGGTATCAGTGTGCTGGGCAAGATACCGCAGCATGTCCGCTTCACGCTTGCCTGCCTTCAGCGCGCGGATCAGTTTCGACAAAACCTCTTCCGAGGGGACCTCTTTGTCTCCCGTCTCTAGACGATAAATATAGGCATGATCGATCCCTGCCAGCTGTCCCAGTTCCCGCAGAGACAGTCCCCTTTCCTCACGAAGCCGCTGAAGTAGAAATCCGAATGCGGGCTGAGCCATCCGACCTCCTTGACAAAAGAAATCCGTTCGTTTACGCTGTTGTCTGGTGGGACAACAGATGCCATTAGGCGTTAAGCCAGGCTTATCTGTTACGACCCTCGCGTCTTATGGCACTGTTGCCCTCCTGGACAGCAAACTATGGCACTTCGTGACGGCAAATGCAAGTTCCCGTCCTAGAGCCCCCATAGAGGTGATTTTACATGGCAAACGAAGAATTGGAGCTTTTTGTTCACGGCCAGGGTGCAAAACCCAAAGTCATTGTGGCATCGCCCAGCGATGTCCTTCGGGATGTATTGATTCGCTTTGAGGTCATTAAAGAGGACCAGGATGACATTCTGGTCTTCATGGGCGAGTGCGAGGAGGCGCTGACAGAGCCCGACGAGATCGAGGATGGTTCCGACGAGCACACCCCCGTTGATGTGAGCCTTACGTTGGAGATGCTCGAAATTAAACGGCACCACCATATCCATTGCCACCGGTGCAGGCGTATCGCGGTTGAGGTGAACTTCACAGGAAAGACCAAGCGGCGGAGGTTTTCTCCGTCCGCGACGGTCGGAGTTGTAGCGCAGTGGGCACGCAAGAAATTTCACTTGGACGCGGCTGTCGCTGCCGAATACGTCTTGCAGTTCTGTAACAGCGCGGATCAACCGAGGTCCGACAAGCACCTCGGCGAACTGGTCGAGGCGCCGAAGTGCTCGCTCTGCTTCGATTTGGTCAAAGAAATCACGCCCCAGGGCTGACGCATGGAACAGCCGGATCAGCGCCTATTCGAAGAAGACTTGGTGTCGGCCGAGTTCCGCGCAGGCGTGGCAAAAGGCCTCTGGGGGCTACCTAGCCCGGAGGTGTTGCCGGAGGCTCTGGAGTGGCCGAGAGCAATTCTCTGGATCGCGGCGGCGGCGCGCCCGAATGCACCGGAGCGGTTCTACATCTTGCTGGACGCCGCCGGCTACAGATCAGTCCCTCCGACAGGCACGTTCTGGGATCCGACCACCAAGGCGACGCTCGATATCGCCAAGCGCCCGAAGGGCAAGCCGGACAGCCGCTTCGCAAAAGTGTTCAGGACGGACTGGAAGAACGGATCGGCCTTCTACCATCCCTACGACCGGGTGGCAGCCCAAGACCACCAGAATTGGTCGAAGGACCAGCCCCACCTCGCCTGGACCATCAATCACACGATCGTGGATTACCTGGAAGAATTCCATTCCTTGCTCAACTGTGGAGATTATCTTGGCATCTGATCCGGAAATTACCGCCATCCGCCTTCCCCTTCTGCTCTGGAGACAGGTAATCTTGCAATTGCGGCGGCGCGGCGCGGGCAAGGGTGAAAGCGGGGCATTTTTGCTTGGCTTGCAGCGCGGTAATTGTGCAGAGGTGACTACATACATTTGTTACGACGACCTTGATCCGCAGGCCTACCAATCGGGCGGCATCGCCTTTCATGCGGCCGGAAATGCTGAGCTCTGGCAATATTGCAGGGAAAAGAAACTCCAAGTTCTCGCCGACGTTCATACACATCCGGGCAAGGGCATCTGGCAAAGCCCAACAGACCAGCAAAACCCGATGATCCCGATCGTCGGCCATAACGGCATGATCGTTCCGAATTTCGCGCGCACGCCGTGGTGGTCGCTAAAAGCTGTCGGAGTGTACGAATACCTCGGGAACTTCAAATGGCGCACACACGGCGTATCCGAAAAGCCGCGTCGAATCCGTCTGACAGCTTGGTGAACGCCACATGAACACACCAGCAACTCAACTCTCCCGTATATCGAAACTCTTCATTGACCGCGATGAAGCGACCCCCGAAGCCGCGCTCGCGCGTCGGCAACGACACGGCATTACCCTCCGCTGTGGCTCAGACGTGGAAGAGTCCTACACCTTGCAGCTCGCCGTCCTGACGGCCGCCAACATTGCAATCCGATGCTTTCCCGGCGCCGTTCGGATCGCCCTTGAAAGCAGGCTGGCGGAAGCCCCGCTCTTGGTGTGGCCCTCTCTCCAACAAACATTTGGGCAGGCGCTTGTCGGTCTCTTGGGGCCGGACGCGCTCACGGAGCTGAGTAGCCACAAGCACGATGATCGCGTAGTTATTTTCGGTAGCGCGGTTCCAACCAAGGGAGCACTTCTCGCCACGTTTGATGGCTGGATTGCAAAGGTCGGTCCGGCGGACGATACGGACCGCTTGCCCGAGCGCGAGTATTGCTCGCTGGCCGGAATCCAGGCGGCCTCCCTCGCGATTTCGGAATTGTTTCTCTCGTTCGCCGAAATCAGCATCGAAGCAAGCCGTCGCACCGCTGCGCTTTCCCTCTGGCAGCCCGCCGCTGATGTTCGCGATCCCGCAGCGCTCGGCGTTCCGGTTCAGTTTCTCCCCGGCGACCTCTGGATATTGGGATTGGGACATTTGGGCAACGCGTATCTGTGGTCTCTCGCAACCCTGCCGTACCAAGCCCCCGGAGCGGTTGAAATCTTCCTGAATGACTTCGACAGGATCGAGCCACCGAACCTCGACACCGGCCTTCTCTTCAATCCCGACAACCTCCAGCGGCATAAGACGCGAGCGTGCAGCGACTGGCTGGAGAAGCGCGGATTTCAAACCAGACTGGTCGAACGGCGATTCGATTCCCATTTTCGCTGTCGCGCGGACGAACCCAGGCTGGCGCTGTGTGGCTTCGATTCAAATCCCGCGCGCAGGGACCTTTCTACGGCCGAGTTTCTTCGCGTGATCGAAAGTGGTCTTGGTGGAACAGCAAGTAATTTTGACACGATCAGTCTTCATACACTTCCCAATGCGCGGACGGCCGACGAATTGTGGCCGGATCTTACTGCGGAAGAGGAGGCCAAACGCATCGCTTATCAGAAACACATGGCCCGGCAGAATGCGGCGTATTCGCATCTGGCTGGCGATGAATGCGGCCGCTATGAACTGGCGGGCAAATCGGTCGCAGTGCCATTCGTCGGGGCTGCCGCAGCGTGCTTTGTTGTAGCTGAATCCATCCGTCTTCTCCATAACGGTCCGGCTTGCACAGGTATCAAGCTTGCGCTGTCTGCACCCGGCAGACGGGTTGCGCTGTCCACGGGCAACTACAGGAATCAGGATTTCGCAGGACTGAAGTATTGCGATTGCAGAGTGTACTAGCCCACGCATCGAAAAGTAGGTTTACCCTTTCCCTCATAGAGGATGAGCGGCTTTCATGGGGGTCCCATCCGCAGCAGTCAAGGGCACGCGGCCCGGTTGCGCGTTTATCGAAGACCCTTTACGGCGAGGATGGGCCGCACACGCTTAATGGCGAAGGAAAGGGGGGATTTGATGGGTATGCGAAAGCAGCTCGGGAGGATTCCGGTGGCGGGTTCAGGCCAGTAGGGTGGCCGACGCAGCGCTGATCCCGACGCCCCGGATTGTGTCCAGAGTGGAGTCAGCGAACATCTTTCGATTGTTGTTGGTCATAGGCATATTCCCCTTTCTGTTCTCAGTTTGTCGTAGCTTCCACACCATCACCCGCAGTATCACGAGCAATGCGAAAAGGACGCCGAAACCAACGCACGCCGCGAGGGTTGAACTCGCGCCTACTGGCCCTACTCGCCTGAACCCGCCAACATTGGTGATTCTATCTCATTCCGCCGCAAGGCGCGTCGGCTTTTTTCGATGTTGGCTGATTGACAGCCGTCCGCGCTGGCGGCTTGCGCTCAAGAAAGCGAGGCGCGATAGAATTGCTCCGCTATCAGGCTTGGCGGCCAATCTCCCATGAGGACTGGCCCGTTGCCTCACAAAAAAGCAGCGTCAACTTTTTTCAATGATTACGCCCGTATGCACATACACACCGGATATTAACAATCTTGGATTATAATGGGCTTTCCACGGTCGTATATGCGGCGAATAACTTCTCGCTGATCGACTCGGTAACGCGGCAGGTTCTGACGAAGCGCACGCCATTTTTCTTGGTCCGACATAACCGGTAAGCTTGATCGGCTCTCGGCTTCACACATAATGATGAACGAAGCCGCCGACGCGGGGCTCGGCGACGGGACAGGCATCTCATTGCGCGGCGAGGGCGCGGAGCTGGTCGGGGTTGGAATCGCACGATCATCGCTGCCCGCATCGGAACGGAACAAGCCGCAAGACCATAAGTTTTTGTTGGGAGGCGCATCATACCTGCTCAGCACATGCATGCAAGAGACATACCGCGATTTTTTTATCAAACACTCGCGCGGACCTGCGTCGTCCTATTAGGCGACAAGCACAAGAATGGCGATAATGCGGGGGCCGAAAGTAAAGCGGGGTGATGATCAGTATTCAAGAGGCTACCCATAAACTGGTGATTCTGTTGAAAAAGTACTTGGGTCAGGCGGACCGGCTTCAAGGCTGGCCCTCAATTCTTCATCAAGGTACATAGCCGGGAGCCCCGACAACCAGCCTGGGGCCAGGTCGTTCCCAATCCTGCGCGCTGGGGATCTTCGCACCAATTGATTAAGAATCCAGAATTCCCTTTAATATCAGAGGTCTTATATGCTATGCTACACACAGATAGAACATGCACCAGACTCCGCCACAACGTCGTCCACTCCGCCAACGGCTTCAGGCCATCTTCCATCCCTTGCCTATCCTGGCCGGCTCATTGGTTAAGCAGTACGTCATTTGCGGGAAACCGGGCTGCCGCTGCCAACGTGGGAAGAAACATGGACCTCTGTTTTACCTCTATTGGAAGGAACAGGGCCGCAGCCGTTCCCTCTATGTGCCCCGGGAGAAGGTCATGGAAATACGCCGGCAGATTCAGAACTACCGCCATCTGCAGAAGGAACTGGCCAAACGAG
>Ga0326728_10019814_pt1 | contig 12972 bp, 11 predicted proteins | sample MB3enrmetagenome_FD_207602 | JGI IMG/M metagenome (GOLD analysis project Ga0326728, IMG submission 207602) | Lab enriched peat soil microbial communities from McLean, Ithaca, NY, United States - MB31MN | ecosystem: Environmental > Terrestrial > Soil > Wetlands > Peat | place: USA: New York...
CTAATTGAGCCAGGAGGCCTAGGTCGGGGTGAAGTGAAGGGTAAGTCCACGACGGTGCTTTGCCCACTCCATCACCTCTGCATGTTTGTGGCGTCGACAGGGAGCAGGCCAAGAAAGCCCATAGACATAGACAGTATTTGAATTTCATGAGATAGCTCCGTACGGTCAACCCGTACTGAAATCCTCGCCCCCTTCCTTAAATCGAGCTTCTCTCCGAGTGACGATGAATACCGTCTTTCGAACGGAAAGGGTTATTATGGTCGTTGTAATTTTGCGGCCTTTACTCTGACAATAGCGACGCCTGGCAAATGCGCTCCCTCCATCGCCTCGCAGGGAGTTACCAGTACACTCGCGACATCATCAGCGTTTATCGTTAACCAACTCTCTGGCCTTCATTTCCGCGGGAGTGATTACTCTATCTGAAAGGCTCGCCAAAAGATCGGCAAGATCTCGATACTGGTGTATTGCCAAGACCCAGGGGTACTTCTCAATGTGATCCCACATTCCCCAGGGTTCATTTCCCTCTTGAATCAACGGTTGAACCGGAACCGATGGGAGACTCTCGACGATAGCGACTAATTCTTGAGGAACACTCCTGGGTTCCGTAATATCGGCAACAATGAACCGGGCGAGACGAGCAAGGAGAGTGATCGTTTCCAGAGTGTCTCTGGTGCTGGGCTTGTCAAAATCAAATAGCACTGGCACAAGATTGTACTTGCGGAGTGCTTCGCGAAGCGCATTTAAGACAACCATCCGATCCGTCGTGAATCGGCCAAGAATCAAGACGGTTTTAGAGGTTATCGTATCAATAACCCCACGGATCTTGTTATTGTTTATAAGCAGATACAGGAATTGGGCCACTTCCAGATTGTCCACCGTAATTGTGGGATCCTTGAAATCAGTTATCACAAGCCCGTTTTGTATTGTGTCGATTGTCCTAACATTCCATGCAGATATACCATAAATAAGACACCCGCTCAGATTCGCCCCTTCGAGGTTGGTTTCAACCAAATGAGCTCCCATGAGGCTCGCTCCCCGTAAATCAGCCGCAGCTAGCGACGTCCTTCCTAAATTTGCTCCGGCAAGGTGTGCGCCCTGGAGCTGGGCCCACTCCAGGTCTGCTTCTCTTAGATCGGCGTTGATAAGCTTTGCGTTCGTGAGGATTGCATGGCGCAGGTTAGCTCCATATAACTCTGCTTGCACAAGGAATGCATCCCTCAGATCGGCATCAGTCAGGCGCGCCGACCGCAATCTGCATCCCCCAAGGTTTGCCTCAGCGAGTTTCGCGGACAAGAGGGCGCTACTTTGGAGGTTGGCCATACTAAGATTTGCATTCTCAAGGCTCGAACCACTAAAGTCGGATTCGACCAAGACCGTCATGCTGAGGTCTATCCCGCTGAGATCAGTGTTCTTGCTTTGGACCCCCTCGAGGTATGCCCACTCATCGCTGTGCAGGGACCTCCACTCGTTCCAGGCGGTCTTGCCCTGCCTAAATATGTCAAGGTGTTCATCCCTCCTACGCATCCGTATCACCCCTCCTTGTGCCCTGATTTCTCTTCACGCAGTGCTTCTTTGTACGCCCGGGTTGTGCCAACCTGCCGACAGCCCCGCAGGAACCTCAGCTGCCGCCCCAGGAACGGTGCACTGTCTGGCTGCAACTGGCTCCCTTCCTGGACCCAGGCTTCCACCCGAATCATGATATCTTCGTCCAATATCATCGGGTATTTTTCCACGAGTTCGCGACGTTCCTCCCAGCTGCTCGCGCTCATGAAAGCCCTAACTGCCGACTCTTTGCGTAGCATTTCGTCATATGCCCTTACCACACCCACCTGGCGACAGCGTCGCAGGAAGGTGCATTGCCCAATGAGGGCCCAGCCAAGGTATGGAAGTGCTTGCATCTGTTCCACCGCCAGCCTCTCGACGCAAGCCAAACCGTCATCGCTCAGCAGCATCGGGTGCTTCTCTACGAGTTTCCTCGATTCGGCCCATTCTGTGGCGCTGAGAAAACGGATAGCCCTATGTCTAAGTTCCATTTCCACCATAATATCCATAGTTCCCCCCCAACCATTATGGGTTTGACTGGACAACCCAAATAGCACTCTTCTTTTGTCATGGACCATGATCACCTCTGCCGGACTCATACGCCTCCTTCTACTTGGTTATAGTACCACCACCAGGACCTCCGATTCTCATCGAGAGAATATGTTCATCTTTCTTAAACGTACTAATTTCATTTGTTTTGTTACTTTGCCTTGGTTTATCCCTAAAGAATAATCCTGGGTAAAATAGAAAGCGGGAAAATAGAATTGGTTATTTTCGAATAACCGTCAAATAGACTGATCTTATGTTTCTGCGACAACGATTCGCAATAGTCTACAAAGATATCTCGTTCATAACCACCATCGATTAAATCAAGACGCTGTGGTAACGACATACTGAGAGGATATTGCGCCATAATAATGCCAACAATGATCGGAAGCATATCATCATTCCTCGGCCATAGAATCTCTCTGGTTATTTGCTTGGCATCTGAAGGAAACGTTCCAGTATGTTGAAAGTAAAATTTCTCTAGACCTTTTCGTTTTGCCAGATCTTCAATGTATCGATACTTAGGAAATACTATGCCATCATTGCCTGGCTCTCGGTCTGGCATGTCCTCGCGTATTTCATCCGGAAAAACTATCACCGATTGTTGCTTTGACATCCGTGTTGTTTCAAAAAAACCTTCCGGAAGAAACAACAAATCCAGATTATTAAGAGACTTGGTGAAAACAGAACCGAAATAGTATTCGAAGCACTTAATGCTTTCTTCCCTGTCAAACCCTATTTTTTCAAATCTGTACATTATATCCTGCAAGTCCACCACGGAGGGCATGTTATAATAATTCAATTTATCGAGGCGGCTAGCAACTATGTCACTCGGCTCATACGGAAAGCGGTAAATAATGCCAATACCCTTGTTCTGGATGCTCTGAAAATGCTCCGAGGTATGCGTGGCAAAAAAACAACTTACATCCAAGCTCTTAGTTGCATCTAATCCCTCTGATGACAAACCATACTGCTGCGCGAAGGTTGTGCCTAGAGCGTAGCCGAAAAGCCGGAAAAAAGGGCCGGTGCGGTAGACTCGTTTATGAAAATTGTTTATTAGCGTCATCCATTGAGCTTTGTTAGATTGAAATACATCAAATTCGTTCTCAGACAAGACATTTTGTATTGCTTTCATCCACGGGACGTAAGATTGCCCATATTGCTGCGCCGAGAGAATGTCATAATTAATCAATATTTTGCCGTAGGTGTCACGCGCGAATTCTAATTCACTTTTCGATTTTCCAGCGATTTCTAGATGACGCACAGGGTTGCAATAGTGAGAGAAGCATCTGTTGTACTCGCCTATGAATGAACTGCCGCATTTTCTTAAACCAAATTCCTCATACTGTCGACTCGAACTATCCTTATACTCCACGTCAAATTCCAAATTCATGATATCCCGGAACGCAGAAGGTAGCAGCGGGGCGTCATATTCTTGGGTCTGCCCTCTGTACACGTAACTGCCCTCTTTGTCTTTTTGTCGCAGAAAGCTGTACAGCATGCTTATATTTCCTGCAGCCCGCCTGGGAGAGCTGAATGGATTAGAATCGTCGTATTTACCGCTCCCAATTTTGAACGGTTCGGTCCTAAGTTTGACGCGGTTTGCGTTCTTAAGATGGTATTTAATTGCTGCAACATGACCATCTCCCGTAAACTGACTTATATATCCCGCTTCATCCAGCGACAGATCAGACAACCGGGGGAATCTATCCTTAAGCTTGAAAGCTTTCTGGACTAGATTGGCAACATAGTCACGATGCTCTGGAATTGTTGCAAGTCCATATATTGCTAGCGATCTAACTTCCAAGAACTCATAACCAGTGTCATCTTCATGGCTCAGATAATTAGACTTGAGAGACTTAAGGAATTCGATTGCCTCAACAGGTCCCCGTGAAAAGAGCATCAATGTTTCAGCTACTCTCCGCAGTCCACTACGGGCAACTTTCGCGTTTGCCGGTTCTTTGACACCTGCGTAGTAATCAAGAGCAATCCTGAATCCGGACTCGGCTTCCAATAACTTGTAGGTGTCCACCGCTAATCGTGCTTTTTCGTGAACGGCTGATAGGAATGCCGGAGGATAATCATATTGCTCTGATAACTCTAACACCTCATCATAGAGTTTATCTGCTTTCCCGGATTCTCCGATATCATGATTAATGCGGCCGACTAGATACAACGAGTTGATGTGCAATATGGGATCTCCTTCATTTTTGGATCTATTCAAGCAATTGTTTAGAACGGGCAATGCTGTTTTCAATTCGCCGGCGTTATATAACTCACATGCATCATCAAAAAGTGCCTGAGTAAGTGGATCTGGCGGCAGATATATATCCAAAGAAGGAAAATCAATGAATGTCCTAAAGTATTCAAAGCCGATATGTTGCAAATTGAGAGCAGCATTTCTAATGAAATCGTAGCCACCAGCACAATCGAGGTTTTCGATGAGGTAGTTCGAGAAAGTACTGGTTATGTATTCGTATACTTTGCTCACAGTCGCTGCTCCTTGAATTAGGGGGCTGACTATCAATATACGGGGCTCTGTTAATCCGCCTGTTAGGTGGAAGCCTCTATCCCGGATAGATCCGGAGCTCGCTCTCGGATCAAATCGTGGCGAGCCGGGTACCACATGTCCGGCTCAAAGACCGCACCAACCACCTTCACGCGGTTTCTAACGACGAGTTCCGCCTCAACCATCACGTGAAACAGTTGCACGAAGGCCTGCTCCCCTTCCTCCTCTGATGGCCACAGATATCTTTCCGAGATGGTTCTGTCTCCAAGATCAGTCTGGCCCCGCAGAAAATAGAACCGTTCGACATCGCTTCTGGAAGATATATCCTCTATTGCCTGATAGCTCACATCCTGGTGACCTGTATTTCGATCGCGTGTCTCCAAATGGATTTCGTCCGGTATGACAAAGGCAGCCTCTTGCCGGCCAATCCGCGAAACCGCAACGCTACCGGGAGGCAAAGCAAGAAGCGTCCAATCGCGATCGCCGCCGCTCATCTTATATAGGAAGACAAATTCTTCAGGCGACCAACGTGAATGACTTTCGAAGTATGTTGTCTCAAGCTTCTTGGCGACCGCAACAGCATCGACGTAAGCAGGAGCGCTGTAGTAGTCAAACTGTGAGGGCTGGTCATTTGCAGCGGGCCCGAAGAAGCGTTAGATAATCCCGATGTCGTTCTCGGAGGCCGTACGGGCTCCATGCTGTTGCTTGGAGTCGACGATCCCTGCGTAGTTTGCGAAGAAGGCAGCGACGGTCGGTGATCGAGTCGCGTCCAAGAACTCGGAACTCTCTATGTAATGTTGGGCCAAAGTCTGTCCGACTTGGAAACCAAAGAACTGATTCGCTCCGTTGAGTCGAAGAAGGCCCTTGTGTTGTGCAGTGGTGACACGTTCCCAAAGAGGGAGGCGATGCTCAAATCGCTTTAGAAGGTCTGGATGCACTGATATCCGAACCGCCTGCTCGAAGCCTTTAATTCCTATTGTCCTTGCCATAACGTCGTGATGAACTATGTTCCAAAGTAACGATACCTCAAAACGATCATGAATCGCATTCTCGCCCGAATAGGCAAGGAATATGTCGTCGAAGTTCCTGAAGCGCTGTACCTCACAAAACCGTCTTCCAACTCCTCTCATGGGTTTGCCATGCGCGTTTGCTCTGTCGATGCAGAAAGCTGCTCCGACACGTCTCCCTCGATAGGCCGAGGGTAACAGGGGCCCTGGGTGTTCCCGCGTTTGCCCTCGATACAAAAAGCGAGACTCATGATGAGCCCATAAGTACTCTAGAAGTTCTCGCACATCTCGAGCGGGTGACTGGGGACTGCTAAACCGGGTCATCTGCGTCCATGTCGACGCATAGGATAATCTTTCCCATGCCCTTGACTATACCAGGACTCTCGGGCAAGAACAACAGAATGGAGATTCATGAAACGACGATGGGTTCCTTCACTATGGGTATTCGGATGTCTCTTGAAATCGATGAGCGCAAACAGAAATAAACGATCAGGCTCTATGGCGCAAGGGGCCGTGGTCATTAAGTGAACGCCGGCAGAGCCGACAATACCATTGAAGTTCTTTAGGCGAACCGGAGGATCGAGTTGCCGAAAAGAAACGACGGTATCCTTGAGATGCTCGCGGAGGCGCCGTGGTGGATGAGCGTCGCGGTTGCTTGCCTGGTATTTGTCGCATTACGCTTCATTCTTCCGGGCATGATGCAAGGGCCATCACATTCCAGCCTCGCCCGTCTCGCCTCGTCTTTGGCGATATGGGTTGCGCTCTTCTTTCTCATCCCCGGCGTCATATCCGCTCTTCAGGCCTTCAAAAGGGGCGAGCTCCTCAAAGGGCAGACAAGCGTCTCGACGATTCGCAATCTCTCCTGGCGTGGCCTCGAAGAACTCGTCGGTGAGGCCTATAGACAGCAGGGGTATTCCGTCACCGGAAACTCCGGTCCGGGAGCCGATGGGGGTGTGGATGTACTGGCACGCAAGGATGGCGAGACGATACTTGTCCAGTGCAAGCAATGGAAGGCCCGAAAGGTCGGGGTAAGCACGGTCCGGGAAATATTCGGTGTGCTTCATGCCGAGGGAGCAAACGAGGTTCACGTTGTAACCAGCGGCTCTTTTACCGATGAGGCCAAGAGCTTTGCCGGAGGCAAACCGATACGATTGATCGATGGCCCTCGTTTGCTCGAGTTGGTAAAGCTCGCCCAGGGTGCTTCCAAAACCGGGATTACCCAGACGGACCTGAGCCAAAGGGTGATGTGCCCGGTCTGCGGCTCCGACATGGTCGTGCGCACGGCCCGCAGAGGACCGAACAGCGGGAAACAGTTTTGGGGATGCGAGCGGTTCCCCTCCTGTAAAGGTACAAGAATACTGAGCGGCCGGGCACCGGCTTGAGCATCGGGAAGGATCAATGGAACGCCACAGAGTTTTTTACGTTCTCGCGAAGAAAGGCGGGATAATCGAGCACCTTACCGGCGAGCCGGAAGAGGCTCTTCGCACAAGAATCGGCAAACAGGAGGTTATCGGCCGCTACACAACGACGATCTGCAATGATTGTGACGAAGACTCATGCACCCAGGGACCTGGCCGGCCGGTCCTTGAGATGAGGAACGTCTTCACGATAGAAAGGATCTGCAATTCTGTTGCATCCGGAGGGTGGCGCCTTGAAAGCGGGGATAGGTCCTTTCACTATGCCCTGTCCTTTCAAACCAAGGAAGAACTGGTGCAGTTCCTCGATGAAATGCCGGACTCCTGGCATGGGGACGTGCTTGAGGCGAGATGGAAGCTGGCGGTTTCGTCGGCGAGACAGATTCTCAATGTCCCGCGCTTACGAATAGTGGAAAAAGACTGCCTTCTTGGTAAGATCCTACCGGTCGGTCCTCCATAACGAATCGCGCTACCTGAAGAGAAGAATCAAAGTGTTAGCGGGGATACCTGCCTGTTAGCCCTACGCACAGACGGACTAGCCGGCCGGGCGCTCTTGTTGGGAGGCGAAGCCCTTGTCTTTGTACATCCAATGGTCTGGGACACACCCTGAGAGCCCTTGAGGATTTGCATCGTTGACGTTGATAGTGATGCTCATTGCGTGGTGGTCTATCTCTATCATGATGATGCCGCGTAATTCAACGTCCGGAAACTCTGATGGGTTCATTCTGATGAGTTCACAAGTCCTTGCGGACTGATAGACCATCTTGGCTTCAGTGTCACGGCTGAAGCCTCGCGCCTGAATCGTGCCCTTGCATTCCGTCACGAAGACTCGCAAACGATCTCGGACGTTCGCGACAACCACGAGATCATCCGAGCGTATTCCACCATAAATTTGCCAAATCTTTGCTGTTCTCGCCAGCACATCGTCCGCACGTCTGGACTCGACAATCCTGATTGCCCCGTCCAACCGGACTTTTCCTCCGTTCAAGACCTCCGCACTCATGTCTTCCGTAACTCTGCCTATGAGCGAGGAGCTCCGAAGTCGCCACATCTCTTCCGTCCGAGACTCCATGGCTGCTGACGGACGGTAGACCTTCTTCTTTTCCGTTCGAGGCCCGGGTACGAAACGGAGGTCCTTCGGAGAGCAATGAACATTGACGCGATAGATCCTCGAGGACTGCTGTATGCCCATAACGTTCCCTTTATTGGAGGATGGTATACCTGCTAGCCGGTGGCGTCAATGATTTTTTTCAGTTGTTGTTTATAAGCGGGCTGCCGCACCTGGGGTGGATAGGGGAAAGCATATTAGAGGGATACTCAGGCAACATGGTTATCTCGCTTACAAGATCGAAGACGACTACTTCGGCCTGAAGTTCTTCTTCGGATCGAGTGTTCCCGCCATGCGCCAGCCGGAGTTATGGGCCATTCCAACGAGCATCGGGCTTTTCCCAACAAAACCCTCGGACATTGGGGAACGGAAGAAAGATTACCTAAAGACCATCGTGTCAGTGAGACCCGTTGCGGGCGGCTATGAGCGAGCAGGATGACGAATAGCTTTCTGGTGGGCTTAGTATATCGCGGCAAAGCAGATGTTCCTTTCTGGACTCCATGGGTGAGGCGTCTATTTCTGGCAACGGCCTTCACACCACGCATAGGTAGGATGGTGGCTGTTGGGTGGGATCCCGAAGTGGCAACCATGAGCACTTGACGGTGGTCGCGCGGGCGACAAGGGCGTTTTGGTCTAAGAGGACTTCACTCCATGTAACGCCTTGCCACGCAGGCGGCTTGTCTGCGCGTTCGCACGGTGACGCGCGTTTCTGGCCGTCAGTCTGTTGCTTGCCCGCAGACCGCAAATCCTGACAAGAGCGTAATCTTCAACTGCCCGGCGCGGCTCGATGCGCTGGTCTCCTTCCTGAAAGAGCTGATCGAGGTTGTTCCCAAGTGATTCACGATTACGAATGGCATTCGCGACGGTGGTCGATGGCCCATTTTGTTTTTGTCTTGACACAGAGGTGCCAGGAAAGGGCCATTTTCTTCACATGCTCCGCCAGGATGCTCGAGCCCAGCCGTTCCGAAGCGGTGCCGGCGTAAAGGCAAGGCCAATTCCGACAATATTTTGACACGCTGACAATGACATTCCGGATACCTAGAGCGTTCCGCAGAGTAAAGTAGCGATTGCCCCGGCGTAATCTTTTCCTAAAGCGGAGCCTAGCGTAGCGAAGGAAAAGATGGAGCCGGTCGGTAACGGGAATGAATTCTGCGGAACGCTATGAGCTGTGCTGTTCACACTCGGCCGCCAATTCGCACCGCTCGCAAATGACGGCATAGAAATTGCTTTTACGGTAAGGCGGATCTTGTTTTCGGAGGATGTCCGCCACGGGGAGAGTGGATCGCGATAGTGGGATTTGGAGAGCCATACAAGAACAGGAATAGATTTGCTTTGCCATGTTTGCCTTCTACTCTTGTCTTTTCATTGGGCCGCCTTTGGGTCGGCTGGAGAGAACAACGCCGCTACCCTCTCAACCAGTTCTTCCATCATTCTCTTTTGCAGGAGGGATGCCTAGCCGTGATTGAGGACGTTGGCCCAGCAGTATGGTACACTGACGAACGACCCTTTCGTGACCGGCTCGCAAAGTAGAACGAGAAAAATGGACCATCCTAAGTTCTTTGCCTCATTGCCCGTTCGTAAGAAACTGCTGCTCCTATTGATAGTCGTTTTTCTACCTGCATTTGGAATCATCGTCGCAACCGGCCTCAATCAGCGGAAGGAAGAGATTGCAAGGCTCCAAGATAATGCGTTGCTGGTAGTGCAAAGCCTCGCAGCCCTTCAGGAGGAGATTTCGGTCACCGCCAGGACCCTGCTCAGCACGCTTGCCCAATTGCCGGAGGTGCGGAGACTGGACGCGAAGGCCTGTAACAAGCTCTTTCGTGAACTACATGCCCGGTATCCCTTCTATTCCGTCATACTGGCAGCGTCTTCTGACGGCAGCGTTTTTGCGGCCTCCATGCCATTCGAACGCATGAGCGTCAATCTGTCGGATGGGAAACAGTTCAGAGGCACAGTAAGCACGCTCGATTTTCCTGCCGGAGAGAACATCGGAGGAAAGGACAGCGACGTCCCGTCGCTCAGTTTTGCCATGCCTATCCTCGATGGTAGTGGGAAACTTATCGGTGTTGTTATAGTCGGCTTCAATCTGCGCGAATATGCCAGCTTCGTGTCCAAGGTCAACCTACCTGCGGGATATGCGATAACGATAGCTGATTACAAAGGGATTCGCCTACTTCGTCTCCCTGAAAACGATGTCGTCGCCCCCGGCAGCCGCATTGCGAGCGACGCGTTCACGCGCGTATCGGGCAACCTGAATCAGGGGTCCTATGAGGTGGCAGGCCAGGACGGCATAGAGCGGATCTATGCGTTCAAACAGTTGCGCCTTCGTGAGGGTTTGCCGCCCTATCTCTACATGATTGCCGGCATGGCCGAAGGCAGGATTCTCCATAGGGAATCTCTCCAGATGGTCCGGAACCTTTCGATCCTTGCAATGGCAGCGCTCATGACGTTATCTCTGGGGTGGGTTTTCGGGAATTCCATTCTCGTAAGGCCGATGAGGCAACTTGTCGCCTCTGTCCAGCGATTCGGAAAGGGCGAGATGAACGCGCGGACGGGCGTGCCCCACACGGCCGATGAGCTGGGTCGACTCGCCTCAGCCTTCGACAACATGGCATCGCAACTCGAAAGGAAAAACAGGGAACGGGAGGATGCCGAACGAGCGCTGAGCGAGGCGTATGCTCAACTGGAAACACGCGTGCAGGAGCGCACGGCAGAGCTATCCGCCTCCAATGACGCCCTGACCATGGAAGTCGGCGAGCGGGCGCGCGCCGAACGGGCGCTGAGGGAAACGGAGGAGCGCTACCGTGTGGCCATAGAGCACTCCAATGACGGGGTCGCCCTCGGGTGGGGAGACCGGTACATCTACGCCAACCGGAGATTCCTGGAGATGTTCGGTTACGAAAGTCTTGAAGAAGTTCTGGGGAAGGAGAGCTCTCTCGTCGCCCACCCTGACGACCGGGAAAAGCTGGCTGAACATGCCCGGAAGAGGCGGGAAGGTGAGCCGGTCCCCAGGTATCAGTTCAAAGGGATTAGAAAGGACGGCGCAACGATATATGTTGAAGCGTCCGTTGCGGATGTCATGTGTCTCGACCAGTCTGTCGGCCTTGCCTACCTTAGAGACGTTACCGAGCGTAAATGGGCGGAGGAGGCGCTTCAAGAAAGGGAAAAGGAGCTCGAAAAAAAGTCCGCGAGTCTGGAAGAAGCCAATACCGCTTTGAAGGTACTGTTGAAGCACAGGGATGAAGACACAAAAGCCCTGGAGAATACGATCCTGGCCAATGTGAAAGAGCTGGTCCTTCCCTATGTGGAAAGACTGGGAAGAGGACAGCTGAGTGATACCCAGAAGACCCACTTGAGCATGATCGAGTCGAGCCTGAATGATATTGTTTCACCGTTTCTCCAGAAAATGGCATCCGCCTATGCTCACTTCACGCCCACTGAAGTCCAGATTGCCGACCTCATCAAGAGCGGCAAGACGAGCAAGGAGATCGCGGAGCTGATGAATGTGTGCACGGGAACTGTCGATGCTCACAGAAACAATATCAGAAGCAAGCTCGGTTTAAGCAAAAGTAAAGTTAATCTGCGCACCTATCTCCTCTCAATGTAAGAATCGAGGCAAAACCCATAACCAAGTCGAGCGGGGCATGCCTTCGGGCCCTCTTTTGCTTTTCGACTCTAGAGGCGTTCTATATATTGCCTCTAGAGAATCTTTGCAGCCTCTTCGCTTAACTTTCGACCCCATGAAGACGACGACCCATTCATGCGTCAGATGTTTGCGAACGAGTCCGGTCCCGTTGACTTTACCGTACGAGAAAAGGGAGTTGACGGGGCAGGTCATGTTGTCCTGGGTTATGCGAAAGAACTCAGGGCACTCGTTAGTTCGACCGAGGGGGACTTTCTTTCTGTCGGCGCCCGTCTGGACGCCGTTCTTTCACAGGCAAGAACCATCTCCGAGTCGGCGCTTATGGTGATCAAGCTCATCAGGAGCGAGGAAGTGGCGAGAGATATAGAAAGGCTTCAGGAGCTGTTCGATACGACTGGAGAGTATTTCCATCAATCCCAGCGCCGACTTGAGCGCAGCACCGGTCCTTTACTGCAGATGAAAGAGATGGTCAAAAGGGCTCACGGCCCCTTATCCGTTTTTGAAGGGATGGTGAAACGCCTTCGTATGCTTGCCATCTCGACGAGGATAGAAAACGCGCGTCTCATCGACAACGACAGCGGTTTTGATGTGGTGGCGGAAGACGTGAAGAAGCTTTCGGGCGTGATCGCTTCAAAATCGGAGGGTATTCGTACAGGGATTATGTCATTGCACGAGGCCGTGGAGCGCACCCTCGCCAAGATTCTCATGTGTAGGCAATTGATAGAGAGGCACACGCGAACGATGCTCGAGAGTCTGACCGCAAATATCTCAATGGTATGCGGGAAGCGTGTGTCGTCCTCAGAGGCAGCCTCCGTCCTGGCGGCCCGTTCGGAAGAGATAACCGCTCACGTATCGGAGATCATTTCATCGCTTCAATTTCATGATATCGCCCGCCAGCAGATTGAGCATGTGACCGACATGCTTGAAACAGTGCAGGCTGAGAGCGCAGGAGACGATCCAAACCGAGCCGCGCTTCAAGCGATGGCGGGCGTGGGCGAGCTTCAAGCCGATCAGCTCACCCACGCACGGGACGAGTTGATGTCGGCCGTAGCTAGGATCAAAGAGGCTCTGGAGGGTGTCGCCTCTCGTCTATCCGACATGTCGAACGAGGCGGTTCGGCTGATCCGAGTCGCCGGCATGAAAGAGACATCCTTTCTGTCTGAAATGAATCATAGCCTATCCCTCATCACGGTCTCTTTCGC
>Ga0326728_10019815_pt1 | contig 12971 bp, 10 predicted proteins | sample MB3enrmetagenome_FD_207602 | JGI IMG/M metagenome (GOLD analysis project Ga0326728, IMG submission 207602) | Lab enriched peat soil microbial communities from McLean, Ithaca, NY, United States - MB31MN | ecosystem: Environmental > Terrestrial > Soil > Wetlands > Peat | place: USA: New York...
AACCGCCAACTCAATCGCCATCGGGTCAAGATCAACTGGCAGTTCACGCGCAAGAGGGCACGCGCAAAGTTCGGCTATAAAAGGAATCTATTTAGGCGGTCAAAGACCTAGTTCGACGTCGGACCTCGCGAGAGCGGTTCATGGCTACTTGAAGCGGTTTGGCGAGCCGAAACTTGGCGTGCGATTGCTAGCACACCTATTCGAGGTTGTGTATTTCGCAAGTCTAAAGACAGAAGAAGGTAAACCGCTGCAACTCCGCGTCGCCTTCGTCGACCCCGACAACCCAGATCCCCACAGGCCCCCACACCCACGGCCGGATCGATGGAAGATCACTAGACTGACCAGCCCCCTACCGTTGACGGTACCTAACCTGACAAAGCTGGCAAAGGCAGCCGACCCATGGAATTCATCTCTTGCGGTGTACTACAGACCTCACGAAGGATTCTTGCTGTGGGGTCTGGTTGACCAGACGGTGCATTTCAGCACGATGCTTGTCCGCGAGTCCGGTTTCGGCTATGCACCGCCTGGAGTCTTTCAGGTGCTCGCAACGGGAACTGCGGATTTGACTGTTTACCGCGAACACGCATTCGTTGCGCGACTCGCGCAGGACGTCCTGCTGACACGGCAGAGTAACGTGTTCTACTCTGGTCCGATAAGTGACCGGCTTGAGGAGGGCATCCAGCGGTGCCTCAAGGCTGTCAGGATGCGTCTGAGCAGCCCCCTGCTAGAAGATCCAAGGGAGGCGGAGCCAGAGTTGGCCGAAGGTTGGGTCAGTACGCTTTGTCGGATCCTGATCAGCATCCAGAGATACCGTCACGGCGGCGCCATGCTGATCACGCGATCCAGATCAGACCTGGATATCAAGTACAAAATCAAGTATGGCCGCCTGCCAAGGGCATTGGTTGACCTAGGTGTGGCAACCATCAATACGAATCAGGCTCGGGACCTGATATCTCAAGAATACTTGGACCAATTAAGTGATAACGTACCTGCGGATCTTTACTTGGACGAAGCGGTGGCCAGGGCAGACGCCGAGGATTACCAACGTGAGATCACCGGTTGCGTTCGCTTCATCTCTTCCCTATCCTGCGTCGACGGTTTGATTCTCGCAACGCCGGACCTTGCGATAAGGGGCTTTGGCGTGGAGATCCTCACAAAGAAGGATGCCCGAGCTGTCTACCTGTCCTCTGGTCCGGGAGTCCGCGAGAAGGGCTTGCGATCCATCGATCCGAATCATTATGGAATGCGGCACCGGTCGATGATGAGATACTGTTACGCCCATCCCCGGGCCGTTGGGTTTGTCATCTCACAAGACGGCGAAATGCGGGCGATGACGCGTGTCAATCGCCGCCTCATCATGTGGGAGAACCTGAGGGTGCTCTCATTCTTGGATCTGGATTTCAGCCGCGTCTCACCACGTCAAAGGCAGGCAGGTGGGTGAAGTCGAGGCGCACCCGCAAGACATTGCCAGGGCAACATCGAAGAGTGGCGTCCGCGATCGGGTGGCACTTACTTGGGATGAGCAATCACATCTTCGATGCGGTAGGTGTCGCCAATGATCGTGAAATAGAAGCGCCAGGCCCGGCTGACGCGGGCTTGCCACAAGTTCCTCGACTCGTCGTACTTCTTGGCGTGCAGGGAAGGGTGCTGTAGGTTGGTCAGCAAGAACCGCAATTGCTTTTCAAAGGCTCGTCGGACATCCGGAGGAGCATGACTCAAGGACTCAATCGCACAATCCGACAGGAGAACTTTCATGAGGGAGGGAGACTACTTCGTTTTGATTGCCTTCCGTTTCCTGACCTCTTTGCGGATGAACCTGATAGCTTCCTCAGCCGTCCGGAACGGCCCATGATACGGGCCTTTGCGGGCCTCCGTTAGCCGGGCATCGATGATCTGTCGCTGTGCGGCCGTGTAATCATCGCCACCAACAGCAATCTCGCTCGAGGTGGTGATCACCCCAGCCCCCGATTTGGGCTCCGGCTCGTCCCCGCCCTTAAGGCCCGCCTTCCAGCGAGTCGCGCGGCGCAACACCAGCGGCAACGCGTTTTTTGCGCTTGTTCCCATGTCGCATTCAGTCTACGCCCCGACCGCAACAACGTCAATATCTGCGGAGCAGGAGCGTGCCTTGCTCCGCTCCGCGCACTTGGCCTTGGACTTCGGCCTTCTGGCCAATCCCCGGTACGGTGAGGATCAGGACGTTCGGGGAACCCGCGATCCGCCGCACGAGGTGCGGCTGTGGTATTCCCCCGAGCAACAATTGGAAATCCTTGATGGCAGTCGCATCTTCCCCTTGCGGCACGAAGCGCAATTGGTACGACCCGGCGGCTGTGATCTTCTTCGAGAGATCAACGCTGAAGCGGTGACTTTTCCACTCGCCCACGGCGTCGTCAGCCCAGACCGGTGCAGGGGCATCCCAGGTTCGAGGTGGTGGTGTACCCGTATTGAACACCGCCAAGCGCCGGATCACCGGTTCACCAACGCTCGACGGGATAATGAGCCTTACGGCCTCGAACACGCCAGGGTTGAAAGGCTGGATTCTCTTGTGCCCGATCGCCGTTCCCTCTCCCAGCACCACCCACTTTCCCTGCGCGTGACCTTCCAGCCTGTAGCCGCGAATGCGCTGGCCTGTTGAGCATTCCTCTTGCAGGACCACATGATCGATGTGCGTTGGGGATGCAAGCGGCAAAACCATTACTTCTCCAAAACCGTGAGCCTCCGCGACGCTCCGGCCAAAGCGCCGCCGGATTTCGTTGCCAAACTCGCCGGCGCGCGCACAATCGGCGTCGGGCAGCAGGCCTCGACGGTCGGCGGGGATATTAAGAAGCAATTGCGTGCCGCGGCCGACGGAACGGTAGTAAATCTCAAGAAGTTGGTCGAGCGAGAGTACCTTTCGTTCATTGTGCGTGTTCCAGAACCAATCGGGCCGGCGAATAGAAACATCCGTTTCGAGAGGAAGCCACACGTTGCCTTTCGGGTCGCCATGCAGTGCGGTGGCGATGCCTGTCACGGCATCGGATTTGGCAACGGCATTCCAGGCAGGGTAGGGAGCGAACCCATCCTCGTTGCCGACCCAGCGAATGGTCGCGAAGGGGCCCTGGAAGATCATGGCGTGCGGCGCCCATTTTTTGAGAATGTCGCCCACCGGTGTCACCAGCGAGCCGTCAAACCAGATTTCCACCATCTCACCGTAGCGGGAGAGCAATTCGGTCAATTGGCGCCGATACATTGTGTTGTACCTCGCCTGCAACTCGGGAGTCTTGCACCGAGCCCCCGTGCCCGCTCCGAACTTGCCATCCTGAGGAGAAAGGTACACTCCCAACCTCAGGCCAAGCTTGCGGCACGAGTTGGAGAGATCGGCCATGACATCGCCCTTTCCCCCGCGCCAAGGTGTGTTCCGGATGCCATAGTCGGTTGTTTCGGTTTGCCACATGCAAAACCCGCCCGCGTGCTTGGCGACGGCAACGATGTACTTTGCTCCCAGGCCTCGAGCGCACTCAGCCCACTGGTCGGTGTCCAATTGCGCGGGGTTGATAGCAGAAAGGGGAGTCGAGAGACCGTCATACTCGTTGTCCTGCCACGTGTTGGGCGCGAAATGAACGAACATGCCGATTTCGAGGTCTTGCCATGCAGCCTGGTCGGCGGTGGGAGTGGCGAGCTTAACATTCGCCAGAGAGCCGAAAGCGCACTCCGCTGCGTCACGCCAAATCGGGAATGAGGCACTAGCGCCGATTATGGAATTGATGAAGTTACGACGGTTCATGATGGCAGTTATGATACACCCCAACCGGCATTCAACCAGCCCGTTCGCGCATGCCGCGCTTCCAGGCGTGCCGGACAATTCCAGATGTCCCTGCGAAACGCAACACCCCATCGTCCATGCTACAATTATTATTTGATGAAGAAGAACCGCAGAGCTTCCTGGCCCCGACAAGTCGGGGCTCAGAATGACAGCGGTGGGTGGGGAAAAGATCGCGGACGATGAAACAAATCCTTGTAACCAACGACGATGGGATTCAGGCCCCTGGCTTGAAGTGTCTGGAAGAAAGCCTGGCAGCAGTGGGCGATGTCACAGTGGTCGCTCCCGACAAGGAGATGAGCGCCAGCAGCCAGGCCATCAGCATGCACACTCCGTTGCGGGTTCGCCGGCTTGGCGAAAGACATTACGCAGTTTCGGGTACGCCCGCGGACACCGTGATCATCGCACTCTACAACCTCTTGCCCCGAAAGCCTGATCTGGTGGTTTCCGGAATTAACCCGGGAGGCAATCTGGGGGAAGCGGTGGTTTACTCGGGCACTGTAGCGGCCGCCATGGAAGGGGCTCTGCATGGCGTGCCGTCATTCGCAATGTCCCTGGCAACGCGCAAATGCCTGGATTTTTCGAGTGCTGCGGCCTTCGCCGCTCAACTGGCCGCCAGAGTCTTAGAAGAAGGCTTACCCCAAGGCATCATGCTCAACGTGAACGTACCGCGGGGCGAAGTGCTGGGCGTGCGGCTTACCCGACAAAGCCAGAAGATTTCTCAGAATTTGGTGGTGGAAAAGAAGGACCCGCGTGGCCAGCCCTATTACTGGCTTGATGAAACGACGAAACTGGAACAAGTTGAACCGGACTCCGATTATGCGGCGATCCTGGCCCACGAGATTTCCATCACCCCGTTGCAGGTGGACCGCACTCATTACCCCAGCCTCAATCACCTATCCCGCTGGCTGCCTGCCGTGGCGCTGATGGCGGCCAAGTAGGACGAAATGTCACAGCGCGACGTTTTGAAGATAAGCGCCGTGATTCTTTTGACAGTAAGGCGCCTGACGAAATAGAATTTCTGATTCAGAAGCCTTCTGAGCTGCATCTAATGACAAGACGGAGCAAGTTGTCGTCTCAGGATGGTTCGGCTTATAAGTCAGGTGGCATTCCGGGTATCCGGATAATTAGCAGCAGGGCGCAAGACTTTAAATCTTAACGTAATTCCTAGGTCAGTACTGGCGCCGCACATGTGGGCGTTCCTGGCCCAAGGTGTGGCAAGCCGCTTCAGAACGCTGCTCGCAGGGGTAGCCTCTTTGAATGCGTCAATTGAGAACTGTTCAAAGGGAGAGCTTGGCAGGGGAGCGAGCGCGAGCTACGAGTACTGCAAACTGAGGGCTTAACTCGCCTCCAGGAAATCTGTTGGTGCTTCCACAATGGCTCAGATTTTTCATCGCAGCACCAATGCAATTTCGCGCCTGAGTATTTACGGCGCGGTGCTTATTGCGGCCGCTCTCGGCTACCTCGGGTGGGCCGTCACCGAATCTCCCTATTTCACCGACGTCAACGTTCCCCGGCAGCAGCCGGTGCCCTTCAGCCACAAGCATCACGTGACGGACGATGGGATTGATTGCCGCTACTGCCACACCTCAGTGGAAAAATCGTCTTTCGCGGGCATTCCCTCGACTCATATATGTATGAGCTGTCATTCCCGACTGTGGGCTAGCAGCCCCATGCTGGAACCGGTGCGTCTGAGTTATCAAACCGACAAATCTCTCGAGTGGACGCGAGTCAATGCGCTTCCCGACTTTGCCTACTTTGACCACAGCATTCATATCCACAAAGGCGTTGGATGCACGACATGCCATGGCCCGATTGGCGAAATGCCACTGACCTGGCGCGCCAACACCCTTTACATGCGTTGGTGCATTGATTGCCACAAACATCCGGAGCGCTTCGTCCGGCGGCGCGAGGATGTCTTTAAAGCCGACTATCAACCGCCCCAGGATCAACTCGCTTTGGGGCGGCAATTAGTGAAGGAATACAAGATTAAGGACGCCACGCAACTGACAGATTGCTACACGTGCCATCGTTGAGAGGCGCGCTGGGACGAGCGGATCGAATGACTAAGGACAAAGGTCAAATCTCCGAAGATAACGCCAAGAAGCGCTTTTGGCGGGGCTTGGGCGATTTGGTGCAGATTGAGGGCTGCGCGGTAGCGGCGGCGCCTGTGACCGCCCTGGGGCAGCCACAAGGGCCGCCTCTCCAGCGCGAGCCCGAGGGTATCGGACGCCGCGACATTCTCAAGCTGATGGCCGCCTCTGCTGCCTTTGCCGGCCTGAGCGCCTGTACAAAGCTTCCCACCGAGAAGATTGTTCCTTACGCTCAAACATCGCCGGAGCAATTCATTCCGGGCAAACCGCTTTTCTACGCCACGGCCATGCCTTTCGGCGGAGTGGGTGCGGGCTTGTTGGTGGAAAGCCATATGGGCCGCCCAACTAAGGTCGAAGGCAACCCCTCTCATCCCGCCAGTCTTGGCGCCGCGGATATTTTCGCGCAGGCTTCGGTGCTCGGCCTTTACGATCCGGATCGCTCCCAGGTGGCAGTCCGCAACGGCCGGATCGGAAGTTGGAGCGCGTTTCTCTCCGCCATGGATGAGTTGCGGCTGGAGCTTGCCGGGAACAAGGGCGCGGGGTTTCACCTGCTGACGGAAACCGTCACTTCGCCGACTTTGGCGGACCAGATTCGTTCCCTGCTGGCGCAATTCCCATCCGCCAAATGGCATCAATATGAGCCCTGTGGACGCGACGTCGCGCGCGAAGGGTCGCGGATGGCCTTCGGTGAGTATGTCAACACGGTGTATCGCTTTGACCAGGCGGCGGTCGTTCTTTCGCTCGATTCCGATTTTCTTTGCTCGGGACCCGGCAACCTGCGATACGCGCACGACTTTGCCGACAAGCGACGAATTGCTGACGCCCGATCGACGATGAACAGGTTGTACTGCGTCGAGTGCACGCCTTCGGCGACAGGCGCTATGGCGGACCATCGCTGGCCGTTGCGAGCTTCCGACGTAGAAGTTTTCGCGCGCATGGTTGCGGAAGGCCTGGAAGTCAAAGTGCCGGCGGGAGGAGCGCCGGCTTTTCCCAATATTCCCGCCAGCTCAATCGCCGCGCTCGTTCGCGATCTTCAGCAGCACCCCGGGACCAGTTTGGTGCTGGCAGGCGACCAACAACCGGCGGTCGTGCACGCCCTGGCACACGCCATGAATGTAGCGCTGGGGAACGTGGGCAAAACTGTTTACTACACTGCCCCCATCGAGGCCAGCCCGGTCAATCAACTCGAGTCCTTGCGCGAGCTGGTTTCCGACATCGACTCCGGCCAAGTGGACCTCTTGTTAATGCTGGGAGGTAACCCGGTTTTCACCGCGCCGGCCGATTTGCATTTTGGAGAGAAGCTCTTGAAGGTCCGACGGCGGATCCATCTTGGGCTTTACGAAGACGAGACCGCGGAACTCTGCCACTGGCATATCCCACAAACGCATTATCTCGAGTCGTGGAGCGACGTGCGGGCCTTTGACGGCACCGCAAGCATCATTCAACCGTTGATTGCGCCGCTTTACGAAGGCAAGACCGCCCATGAAATGCTGGCGGTTCTTCTGGGTCAAGCCGGCCGGACCCCTTACAGTATCGTGCACGATTATTGGAGCGGCCAGAAGCCCGGCCCCAAGTTTGAAGCGGCCTGGGAGTCCTGGCTCAACGAAGGCGTGGTTGCGGAGAGCGCCGCTACAGCCAAACCGGTGAAGCTCGCGCCCGACTTCGAAGATAGGCTCGCCCAGAACATCTCGGTCGGCCGCGGCCAGGGCGAGGGACTTGAGGTCGTCTTCAGGCCGGACCCCACAATCTGGGATGGGCAGTTCGCGAATAACGGCTGGCTTCAGGAGTTGCCAAAGCCGCTGACCAAGCTCACCTGGGATAACGCGGCCATGCTCAGCCTCTCGACCGCGTCGGGACTGGGCGTGAAAAACGGGGATGTGGTGAGACTTCGCCTCCAGGGCCGCGAAATTCAGGCCCCCGCATGGATCATGCCGGGTCACGCGGACGGTTCCGTCACGGTGCATTTGGGCTACGGGCGAAGGCGCGCGGGCAAAGTCGGGAGCGGAATCGGGTTCAATCCATACGCAATTCGCTCCTCGAGAGCGTTCTGGTTCGGCTCGGGACTCGAAATCGCCAAAACCGGCGACACGCACTCCCTGGTCACCACGCAGCATCATCACATCATTACCGGCGAGCACCGGAAGCAAGAGGAAGAAGAAAGCGTTGCAGCGGGGCGGCGCGACCTGGTGAGGGTCGCCAGCCTCGAAGAGTTTCGGAAGAACCCGGATTTTGCCAGGGACCCGGAAGAACAGACAACACGTGCCCAATCACTGTATCCCCCGGTCAAATGCGAAGGATATGCATGGGGGATGGCGATCGATCTAAACAGTTGCATTGGGTGTAATGCCTGCGTTGTGGCTTGCCAATCGGAGAACAACATTGCTGTGGTCGGAAAGGACCAGGTGGCGCGTGGCCACGAAATGCACTGGATCCGCGTGGATACTTACTTCCGAGGGGCCCTGGAGAACCCTGAGACTTACAACGAGGTCGTGCTCTGCATGCAGTGCGAGAATGCTCCCTGCGAAGATGTATGTCCGGTGGGGGCCACGGTCCATAGCCCGGAAGGGCTCAACGATATGGTCTACAACCGCTGCGTGGGCACGCGGTATTGCTCGAACACCTGCCCCTACAAAGTAAGGCGCTTCAACTTCCTCCTTTTCCAGGATTGGACAACGCCCAGCCTGAAGGCGATGCGAAACCCGAATGTGACCGTGCGAAGCCGGGGAGTAATGGAGAAGTGCACTTATTGTGTCCAGCGCATCAATGCAAAGAAAATCGAAACGGAAGAGCAGGACCGCGAAGTGCGCGACGGGGAGATTCTGACGGCCTGCCAGCAGACTTGTCCGACCCAGGCCATTGTTTTCGGCAATATCAACGATCCCGACAGCCGCGTATCCAAACTGAAAGCGCAATCAACAAACTACGGCTTGTTGACGGATTTGAACACGCGGCCACGAACCACCTACTTAGCGAGGCTTCGCAATCCCAATCCGGAGATCAAGGAGTAAGCGTTGAGTCCCGAAAGACCCGAAAACGGCGCAGTCGTTGAAGCCGGGAGCCCCGTCCTGGCGCCCGGTCATTCCTACGCGTCGGTCACGGACAAGATCAGCTCCATCGTGCTAGTGGAGGGCACGAAGAAGGGCTGGTTGGTGGGGCTTGCCATCGCGTTCGCTCTCTTCATGATCTTCAATATGGCGGTCGCCTACCTTCTCTACAGGGGCGTCGGGATCTGGGGAATCAACATCCCGGTCGCGTGGGGCTTTGCCATCGTCAATTTTGTATGGTGGATCGGGATCGGGCACGCCGGGACTCTGATCTCCGCGTTCTTGCTGCTGATGCGCCAGACCTGGCGGCAGTCCATCAATCGCTTCGCAGAGGCAATGACACTGTTCGCCGTGGCCTGCGCCGGGATGTTCCCACTCCTGCACATGGGCCGCCCATGGCTGTTTTACTGGTTGTTGCCCTACCCGGACACGATGGGGACCTGGCCGCAATTCCGCAGCCCGCTGGTCTGGGACGTCTTCGCTGTGTCCACTTATGCAACCATCTCCCTACTCTTTTGGTTTGTGGGGCTGATTCCTGACTTAGCCACTCTGCGCGATCGCGCCAAGCAGCGCCTGGCCAAGATCGTTTACGGCGTACTAGCCTTGGGCTGGCGCGGGTCGGCCGTCCATTGGCGAAATTACGAAATGGCGTCGTTGTTACTGGCGGGGTTGGCCACGCCGCTGGTAGTCTCCGTCCACACGGTCGTGAGTTTCGATTTCACGGTTGCCATCGTGCCCGGTTGGCACAGCACCATCTTCCCACCTTATTTTGTTGCGGGGGCCATTTATTCGGGATTCGCCATGGTGCTGACACTCGCCATTCCCCTCCGGTATTTCTACAAGCTGGAAGATTTTGTCACCGCTCGCCATTTGGACAACATGGGGAAGATGTTGCTGGCTACCGGCCTGATCGTGGCTTATGGATACATGATGGAAACCTTCATGGCCTTTTACAGCGGGAATCCTTACGACCGATACATGATCATTAATCGCATGACCGGCCCTTACGCCGCTGTTTATTGGACTCTTATTGCGTGCAATATTGCCATTCCCCTGACGCTGCTCTGGTCGTCGCGCATCCGTCGAAACGTACTCGCTCTTTTCCTGATCTCGCTCGTGATCCAGACCGGGATGTGGCTGGAACGCTTCGTGATCGTAGTGACGAGTTTGCATCGAGACTTCATGCCCTCCGCGTGGGGAATGTACTACCCCACGATATGGGATTGGGCAACTTTTATTGGCACCATCGGCCTGTTCTTTACCTTATTCCTGCTCTTCATCCGCTACCTGCCAATGATTTCGATTTTTGAGATGCGGGAGTTGGTCCACAAGACTGCGGAGGACGCACGATACGCAGTGGGCAGTTAGGCAGATAGGCAGATGGGAAGCCGCGGTAGAGTGGAGCGCCCCGTAGCGCTGGTTGGTTATGAAACGACACGCGATTTACGGTCTGCTGGCCGAATTTGAAAACTCGGATGAATTGCTCAGCGCCGCCCAGCGCGCGCACGAGGCTGGATACCGCCGCATGGATGCGTTCTCTCCGTTTCCCGTCGAGGGGTTGGCGGATGCAGTGGGCTTTCATTTCACCCGCGTCCCGCTCATCTGCTTGATCGGAGGGCTGATCGGCTGTTCCGGGGGCTTTTTCCTTCAATACTGGCCGAACGTTTTTGCTTATCCCCTGAACATCGGCGGTAAACCCTACAACAGTTGGCCGAATTTCATCCCGATTACTTTCGAACTGACGATTCTCTGCGCCGGCTTGGCAACGGTGTTCGGTATGCTCGCGCTCAATGGCTTGCCCACGCCCTACCATCCGGTCTTCAACGTTCCGCGCTTCGAGTTGGCCACCCGAAACCGATTCTTTCTGTGCATCAAGGCGCAGGACCCGAAGTTTGATTTGCAGAAGACAAAGGAATTCCTGGCCACGCTGAAGGCCAAAGAGGTTTCAGAGATTGAGTCGTAACACCAATTACAAAGTTGCCCTTGGCCGTAAACGCACAGCCCTCTCCCTTGGGGAGAGGGCGGCGAGCGTAGCGAGCCGGGTGAGGGGTGGCTTAGTTGCGTCACTCTCTCGCTGCACTTCAGGTGGCCCTTCACTCGGCCCGCGCCGGCTGGTGAAAACGCCGGACGCGGTCCACCCTCCCCGATTTCTGGGGTCCGGTGGACCCCATCGGGGTCCAGAGATCGGACTCCCCTGGGGAGAGGGCCGTGTTCCACGTGTTGCCGCGCTACGCTGGGCCTGTCTGGCTTTCTGTGGACTGTTTCTCTTCGCCTGCCGGCTGGACATGCACGTGCAGCCAAAGTACAAGCCGCTCGACTCAAGCAACTTCTTCGGTGACGGCAGGTCCGTGCGGCCGGAGGTTCCCGGCACCGTGGCGCACGGCCAATTGAGGACCGACGAACTGCTGTATACCGGAAAGGTGAAGGGCGAGCCTGCGGATCTGTTTCCATTCCCAATCACGCGCCAGGTTCTCGAGCGCGGGCGCGAGCGCTACAACATTTACTGTTCGCCCTGTCACGACTACACGGGTAGTGGAGGGGGATTGGTCGTCCAGAGAGGCTTCCCGCCCCCGCCTTCTTATCACATTGACCGATTGGTTAAGGCGCCTGCGGGGCATTTCTTCGACGTCATCACCAATGGCTACGGCGCTATGTACAGCTACTCCGCGCGCGTGGATCCCCAGGACCGTTGGGCGATCGTCGCCTACATTCGAGCGCTTCAGTTGAGCCAGCACGCCTCGCTTGACGATGTGCCGGCACAAGAGAAAGAGCAATTAACAGGACAGGCTAAATGAGTTCTGAAGAGTCTTTTCAACCCGGCTTCAATCGCTTCCGGCAGGCTTCGCTGGCTGTGGGCGCGGTGGCCCTGGCGCTCTGCGTGGCAGGTGCGTACGCCGGCCCCACGCAGTTCTTCCGCTCCTATCTGCTGGCGTTTGTGTTCTGGGTGGGTGTGGCGCTCGGATGCTCGGCGATTCTAATGCTGCATCATCTGGTTGGCGGCCGGTGGGGTTTCCCGCTTCGACGCTGCCTTGAATCGGGGATGCTGAATCTCTACTTAATGGCTGTTTTCGTGCTGCCTCTCCTGTTCGGTCTCCGCGCGCTTTACAGTTGGGCGGATCCGGAAAAAGTCAAGCTTGAGTCGACGCTGCAATACAAGGCGCCGTATTTGAACGTTCGCTTTTTCATCGTTCGGACTGCGATCTATTTCGCCGTCTGGATCGTGATTGCGCACTTCCTCAATAAGTGGTCCCACGAGCAGGACGAGACGCGCAAGCCGGAACTGACACGGCGCCTCCAAAGTCTGAGCGGGCCGGGCCTGGTCATCTTCGGATTGACGGTTACTTATGCCTCCGTCGATTGGGTGATGTCCCTTGAGCCTCACTGGTTCTCGACGATCTACGGAATGATCTTCATGGTCACGGAAGGGCTGGCGGCGATGTCGATTGTGACCGTTACTGTTATCCTACTCTCCACCCAAAAGCCCTTCGCCGGCCTGTTATCCAAACGGGTCTTGAATGACTATGGGAATCTGCTGCTGACCTTTACCATGCTGTGGGCTTATCTTTCTTTCTCCCAATACCTCATCATCTGGTCGGGCAACTTGCAGGACGAGATTCCGTGGTACGTCAGCAGGGCCTCGGGGGGATGGGCCTGGGTGGCGCTGGCGCTCGTTATCTTTCATTTTGCCGTGCCTTTTCTTTTGCTCTTATCGCGCTTTGTCACCCGCAGGACCCGCTGGTTGGGAGTGGTAGCCGCGATTCAGATCGTCATGAGTGTCGTCGATATCTTTTGGCTTACGGTTCCGGCCTACGAACGGTCGGGCCCCCAGTTTCACTGGATGGACTGGCTGGCGATTCTAGGCATCGGCGGGATTTGGTTCTGGCGGTTCATGGGGAACCTGATGAGCCGGCCGTTGCTGCCGATGCATGATCCCCGCATGGAGGACGCTCAGCATGCCTGACGAACAGCCGAAACACAGCCACGAAACGAGCGATGCGAATGTCCGCAGTTTACTGATCTTCGGCGCCGGCTTGTCCC
>Ga0326728_10019816_pt1 | contig 12971 bp, 13 predicted proteins | sample MB3enrmetagenome_FD_207602 | JGI IMG/M metagenome (GOLD analysis project Ga0326728, IMG submission 207602) | Lab enriched peat soil microbial communities from McLean, Ithaca, NY, United States - MB31MN | ecosystem: Environmental > Terrestrial > Soil > Wetlands > Peat | place: USA: New York...
AATTGTGCTCTAACCCGGTCGCATGGTTGGCCCTTGGCATAGAAGGACGACCCGCTCCGCGTTCTCTGCCTCCCAGGTGGGAATTCTAATGGCCGCGACTTTGGCAGCAGTGGTGTCTGGCTTCCTTCGCTTTTTGCCAATTGGCGTGTCAGCAACGCCCGTTGCCGGCCCCTCTACCCTCATGGATGTTGTCTTTTGGGGACTCGTGGTCTTCATCATCTTCCTGACAATCGTCGCTGTGCTTCAGACGAGGGAGAAGTACCTCCGCGCAACCTACGACCCGAGCCTAGCCTTGAGGTACTGGGAGGCGTTCGAGAAAATGCGCGAGACGGGGGCGCGGCGGAAAGCCGCGCTGACACTTCGCAATTACAAAGACGACTTGGACAAAATTACTAAGAAGCGGCATGAACTCGCACCGATTGACCCTGTTTTGGATTTATTTGAGGACATCGGTTTTTATCTCCGCGGACACCAAATCAGTGACGAAGTGGTGCATCACTTCTTTCAGCGTTGGATTCGTGGCTACTATCTCACCGCAAAGCCCTACCTCATCGCTTGGCAGAACAAGGAACCAGCCAAATGGGAGCATTGGCCATCCCTCTTCGATGCGGTTCAGTACATAGAACGGGAACGTGAGAAAAAGTCTGGCAAGCCTGGCGGTGAGCAGGAAGATCTTGACGCGTTCCTCATCGAAGAAATTGGCGATGAACTGCACTGTCCGACGTGCGGCTCATCGAAGACGGCAGCCAGACCGGACGCGTGATGAGCATGCGCGTCGCCATAACCGTTGCCCTTGCCGCCAGCGCTGGGGCCGCGCTCGCGATAGTCGGAATGATGTTCGCACCGTCCCGCTCGTCCATGATGAATGTCTTATATCCGCCCACGACAACGCCGACGCCAACCCAGACAGCCACCCCCACCGATACGCCGATGCCCACGCCCACTGAGACACCAGATCCGAACCCGCTCAAATCATCATGCGCGGTGTTTCAGCTCGCCGGAGCCCGGCTGCTCGATGAGTATGACGAGACGAGCCACGTTGATCCAGACGACTTCGCAGCGGAATACGGTCTCGCGTGGGCCATCAGGATGCTAGCTGCTGCGGCAGAGGAACGCAGCTGTGGCCCCCAATGGACGGACCTGCGGCGTCGCTTTTCCTTCATTTCGGACCAAGTCAGCAAGCAGTTTGAGAACGCCCAAACCCTCTATCTGCTCCAGAACAACTACGACGAGCACGCAATGGCGGCCAGTAACAGCGAACGCTGCATCTTCTACATCAAAGCGGACGCCGTGACCCTGCGGCTCCTCGACAAGATGTACCAAGCGACGGGACCGCCAGGATCGCCAGACTATAAGCTCCTCGAGGCCATTCGCGCAGATTTGGCACGGCTCTATTGGCAGCCGATGCGCGAGCGGCTTCAGTGCGAAAAAGGAACCAAGAAAAAGCAGGTGTCGCAGAGCCCGAAGCGAAAGTGAAGAAAAGCAATGCTACTTCCCCCACCGCGCCTTTGCTGCGAGCTTCCCGATATCCGAACGCCGCTTCTTGCTCAGCGCGGCGGCGCGGGCAGGGCCACCCTTCAGGCCCCCGAGGTGCCCGAGCAGTTGCGCGGCGGGATTCTTCTCACCGGGCTTGGGCAGCTGCCCAGTGGCGATCTGCACAATGCGGTGGGCGAGCTGGTTCGGGTCAAGGGGCATGTCTGACCTCTTTGAGCGCTTAGTCATGGTCGCATTATGGCACCGGCATAAACCGATTACTAGAGGGCTCAAGCATGATAACCGCGTTTGAAATCAAAAGACCCCACTACCAACTTGGAGGTACCGGGTGAATTCACCCAGTGCCAACTTGGACTCCGAACAGTGGGGCTCTTCTGGTTGAGGATGCCGAAAACGCGGTTCGATCTGTTGAAGCGCTCGATGTTCAAAGCTAGTCTGTGCAGCTATCCAAGCGATGGCCCCATCAACGGCTCCGGTCGTTTCCACCTCGCCTCCGTGCTTGGCGCCGTGCGCCGCAGGCTGTATCTCGACCTCGATCCGGGGTTTGTACAGATCTGGCAGGAGCAGCACGGTGTCGACATGAACCTGCGCGGACACGAGGTTCATATCACCGTCGGCCTGAATCTAGGCGCGCCGGACCGCCCGCTGCCGACCTGCGGCATCCAGTGGCATACAACGCTTCCGCCGGTCGTGTTAGACGAGTGGTCACCCACTGCTCCGCCGGGCAACGCCTATATCACTGTCGGCGATTGGCGCGGCTATAGTGACCTCGATAGTGCTGTTGACACCCTCAGCCGCGTTGAATCCGATTACGCCACATACGCCGCCACGGCGCGCGCATTGTCCCGCGAGCACCTCGATTCAGATCGGGTCCTCTCCCGATTGCTGCGTTTGGTGGGACTGTGACATCCGCAGACAAGATTGTTCTGGCCGGGTATCTGGTGCGCTGCCCGCTCGGCGGGTATGCCTGGCAGGCGTTGCACTACCTGGTCGGCTTGCGCGCTCTCGGATTCGACCCGTATTTCTACGAGGACACGGCCTACTACGGCGACTGCTTCGACCCGAACACCGGGAACATGCACGTCCGTCCGGACGCGGGGATTGCCTTCGCGGCCGAGTTCTTTCAGCGTTTCGGTTTCGGCGACCGCTGGGTGTTTTGGGACGCCTCGGAAGATCGCTATCATGGCCTCACCCGTGGTGAGACGGTGGCGCTGCTGAAAGACACGCACGCGGTGATCACGCTCGCCGCCGTCAACCGGCTGCCGCGCCGTGCGGGGCAGCGCAGGATCTTCATCGACATCGATCCCGCCTTCACCCAAATCCGAATTGCCGCCGGCGACCAGGCGCTCTATGATCTGCTGGACGAACAGGATCTGCACTTCACCATCGGTGAGAACATCGGCTTGCCCGGCTGCTCCATCCCGACCGACCGCTTTGCCTGGCGGCCGACGCGCCAGCCGATAGCGGTCGAGCTGTGGACACCGCTGCCGAGCGATCCACCAGCCGCCTTTACCACCATCGGCCGCTGGGACGAGCGCCGCCGCGACGTGCATTTCCAGGGCCAGGTGTATTCGTGGAGCAAGCGGGTCGAGTGGATGAAGTTCCTCGATCTGCCGCGCGCGAGCCGCGAGCGTTTCGTGGTGGCCATGGATGTGGACAAGAGCCCGGGCGATGCGGACCTCCTGCGCCAGTACGGCTGGGAAATCATTGATCCGATCGCCGTTTCGCGCGATCCCTCCGGCTATCGCGATTTCATCCGGCGCTCGAAGGGCGAGTTCACCGTTGCCAAGGACCTCAACGTAAGACTGGCCAGCGGCTGGTTCAGCGACCGCAGCGCCTGTTATCTCGCAGCCGGACGTCCAGTGGTCACGCAGGACACGGGGTTCGGGCGCGTCTTACCCACCAGCAAGGGCCTGTACGCGGTGCGGGCTCTAGAAGAGGCCACCGGCGCGATCAGATCTGTCGCAGCCGAATACGAGGCCAACACACAGTCGGCGCGGCAGATCGCGGAGCAATATTTCGATGCGCGCCGCGTTCTGGCCGATGTGATGAGCGATCTTTGAGGCCCGACTGACCTGACTGACTGCCCCCCCTCGACTGCGCTCGCGAATCCAGGCAAGCTGCGAAGGATGAGCGGAGCGCGCAAGGAGTGAGGAAAAGCTTCGTCGACCCGCGGGCGGTGAATTTCGGGGGCGGAAAGGAGGGATGGCAAACCAGGAAAGCTTCCACGGCGAGCAGGAATCCACCGACCACCAGGTCCGACGAATGCAAGCCGTTTCGTGCGGACAGGGATTACCGATTCTTGGCCCCGGCGCACCCTGCCGGGCCTGTATGCGAGAATAAACGAAATTCCAGGGCGGCTGGGCCGCCTGCTGTAGGGCCGAAAGCGCGCTCGCCGCTGGCTCGTTGCGGGCAGGTTGTCGCAACCGTCGCTGAGAACAGGTAGGTTCAAACAAACTGACAAACGTCTAGAAGGAGGTTGTCATGAAGTATATTATCCTCGGGGCTGCAGCGGTGTTCGTTCTCTCCAACGCGGTCTGGGCAGTGGAAGGCCAAGGGGTGTACGAGAAGAAGTGCAAAACCTGCCACAGCATCGGCGGTGTGGCCGGACCGATGGCGAAAATGGGTGGACCGCTCGACGGTGTCGGTTCGAAGCACGATGAGGCCTGGTTCAAGGAATACATCAAAGATCCGAAGTCGAAGAACCCGACCTCCAAGATGCCCAAGGCCAGCCTCACGGACGAGGAGCTCAACGCGGTAGCCGCGTATGTGGCAGGGCTGAAGAAGTAAGCGCTTTCCGCCTCGGACGGCAGGCGGCGGAGGTCGAGTCCTTCGGTCGCCTGCCGCTCGTTATCGATCGCACCTCATAGCGGCAGGCGACGGCACGGAACCTCTCCGCCTTCGGCCTGGAAGGTGGCAGACGCCACGCCCCACAGAAAGTCCTCCGGAAGCGCAATGGCCTGGCACGGCAGGATCGGCGCCCACTCGTCGGGAAAGCTCATGGCTCTCACCTCAAATCACTATGCCAGTGGCGCACTGCTCCAGTGCTGGACGGCCCAGGGCAGAATCACCAGCAGTTGGACGCCGTCGAAGATGCCGTGCGCGACCACGCACGGGAGCAAGTCGCCCGCGCGCTCGAACGCGCGCCCGATGATCAAAGAGATAGTGAACACGCCGACGATCATGAAGGGCAGGCCGTAACTGAAATGGCTGAGGGCGAACAGAATGCTTGATGCCACCAGACCCACGCGCGGCTGCAGGAAACCGCGGAAGAAGGCCTCTTCAACCGTCATCGCCACCCCGATGATGATCAGCTTGTAGCCGATCGGCAGCGCGGCAAGCCACCCCATCACCGGTGGGATCTCGTCGACTGTGGGGGAACTCCCGCTCAAGCTGAAGAGCGCGGCCGCCGCTGCGGTAACCGTCACCGTGATCAGCCAGCCACCGCACCCGACGGTCACCCCCTGCCGGACCTTCTCCACGAATCGGTCCGATGAGACGCGCAGGAACTCTCCCAGACCCACGTCGCCGCGCAAGCGCCACCACAGCAGCAAGAATGCGGTCAGGACGTAATGTCCCATCAACAAGGTTGGAAACCAGATCGTCTCCGGATCGATGTCCTCCGCCTTTCCGAAGGACGTCACCGGGTAGAAAACTGCGAGCGCGAGGATGGCAATCAGCAAGAAGGCCGCGATGGTCCGGCGCAGCCGCCCCCGAAACTCGTCGACATACGGGCGTCGTCCGGCGAGCGCCAAAAGCGCCACACAGACCAGCGAGAGCAGAACCGAGAGCTGCAGCTGCAACACAGCGCCAGCAAATAGGGATTACGGCGGACGGTCAAGGGCGGGGAAGAAACCGTGGATCGTGCTCGTGAATCGTGATCGGGCCCTGCTCCCACGTCTACGAGCACGATTCACGCCCCACGGCTCGCGATCTCCAATCCGAGCGCGACACGCTCGTGCGGCTTGAGCCTCTCCATCACGAGCACGATTCGTGGCCACATTGAACCACCCCGGTAAACGTGGTTTACGAGAATCGCCTGTTGGAGGAAGCGCCGTGACACTCAACAATGAAATCCGCGCAGAGGTCGTCTCGACGGTCAGACGGTTCGTCGAACGCGAGGTGTTGCCGGTAGCCAGCGAACTGGAACACCGCGATGAGTACCCGCACGCCCTGGTCGACCGCATGAAGGAGCTAGGGTTGTTCGGCGCCACCATCCCGCAGGAGTATGGTGGCCTCGGTCTCGACGCCACCACCTACGCCATGGTGGTCGAGGAGCTGTGCCGCGGCTGGATGAGCCTGAGCGGGGTGCTCAACACTCATCTCCTGCTTGCCTACATGCTGCGCATGCACGGCACCGAAGATCAGAAACAGCGCTATCTGCCGCCGATGGCGCGCGGCGAGCAGCGCGGCGCATTGTGTCTCACCGAACCGCATGCCGGCAGCGACGTGCAGCGCATCCGCACCACGGCGGTGCGCCAGGGCGACGTCTACATCCTCAACGGCAGTAAGATGTTCATCACCAACGCACGCTATGGCACGCTCTACGCCATCGCCGCGAAGACGGACAAGAACGCGGATCCCCCCTACCGCGGCATCAGCATGTTCGTGGGCGAGAAGGGGCCGGGGGTCACCGTCAGCCGCGATCTCGAGAAGCTGGGATACAAAGGGGTCGAGACCTGCGAGGTCAACTTCGAGGACTACGCCGTGCCCGCCGCCAACCTGATCGGCGGCAAGGAGGGGCAGGGATTCTCTCAGGTGATGAGCGGCCTCGAGGTGGGCCGGGTCAACATCGCCGCGCGCGCCGTCGGCGTGTCCAAGGCGGCGTTCGAGCACGCCATCAAGTACGCACAGGAACGGGAGGCGTTCGGGAAGCCGATCAGTGAGCATCAGGCGATCCAGCTCAAGCTCGCCGACATGGCGACCAAGATCGAAGCGGCGCGGCTGCTCACCTATCAGGCGGCGGAGAAAAAGGACCGGGGCGAGCGCTGCGATCTCGAAGCCGGCATGGCGAAGTTGTTCGCGTCGGAGACCTGCCTCGAGGTCTCGACCGAGGCGATGCGCATCTTCGGCGGCTACGGCTATGTCAACGAGTTCCCAGTCGAGCGCTACTACCGCGACGCGCCTCTGATGATCATCGGCGAAGGCACGAACGAGATCCAGCGCCTTGTGATCGCGCGCCAGCTATTGCAGCGTTACAAAATTTGAAGGCCGCGCATCGAAGGCAATCCAACCGGAATCGCCCCAGGGCCGGCCGAGTGTGGGGCAAAGGAGGGCCAACCTGTGTTTGTCGTGACCAACCGCATCCCCGTAGCCGCCGGTTATGAGGCGGATTTCGAAAACCGCTTCCGCCATCGCGCGCACCTCATCGATCAATCGCCCGGCTTCATCAAGAACCAGATCCTGCGGCCGGTGCAACGCCGCTTCAACCACCGGACCGGACAGTGGGAGCAAAGCCCGGAGCAGGGCTACTACCTGGTGCAGACGTACTGGGAAAGCGAAGAGGCCTTCTGGAATTGGACCACGAGCGACTCATTTCGCGCGGCGCACAGCAACCGGCCGCCGGTCGAGATGTTCGCCGGCTCCAACGTGCTGGAGATCCACGAGGTGGTCCTCAGCACCGAGCGGCGGGAGGCGCCGGACGGATAAGGGCGGAACCCACCGACCGTACAAAATTCTCCGCCCATCTCCGTCCATCCTTGTACGGCAGGTCCCGCCACCAGCGCGCCGCCAGCCTGGCCAGGGCGACGTTCTTTCGACGACTCTCTGGCATGCCCCTTGCCATTCCCTCGTTGCGGCGAGTGGAGGTGCGGCATGCAGGTGATTGCTACCGGGAAATGGTCGAAGGCGGAAAAGCGGTGGAAGATGGTCGTGGCCTTGCGCCGGCCGCCGGGTAGCGCGCCCGCCTCAGTTCTGAAGCAGCACGAAGGCCGTCACAGCGCGCCCCCGCGTCATCGCAAGAATCCAGATCGATAGTCGAAAAGCTCCGGGCCCCCAACACCCGCCCGGCGAGACGTTCCCCTCCGGGCTCTCGCCGGGCGGCGTCCGGTCTCCGGCGCAGAATCAATGGCGCTGGAAGTGGGCCACCGCCCGGTTGTGCTCTTCGAGCGTGCGTGAGAATAGGTGCGTGCCGTCCTTGCGGGCGACAAAGTACAGATATGGCACCTTGACCGGTGTGAGCGCCGCCTGCATCGACGCCACACCCGGATTGCAGATCGGCCCCGGCGGCAGCCCCGGATGGAGATAGGTGTTGTAGGGGGAGTCCACCGCCATGTCGGCCGCGGTCGGTGCGCCGTGAATGTCACGTCCATACATGGCGGTTGGATCCGACTGCAGCGGCATGCCGATCTGCAAGCGATTATGGAACACGGCGGAGACCAGCGCGCGCTCCTCGGCTACTCCGGTCTCCTTCTCGATGAGGGAAGCCAGCACCACCATATCCTCTTCGCTCATGCCGGCATCGAGGCGGAGTGTTTGCAGGGCGGCCGTTTGCTCGCGGAAGCGCTCAACCATCGTCGCCAGGATGCGTTCCGGTGGCGTGCTCCAGGCGAAGGCATAGGTGTCCGGGAAAAGATACCCTTCCAAGCCGCTGGCAGGCACATCCACGCTCAGAAGAAACAACGCGTCGCGGGCCACGCAGAGAAACTGATCGGCAGCACCGAACCCGGCATTGGCGAGGAGAGCGGCAATTTGTTCCAGCGTGCTCCCCTCCAGGATCGTGACACGATGCAACGCGGCCGTCGGCGAGCGTAACACCGCGAGCACCTCGCTGGGCGAGAGGGGTTGATCGAAGCGGTAATCGCCGCTATGGACCAGGCGATCCAGTCGCCGCCAGCGCCCCCACAGGCGCAGCACCCACGCGTGGCGCACCACGCCCGCCGCCTGGAGGTGAGCGGTCGTGGTGCGGAACGGTTCGCCGGGCGCCACCGACACCATCGCTCCGCCCGGCGGCAGCGGCGCCGCCGTGTGCAGATCATGCCAGAGCCAGCATGCGCCAGCGCTGCCCGTGAAAAGCAGAATCGCTGCCGCGCCGGCGATCCAACGCCGAGCTGATCGTCTCATGTCTTCATCGTTCTTTTGCCCCATCTGTGTAGCGAATCAACCGCGGCGTGGCATGTTGTCCGCTTGCGGTCGGCGCGCCGCTCGACTACGTATCGTACTGACTGGTCAGTTCTAGAAATGCCTGCCCGCTTTCTTGAGGATTTACCGAAGATGTTGCGCCGCGTTGAAGATACTGCCGCAAACCAGGAGTATCAGGTGGCGAAGCGCCGCCCGTGTTGGATGCTGGCCATCGGCGTGTGCGCTACGATCTTACTCGCCAGTTGCGGTTCCAAGCCGGACGTCGTCGGACCCGAAGCGGTGCCGGTGAACGTTACCGCCGTGGCCCAAAAGGACGTTCCGGTGCAGCTGCGCGCCATCGGCAACGTGGAGGCGTACTCGACCGTCACCGCGAAATCCCAGGTTGACGGCGAGTTGGCGCAGATCAATTTCAATGAAGGGCAAGAAGTCAAAGAGGGCGATCTGCTCTTCGTCATCGATCCGCGCCCATTCCAGGCGGCGTTGCAGCAAGCAGAGGCGAATCTGGCGAAGAACCGGGCGCAGGCCAACAACGCACAGGTGCAAGCCGAACGATACAAGCGGCTGCTGGCGAACAACTTCGTTTCCAAGGATCAGTACGATCAGTTTCGGACGCAAGCCGAGTCGTTCGAAGCGGCGGTGAAGGCGGACCAGGCGGCAGTGGAAAACGCCAAGCTTCTGCTCCAATACTGCTACATCCACTCGCCGATCACCGGCCGCATCGGGCAGTACCTCGTGCACGTCGGCAACGTCGTGAAGAATCGCGACACGACGCTGGCCACGGTCAACCGCATCCGGCCGGTGTACGTAGACTTCTCCGTGCCCGAGCAGCAATTGCCGGACATCCGCAACAGCGCCGCGGCTCGCCAGCTCAAGGTCGAGGCCTTCGTCGGCACCGATGAAACCCATCCTACCGGGGGAGAGCTGAGCTTCATCGACAACGCCGTGGACACCAAGACCGGCACCGTCCTGCTCAAGGGCACCTTCCCCAACGAGGACGAAATGCTGTGGCCGGGCCAGTTCGTGAGCGTGGCGCTGACGCTGCGGACGCAACCGAACGCCCTGCTGGTGCCGAACGCGGCAATCCAGACGGGGCAGGAAGGTCAGTATGTCTTTGTCGTCGGCAAGGACCTCACGGCGCAGGTTCGTCCGGTGGTCACGGGCATGTCGGTGCACGAAGAGGTGGTAGTCGAGAAGGGACTGGACCTCGGCGAGACCGTAGTGACGCGGGGGCAGATCCGCCTCGCTGCAGGCAGCAAGGTGCACATCAAGAGCGGCGTCGACAGCGAAGGACAGCAAGCGGCTGGACAGCAGGCGACTCAAGGCAAGTAAGTCCCCATGAACCTCGCCCAGCCATTCATTCGGCGTCCGGTTGCCACCACACTGATGATGCTCGCCATCATCATCTTCGGTGCCGCGGCGTACCGCGCCCTGCCGGTGAGCGACCTGCCGAACGTTGACTTTCCCACGATCCTAGTCACCGCCAGTTTGCCCGGCGCCAACCCCGACACCATGGCCTCGGCGGTCGCCACCCCGCTGGAGCGGCAGTTTTCAACCATCGCCGGATTGTCGTCGATGAACTCGACGAACTCCTTGGGCGCCACACAGGTCATCCTGCAGTTCGAGCTCAGCCGCAATATCGATGCGGCCGCCCAGGACGTGCAATCGATGATCGCGCAGGCGACGCCTTTGCTGCCGGCTGGCATGCCCAGCCCGCCGACGTACCGCAAGGTCAACCCGGCCGATCAGCCGATCATGTACCTCGGCCTGACCTCGGCGACGCTACCGCTGTGGACGCTCGACGAGTACGGCGAAACTCTGATGGCGCAGCGCATCTCGATGGTGAACGGCGTAGCCCAGGTGCAGGTCTACGGGTCGCAGAAGTACGCCGTGCGTGTACGGTTGGATCCGCGCACCCTGGCGAGCCGCGGCATCGGCATCGACCAGGTGGAGCAAGCGGTGCGCTCGGCGAACGTGAACATCCCGACCGGCACGCTCTACGGGGAACGCCGCGCTTTGACGGTACAGGCGACCGGGCAGCTCACGGAAGCCGCCATGTATCGGCCGGTGATAGTGACCTACCGCAACGGCGCGCCGGTGCGTCTGGACCAACTGGGGCAGGCGATCGACAGCGTCGAGGACAACAAGACGGTGGCGTGGTACGGCGACAACCAGACCCTGCAGCGCTCCATCGTACTGGCCATTCAGCGGCAGCCCGGCACGAATACCGTGGCGGTTGCGCAGGCGGTAAAAGACCTGTTGCCGCGGTTCGAGAAATGGATGCCGCCGTCGGTCCGGTTGCACATCCTGTTCGACCGTTCCGAGTCCATCCGCAACTCGATCAACGACGTGAAGTTCACCATGGTGCTGGCGCTGGCGCTGGTGGTCATGGTCATCTTTCTGTTTTTGCGCAACGCCTCGGTGACGTTGATCCCCAGTCTGGCGTTGCCGCTGTCCATCGTCGGCACCTTCGCGGTCATGTCTCAGCTCGGCTACAGTCTGGACAACCTCTCGATGATGGCGCTGGTGCTGTCGATCGGGTTCGTGGTCGACGACGCCATCGTCATGCTGGAGAACATCGTCCGCCACATGGAGATGGGCGAGCCGCCGCTGCAGGCGGCGCTGAACGGCTCGCGCGAGATCAGTTTCACGATCCTGTCCATGACCCTGTCGCTGGCGGCGGTGTTCATTCCGGTGCTTTTCATGCCGGGCATCTTGGGTCGCTTGTTCCACGAGTTCGCCGTCACCATCTGCACCACCATCCTGATCTCCGGCTTCGTGTCGCTGAGCTTGACACCGATGCTGTGCAGCCGGTTCTTGCGGCCGCCGTTGGAAGAACGGCACGGCCGCTTGTACGCCGCCAGCGAGCGCTTTTTCGCGGGCATGCTGCGCCTGTACGAGCGCAGCCTGCAGTGGGTCCTGCACCATCGGCCGAGCACGATGGCCATCTCGCTGTTGATCCTGGTGGCCACCGGCTATCTCTTCATGTACGTGCCGAAGGGCTTCATCCCGGACGAGGACCAGAGCGCGATCTTCGGGATCACGGAGGCGGTGCAAGGCGCGTCATTCGACGAGATGACGCGGCTGCAGAGTGCGCTGGCGGAGATCGTGCGCGTCGACCCGCGGGTTGATACCCTCTTCGCAACCGTCATCAGCTCGAACGCGGCCGCCGGTGGCACGCCGAATCAGGGCCGCATGTTCATCCACGTGCGGCCGCGCTCGCAGCGTCCGAGCATCGGGCAGATGCTCCAGGAGTTCCGCCACACGCTCGCGGTGATCCCCGGCCTGAGCGTTTTTCTGCAACAGATACCGACGATCCGCATCGGCGGGCAACTGACGAAGAGCCTCTACCAGTTCACTCTGCAGAGTCCGAATACCCAGGAGTTGTACGAGGCCTCGCAGCGCTTCGAAGGGCGCTTGCGGCAGCTGGACGAGTTACAAGACGTCACCAGCGACCTGCAGATCAAGAACCCGCAGGTGAACGTGATCATCGATCGCGACAAGGCCTCGGCCCTCGACGTGACCGCGGAGCAGATCGAGAACGCCCTCTACGATGCCTACGGCAACCGCTGGATCTCGACCATCTACGCGCCCAACAACCAGTACAAGGTGATCATCGAGCTGGAGGACCAGTATCAGCTCGATGCCGCGGTGTTGTCGATGCTCTACGTCACCGCGTCGACCGGGCAGCTCGTGCGCCTGGACGCGGTGTGCAGGTTCAGCGAAGGGCTCGGGCCGATGACCGTCAACCACGCCGGGCAATTGCCGGCGGTGACCATCTCCTTCAACCTGCGGCCGGGCGTCGCGCTGGGGCAGGCGGTGGACAAGATCAACGCGCTGGCGTTGATGGAGCTGCCGGGTACGATCACCACCGGGTTCCAGGGCACGGCGCAGGCATTCGAGTCATCCCTGTCGGGGTTGTGGATACTGCTCATCCTCGCCATCCTGGTGATCTACATCGTGCTGGGAATTCTCTACGAGAGCTTCGTGCATCCCCTCACCATTCTGTCAGGCCTACCGTCGGCGGGTTTCGGCGCCCTGCTGATTCTGCTGGCGCTGCAGATGGAGCTGAACATCTATGCCTTCGTCGGGCTGATCATGCTGATCGGCATCGTCAAGAAGAACGCGATCATGCAGATCGACTTCGCGCTGCAAGCGCAGCGCACCGAAGGCAAGAGCCCGCTGGACGCTATCTACCAGGGCTGCGTCATCCGCTTCCGCCCGATCATGATGACGACGATGGCGGCGCTGCTCGGCGCCTTGCCGATTGCCGTCGGCATGGGCGCCGGCGCCGAGTCGCGGCGCCCGTTGGGCGTCGCGGTGGTGGGCGGCCTGCTGTTCTCACAGCTGGTGACACTGTACTTGACGCCCGTCTACTATACCTACCTCGAAGCCTTCGT
>Ga0326728_10019817_pt1 | contig 12970 bp, 12 predicted proteins | sample MB3enrmetagenome_FD_207602 | JGI IMG/M metagenome (GOLD analysis project Ga0326728, IMG submission 207602) | Lab enriched peat soil microbial communities from McLean, Ithaca, NY, United States - MB31MN | ecosystem: Environmental > Terrestrial > Soil > Wetlands > Peat | place: USA: New York...
GTGCTTCGCTGGTCCGGGTTACGCTGGTGACAGGATTGCAGAATCAGATTCGTGTGCAGCTTTCGGCGCTCGGCCATCCCGTCATCGGCGACCGAAAGTACCATCCCGAGGAGGCGTCGGAGCGGCGCATTACGCGCGTCGCTCTGCATGCCGCGCATCTCGAGTTTGCTCATCCACGGACGGGAGAACGCGTGTCCATCGATTGCGAACCGCCCGCCGACTTTCAGTCCCTGCTGCAAGCCTTGAAGCCTCCATCTCGCACGCGCCGATGAATCGTCGATCTCTCGCTATCGCGCTATCCCCGCACGCCGACTTCTTCTTTTTCTCTTGCTGCGTAGTGCGACTCGACGTAGTCGTCGAGAATCTTGGTGAACTCGGCTACGATTTTGTCGCCTTTTAAGGTGGTGAAGAGGCGTCCGTCTACGTAGACCGGGGCTTTGGGTTCTTCGAAGGTTCCCGGCAGCGAGATGCCTAGATTGGCGTGCTTGGATTCTCCGGGGCCGTTTACGATGCAGCCCATTACCGCTACTTTCATCTCCTCTACGCCGGTGTAGCGGCCTTTCCAGACTGGCATCTGCTCGCGCAGATAGGTCTGGATCTGCTGGGCCATTTCCTGGAAGAAGGTGCTCGTGGTGCGTCCGCAGCCGGGGCAGGCGGTGACTTGCGGCATAAAGCTGCGGATGCCTAGCGATTGCAAAATCTGCTGCGCGACTCGGACTTCTTCGGTGCGGTCGCCTCCTGGAGCTGGCGTTAGCGAGACGCGGATGGTGTCTCCGATGCCTTCCTGGAGCAGCACTGCCATCGCGGCGCTCGAAGCGACTACGCCTTTTGCGCCCATTCCGGCTTCGGTCAGACCTAAGTGCAGCGGATATTGGCAGCGCTCGGAGAGGCGGCGATATACGTCGATCAGGTCCTGCACGCCGCTGACTTTGGCGCTGAGGATGCTCTGATCGGCGCGCAGTCCGTATTGCTCGGCTAGTTTGGCCGAGTTGAGCGCGCTTACGACCATGGCTTCCATGGTGACTTCGCGCGCGTCTTTCGGCTCGGAGAGCTTGGAGTTCTCGTCCATCATCTTGGTCAGCAGTTGCTGGTCGAGCGAGCCCCAATTCACTCCGATGCGCACTGGCCGCTGATACTTGACCGCGACTTCGATCATGGTGCGGAAGTTGTCGTCGTTCTTGCGGCCGACGCTGACATTGCCGGGATTGATGCGGTATTTGGCGAGTCCTTCGGCGCATTCGGGATACTTGATGAGGAGTTGATGTCCGTTGTAGTGGAAGTCGCCGACGATGGGGACGCGAAGGCCTTGCTTCTCGAGTCCCTCGACGATGTAGGGAATTGCTTTGGCGGCATCGTCGTTATTGACGGTGACGCGAACAACTTCGCTGCCGGCGCGCGCGAGCGCTGCGACCTGCTGGATGGTTCCGGGAATGTCGGCAGTGTCGGTGTTGGTCATGGACTGCACCATGATTGGTGCATCGCTACCAACGCGGACTTTGTTTGCTAGGCCAGTGCCAATGGTGCAGGTGAGCGTTTTTTTGCGAATGATTTGTGCCATAGGAGAGTTTTCTTATTTTAACAGTTGTCGAGCAGGTCTCAGGTCTCAGGTGTCAGGTGTCAGGAAAAATGCAAGTTCTTGGTTGTCGGTTCCCAGTTCTCAGTTCACTCCTCTTGGATTGTTCGGTTCACACTGGGATTCGCGGGAACGAAAATTTCCCATTCTGGGATGGTGTTTACTTGTTAGTACTGGGTACCCCCCCTCCCCCCCGGGTCTATTGTTATCAAGACTTTACGGGGTTTTTCCCGCCAAAGTCTTGAGCGGATTAGAGTTAGAGGTAAAGTCTTGAGGGGAAAGGGGTTGCCTTAAAATTCCAGTTTCTCAATTCTCGGCAACTCCTCGATACCGTGTTGCCTTCCCCCTTGAAAAAACCGCGCGCCACAGGATTCCCTGCGCGAGAGCGCGACCGAGTTTCTTCCTGCTTCAATTCTACCGTGGGCTGTCAATAGCTGATGTGCGACCGCTCTCGATTGCTTATGGAATTCTTGTTGGGTTGGGAACTTTTCCTGCTCTTGCGACATTACAGCTTATGAAAGAGACTTCTGGAGCCTGGGGTCGGGACGGACGCGGGTCCTTTTCTTAGAAAGAGGCTTCAGAAGGCGGCTTCAGAAAACGACATGCCGACGACGATCAGCGACGAAGCCTTAATGCTGGAGTTTCGGGGCGGCTCGCGCGCGGCCTTCGAGGAACTGTTTGCGCGCTATCGCGGGCCGCTCTATGGATTCTTCCGGCGCCGGCTGTACCGCTCGACGAGTGACGATCAGCGCGCTGAAGACCTTATGCAGGAGACGTTTCTGGCCGTGATTCGGGCCGCGGATCGCTATGAGCCGAGGTCGCTGGTGCGCACGTATCTCTACGGCATTGCTATGAACCTGCTCGCGGCTGAACGACGCAAGATCGCAAAAGAAGGACCGGCGATTGATGAGGTCGCCGAGCCGGGGGGAAGGCAAGCGTCCGATGCGGTGCTCTGGATTCGGCAGGCGCTTGAAAAGCTCGACGAGTGCGAGCGCGAGATTTTGATGCTGCGCGAATTTGAGCAGTTGAGTTATGCGGAGATTGCCGAACTTCAGAATCTTCCGGTGAACACGGTGCGCTCGCGGCTGTTTCGCGCGCGCATGGCGTTACGAGCGCTGCTTGAGCCGGATGCGAGAACGAGCGCAGTGGAGGCTCCGGGCGAGCCGGCGGACAAGATCGGACTGGCGGACCGTCGTGAGGGGTTCGTTAGGGCCACAGGGAGAATTCCCTGACGCAAACGAGCGAAGTTGAGTGGGTAGGGGTCCTTCGACTCCGCAACCACTTCGCTTCGCGAAGCAGTTGCTCCGCTCAGGATGACAGGTATCAAGGCTGGCGGCCGCAACTTCGTTTTGGCGGTAGAAACAGGAGTGCGACGGAAGGCGAGGCCATATGAATAAGACAACTCATCCGATTGAACCCGAGGAGATCATGGCCTATCTCGATGGCGAACTGACGGCTGAGCGCGCCGCCGCGACTGCGGCGCACCTTGGCGGATGCGCCGAATGTCAGGCGCTGGCGGCGGAGTTGCGCGGGGTGTCGGCGAAGGTGGGAACTTGGGAAGTTCGTCAAGTTGCGCCAGTACTACCAGCGGCTATCACGGCAGCGCTGGAAGAGCAGCGGCCCGTCCGCACTGCGAAAGGTCCAACGCTACAGCGAGACTTGAAGGACTGGCTGCGGTTGCACTGGGCGAGAGCCGCGTGGGCAGGAGCAGCGGCAACCGCGGTCGTTTTGATCGCGGCCTCCGTGTTAGTCCCAAATCTTCAGAGGAATAGGTCCATGGCCGATCTCGCGGCACTCAAGGCGGGAGACCGAATGTCTGCCTCTCTTACGTCCCGGAGGGAGATGACCTCCCAGCCACCGCCGCCTCCACCGCCGCCTCCGTCAGCATCTCCGGCAGGCGGGGTGATTCGGGACAAACAATACGACCGACTTGAGCAATTCGCGAAGCTGCAGCAGTCTCCGGAAAGAGGTGGCAAGCTGGCTACGGCGGAAGAAGCCCCGGTTGTCCTCGGCCCGATGATCATTCGCACGGCGCAGCTCAGCTTGATCACCAAGGAGTTCGACAAGGCGCGGGCGAATGTCGAAGCCATTCTCAAGCGGCATCGCGGCTATGTGGGCGAGATGAAGGTGGGGAGTGCGGCGGGCAGCGGACGCACACTTACTGCCATGTTGCGTGTTCCCTCCGATCAACTCGACGCGACGATGGCTGAGATGAAGGCGCTGGGGCGCGTCGATTCGGAATCGCAGAACGGGCAGGACGTTACTTCGCAGTACGTCGACCTTGAAGCGCGGCTTGCGAACGCGCGCAACACTTCGCAGCGGCTGACCGATCTGCTGCGCAACCGCACCGGCAAGCTTTCGGACGTGCTCGAAGTGGAGCAGGAACTTGACCGCGTGCGCGGAGAAATCGAGCAGATGGAAGCCGAGCGCAAAACCATGGGGAATCAGGTCGCGTTCGCCACGCTGAACGCCACCATCACCGAGGAATACCAATCGCAGTTGCAGGTCGTGCCGCCGAGCACGGCCACGCGCCTGGGTAATGCCGCGATCGAGGGCTATCGCAGCATGGTTGAAGGAGTGGTGGGAATGGCGGTGTTCCTGCTGAGCAGCATTCCTACGCTGCTGATTTGGGGAGCGATTCTTTTCTTCCCGTCGCGGTGGGCGTGGAGGAAGTTGCGGCATGGCCCGGTGTAAGGCGGTTGTTGATGGTGGAGATTTATACGGACATCAGATCGGGTGAATAGTTTGCTGAAAAAGTCTTTTCGCGGGCTGACAGTCGCCCGGCGGTTCGAAGCCGCACTGGTTTTGCGCGGCTTGCGGCAAGTGGAAGAGGTTGCGGAAAAAGTCGTTACGCTGGCCAAGAGCGCCCTCAGGCGCTAAAGCGCAAATCAATTTTCAGCGACTTAGCGGCACGACCGAGGTCGTGCCCTTCCCGTTCGTGCCCAATTCCAGCTTTTTTCCGTACCCACTGGAACTCGTGCCCTCCCCAAACTGGCGGAGGGCAGTAATCCTTACGGGAAGCGGGCTAGGGGCAAGGTCTTCATGATGTCGTTGTAGATGACCATGACGGCGAACAGGACTAAGAAGACGAAGGCGGCCTGATAGATGCGTTCTTTGATGGCTAGGCTGATGTCTTTCTGCATCAGGCCTTCGATGATGAGGAGCAGGATGACTCCGCCATCGAGGATGGGAATCGGCAGCAGGTTCATGATCCCTAGGTTGAGGCTGATGGCGGCGGTGATGAGCAGAAGCGGAGTCCAGCCCTTTTCGCGGGCGGCGGCGCCAACGGCCGTGCCGATGCCGATGGGTCCATCGACCTGGCGCATGGAAACTTTGCGCTCGGCCATTTTGCGCAGCAGTTCGAGGATGAGGAACGAACTCTTCTTGTTCTCGTCGAGCGAGCGGCGGAAGGCATCGGGAAAGGCGAGCTTGACGACCTTGGTGGGCGGCTCGCTGGCCACGCCAATGCGGAAACGCGGTTCGCCGGAGGGTCCGCCGGCAGGGGCGAGGATGGGCTTCACGTTGAAGGTCAGCTTCTGGCCGGCATCCTGGTCGTTGCTCTTGCGCAGGACGTCAATCTGCAAGGGCTGATCTTTGGTGCGGGCGAGCATTTCAACGAGGGCGTCGATGGCGGGAATGGCCTGGCCATTGACGGTGAGGATAATATCGCCCACCTGCATGCCGGCCTTTTCGGCGGGCATACCCGGCTCGACGGAACTGATGGCAACACTCGGCTCTTTGGGAACCCAGCCAATCATTCCATACTGATGAACGCCGATAGGCTCGGGAGTAAGCTCCTGTTCGAAGACTTTGCCCTGGCGCTCAATGGCGAAGTGCAGAGGCTGATTGGGACTGAGCGCAGCCTTGACGTCGACCTGCTCCCAAGTGGGATTGGGGACGCCCTCGATGCTGACAATCTTGTCGCCAATCAGGATGCCAGCCTTTTGAGCGGGCGTGTTGCTGTCGACCCAACCGACGAGGGCCGGGCCGTCCATGGCAATCGGGTATTCGTAATGCGCCATGTACACGCCGGTAAGCAGAGCCACGGCAAGGAACACGTTCATGGCGGGGCCGGCGAGCGCGATGACGAAGCGCTGCCAGCGGGGATGCGAGAGAAATTCGCCGGGATCGCCGGTGCGATCATCCATGGGATTTTCGCCGGCCATCTTGACGTAGCCGCCGAGCGGGAGCGCATTGATGCGGTAGTCGGTTTCTCCCTTGCGGAAGCCCACGATGCGCTTGCCGAAACCAATCGCGAACTGCTCGACGCGAACGCCGAAATACTTGGCAGCGGCATAGTGGCCGAATTCGTGGATGAGGATCATGAAGCCGAGGACAATCCCCATGACGAAGACGGTGTGCAGGATGGAAATCAACTGAGGCATAAAGGTCTAGCTTACTCCGTAGTATGAGTTGTGGGGAAGCTCGAAATCAGGCTCGAGCGGCTGCGCGAGGTTACTTTTTCGCGAGCCAGCTCGCGGGCTTCGGAATCCACCGTGAGCACTGCTTTAATAGATTCCAAATGGCGTTCGGGCGTTGCAATCATGACATCTTCAATGATGCGGGGGATATCGTCGAAGGCGATTTTCTCGTCGAGAAACGCGGCGACAGCGATTTCGTCGGCGGCGTTCAGGGCGATGGTTTTTGAACCGCCGCTGCCGTCCACCTCATGAGCCAAGCTCTTGTAGGCAAGGCCCAGACATGGAAATTTAGCCATATCCGGGGGGCAGAAGTCGAGGTGCCTCAGGTCCATGACCGAGAACCGCAAATCCGAGGGGATGCGGTCGGGGTAGGTGAGGGCATAGAGGATGGGCAGGCGCATGTCGGTCACGGAAATCTGAGCAAGTAGGCTGCCATCCACGAACTCGACCATGGAGTGAATGGTAGATTGCGGGTGGACAATGACTTGCACGCGGTCGGGGGGAAGGCTGAAGAGGCGGCAGGCTTCGATGACCTCGAAACCTTTGTTCATCAGAGTGGCGGAGTCGATGGTAATGCGTTGGCCCATTTTCCAGGTGGGGTGGTTTAGGGCCTGTTCCACGGTAATGGAGGCGAAGGCGGATTTGGGGGTGTGGAGGAACGGGCCTCCGGAGGCGGTGAGCCAGACGCGCTCGACCTCGTGCATGCGTCCGCCGCGCAGACACTGGTGAACGGCATTGTGCTCGGAGTCGATGGGCAGAAGCGGCTTGCCCTGGCGATGGGCCTCGGCGGTGATGAGTTCGCCGGCGACTACCAGACATTCCTTGTTGGCGAGGCCGACGGATTTGCCGGCGCGCACGGCTTCGTAAGTAGCTTCGAGTCCGGAGACGCCGACGATGGCGCTGACTACGAAATCGACGTCGGGATGCGTGGCGACGCGGACGGTGCCGGGGGCGCCGTGGAGGATTTCGATGGCGTTCGGGCCGGTCTCGGAGAATCCGGCGGCGCGGAGTTTTTTGCGGAGAGAATCGGCGCCGGCTTCGGTGGCTACGGAGACGACTTTCGGTTTGTAGCGAAGCGTCTGCTCGAAGGCGGTGTCGACGTTGTTGCCGGCGGCGAGCGTGGCCACTTGGAAGCGGTCGGGGTAGCTTTCGACGATGCTCAGCGTGCTGCGGCCGATGGAGCCGGTGGAACCGAGGATGGCGATGCGCTTCATGGGGAATTCTTATTGTAAGGGACGAGGTGAATGTCGGGCACCTAGCATTCCGTAGGGCAGAGGATTTACTCCCTCCTTCGCAGGATGGCGGCCATAACTCGAGGGCTGCGGCGTCCGTGCATTACACCAATGACCCACAAAGGTCTTTCCTCGGGTGCGTAGGCGATCAGATATTCACGTACCAGGGCGAATCGCAAAGGCCGCGCAGTGAGGTCGGGGCGCTGATGGTCTTGATGCGGGAAGGGCACGAGCCTGCGAATAGTGTCAAAGATTTCCGAAATCACCCGGTCGGCTGCGTCCGGGTTTTTCTGCGCGATGTAATCGCGTATTTCTTCGAGATCTGAGAAGGCTTTCGGATGGAGCGCATAGCCGCTGCTCATGTCTCCTCAAGCCTGGCGGTTGCGCTGAGCTTCAGTTTTCGCTTTCAGGCGGGAAAATGCCTCCTCACCGTCGATGGGCTGTACCCGGCCGCTTTTCAGTTCGTCATAGCGCGTGTTGAGCATGTCACGCGTCTCAGCCAGTTCATTGAAATATGCGGCAAGTGCGTCCTGCAAAAGCTCATCGGTCCCGCGGCCACTCTGGGCTGCCAAGTCGTTGAGCTTCTTTTCAACGTCGGGGGTAAAGTGAACTTCCATGGGCTTCATTATGGGGAAAAACCGCGATTGGAGCAAGGACGGGGGCAGACCTCACCGTTTGGCCTAAACGCAACCTTCTGCGCGTCGAAGCATGGGTGGGACAGGGGACGATCGGTATCGTATACTACGGCGGGATTTAGGTCCGCTTGCCAAGGCAGCGGAGAGCCGCCGCACATGGCCAAACTCAGCGCCCGCAAGAGTGAACCTGGCCGGGAGCGTTCGCGGAAACAGGCCGCAGCACAGCCCCTGCTTATAAAGTATTCCCCGCAAGCTGTTGCCTTCCTTTCCGGCGCAGTTGTGCTGCTGCTGGAGATTTTGGGCTCACGGATTCTCTCGCCCTACCTGGGAGCTTCGTTCTCGGTGTGGGTGAACATTATCGGGACGATCTTGGGCGCACTCTCGGTGGGCTACTACATGGGAGGCGTGCTTGCCGATCGTAACCAGAAACTTCTCCCTGTAATTTTGCTGGCGGGCGCCTGCGCGGTTGCGCTGGTCTATTTTGAACGGCCGCTGTTGCCGCAGTTCGGCGAGATGGGGTTGGCTTGGGGATCGCTGGTCGCGGCTATTCTTTTTTTTGCTCCCGCCAGCGTGGTGCTGGGCATGGTCTCGCCATATCTGTTGAAGATTGCCGCCAGCGATCCGACCCGGATTGGCCGTACTTCTGGAAGCATCTTCGCCGCCTCCACGCTGGGCAGCATTGCGGGGACTTTTGTCGGCGGCTTCTGGCTGATCCCGCATTTTCCGGTATCGTCGATTCTCGCCGGAATGGTGGTCGTGCTCTTGGTCCTCTCCGCGTGGACTGCGGCTGCGATCCGCCCGTCCTGGCTTGCGGTATCAGCCGTGCTGGCCGCCGCAGTTGCCATCAATGCCGCGGTTACGCCCGAGGGCGACTGGTCGCTTCACATCCGACACGTTTTCGAGAAGAACAGCCGCTATTACAACATCCGCGTCAACGACGTGATTGGTGTGCCCAAAATGCGGTTCCTGGTGCTGGATGGGAAGCTTCAAAGTGCGCGCCTGCTCGATCAACCCGGTATGGCTTTCCCCTACGTCGAACTCTCCTCGAAAATTTTGCAGAGGCTGAAGCCCACTCCGCAATCCGCTCTCATCATCGGTGGAGGGGGCTACACCATACCCGAGTTCATCAAGACCTACGCGCCAACCGCTGAAGTTACGGTCGTTGAAATCGATCCGGACGTAACCGCTGCCGCCAAACAATTCTTCCTGCGCGATCCCAGCCTTCCCATCACAACTTCAAACGAAGATGGACGCGTCTTCCTCAACCGCAATCGGCGCCAATTCGATCTGCTCTATACGGACGCATACGTCGGCCTTTCTATTCCGCCTTATCTCGCTACTCGCGAAGCTTTCCAGCAGGTGCGGCGTGCTCTGAAGCCCGATGGAATTGCCGTGTTCAACATCGCCTCCGCGCGCACCGGAAAACTGGGCGCCGTGTATGAGGCGCTGTTCACGACCATCCGCGAAGTTTTCCCGCAGATCGCTGTGTTCTCAACCAGCCCCACCGAGCCCGGCGAGGGGCAGAACATCATCCTCGTCGCCACCGGTGGCGCACCTCTGCCGGAGGACGACCTGCAGTCCTTCGAATCCTCGCGGGTCCGCGATTTCCCCGCCCACGGTGTGCTGCTCACCGACGACTATGCGCCCACCGACTACCTTGGCCTCGCGCTCGCTCGGCAGCTCTATCCGGGCGAGCGACCGTTCCAGTAGGCGTCTTCAGGCTCGTTTCAGCATGCGGCTGATGCCGACGAGAATGACTGCGCCAATGAAGGCGACGATAATGGAGCCGATCATGCCGCGACCGGGCCAGATCCCGAGTAAGCCAAATACCCAGCCGCCCACGAGGCCGCCCAGGATACCGAGCACAATATCCATGAGCACGCCATAGCCGCCGCCCTTCATCACCTGTCCGGCGAGCCAGCCTGCGATGAGCCCGGTCACAATCCAAGCTAGAAACCCCATATATTCCTCCTTGTTTTCGGCTTTCCCGGGGGCTACCCACTTAATGTCTGACCCCGATCCCCCACGCCGAGTGCGAGAATACTAGCGCGAGGCTGTTGAGCTGCGCAATGTGTGATGACGGAGAGCGGCAATTGGACTTACTGCATTAACTGCCAGGCACGGAAGGCCCAAACTACCGGGACGGCGAAGAGCATGGCGTCGATGCGGTCGAGCATGCCGCCGTGGCCGGGGAGGATGGAGCCGGAATCTTTGACTCCCGCGCCGCGCTTGATCAGGGATTCGACCAGGTCGCCGAGCTGCGCGGCTATGTTGACGGCGGCGGAGAGCAGGAGGATGGGCCAGAGCTGAGGCTGCTCCAGGCCGAAGATGCCGTCGCGGCGGTCGATGAGGCCGATGCGCAGGAGATCGGCGCTGATGGCGGGGGCGTGCTGCATCCAGAGCGTGCCGATGATCATGCTGGCGGCGACGGAGGCGATTGCGCCTTCCCAGGTTTTTTTCGGGCTCACCTCGGGCGACATGCGGTGACGGCCCAGGGATTTGCCGACGAAGTAGGCAAAAATGTCTCCGGCCCATACGGCGAGCAGGGTGTAGATGACCCAGATGGCTCCGGCGGGCTGGCGGCGGATTTCAACCAGCAGCGCCATGGGAACCGCGATGTAAGCGAAAGCGAAGACGGATGCGGCAGCGGCGGGATATCCGGTGCTGAGGTCAGGGCGGCGCATGGCGGCGGTCAGGAAGATGAAGGGGGCGAGCGCGGCGGCTAGGGTTATGCCGTAGATGGTCGAGGTTGTTTCGACTAGCGGCGTGCGGCTCGAGGTCGCGACAATGACAAAGACGAAAAAGAGCGCGACGTAGGCATAGGTGAGTTGCGAGAGCGGCTGGACTGCATAGTGAGTGGTGAGCTTGAGGAATTCGGCGATGGCAAGGAGCGCGACGGCGGCGCAAACGAGGACGAGCAGATGCGCGGGCGCCTTCAGCACGAGCAGAAGGACGATGGGAATGAGGACGACGGCGGTGGCGATGCGGGTGAGCATTGTGTGAGTTGGGTGTCGGGAGAGAATCTTAAATCACGAGAGGCGGCGAGGGCCACGGGGATGTGGGACTCTTGGCGGGGTTTTAAGTGCTAATTGATAACGTCAGTCATTGTGATCACGCACCTTCGGCGCCGGCGGTTGCTTCCGAAGCTCATTTTCCTGGGGTGAAATCTTCCAGCTTGTGCGCAGGCGGTCGGCGGTGAGTGAGTGGTTCATCTGTCGGCACAGATCAGCAAGGTCGGAGTCTTGCACCAACCGGCATTCCTTCTCGTCTCGCAAGAGCGGAACAAGCGCGATCTTGAGCTTACTGGGGTCCCCGATCCTCCGGACGAACGTGGCGTGGGGGAACTCAGTGAAGGAACCGAAGGAAACAGAAGGGCCGTAAGGCTCCGGATGCGGATCGATGGGATCCTTCACCATTGCGACCGGGAAGTAAGGCGCGGTGTTCTTCGCGGCAGAGTCTGAGAGGCTTTGGAAGTATCTTTCACGTTCAAAGACGTCAGTGTGCCCGGATGGGGCACGAGTACCAAGTAAGTAGATATCCTGTCCGCACATGTCCTTCCACCGCGCGGCCGGATCGATTATAGCGATCCCGTAGCCGTCCCACTTGTCGAGCAAATCTAGTTGATCGTCCCAGCGCGCGAAAGAGAATGTGCCGGACGTGTCGGTCTGCGTCATTGCGCTCCGCATAACCTTGGTTTCGTGACCGTGGTCGAAATTCGTAGCGAAACGCGTCACCAACAAGCACACATCCATTCCTGGAACGGGCCGGCCGGTAAAAGCGTCCACTACTGTTCCGGAGATTTGCGGCGTTGTGACATGGAAGAGGGATAGCCGATCCAAGAAATTCATAAAACGCCCAGGCGCCAGTTTCCAGAAGAGAAAGAGAATGATGACGGCCAAAAGGAAATACGGGAACCACCATTTGGGTTTCCCTGGAGACACCGGCGGCAGAAACGCGACCATACCTCATTAGCGTCCTAACAGCCGACCAAGTCAAGATTACTGGCGAAGGCACAGGTGACCGTGGAACGCTATGGCGACAATGGACCCAGCGCAAGCGCAGCCGCGGATTCACGCCAGCAGGGAATAGTTGCCGCCGGCATCTTCGATTTCCGAAATCGGCTTGAGTTCGGGATAGTGCCTGACCAACGTTTCGGGGGCGCGGACCTTTTTTCCTTCCAGCATGTGGCGAAGTTCGAGCGCATTCACCGGGGCTTTCGCGTTGTAGTGGTTGTTGGCGATCACGAAAACCGACTGCGCTTTCTGCGCGATGATCTCAATTTTCTCTTTCCACTTTTCCAGCTCCGTCGGCTTGTAGAGGTAGTTGTAGCGGTCGTCGCGGCTTTGGGTCGCGGATCGGCCGTTGGATGTCGTCTCGGCATCGCCGCTCTCGAACCAATGTTCATAGTTACGGCCGTGGAGGCGGACGTAGCCTACGCTGGAGGTGACGTGCTCGGTGGGCGCTAGCGAGCGGCCGATCAGCGGCTGATCGATGTTGCAGAAGCCGACGTTTTGCCGCGCGAACTGGGCGAGCGTTTCAGGATGGTTCCAGCTTTCGTGGCGGATTTCGACTACCCGCGGATAGTCGATGAACTGGCGGAGAAGCTGGTCCAGATATTCGCGATTGAGGCTGGTGTTTTTGAAGGAGACGGGGAACTGGATTAACAGCGCGCCCAGCATGTTTTCGGCGGCGAGCGATTCAAGACCCTCGCGGGCCATGCGCTCGTCCTGCGGGTTGGGGCGGATGCTGGCGGCGGAAGTGGGCTCCATGACGGCGAGGGGCGAGTGCGTGAAGGAACGGTGCAGCTTGGCGGTGAAAACAAAATCGGGGTTGACGGACTTCGCCTTGCGGCACCAGAGGCGGCCAAGCTCGGCGCGGATGTGTCCGTAAAACGAAGTGTTGATTTCGATGACGTCGAAAAAACGGGCCAGGTATTCGACGGGATGGATTTTCTTGCGCGTGACTTCGGGCGGGTAGAGAACGCCGTCCCAATCTTTGTAAGACCAGCCGGCGGTGCCGACGCGGATTCGCGGGGCTTGTTTCATAACGCTGGCCAGATGGGGGAAGAGTAGCACAGGAAGCTGCGAGCTACGAGCTATGAGCTATGAG
>Ga0326728_10019818_pt1 | contig 12970 bp, 9 predicted proteins | sample MB3enrmetagenome_FD_207602 | JGI IMG/M metagenome (GOLD analysis project Ga0326728, IMG submission 207602) | Lab enriched peat soil microbial communities from McLean, Ithaca, NY, United States - MB31MN | ecosystem: Environmental > Terrestrial > Soil > Wetlands > Peat | place: USA: New York...
TTCAGGAACCAATAGAGTATATTGGGAGGGTCGGGGAAGGTTTGTGTCACAAGCACATTTCCATAGCATGGCAGGTTGGTGATGATCCAGGTGCCGTTCGTATTGCCGCCCGAAGGATCCGGGAGCAGCGCTGGCGCATTCGTTGTTGGATACTGGAGCCATGAAATCGTCTGCGCGCCAAGGTTGGGCCCGCAACATTCATTGGTGCAGCACCCCAAAACCGTCACCGTCTGGCTGCAATTGGTGCTGTCGCCGCACCCGTCGGCAATCACCCAGCTCTCCGTGATGTCCACCTGCGGGCAGGCGCCGTTGGTCACGAAGCCGGTCGAGGTGATGAGCAGGTTGGTCAGGGTGGTGGACCCCGCAATGTAGTTGGTGCAGCAGGTCGTAGCCGTCGGCACATCAAACGTCCAGTTGCTGCAGCACTGCACCGTCTTGTCGGTCGGACAAACAACCTGCAAACAGTTGGTGCAGGCCAGGACTGTCACCGTGAAGCTGCAGTTTGTCGGGGGTGTGCTGGCACAGTCAGGATCGTAGGCGGTGACTTGCACGGTGCTGGTTCCGAGCGGGAAACAGTAGCCCGAGGCAGGGTTGTAATTAAACGCCACATGACTGAAGCAACACGTATTGGTGGCCGTGGCCGAGTAGAAGACCGGCGCGCAATTGCTGCAGGTCGTCGCCACGATATTCGAGGGGCATGTCAAGGTGATGCAATTGGTGCTGCAGTTGTTGGTGAGCACTGTCACGGTAAAGCTGCACGAGGCGGTGTTGCAGCAGGAGTCCGTCGCGGTGCAATTCACCGTGGTCACCGTTCCCGGCGCGAAGTAAGAGCCCGAGGGCGGCGTGCAGACCACTGTCCAATTGGTGCAGGCAAGGTCCGTGACCGTCGGGGTGTAGAATTCCTGGATGTTGGTGCAGTTCGCCACCACAATGTTGCTCGGACACTCAATCTGCAAACAGTTGGTGACAAGGTTCGTGAAGGTCAGGGAGAACAACGTGCCATTGTTTGAAATTCCGCCTTCCTCCGTCGTGCCATAGAGGGTGTTGCCCGAGATGACCAATCCGGCCCAGGGCGAACCCCCGTCGCTGCCGCCGGTGAAATTATACAAGGTCGTGAAACACGCGCCATTGGTCTGCACGGCGAAAACCGTGCCCGCTCCGAAACTGCCGCCAAACGGCGTCGTTCCAAAGAGTATGTTGCCCGATAAAACCAATGTGCCGTACGGATGATATCCCTCGCTGCCGAAAGAGTACAGAACAGTGTAACCGGTGCCGGAGGTGTTAACAGAAAAGACCGTGCCCCCGCCCAAACCGCCGTCGCTATCCGTCGTCCCGTAGAGGGTGTTGCCGGATAGGACCAATCCGCCAATCGGATTGGATCCGTCGCTGCCGTTGGTGAAACCCTGCAGAGTCGTGAAACCCGAGCCGGAAGTCTGGACGGAGAAGACGGTGCCATCGCCGGAAATGCCGCCGTTGGCCGTTGTCCCATAAAGGGTGCCGCCGGATAAAACCAAATTGTTGTCATACGGAGTGGATCCGTCGCTGCCGCTGGTGAAATTATGCAAGGTCGCATAACCCGAGCCGCCGGTCTGGACCGTGAAGACTGTGCCCCAGCCCGAAGTGCCGCCTTGACTGGTTGTCCCATAGAGGGTGCTGCCCGATAAGATCATTCCGCTATACGGCTCGTACCCGCCGCTGCCCCCGAAATTATACAACATCGCATAACCCGAACCCCCCGTCTGGATCGTGAACACTGTGCCCCCGCCCGAACCGCCGCCTGCATCCGTTGTCCCGTAAAGGATGTTGCCGGATAAAATCAACCCGCCCCACGGCAACTCCCCATCAGTGGGATAACCGGCGAAACCATGCAGGGTCTGAAAGCCCGTGCCATCGGTGTGGACCTTGAATACGGTGCCCCAGTCCGAACTGCCGCCGAGGGCCGCCGTGCCATAGAGGGTGTTGCCCGACAGCACCAATTGGCCAAAATACGGATTGGCTCCGTCGCTGCCGTTGGTGAAACTATAAATGTTGGTAAAGCTTTGGAATGCCAATGTGCAGCTCGATGAGTTGGTGCATCCGCACGGGTTGGTGCAGCAGCCCTCAACCGTCACCGTCTGGCTGCAATTGGTGCTGTCGCCGCACAAGTCGGTAATCAGCCAGGTTTCGGTGATGTCAACCGTCGGGCAAACGCCGTTGGTCACGATGCTGGACGACGTGATGAGCACGCCGACCCCGGTGTTATACTCGTTGGTGCAGCAGGACGTGGCTGTCGGCACATCAAACGTCCAGTTGCTACAGCACTGCACCGTCTTGTTGGTCGGGCATTGAACCTGCAAACAGTTGGTCTGGCACGGCAGCACGGTCACCGTGAAGTCGCAGTTGGTGATGAATCCGCAGGCGTAGGATGTGACTTGCACATTCCAGGTGCCCAAGTTGAAACAAGTGCCGGAAGGCGGGTTGTAAATCAGCGTCGATATGTTGGTGCAGCAGTTGGTGGCCGTGACCGAGTAGAAGACCGGCACGCAATTGCTGCATGTTGTCACCACGATGTTCGAGGGGCATGTCACGGTGAGGCAGTTCGTCGGACAATTGGTGCCGGACAGCACTGTCACGGTAAAGCTGCAACTGTTGCTCAGGCCGCAATAGTCCGTGACGAAGCAGTCAACCAAATTGGTTGTGTTCGGCGCAAAGTAAGAGCCCGAGGGCGGCGTGCAGACCAGTGTCCAATTACTGCAGCAAGAGTCCGTGACCGTCGGCGCGTAGAACACCGGGAGGTTGGCGCAGGGAACCACCATGTTGCTCGGACACTGAATCTGCAAGCAGTTGGTCGCACAATTGGTGCCCAGCAGGACTGTCACGGTGAAAGTGCAAAAGTTCGTGTTCTGGTAGCAGTCCGTGGCCGTACAGGTGACCGTCGTGGTCGTGCCCACGGCAAAGATGCTGCCCGAGGGCGGAGTACAAACCACATTCGTGTAAAGAACGCCGCAGCAGATGTTGGAGGCTGTGGGGTTGTAGAACTCTTGAACATTGAAGCAGGAAGTCACCACGATGTTGCTTGGACAGTTCATGACCAGCGAACAGTTTGTGTTTGTTTGGGCCGATGTTTTTGTGGCAGGCAATAACATCGTAACCAGAATGTAACAAACGAATCCGGCCAGACGCATTTTCATCGTTTTCATAGTTAATCTTTCAAAGCCGGGTGGACGGGGGGGCACACGCCAGCACCAACTCGGGCTATGTCTCTGTATTAACGCATCGCCATCGCGGAAAGCAAGCATTATTCGCATTTTTGATGCAAGTATTATTATGACTAATATCCACGGCTCGTTCAATAAGTGTGAGTTATTAAAAAACCCGGTGGGGTTGCATTTCAGACCTTTGGCCTCTTTGCCCAGGCCCGGCAATTCCTGTTCCTTTCCCCAAACCATCGCTTAAGGATTTTTTTGAACCGCAAACCTCGAAAGCATTCGGGGCAACAGGTCTGGATTTGTTCCCCCGAAAGCTTTCGGGGTTCGTGTGGTTCGGGTAGTCCACTGTTCACCCGGTTTTCCATAATCTTTCAGAGCATCCGTGAAATCCGTGGTCAAATTCTTCAAAAACATTTCTGCTTTCCCTGTCCATAGCTGCCGCGACGGCGGATGCTTTCCCAAGTTCAGCGTTTATTGTAAATACTAGTTTCAGCGTTCTTTTGTAAACACCCTGCTGATAACATGTTCTGACTTTGCAAAATGCGGAAATTTTCACGGTTTTTTTCGGGGCGGATTTTCTTGAGAAAATTAAAAGCTCTGCCCCGAACCTTTTCGGGGCTGCCTTTCAAACTGGAAGGCAATCATTTGGGAAGGGGGCAATTCAAGTTTTGTGTTCTTTGCGAGGGTCTGTGGCTAACGTCCCCTTATGGTCGCCTGGTCAGAGTGGGCCTGAATGGCATTTTTCATTTCCTGCTTCCATAGGGCCGGGCTGCAAGTTACTTCTTCCCCGCATCATGTTGAACATAAATAGAATAGCGCGCATCAACGCGGCCCTTCTGGTTTTGGCCCTGGCGGGGGGCGCGGTCCAACCGCCGGTCACGGCAGAAACGCCACCGGCCGTGGAACGGGAGTTTCGCGGGCTGTGGGTGGCCACCGTGGACACAGCCGACGGTGTTGATTGGCCGTCCAAAAGGAGCCTGACAACCCGTGAGCAGAAGGCGGAGTTGACCGCCATTCTGGACCGGGCGGTGGAATTGAATTTGAACGTGATCGTTCTCCAAGTGCGCGGCAGTTGCGACGCGATGTATGACTCGAAAATCGAACCCTGGTCGGAGTATCTGACGGGCCAGATGGGAAGAGCGCCCCGGCCCTATTACGACCCGCTGGCCTTCGCCGTGGAGGAGGCCCATAAACGGGGGTTGGAATTGCACGCCTGGTTTAATCCCTACCGCGCGCGCTTTCGGAATTTGAAGACGCCGGTTTCCTCCAGCCATGTCAGCGTGACGCACCCCGGGTTGGTGCGGACTTATGGCAAGTTTCTGTGGCTCGATCCGACGGAGCCGGGGACGCGGGATTATTCGCTCAGCGTGATCATGGATGTGGTGCGGCGTTACGACATTGATGGCGTGCATTTCGACGACTATTTTTATCCCACTCCGGAAAAAGAGGGCGGGCGCGAGTTGGAATTCCCGGACGACGCTTCGTGGGGGCGCTACCAGAAAACGGGCGGAAAGCTGTCCCGCCACGATTGGCGGCGGGAGAACGTGAACCTGTTCGTGCGGGCGGTTTACGAGGGAATCAAAAGGGAAAAGCCCTGGGTCAAATTCGGGATCAGCCCTTTCGGGATATGGCAGCCCAACCATCCGAAGGGAATCACGGGTTTTGATGCGTATGACAAGCTGTATTGCGATTCGCGAAAATGGCTGGCCAACGGCTGGCTGGATTATTTTGCCCCGCAGCTTTACTGGCCTGTCGCGGACAAACCGCACAGCTTTCCGGTATTGTTAAAATGGTGGGCGGAACAAAATACGCAGCACCGTCTCTTGATCGCGGGGATGAAGGTCAACGGCTGGAAGGGAATCGACAATGAGGCGCGGGAAACGACCAATGAAATAACATTGACTCGCAGGCAGATCGGGGCGTTGGGTGAAATCCTCTGGCACAGCAAGCCGTTGCTCGACAATCATGCCGGAGTGGCGGACGCGTTGCGCAAGGGGGCCTATGGCGGGCCGGCGCTGGTTCCGGCCTGCACCTGGCTGGGAAACGCTTTGCCGGCCCGGCCCGTTTTGACGGCCCGGGAAAGCGGGCGGGAAATCAAGCTGAACTGGAAAGAGGAATCCGGCGGCGTCTGGCAATGGGTGGTGCGGAAAAAAACGGGCAGCCGTTGGACGACGGAAATTCTGCCCGGCGCGCAAACGAAGGAAGTTGTGCCGGACGGGGCCGGGAGCGCGCCGCCGGAAATCATCGCGGTCTCGGCCGTGAACCGCTGCGGCAATGTGGGGGAGGCGGCGGTGTTCAACACGGGCCATTTGGAAAAATGACGCAGGACGAAGGCCCCTGTCACCCCGCAAATTTTCGGGCGGCAATGGAGGCGTTGTGCCCGCCAAAACCAAAGGAGTTGTTGACAATGGCTGTGACTTCCATTTCCCGGGCCGTGTTCGGCACGTAGTCCAGGTCGCACTCCGGATCGGGGTTCTCAAGGTTGATGGTCGGCGGCACGATGTTGCATTCGATGGCCTTGACACACAAAGCCATTTCGACGGCTCCGGCGGCGCCGAGCATGTGTCCGGTCGCTCCCTTGGTGGAGCTGACGGCCAGCTTTTTGGCGTGCGAACCGAAGACGGCCTTGATGGCTTGGGTTTCGGCGATGTCGCCCTGGGGTGTGGACGTGCCGTGGGCGTTGATGTAGGAGATGTCCGATGGATTGAGGCCGGCCGAGCGCAAGGCCATGCGCATACAGCGGGCGGCGCCTTCGCCCTGGGGGGAAGGGGCCGTCAGGTGGTGAGCGTCGGCGGTGTTGCCGTAACCGGCAATTTCGGCATAAATGCGCGCGCCGCGCGCCTTGGCGTGTTCCAATTCCTCCAGAACAATGACGCCCGCGCCTTCACCCATGACAAAGCCATCACGATCGCGGTCAAAAGGACGGGAGGCGTGCTGGGGATCATCGTTGCGGAGGCTCAAGGCGCGCATGGCGCAAAACCCGCCCAGGCCCAGGGGAATGATGGTGGCCTCGCTGCCGCCGGCGAACATGACCCTGGCGTCGCCCATCTTGATGGTTCGCCAGGCTTCGCCGATGGCATGGGTGGAGGTGGCGCAGGCCGAACAAGTGGCGAGATTGGGCCCGCGCAAATCGAAGTACATCGAGAAGAGGCCGGCGCCCATGTTGGAAATGAGCATGGGAATCATGAACGGGGAAAGACGGCCCGGTCCCTTGGAGAGATAAATCTTGTGCTGTTCCTCCACCGTGTGCAGGCCGCCGATGCCGGAGCCAATGATAACGCCGATTTCGTCCCGGTTGGCCTTCTCCAAGTCGAGGTGGGAGTCCAGCAAAGCCTGATGGGCGGCAACCGTCGCAAATTGGGCGAAACGATCCGTGCGGCGCACATCCTTTGGGGAAGGAAAAGCGGGAGTGGGATCGAAGTCCGTCAGTTCAGCGGCAATCCGGCAGGTGAAGGCGGAAACGTCGAAGGAGGTAATCTTGTGGATGCCGCACTTGCCGGCCAGAATGTTGTCCCAAAAAACAAGGGGCTTCTGTCCGAGGGAGGAGACAACGCCCAATCCCGTCACGACCACTCTGCGGTCTGTCCAATTGCTGGCCATAAAAAAGGGCAGCGACACTCAAGACCGCTGCCCCGGCAAGTGGCGTGAACGCCTACTTTTTCTGGGAGTCTTCAATGTATTTGACGACGTCGCCGACGCTTTGCAATTTTTCGGCCTGTTCGTCGGGGATTTCATTGCCAAATTCCTCTTCCAGGGCCATGACCAGCTCGACCGTGTCCAATGAATCCGCGCCGAGGTCCTCGATGAACTTGGCGTCGGGCGTCACTTGATCGGGGTTGACACCGAGCTGTTCGACGATGATGTCTTTGACTCTTTGTTCAATTGTCTTGTCTGCCATTGTTAAACTCCATTTCTGTTTGGTGTGTGTCTATGCCCCACGCTGCAAAACGCGTCAAGCCCCGATTCAAACTATTTTCTCCGCAGTGAAAATTCACATTCATCCGATTGTCCGGCTCTTGTCCTGGCCTGTTCTAGCGGCTGAAAATCAAGCCGTCCAGCGCAGAATTGAATATTTACATTACCATCCCGCCATCCACGGTCAATACCTGCCCGGTGATATAGCGGGCGCCGGGACCGGCCAGGAAAAGGGCCGCTTCCGCAATGTCCGCCGGCTGCCCCAGGCTCCGCAAGGGGATGCGCTGGAGCAGTTCGGCCCGCAACTCCGGTGTCAACGCCCCCGTCATATCCGTCTCAATGAAGCCCGGAGCCAGCGCGTTGACGGTCACGCCGCGCGAGGCGAATTCCTTGGCGATCGCCTTGGTGAAGCCGATCAAGGCGGCTTTGCTGGCGGCGTAGTTGCATTGGCCGGCATTGCCGATCAAGCCAATGACGGAGGCGATATTCAGAATCCGTCCCGAGCGCTGTTTCAGGAAACCCCGGCTCAGGGCCTGGGTAAACAAAAAAGCGCCCTTCAAATTGGTGTTCAATACCGTGTCCCAATCCTCCTCGCTCATGCGCATGATCAAGCCGTCGCGGGTGACGCCGGCGTTGTTGACCAAAATGTCCACTTTGCCGGTTTGCTGGAGGATCTTCTCCGCCGCGGCGGCGACGGCGGCGGAATCGGCCACGTCCAGCGCATAAGCCCAGGCCTGGCGGCCGAGGAGGCGGATTTCGGCGGCGACTTTTTCGGCGTTTTCGGCGGTGCGCGAGACGCAGGCGATGTCAGCGCCTTCGGCGGCAAATTTCAGGGCAATGGCGCGGCCAATGCCGCGGCCCGCGCCGGTGATGACGGCAATATGGCTGGCAAGTTGAGGCATAAATGGTTGGCGATTTAACTCTCGGCTTTCAATGCCGCGACAGTCGCTTCAAGGCTGGGAACGTCAGCCACCGAGTAAGTCCGGACATTCTTATTAATCCGCCTGACGAACCCGCTCAAGACGGTGCCGGGACCTAATTCAATAAAGCGTGTGAAACCCTGCTCAATCAAATAGCGGATCGAATCTTCCCAGCGGACGGAGGAAACAACCTGATCGGTCAGCCGCGCCCGGATGTCAGGCGGCTCCGTATGCGGACGGGCGGAGACGTTGGCGATGACCATCATGATCGGCTCATTCATCGGCACCGAGTTGAGCATCGCCTGGACTTTGGGCTGGGCGCTGGCCATCAGACGGGAGTGATAGGCGCCGGCCACCGGCAACATCACGGCCCGTTTGGCGCCGGCGGCTTTGGCCAGTTCGCACGCTTGGGCGACTTTATCCGATTCACCCGAGATGACGATTTGGCCCGGGCAATTGAGATTGGCCATTTCAACGTGTGCCTGAACGCAGACGGCATGCATTTTTTCAATGTCCAGGCCAAGAATCGCGGCCATGCCGCCCAGAGTCAAGTCGCACGCTTCCTGCATGAAACGGCCGCGCTGGCGCGCGATGAGCAATCCATCCTCGAAAGTGAAGACTTCGGCGGCAGTCCAGGCCGTCAATTCGCCCAGGGACAATCCCGCGGCGGCCTGATACTCCACATCGGGCAGGCGCTCTTCCAGCAATTGCAAGGCGATCCAACTGATGAGAAAAATGGCCGGCTGGGCGTTTTCCGTGCGGATCAATTCCGACTCCGGGCCATGGAAACAAAGGGCTGGCAGATCGAATCCAAGGATTTCCCGGCTGCGGTCGAACCAGGTTTTGGAGGAAGGGCATTGCCCGGCAAAATCCCGGCCCATGCCGACATACTGGGCGCCCTGTCCGGCGAATAATAATGCGGTTTTTCGCGTCATGTGAACAAAGCCAAGTGTTCAAAAATCAACATCAAGGTGCGAAAGTAGCACAGCCCAAGAAAGGGAGAAAAGCACCAAAAAGAAGCTTTTTCACCACGGATTTCAGCGATGCGCGATGTGCGGATTCTTTTCATTGGAAGATTGAGGTGTTCACGCGGTTGTCAAGGTGCGGGAAGAGAAAAATTGGGCCGCAAGAGGGCTTCTCCTGACGGGCGCGCAAAGCCAGCGCCAGGGCGGTGCAACGGTCGGCGTGGCCGTCGGCCGAGTGCGGCGCGCGATACGTCACCCCGCCCGACGCCGTGGTCACTCGATTGATGCTGTGCAAATCCTCGCGCACGGAGCGGCTGATCGGAATTCGCACGCTTCGCTTTTCAAACGCCATGCGCAGTTTGGAGAAGATTTCCACCTTCAAGGTGTTGCTGAAGGTGAACAGTTCAATTTTGCCGTAAAGATGCTTCTCGGGATTTCATTCTCCGAATTCCTGCGCCAGATAATCGCCCATGCCAATGCCCGCGCCGGTGTAATCCAGGCAAACGCGGCGTGCCCGTTTCAGGCGTGGCCGAAGGATGGCGATCTGCTCTGGTGTGCTCATCTTGGCCAACTCCAGCACCTCGACCGTCTGGGCCACATCGCCCAACTGCGCGTTGGACCAGCAAACCGTTAGATCATGGCGACGCCCGAAATCAATCCCCATGTCGATGGAGAATTGCAGTTTGGCGTCCCAATATCCCGCTGGGACGGTGGCCGTGGCCTCGACGCTCTCGCAAGAGGCGATCAATTCGTAAGGCAACAGAACCGCTTGAACGTCCAGGAATTGACACTCAAATTCCTGCGCCCAGCCTTCGGGATCATCCACCGCGGTCTTAAGTTCCTCGATGTCCAGCGGCAGTCCTTCCTTGACGGCAGTGTAAATGTCCACGAAATGACAACTCCACGGAGTGGCAGACTGTGCAGAATGTGGCAGCGGCGTCCCGCCGCTGTCCTTCAGAGGCGTGGACGCCTCTGCCACTTTATAATTCTTTGTCCAAATATCATACGCTTTGTTGCCGATGCCGTTGGGGGTGGTGATGAGCCGGACTTTTTTCACGCCGCCACGCAACGGGTTCGTCACCGCGGGCACAATGGCCCGCCAGGTCTGCTCCGGGTTTTCGAAAAAGGCGAATTCTGTCAAGAGCACATTGGCGCTATAACCGCGCACGGTGTCGGGCCGGCCCGGCACGGCGATGACCCGGCTGCCGCGCGGAAAGATTATCGTCACCGATTTCAACAGAGCTTCCGGCCCGCCAGCCCGCTCCTCCCGGACATCCGCAATGGCCAGTTTGTAAGCCGTTGTCCAATCCTTCCATTTGTCGAGCGATTCGATGGATTGCCGTTCCGACGGCGCGGCAATCAGCCAGGTTGTCTTGCTCCTGGCCTGTTCGTGCAGGAAACAATCGCGCACGCCTTCCTCCGCCGAGCAAAAATCCTTGCCGGTCTGGCGCGACATCAGTCCGAATTTCCAGCGCGAAGTGTCATCGGCCCAGCGGCGCTGGTAAGGCAGAAGCCGGTTGCGGGGGTTGGCGGCTGGCTTTTTCATGGCTGTGGTTGAAGGGTTCCAAATATCTCGCTGAATCGCTGTTCCTTCTCCTCCTCGCTCATCGCCGGCAACGGGGCGTCCTCCCCGGCAGATTTGCCCTTGCCGGCTTGCGCCTCAAAAATGGCCGTGCGCTGGTCGAAGCGTCGCTGATCCGCCCGCCTCAACAGCATCCATGCCGCCGTTGAGTTCGACGATGCACCATCCAATTCGAGACCTGCATCTATCACCTGCTGCCCGATCAACGTCATGGCCTGATCCAGCACCTGCTCCTGGTCTGTGGTCTTGACCAAACGTTTTAAAAGCTTCTGCGTCGCCCGAAGTGTGGCCGCAGCGGTTTCGAGCCTCAGAAACCTTTGCTCGTTGCGCAGCCGCGCCTTGATTCTCCACAGGCAGGCAGGTGATGGCTTATGGCCTTTGTCCGGCCCGTCCGGCCAGGGCAGCGCTTCTTTTTGAGCCTCGGCCAAAGTAATGCCGGAGAGCAAGAGCGCATGCAGTGAAATCCGCTGTTCCTCTGTCAATGCGGCCTCGTACGAACCTTCCTGTGGGGCTTCATTAATTTTCATAATTCAGATTGAGATTAGGATTAGGATTAAGATTACGATTAAGATTGGGATTTCTTGACCCCTCCCCCCGGTATACCCCCGAAAATTTTTCGAAAAATCCGAAAAATGCCCGGACCTTGTTTTAGTTGGAACTAATTGATCGGCAGCAGGTTCCAATTGAAAAATGGCAAAAAACCATTTTTCGGATTTTTCGGATTTCTTTTCAGCCCTTGCTGCGCCATCGCGCCTCTGGGCGTGCGGGAGAATCGAGCCTGCTGCGATTTGACCGCAACCTGAATTCAGTTGGGCTTCACACATGGATTTCATAACTTTCGTTAGTCCGCCATAGCCGCTTCCGCCTTTGCCGGATCAGCTACGGCGGACGTGTCGGCGACGGCGGAAGCCTTCAGCCTTCAGCATTTAGACTTTAGCCTTTCCATTTACATGGCCTTAATTGGTCATTCATTAAACGAACATTACAGTTAATATATTCTTTCGTCAACAGATTTTTTAACATTTTTTTAAAAAAGTTATGATATTTGTGAAAACATGGTTAATGGCTTGCGCGACAAAGACTTAGGAATAACGCAAGGGCAAAGGCGCAAAGGCTTTTGGGAGATTTGTGACAGGATTAACAAGATTTACAGGATTGCGGAATGGAAAATGGGGTGCAGCTCAGCGGGCCAATGATTTTATCCTGTTCATCCTGTTTATCCTGTCTCCGTTCCCCGGATTTGTTGGTGGACAGAGCGGGCGGGGCGCAGCATTCTGCTGGCATGTCGCGAAGGCTGCGTCTTTATGCTTAACTGATCGGCCAGCCGCCATGTTGCTTGATGGCGGCGTCAATCTCGCCCATCAAGCGCCTGGTTTCCATCAGCGCCCAGATGATGCGTTGATATTCCGCCTGCTCTTCGTAGCCGAGCGTGCGGCCAATGCGGTCTTTGAGCCAGCGTTGAGCGGGCAGGTAGCCGCCGATGGGAAATGTCCAAGCCGACTCCGGCACAGGCTCGAAATACTGTTTGTCGTTAATCCAGACACGCCCGGCTTTGATGTCAGGCCAGGACCCCGTTTCAACCTGTCCACATGGGGTCGAACTTCTCATTTTCTTTCTGCCAGGAATAACCAAAGATTCAACGGGCTGAAAGCGAATGTCGGCAACTTTATCCGTTCCTTTCTCCGGGTAAGCAACCGGAGTTTTTTGACCGTGCCCTCGAGCGTGCAAGTCCACCAGCCAACCTCCCAATCCCGCCAATTCCTGAAACAAGTCCAAATTGCTGGTGAGGGGGAGATGCGGAAAATCTGCGCGCAGAAATGCCGCATAACGTTCCCGATATGCCGGGCTGTGGAATACAGCGTACGCGTAATTGAAAATACATTCCGGGCCGATTTCTCGTTTGGATGGCCGACCAAAACCGTCTGGCACGAACTTCACCTGCAATTTCCCGCAGAAGTCTTCGATGAATGCGGCGCTCAAGTTCGGGCGACGCCCGTTTTCGTGCGCGAATAAATCTTCTTCCGGCACATTGCCATTTGGGTAAAGATACAGTGGAAAGACGGAAGCACCGTCTTTGATCTCCAAGAAAACCGCAGGTGTTGGCAACTCAGTTGCAAGAGCGTGATGCCACTGGAGCGCGCGTGTTTGTCGCATCAGACACATCGCAATATTTTCTTTCCAGGCAATGTGCATCTTTAGCTCGCGACGCGGATAATCCATTGCGATCTCATCGAAGTAACACCAACGTCTATCAAACGGACGATATAGACAACGCATTATTGGGTTACGCCACCCCTCTCGCTCAAGGAGTTCCTTGCGCGCATCCGCCAGTTTCCAATCACGGTTGTCTTGAAGTGAGAATTGGCGTCTCAATTGATCGTCGCTGTGTTGGGAAGATCG
>Ga0326728_10019819_pt1 | contig 12969 bp, 12 predicted proteins | sample MB3enrmetagenome_FD_207602 | JGI IMG/M metagenome (GOLD analysis project Ga0326728, IMG submission 207602) | Lab enriched peat soil microbial communities from McLean, Ithaca, NY, United States - MB31MN | ecosystem: Environmental > Terrestrial > Soil > Wetlands > Peat | place: USA: New York...
GAATGAACGTCCCATAAAGGGGAGTGTGGAGGAGCGAGGCGGGATAGTAATAGCACCCGCTCGAACCGTGGATAACCACCTTCAGGCCGGAGAATCCAGCGAGACATGCCGCTGCTCCAGTCATCGCGCAGGGCCAGAGAGGATTTTCACATTCAGGCATTGAGCGCACGCCTCCAGCGGTGGAGCATCCGGCGCATTCCTGCAGTGCCGACCGGCAGGTCCGGTGGGAGGAAAACGGGACGGCCTGACGGGGTGATATTCAGTTTGAGTGAATCTGCAACCTCACTCACCATGCGGATACCATCCGGGTCGGTCGTCGCGGGATCAAGGCGCACTTGGGATCCGGCAATGTCAGCAAAATCGCAAAACATTTCTTCCTGCCGGATCTGCTCGTTCTCAAGCACTTCGTGGCAGTCAAGACCGCAGGCTCCTGCAACCGATTTCAGGAACGAAAGAGTACCAGAAATACCGGCTGGAAACGAGAGGATATATGGTGTGCTGAATTGCTTAAACAGATGGACGCCAACCGGCACAAGGGCCGGATCACGGAGGATATTGAGCCTAGCTGCCCCCAGATGGGAAATCCGATCAGTATCAAGGTCATGAACAAACCGGATATTCACCGAGAGCCCAAGGGCGTCCAGCATCCGGGCGATCTCGGCAAAGTTCTCATTGACCTCGTATTCAAGGTTTTTTTCACCGATAATATTCACACCGCCATCAGTAGTTGCCGAACCTGCCATTCCCGCCAGTGCGATAAGCGCATTGTTCACGCCCTCTTGGAACGGACCGCCAAGAAAACCGGCAGTTGGAACGGGAATGACCGGGACGCCGCGCGGGATGCTGCATACCATCTGCACGTCATCGCCAATCGTCTCGGTAATACAGCTTGACAGGACAAAGATGGCAGCGGGATCAAGCCGCGCGACCGAATCGAGGGTGCGGTCAAGCGCCTTCTCTCCGCCAAATATAATCTCCGTCTCTGAAAGGCCGGTCGAAAATATCTCCGGGATACGAATGCTCCTGCTGTCCATGGCGGTCGCATGCAGCAGGGAGAAATTATGGTGAGTACATCCCTTCGGGCCGTGCACGATAGTTATGGCGTCGCGGACATGGGAGGTTACCGACAGCGCCCCTGTCAGCGTGCAGCCCCCGAACCTACATGAATTCGATGGCGAGGGATTCGAGGTCATGGATCTCGATTGGGGTCGGTATGGTAAAATGGGTGTTCTCCATCACCCGGGCGGCCAGCTCGCGGTACCGATTGGCCTGCGGGCAGCCGGGATCATATTCGATAACCGTCTTCCGGTTCAACTCGGCGATCTGCACAATGCGATCGCGGGGAATAAACTGGATAAGAGCACTATTTACCCGCCGGGCAAACTCTGCCACAAGCTCTTCCTCCCGGGGCTCGTTTTTTGCATTGCAGATAACGCCGGCAAGACGGCACCTGCTCTTTGCTCGCATGGACAACCGTTTGATTGCTTTGCAGATGTTGTTTGCCGCATACAGGGACATGAGTTCGCCGGAGGTCACCAGATATATCTCCTGCGCATACCCTTCACGCATCGGCATCGCGAAACCGCCGCAGACAACATCTCCCAGCACGTCATATACGATGACATCCCCGGAGAGTGCACCAAATTTTTCCAGCAACTGAAATGTTGCGATGATCCCACGGCCGGCGCAACCAACGCCGGGTTCGGGTCCTCCTGCTTCGACGCATCGGATGCCATGGAACCCGGTATAAACAACATCCGTGATGGAAAGTGACGTTTCGCCCCGCTCCCGGACAAGATCCAGAACGGTCGGTATAAAATCCCCGTGCATTAGCATTCGCGTACTGTCACGCTTGGGATCGCAGCCGATCTGGAGGATGTCGAGCCCCTGCAGGGAAAGGGCGGCGGAGAGATTCGCCGATGTGGTGGATTTCCCGATGCCCCCCTTACCGTACAGGGCGATCTGTTTCATCACCGTACTATGGGGCGGCACTTTATATTAGATCTCCTGATGTTAAGTTAAGTAAAGTTGTGTTATCAGGTTTCATGGGTGGGAACCATGGCGCTCAACCGAGACCACGAAATAACAATTTCATGATGGGGTCATTGCAAGCGTATCAAAAAAGTTGCCGCTGTTTCACTATCAGCATTTGCCCGATCAAAAAGATGACTTACTACTACTACATGAGGTTTATTTCTTTATGTTTCTTCACAATCTCATCAGCAAGACGATTAAGGGCCTGCATCGCTGCTTCATCCGGAACTCCCTTGATAATGACCGGTGGGATGAGCTCGACCTTTACATGGTCAAGGATTTTTATGATCACGTCGGCGCTTTTCCCGCCCCATCCATATGATCCGATAACCGTGGCAAAACGTGTCTTTGGCCTCAGGGCGTTTACAAGATAGGTCGCATAGACAATCTGTGGGTGCGGGCCGAACAGGACTGTTGGCGTTGCAACCACGATTGTAGCCGCATCGACCAGTGATAACGCCAGTTCGCCGATATCGGTCCGGGTAAGGTTGAACGGCTTGACCGTGATACCGCGGGCGATCAGTGCATCGGTGAGATGCTCTACCATCTTCAGTGTGCTGCCGTGCATCGAAACGTACGGAATGACCACCTCGTTTTTCACCGTATCCGAGACCCATTCGGCATATGCCTCAAGGATAAGCGCAGGGCGCCGGTGTATCGGTCCATGACTGGGAGCGATTATTGATGGCTGTAATGCCTTCACCTTCTCAATGTATCCCTTGATACTCCCCCGGAAGGGCATCATGATCTCTGCATAATACCGTTTGGCGGAACGGTATGCAGCTGACTCGTCCTGCACAAAAAGATCGCTTAACGCCACGTGGAACCCGAAAAGGTCACAAGGAAAAAGGATCTTATCCTCCACAAGATAGGTTATCTGGGTCTCTGGCCAGTGCGTCCATGGTGTAAGGAAGAACTGCAGTGTCCGATCACCGAGCGACAGGGTTTCCTCATCTTGGATGACCCTGATCCGTTCCTGTGGAATCTGCAGAAGCGCGATAAGGAGATCCCGGCACTTTTCGTTGGTGATGACAATAGCGTCCGGATAAAATTCGAGGATCATCGGCAGCGAACCGGAGTGATCCTGTTCCGCATGGTTGATCACGATATAATCTATCCGATCGACACCCATCTTGACAAGGTTTGAGATCAGTTCGAACTCCTTTGTCGGGTCTACTGTATCGATGAGGGCGATCTTTTCGCTGCCCCGGATCAGGTAAGCGTTGTAGCTCGTTCCTTCCGGCAGGGGGATCAGTTCGTCGAAGATCCTCCGGTCAAAATCAAGCGCGCCTACCCAGAATATGCCGTGTTCCAGTTCGCGTGATACCATTATAACCAGCAATCCTTCCTTTTTCCTATATTTTTATGGCACCCGGCACCGTGCGTGTCAGGTATCATGGTGACTAGTAGAATGTAGCGTGGAACGTTGAATAATCATTTCTATGGAAATCCGCTTCAGTACCGAAAAATTATAACATGCGAATTTCCCGAAAAATCCTGTAATTTTGATATCTCCGATACGTGAGGATTTTGCTGCAAAAAGTCGTTTGAAAGATTTCAGTTGATAATGAATGCCATTAGCGAGCTGTTCCGGCAACCTGAAAAACCGGAGTGTCCTATTCAAGAAAAAGGAATAACTGTATCTCATAAGCGAATTGGAAAAAGGAATGATCCAGAAAAAATTATGAGGAATTTGTAATCGAAAATGTAGACCACGTTCCTGATTGGCCGCCATCGATATTAATGAGAGTTACATTCCAGCTGCCGATCGCTGCATTTGAATTGGAAAGATCGCAGGTAGTAGTGACCACACTCGTACTGGTTGCCGTGGTACTCGAACAGGGAATCGTTAACGAACCCTGACCGAGGAAGACTGTGACAGCGGTTGCGAAATTGGTACCGGTGATGGTGATCGGAACCGATGAACCCAGCGCACCTGTAGTCGGGGTGACGCCGGTGATGGTCGGGGGGGTCTTTCCGATAGTGAACGCACTTGGCAGGATTGCCGAACCCCCATCGGGATTTATCACTTCAATGTTCACGAGGCCCATACCTAGGCCATTGAGGTTGAATGTGCCACTGATCTGGGACGAGGAGACAGAGACGCCGGAACCGACAACCGGCGCAAATCCCGGTTGCACCAGCCGTACGGTTGCACCGCTCTGGAAATTGCTGCCGGTAATAGTGAGTGAGACGATGGCATTCTGGGCTGCGCTGGTCGGTGAGACCGCGGTAATGCTCGGTAAGCTGCCGATCGTAGTCTGAACCGTGGGGGGGGCCGTTGGCGTGACGATGGGCACTGATGTTGCCGTCACATGGGCGACTTTGACCGGGTAGATTTTTTCCATATCTGCACGGGGGAGTGTGTCCGAAGCAGAATTCACGCGGTATCCCCACGATCCATCGGAATTCTGGTAGATCAGGGCACGCTCGTACTGATCGGATGCTGAATCATAGGAGAGGATCAGCCAGAGGGGTGCTGTCTGGGTTGAGGATTTTGCCACGATGTCACCGGCAACATAGAGTGGCCCCGGCATTGTGGTGGTGGTCGTAGTGACCGTTGTACTGCCTGAGGATGACTGACTGGAACAACCGGCGAGAAGCACACACGCCGCAAGGATCAGCCCAAGAAGAAGCCCGATTCCCGTTTTTTCTGTCATAGTTGTATCTTTTTCGTTCACTGATGTATAAGATTTTGTATCTGTTATACTGTAGGCATCCCCAAAATGAGGTGAGAAGGAACACTTGGGATAAATTCCATCCTCCGGTGAATACCTTCAGGGTACTTATGACATGTGGGAGATGGACGGTCTCTGCCATAGGCATCAGATCGACGAAAGTATACCTAAAGATCAGAAATCTGACGCCACACTACGATGAGATCTGCCCCACTCACACCATACCACATCAGGGCAGAGACCGGTATTTTGGGAGGAGGATTGCATTGGTATTAAGAGACTAATTTGATTATTGTGCCGGTACGGAAATAGTGGTAAAGTGTCGTGAAAAATGTCTGTGAATGCCTGCCAGTACGCCAACAGTGATAGCGGCAGAGACATAAACACTCAGATTAGGGACATGCAGGTAAACAGGATCAAGGGATGATGCCCACAAAAAGATCATGACGAACGTGGCCAGCAGAATGGTCGGATAAATATCACGGATGGCAAAGAAAAAAATTGCTACACCACAACCGATACCGAAAAGGAGGACGAAAACCGGATCCGAAATGGATTCCGGCATAAGGGCCAACAGCGAGAGAGAACAAGAGTGCAGTCACAATTATACCGGTAAATATAGACACAGCTATCCAACCAATGCGGATAAATGCCTGCACATGGGTTCCAGCAAGAGCCCAGCAGACCATGACGTCTGCAATCGCCGTCGATAGAAAGAGGAGAAATGCATTGACGAAGAAGAGCAGGCCGTCGCCAAAGAGGGAGAAAAGGAGCACTATTGCATAACCGGCGATGGTCACAATGGCGCAGGTATATACAGTCCGTCGCAATGATTGAAACCCGATGTGGAACATGTTCACTGCTCCGAAGATAAATGCGGACCAAATGCACGTAATCGGTGCGATCACACCAAGAACGCTACAGGGAAGGACTGAATACAGCAAAAGACCTGTGGGACTGCTCCGTGAAAAGAGCCGCGTTATTCCCGCTAAAAGGTATATTTTCAGTATCCATGCGGAAAAGACGAGGAGGGGTATAATGATCATGCGGATCATCGGCGATCTCTGCTGGGGTTGGTGAACCTCCACCAGAGCATCAGTCGATGCCTGTACTTTCATCAAAGGTCACCATCCCAATTGAGTTCCGGCATTGCATTGAGGGTTTCCACTCACTTTAAAAAAGATATGAGCATCGGTTGGGGGAGGATTTATCTTCTTGCCTCAATAATCTCACGAATCCTTTTTCGGCGTTCATTGGCATCCATAGGTCGGCTGTGAAACCGGTCGTCGAACGTAGGAAGCAATCGTTCATAGAATATGCCCAATGCGATGGGTGCGTCGCGGTTGTAATCCCACTCGCGAGATCTCATGCATGCAGCTTCGAAATCCGCAACGTTGTGATCAGACAATTCATAGATACGTGGGTTATAATAATCGGTCATGTTAAAAAACGTAGCACAGATCTGGAGAACATCGATAAAAGCAAAACCCTTGTGCGCGATTCCCCGCTGGATCAGCTGCTGCAGCAGATCCATCTTTCTTGTATATCCACGGGCCACATAGGTTGCGCCGGATGCGAGCATCAGCTCGACAGGATTGAACGGGTATTCCACTGAACCTGCCGGTGTGGACTTCCCTTTAAAACCTAAGGGAGATGTCGGCGTATATTGGCCTACGGTAAGCCCATAGACGCGGTTGTTATGGATGATCATTGTAAGATCGATATTACGTTTTGCGGCAAAGATCAGGTGATCCAGTCCTTCGGCATACGCATCGCCATCGCCGGCAAAGCAGATGACTGTAAGATCCGGGTTTGCAAGTTTAATGCCGGTCGCGACGGGGATTGTCCGGCCGTGAATCGCATAGAAACTGTTGATATTCAGGTAATCGGCAATTTTTGCATGGCAGCCGATACCGGTAACCAGCACCACGTTATCAAGCGAGAGCCCCTCCTTCTCCCTGTCGGCAAGGATATTCTTGAGCGTATGCTGGAGTGAGAAATTACCGCATCCCGGACACCAGGTATTCTGTGCATCCGTGATGAGTACCCGCGCCATTAGGAAGTCGCCTCCCTTACCCGCACAAGCAGTTCATCCACAGTAAACGGCCTGCCATCAAATTTGAGGATCGTGCTATTGACTGCAATCCCGTGCTGGGTGGCGAGGGCGGCCAGCTGCGCCGTCGCATTTCCCTCGACAGCGATTAGACGATCTATACCCTTGCATGCAGCAATAACCTGCTTTTTTGGGAACGGTGAGAGAACCAGCGGTTGTACCACCTTCAGCCTCAGCACTGATGCCACCTCCTCACAGGGACCGCGGGAGGACCCCCAGCACAGCAGGCCGGTCGCAGTATCAGGAATGCCCCCGGTGTTTACGACAGTATACCGATCAAGCTCCTCTGCCAGAAGGTTCCACTTGCTCAGGCGTTTCCTTGTCATCAGGGCCACAAGATCCGCCTCTTCGGTGCTCACACCGGCCTCATCATGGGCATAACTGTTCAATTTTACGACTGCATCCTTCTCACCATAGAATGCCAGCGGGGAGATCCCCTCAGGAGTGTCTTGATACCGTGAATACGGTGCCTGACCGTCCCACCGCCGGGGTTCACCAAAGGGTATCTCCTCCATCTTTTGAAGATCAAGACTGTAGGTACCTTCAGAAAGCGTTTTGTCAGCGAGGATAAATGACGGGATCTGGTATTTCCATGCGATGCGGACTGCAGCAGCTGACCAGACATACGCCTCATTGGCATCCGAGGGGGCAACAACAAACCGGGGGAACTCCCCTTGGCCGGCGTGGAGCACGAACCGGAGATCTGCCTGACCGGTATATGTCGGGAGACCGGTAGAAGGACCGGTCCTCTGCGAGATCACAAGAACCAGTGGAAGTTCTGCCATGCCGGTAAGTGAGAGCCCTTCAGTCATGAGGCAAAAACCACCGCCGGAAGTTCCAACCGCCGTCCGGATTCCTGCCGAGGAGAACCCATTGGCCATCAGGATAACCGCGATCTCGTTTTCCGGATGAACGACGGTCATACCGAGCTGTTCCGCATTTTCTGCAAGAAAATGGAGCAACGAAGACGATGGCGTCATCGGATAGGCTACATAGGCCGATAGCCCACCTGCAGCCATCCCAAGCCCAATCGCCTCATTGCCGGAGAGGACAGGATAAGGGGGACGATTACAGGGTTCCACTGCCCGCACCAACCGTATCTGATCATATGCCCGCCGGGCAACCCGTATGTTCTGGTCTACAGCCTTTGGCATGTGCCTCCGGAAGACATCTTCCATTGTCGCAAAGGGGATGCCGGCGGCTTTTGCAAATGCACCTATCATTGCGGAATTCCCGGTGATGGGGGGTGCAGCTTCTGCAGCAAGGATGGATTTGAGTGAAATGGCTTGAGCGTCCTTCGGAGATTTTACCGTGTCGGCGTTTGCGATGAGAGCACAGTCCCTGCAGGTATTGTAATGATGGTGAACCGTCTCCTGATCCAGAGCGATAAGGAAATCAATTGTTTTTTTTAATGCCATAACCGGTTGTTCTGCCGCACGCACGGCTGCAAAATTATGCCCGCCACGGATGAGGGAGGGATAGTCGATATCCATATACACATAATAGCCAAGATGATTGAGGAGCTGGGTAACAATCAGTCCGGCATTATTGATACCATCACCCGCTTTTCCGCCAACGATGACAGTGACGTCTTTCACAACATTCTACCCCATGTAATCTCTTTCCCTATTGTTCTTCAAACACTTGTTTAAGTTAACGTTTAATGTCAGCTTTTTAAATATTTTTATCAAAACTCCGATTTTCAGCATCAGAACGGAATAACTCCATTTATTCAGGCAGATTCTACAAAAAACAATCATCCGCTTCCCTATTTTGCAAAAAATGGATTTCTCCGTCCGGTGCGTGCCAAACTGAGGATGCACAAGGCAAAATGATAATTGAGCATATCCTGCCCCCCGGGATATACACCATATATTCAGGAATCGCGTTTAAGGGAATATACTTCGACCATATGGTGGGGATGGTACCGTAATTTTGCCTCCCGGAGACCGGCAACACCGAGATCACTTTCCCGGTTGATATACGCCACCTCATGTGCAAGGACTGCCGCGGTTTCGGCATTTATCGCTTTGTAGATCCCTTCGCAGTCCGGCAGGCCTTTTTCAAAATGAACGAGTCCGGTATCCTCGTTGAGGCGTTCGAAGAGGGAGATGGCACCGATATTCCCGTCAACCCGGATCAGGAGCCCGCGCAACGGGAGTTCGGTGAGATGTTCAACCGCAAAAAATACGGCCTCCTTCTCGTGTGCGAGAACCAAATCATTCTCGCAGCCTTTCCACTCGCACCATTTAACGAGAAAACTCATCACTTCCTCTCGGTTTTCTGCCGTGATCGGTTCGACCATGTTCCTGCAGTTGCGCCGGAACTTGTTGATCTGGTTCCGGATCTTCAGGTAATTTTTTCCAGGCAGCTGCGCAAGGTCGGTTGATAGGTAAACATATTCGAAATGGTTGCGGTCCAATACAAGGTTCAGCCCCGGGCAGGTCTCATGCACCCAGCGGGCGGTGTCGGTGTCTATGAGGACGACTGGTTCATTATCGCTGTGATCCGATGCGAAGCGGATGAACGATTTCAGGAGCGCCGGATTCCGCGGGCCAATCGGCGGGCGGAACCGGGTAATGGTCCCGATCGTACTGGCGAGGATCACGTTCTTTTCCACAAACGCATATCTGTAATGGGCGAAGTGGTTCCAACAGACCATGTTGGTGAAGGTATTATCACTGTGGGTCTGGGGGTAGAGCGCGTAGTGGCGGGCGAAAAATTCGCGGTCATCAAGTGTTACCGGCCGGAAATCTTCCTGTTCGAGCATCAGCGGTCACCCCGGTAAATCATCGGAAGATACCCGTCCATCCGTTCAAAGCCGAGCGGCAGGTAAAACTTCTCGGAGTCGGGTTCAGCGATGATCCCGATCCAGAAGATACCGGATTTTTTGCAATGCTCGACCAGCATGGACACAATCGATTTCCCGATCCCTCTCCCCCGGAACCGGGGATCAGTGATAAGATCCTGGAGATAGGCATCCGATATGCCGTCAGAGATGGCCCGGCCCATGCCAATGGCCCGGCCCATGCCGGTATCGACCGCGACTGCAAATCCGAAGCTGCCTTCAATGATCCGGGGGATGTCTGCAGGATCGTATTCCTCCTTCCACCAGCCGGCGGTCCTGTACAGGTTCACAATTTCATCCGCGTTCCAGGAACGGACAAGGGAGGTCCGGATGCCCTTGTTATCACTCATCACCGGTAACCTCCCCTTGAAGAGAGATACCCGATACAGAGAGTGCCTAACTGTGTATCAACCCAAATATGGTCAGGATACCGGCTCATGAAACTTCAGGTGTCCGATTGCAGTGTCAACAATTTCACCGAGTGCCTCGATTCTCCAGTGTTCCGAGTTCAGGATGAGGTGGTAGATCGAGAGGTCGTTGATGTCGATGTCATAATACGTGCAGTACCGCGCCGCCTCGCAGCGTTCGCGCTCGATGGTGATCTTTTTGGCCGTTTCCTCGTTGGCAATCTGGTCGCGGAACACGATCCGTTTAAGACGGCAATCGATGGGCGCAAAGAGCCAGACCCTGAGATCGGCCCCGCCGACCATCCAGCCGGAAAGGCGGCCTTCCACGATGATATTGTCCTGTCGTTCCGCGATCTCTTTCTGCCGCGTATCGATCATTTTGTCGATCCGCGGGTCCTGCTCGGCAAGCCGGCCGAAATCCGCAAGCTCCATGTTGTGTTCTTTTGCGCACTGGCGGAAGACCTCTCCCGCCGAAATCATGACAAAACCGTGACGCTCTGCAAGGTACCGTGAGAGAGATGTCGTCCCGCTACCGGGAAGCCCGCTCACGGTGATCCGCATCAGAGTCCCCCGATATTGAGGGCTTTCCTGATAACCTGGCTCATGGTGATAGAACAGATCATGTACCAGACCATCCACGCCGGGATGACCCAGATGATGGGATCAGTCAGGTTATGTATCCCGTAGTAAGGGAGGGTGATCGTGGAATGAAGCTGGCTGAGGCGGTAAAGCAGCCACAGAAAAATAGGAACGGTCAGTACGAGGATGTAAATCATCGGTTTGAACTGCTGTTGGGACAGTTCGAGCTGTTCCTTCATAACCCGGTCCCGCTTTGCATCAAGCTTCTTGATCTTTTTCTCATCCTGCGAGAGCTGGGCTTCACGGTACTCCTTCTGGAACTCCTTCATCCGCTCCTGCACCTCCGTCATTCGCTCATAATTTATCGTGTACTTCTGGATGATGGAAGAATAGAGGCCGGTAATGGCGGAGAGGATCACGATAAGGACGAAAAATGGTATCCTGAAATCCTCGACCAGTGGTGCGAATACCATATCGATACTGTGTCCGACGGCGGTGCGCAACCATTGGACGGTGTATAAGAACATCACCAGCATCATGAACAAGAGGGCGATATATAACCCGTATTTATCTAGGAATTTGCCAACGTTCATGGATTCACCTGAGAACGTCCGCCATCTCCTGAGCTGCGTATTCCAGCAGGTGGTCGGCGTTGGTGATGTTCTTGATAGTACATCCGGTCATCATTGCATAGGAGGCGGCAATAGAACGGTTGAACTGCTGATGTTCCTTGATCGCACGCGATCCTTCCTTGTCCCGCGTCCTCGTTTCATCGGATAACCGTCGCATCAGGATCTGGTCATTATCAGCCTCAACTAGGATGATAAGGTCTGGCATGATCTCGCGCAGAACCCATTCGGGAAGGCCGGCGAGGTACCCCTTGGGTGTTTTAACCGATGCGTGAGTATCGATGATCACATTGGCAGAGAGCTTTGCAATTGCCTGTGCGGCAAGCTGCTGCAACCGTTTCTGGACGGCGCGATCGAGGGTACGCATCTGGTCGCGGTCCTGAACGATCCCTTCCTTTTTCGCCACTTCAAACATGAAGCTGCCGAAATTGATGGATTGGTATTCGACACCCTCACTTTCCAGTTTTTTTAAAGCCTCGTTGACCACCGTCGTTTTACCGACACCCGGTACGCCGGTGATAATAACCTTTCTGCCTGCCATCCCTGATCCCTTTCTCCTGTCATTCCTTGCCAAAGAATGTCCGCATGAACGGATACATCTCCATGATCTGCTGGCTCGCAATCTCCTCATACAAACGATAGGTGATACTTACTGTCAGCAAAAGCCCGGTGCCGCTCACTGCACCAATTACCCCGAACAAGTTGGCGATCACACTCAGGACGCCGATAAAAACGCCGCCGATGACCGTAACCCGGGGGATATACCGGTCAAGATATTTTTCCAGTACCTGCGGATTCCTCCGATAGCCGGGGATCGACATACCTGACAGCTGGATCTGGCGGGCCACATCTTTTGAATCCAAGCCGGCGGTCTTGATCCAGAATAGGGCAAATATCGCGCCACCGACCACCATGAACGTGGTATCAATCCCCATACGTAAGAGAACCTCCCATGGCGCATGGCCGAGATCGGTCACCCACCACATCCACTGACTGGGGCCGTTGATAGGGGCAAGGAAATACATCAGGCCGGATACGGGCGTCTGGCCGTTGAATTTGCCCAGCACGGTGATCCCGATATTGGAGAGGAACATCCCCAGCATCTGTATGTTCGCCTGCAGAACCCTCACCAAGATCATCGGCAGGACACTGGCGTAGATCAACTTGACCGGGAAGCGTGCACGGGCTCCCCGGACCTGCGCGTGGGCAAGCGGGATCTCAATACGGGTTGATTCGACATAAACAATGATCAGGAAGATGCCGACTGTAGTGACAAATGCGAGGAGATTTGTTCCAAAATATTGGAGGAAGTTAGCACCGTCAAGCACCACAGCGACGAGGCGTGGGAAAAAACCCACCGGATAGGGATCGCTGACCGGTATCCAATTGATGAAACCGTTGACGAGCGCCTGCGAGATGCCGGCGATGATAAAGAGCCCTACACCAGAGCCAATCCCCCATTTTGTGACCACTTCATCCATAAAGAAGATCAGCACCCCGCCGATACAGAGCTGGAGGAAGATCAGGAGCGAAACGGCAAACAGGTTGCCGCCAAAAAACTGTTGCGCGATCGCTGGGTCTGGCTGCATGAAGCCGCCGATAATGTTCGGGGCTGCTTCAACGACGATCATGACAAGGATGAGGATTTTCTGCAGGCCCATGTACATGACCTGCCCGCGGG
>Ga0326728_10019820_pt1 | contig 12969 bp, 5 predicted proteins | sample MB3enrmetagenome_FD_207602 | JGI IMG/M metagenome (GOLD analysis project Ga0326728, IMG submission 207602) | Lab enriched peat soil microbial communities from McLean, Ithaca, NY, United States - MB31MN | ecosystem: Environmental > Terrestrial > Soil > Wetlands > Peat | place: USA: New York...
TACAATCTCCAGCGTGTGCTTGCCGTTGGACAGATTCTCGACGAGCGGCTGATGGAGAGGCCCAAGTTCGGCGGCTGAAAAACTCACTTGGCCAACGGCACTGCGGTAGACGTCGAAAGTGTACTTGTCGCCTGAACGGTTGCCGTAGGTGGACTCACCTTGGTTCTCCTGGCGGTTGAATCGCCAGAGGTCGGGGTCGATGCGTATCTGCCCCGAACGGCTCGTGAACGGTTTCGTCGAGTTCCCTTCGCCATCGGGGCCGGTCACGCTGCCGTCGAGCCGGTAGTCCCCGGATTCGGAGGTTAGTGCAATCGTCCAAGATTGGGGAACGAGGTTCGTCGCAAGCTCAACCGCGTGAGGCCCCAAATCTCCCGGGCCGGGACCGATGATCTTCCAGGGGAACGATTTGGGATGCGGCTGGATATAGGTGCTGTAGAAAACCGGCGACTTGTCCGCCGGCCGGCCGTCGATGAAAACGCGGATCGTCCCGCCGCTCTTGACGGCGCGGCCGAGCACGTCGATGCGGTTGCCGGTGAACTGGACCTCGATCCGTTCCCCCGGCCTGCTCGCGCGAACGACGCCGTCGCCTGACGACCAGCCGTTGGAGAGCACCACGCTTTCCGTCGCCGACTTCGCGGGCGGAGAGACGCGGAGGCGGCGCTCTCGCGACTGGAAGTCGTAAGCGAATCGCTCCGGCTTGGCGATGTGCCGGACGATGTTGTCCCAGGTGCGACAGAGGCCGTGTTCGTTCTGGTGGGCGGGATCGGCGAGCAAGGCCGACGGCTTCCTGTCGATGCGTTTCAAGTACTGGGCCAGTTCGCGCCGGTTCTCGACGAATTCCGCGCCGTGCTTCTTGCAAACGTCGCGCAGCGCGCGGATGGGGAAGCCGTAGCCGGCCTGGAAGGTCTCGACCCAACGATCCGGGTCCGCATCTTCATGCCCCATGAGGTGAAGACTGGGGACGATGATGTCAGCCGTGCTATGGCGGCGGATATCGGCCAGCATCAGATCGAGTTTCTCGGGATCGCCGTGGGTGTAGATAAGGACCAGGTCCGGTCGATTGGCCAGCACGAACTGGCTGATCCAGCCGCGTGCGTAGTTCCACGGGCAACCGCTACCGGCTTGACACTTGACCTCAATCGGGGGCGCATTGCGAAAACGCTGTTGAATGGCGTGTTCCAGCCGGTAACTCGTACTGGCCAGGGCGGCCGTCCAACTAGCTCCGACCGCCCAGACCCGAAACGGCTCGCCGGGGATGCCCGCTCGGCCCTCCCATTTTGCCACCGAGAGAGCGAGGTTGCGGCCGTCGTCCGCACGTGGCGAGATGTCGTACTCCGGCCACCCCGCCCGTTGAGCTTCGACCATCGCGGACAGCTTGGCCTTCGCGTCCGGAGTGGCGGCCGGAATCTTCTTGGGAATGCCGCGGTCGTAATCGAACTCCACTTTGGCCTCGACCCAGCCACCGGCGTTCACCGCAACCTGGTCCCCGTGGTATTCGAGGAGGGGGACCTGCTTGCTGTCCTTGAAGATCACCGATACCGCCGCATGGGTCATTCTGCCCAGCTCCTGCTTGGCGCGGACTTTCGCGGAAAACACGAAGTAGCGTCCCTGATTCAGGTCGGGCATGCCGAGATACCTGACGATCCGCGGGATGTGGATCTGCACCGTCGGATCGGCCACGAACGCCGCGCATTTCTTCCCGCTGGGGGCCGGCGCCCCAGGAGTCGCCGATACGACCGATACGCTCCGGACCAGGTACGTATTACAGTCTGCACGGCCCGACGCGAAGTCGCCGTTGTTCACCCCGGGGCCCAGCAGCACCACCGTCTTGCCTCCTAGGGCATCCACCGCCTGTGTCATCCGCAGATCGGCCACAAAGAGCGTACACGCTTCGCGCGGCGCGGCGGCCGAGTGGCTCGCGCCTGCGGGAACGCCTTCGATCCAGAGTTCGATCGACGCGGGCGCGACGCCAGGTTTTGCCGCGTCGGCGGCGTCGAGCGCGACGGCTCGGCCCAGGAGCAGAACGATGACGATGAGAAAAGTACGTCGCATGGTTGAATTCCCCTGGGTTCGCAGGCTAGCTGTTTTCTTGGCCGTGCGCCATAATAACGTACGAATGGTGCGCGAGCAAATACAACCCAGTAGGTAAGGCTTCTCAGCCTGACAGAACAAACACGTCGGGCTGGAGAAGCTGGCCTACCTATCTCGTGAGACACGATTGCCATGCTACACATAAGCCGTTCCACTTGCAGGGGGCTGGCCGTCATGCTCTTTGCACTCATAGGCTCCCCTCGCATAGCTCAAGCGAAGGAGGTCGAAATGGTCATGCCGGGGCCAGTCAACATGAGCCAGGTGCAGTTCACCGATCGGCTGCATGGCGTCGCCATGGGAATCCATCCGAAAGGCGTTCCCGGCTCGGCCATCGTCTGGACCGACGACGGCGGCGACAACTGGAACGATGCCAAGGTCCGCGGCGACGTGGACGGAGCTGAACCGGAAGCCCTCTTTCTCGTCAACACACAACTCGGCTGGGCCTTGATGTGTGGCCTTAGCCCCCGCAAGCAAGTCCTCCTGAGAAGCGAGGATGGCGGCAGAAGTTGGACGCAGCAAGCGGCGCCCGAGTTGGAGAAAGCCTGGGTGCTGGGTCCGATGTGGTTTGATCGGCAGGGGAAGTCCGGGTGGATCAATGCCTGCTCGGGGCCTCTCCTGGCGACCACGGATGGGGCCAGGAGTTGGAAGCCGGTTTCGCCGGCCAAATACGAAAATGGGCCGTTTCTGGCTGAAGGGAAGCCAGTGCCGCCCACCTTCGAGCATGCCGGCATGCACGTCTTTTCTTTTGAGCACGTCATCCTCTGCGGCTACGCCGGCGTGATCGTCGAAACCACCGATGCCGGCCGGACCTGGAAAGGCCGGCAAGTAGCGCTGGAAGCAAGTTCCGATAAGCAAATGCGGGCCTCGCTCAGGGCGATTCACTTCACCCCGGACGGCGGCGCCGGCTGGGCCGTCGGCGGCGAAGGCGACGAGATCCGGAATCCCAACAGTTGGGCGCAGTTGCGACATCCCGTCGTCCTCTCCACGGCCGACGGCGGCAACACCTGGCAGCGGAGCAAGGTCGAGGTCCGCGGCCCCTTGAACGACGTCTGGGCGATGTCGGACCGCGAGGCCTGGATCTGTGGAATTGGCGGCTATGCGTTGCAAAGCCCGGCCCCGGGCTGCCTGCGACACACCCTCGACGGCGGCAGGACCTGGATCAACGAGCATCCGGGAATCGACGGGCTGCGAAAGCTCTTTTTCCTCGATACCCAGCACGGCTGGGTCGCGGGAGGCGTTGGGGGAGGACAGACAGCGGAAAGCCTCATTCTTCTGATTCGCCCCTGACCCTTGTTGCATTCTCCGGCAAGTACCCAGGAGGAAAGTCTCATGCGACTTTTATTGGCTTCGCTCGTCAACGGCGGGGTCGTGGCATATCTGACGGCAGTTGCGCCCCTAGCCGGCGCGGCAGCGCCTTCCATTTCCGTCAATTACACGGTCCAATCGCCCGGCTCGGTAAGCCTGGGGATCTATGATGCCCAGGGCCGCCTGGTCCGCACGCTCCAAAGCGGGAAGAAGATCGCAGCCCCCGGCAGCCACACCGTCGTCTGGGACGGAAAGGACGACGCGGGCAAGATCCTGCCCTCCGGCGCCTATCGTTATCAGGGCCTATCGGCCCACGTGGGCTGGCAGTACCAGTTGACCATGGGCAATTCCGGCAAACCGCCCTATTTTTCCGCTGACGGGGCAGGCGGCATGGGCGGTGTCTGGGGCAACATCCTCGCTGCGGCGGCCGACGTGGATGGAAAGTTAGTCTATCTTCTTTGGGGCATGGAGGAAGGAACTCCGGCGCTGTGCAAATTCGATCCGCAGGGCCGCGAAGGCGCATTCAAGCTCTGGGGAGCGCACAACAATTGGGGCTGGGGATATTGCCAGTCGATTGCCTGCGACCACGAATATGTTTACGTGGCCGACAACCTGTTGGTGGACGATCCGGCGTGCAAGGGCAAGCAACTCTCGCGGAGTCTGATCTGGCGCGTGCGGGCCGACAACGGCGAATATGCCAACACGTATCCAGGCCAGAGCAGCGGCCTGATCAAGGTGAGTGAGGTTCCCGCCGAGTCGCTGCCCAAGCTGCCCCCGCTTTGGCAAATGGTTGCCAATCCCGCCCTGCGGCGATCTCCCGGTTTCGCCACCAACCTCTGTAGCATTGCGGTGGACAAGACACGGATCTACTGCAGTCTGCGGGCGGAGAATCGGGTACGCGTACTCGACAAAGGCACGGGGGCACGGCAACTGGCGATTCCCGTCGCGGAGCCGGCCGGTCTGGCCATGGCGCCCGACGGAAACCTGTACGTGCTCTCCGGGCGGAAACTACTGAAATTCTCGCCCGAAGGGCATCTGCTGGCGACGGTCATCGCAGAAGGTCTGGAGGCGCCTCTCGCCTTGTGCATCAATGTTCAGGGACAGATCTACGTTTCCGACCAAGCTACGTCGATGCAGATCAAGGTCTTCAGTCCCCAGGGAAAACTCGTCAAAGCCGTCGGCAAGGCGGGGGGACGCCCCTACGGCGGGGCCTGGGCCACGATGCGAGAAGATCTCCTGCTGCCCACCGCGCCGACGGTCACGGCCGATGGCACACTGTACGTGGGTGAAGATGCCGCGCCCAAACGGGTTGCCATCTTCAAGCAGGATCGCTGGACCGACGAATGGCTGGGTCCGCTGGCAAGCGGGTGCGCAAAGATGGACGTCGCCGATGAGGTTCGGCCCGAGGACGTCTACCAGTTGTACTATCCCAGCGACCTGGTGCGTTATCGAGTCGATTACCAGAGGCGGAAAGCCACCTTGGATGCCGTGTGGGGTTATGAGTTCTCGCTTGATCACCAGGTCGACTCGGCCCGTTATGCGGGGGGCATCAAGGAGAAGGGACTGTATCAGGGTGGCGGCAGCGGCGGCTACGTGCGGCACTGCCAGGGAAGGACCTACTTGTTCATCAACCGCGGCCCGCACGCATTTCGGGTCGATGGGTACCAAATCGTCCCCTGCACGGCCATTGGCCGCAGGGTCGACGTCCAGCGACCCGACGGCGACAGCCTGGCCCGTCTTAGCGCCGCCTGGAAGAGCCGCCCGGCGCACGTCGGCTTTCATGTCTGGCGCGACGCCAACGGCGATTGGGAAGCCCAGGAGAACGAAGTGGATTGGAGCCTGCCGCCGGGAGGCAAGCAAGAAGTGACCGAGGCCGATTGGACGCTTCACGCCTATGTGGATGCGGACATGAACGTCTTCGTAGGCGGCTGGAAACTGCCTTTCCTGGGACTGGACGTCCGTGGCAACCCCATTTATTCCTGGTCGAAGGCCGAGCGACTGCCGTATCGGCCGCTGGGACGGCTGGCCGATCCGAAAAAGCCCCCCGAGGAAAACAACTTCGGGCTGCCGCTCAGCGTCGGCGACGCCGCTGAGGGGCCGGGCCTGATCGCGCCCGGCGGGCGCGAGGTCAATACCTGGGTCGATCCCGAGGACGGCGGCTACTACCTTTGTGCCGACATCGAGGGCAAAGGCCGGGGAGTCAATTGGGCAAGCCACGGCATTTTCGCGCGGATCGGCAAAATGGACCGGACCGGCCACTGGCTTTGGATGGCCGGCGAAAAGGCCACCGGCTTTGCCAAGCCCGGCCAGTTCTACAAGCCGGGCGAATTCGCGGGCATCGTCGAGGGGTGTCTCTTCGTGACCGACTGGAATGGGCAGTATCGTATTTACGATAAGGATCGCGGCTTGTACGTGGGCACAATCTTCAGCGACGTTTTTCGCGGCGCTCGCCCGGACGAGAACCAGGTATTGGTCGAATTCAACGAAGGGCACGTCTATCGTCATCCCGCGACGGGCGAGATCTATGCCCTGGCCGGAGACGGCGAGTGCCTGAAACTCTTCCGGGTAACAGGGCTCAAGGAAATCGAGCGTTTCCAGGGAACAGTCTCCCTGGCGAAGGAGGGACCATGAGGGTTCTCAAGGCTGTGACCACCCTGTTCCTGGCGGCCATCCTGGGCGTTGGGCCGGTGTGCGGGGAAACTCCCAGCGCCCCGCCCGACCAGGTGCGTCGGCAGGTCCTTGCTGCGCCCCGCCTGACGTCGCCGATCGTCATCGACGGCGATGCCGCCGACTGGCCGCAGGGGGCATCCCGCGCGACGCTGGCATTGGACCCCGATGCCGACGAGTACCGAGGCAATGCCCGCGCGGCCTGGGATGCCGGGTTTCTCTACGTCATCTTCGAAGTGGCCAGCGGCAAGCCGCTGCGCAATGCGGGCGACGATCCGGCTGTGGCCTTCAAGACGGGCGATACCGTGGAGTTGTTTCTATCGGTCAACGAGCATCCCTTGGCCGGCCGGGTCCCGCGCGGCCCCAACCTCGACACGGCCAAGGCAGGCGACTACAGGATCTTGATGACTCTCTTGCGGAACACTCGACCCACGGTGTTCGGCTTCGATTTTGTCAATCCGGCCCGCAACCAGAATCCCATGACGTTTCAGATTTCGGGCCCCAAGGCGGTTGTGGACCACACAGCCCCGGTGCCTGGCGCCGTTATGGCCGTGCGGAACAAGGTGGTCAAGGAGGTCGACGGTTTTGTGGTCGAGGCAAAGATCCCCTGGAAGTACTTTCGCAACTATGAACCCCAAGCCGGCGCCAGGCTGCTCTTTAATCTGGCGGTGAATTTTTCCAATCAATCCGGCACGGCTACCATGGGCAAAGCCTACTGGAACGGGCCGACTCATATGACCCAGGACCTGGGCGTCGAGGCCCAGATCCACCCGGAATACTGGGGCTGGCTGGAGCTGACGAAATCTGACTCGAAAGACGTCCTCGTTGCCTCGGTCGCCGCCGGCCAAGACACGGTCGGACTGCAAAGAGCCGGCGAGGATGCCGTGCCGCTCACGCCGCCGCCCGGTCCTGCGCCGAAGATCAATGGCCCCAAGGTCTATGCCTGCGGCCCAAGACATCCGCTGCTCTATCGTATCCCCGCCACCGGCAAGCGGCCGATGCAGTTCGCCGCCGCAGGCCTTCCCGCCGGCCTCGCGCTCAATGCCGATTCGGGTATCATCCGCGGCAGGATCGCCGGGAAAGGCGCATATTGCGTGACGCTCCGCGCGAAAAACGCGCTGGGCCAGGCTGAGCGGCCGTGGAAGATCGTCTGCGGCGATACCCTCGCCCTGACTCCGCCCATGGGTTGGAACAGTTGGTACATCCACTATGACCGCGTGAGCGAACTTCACCTTCGCGAGGCGGCCCGGCAGATGATCGCCTCGGGCATGGCGGACTACGGTTATCAGTACGTCAACCTCGACGGCTGCTGGACGAAAAAGCAAGGCGACAAGCCGTACCGCGATGCCCAAGGGGCGGTACTGCCAGGCCCCAAGTTCCCCGATATCAAGGGAATGGTCGACGAGATTCATGCCGCCGGCCTCAAGGCCGGGATTTATACGTCGCCGGGTCCGTGGGATTGTGCCGGTTATGTCGGCGCCTATCAGCACGAAGCTGCCGACGCTAAGAGATTTGCCCAGTGGGGTTTCGACTTCCTGAAATACGACTGGTGTTCCTACGGCGAGGTGGCCGGCGGCAGCGATTTGGCCCATCTGCAGAAACCGTACCAACTGATTTCGGCCGAATTGAAAAAGCAGGATCGCGACATCGTGCTGAACCTGTGCCAATACGGCATGGGCGAGGTCTGGAAATGGGGCGGCCAGTTCGGGCAGTGCTGGCGGACCACCGGCGACCTGGGCCTGGAACGCGGCAGCCGCTTGCCGGGGTTCTATAGCATCGCATTCAGCAACGCCCAACACTGGGAAAATGCCCGGCCCGGCTGCTGGAACGATCCCGATTATCTGCTCATCGGCTTTGTGGGCGATGCGCACAACATGGGCGCCGGCCGCAAGACGACGTTGACGCCCAGCGAGCAATATTCCTACATGTCGATGTGGAGCCTGATGGCGGCGCCGTTGATCTTCAGCGGCGACATGGCCCGGCTCGACCCGTTCACGCTCGGCGTGCTGTGCAACGCAGAGGTGATCGACGTCGACCAGGACGCCCTGGGCCGGCAGGCGCGGATTGTCCGCCACCCGCAAGCGGGTACCCGGCCTGGCGAGTTCGTTCTCTTGAAGGACCTGGAAGACGGCTCGAAGGCCCTGGGACTTTTCAACCTCGGCGAGGCAGAAGCGACGATTTCCGCAGCCTGGAGCGATCTGGGACTCCACGGCCAGCAGCAGATCCGCGACTTGTGGCGGCAAAAAGACCTGCCGGCGGCCGACGAGAAGTTCCAGGCCGCGGTGCCGCGGCACGGGGCAATACTCGTGAAACTCCGACCGGCGAAGTAGGGGCAGGTTTCGCTTGTCTGTTCCAAAGCCGCGAACAGTTTCTTGCAGTCGGCATGAATTAGGACGCACGGTGTTACTTGTCACTGTCGGGCACGGCAAAATCCCTGGGAGTTCGCGGGCAGAGTACCTATCAGCCTGCCGACGCCTGCAGCCCCTATCGTTCGGCTCCAGCCCCCGTCTGAGGCGGAGGCTATCGCCGCTTTCGCCAGCCGTACAGCCGATTCACTGCCACGCCAACCGCGACTGCCCCCAACAAAGCGCCGCCGAAGCTGCTGCCGAAGAACAGTGCCGCCTCCACTCCGAAGTTACCGAGTTTCCCGTCGAGCAGGAGCTGGCTGGCCGTGAAAACGGCCGATCCAGCGAAGAACCCAAGAAACAGCCCCACTACGGCGCCGTACCCGGTCGCCCGCGCGCGAGCGTCTCGCCGCGCCCGGTCTTCCGCCGGCTGTGGACGCAACTCCCGGACCGGCAACGACGCTCCGATTCCGGCCCCAGCAGCCGCGCCGACCAGGAACAGACCGATGAACAGCAGCGGGTTCAGGAAGGGGCTCAGCCCGGGTCCCTGCCCGGGCACATGCTGGAAGAAGAGAAAGGACATGACCATCGCGGCCGCGATGAACCCGACGAAGAGGCCCACCACGCCGCCGAGCACTGTGTTTCGCAGCTTTCGCGCCTGCCGGCTCGTATCCTTGCCGGCCCGCCCCGCGACGACCGGGTCTGTCCTGCGATCGGGCGGGTCTGTCAGTGCAGCTCGCAGGGCCACGGCGGCGTCCCACAGTTCGACCCGCGCGCCGGGCGGCAGGACCCCGGATGCGCGCCATACGGCCAGGTATCCGGAGCGCGACTGGACCGCGTACGTCGGGTACCGATTGAGCCGCTCCATCACGGCTGGCGTGAACACTCGGCGGATTGCTTCTTCCTGAGCGGCAAGGTCCGCCAAAGTGTCCGCGTCCAGGCCGGCGGGCACGGCCATGGGGCCCGCGACGGACAGGTGAAACAACGCCGTGAACTGCCGCACCGTCTCGGCAGTAAACGAACCACCGGTCTCGGATGCAAACGTCACCCCTTCGAATCCGGCCCAGCCGAGCATCCGCCAACCGATGGTCCGTGGACGCAGATCGAAGTTCGGCAGGTCTGCCGCCGGCAGGAGCGCCGAGGTACCATTCGTTTGGGTCGTCGAGTCGCTGCCTTGCCTCGTCGCGGTGTAGTCAAACACGGCGACCGGCACCCCGTCCGCCGCCCCGGTCATGGCATGGCGACCGCTCGACCAACCGGCGAACACGGGCATACCGCCCGCACCGGGCGGCAACGAATACGATTCCGCGTACGCCCGGCCCAACTGGTCCGCCAATTCCCGGACCTCGTGGGCGTGCCTCTCGCGCCCGACCGCCTGTCGTCCCCCTGCGATGATCCCGATTCCGAACCCCACCGCAGCCCAGATCCAGAGCTGGTTCAGCGGCCAGCCCTGCCGCTGAAGCAGGCCGACTCCGTTCACCTGGTGCAGGGTGTTGATGCACCAGTACAGGACTGCTGCACCGGCAGCCGTGGTGCATCCCGACCCAATCCCAGTGATCCAGCGTGGCATGACCGCCTCCCGCCGCCTGCCTGTCCATCGCCCAGTGACCTTTGAACCTGCCAAGATTCGTGGGTAGGTCAAGCTAGACGGATCCAAGACCAAAGACCGAAGGCTTGTCGGTTCAGCGGATTGGCAACGGAAACCTGCCCATCTTGTCCAACCGCTACAAGCGGACCATTCCTTGGCAAGAAACCTGGGCCGGGGGCCCTGTCCGCACGTCTTAGGCCGCCGGCCAATCCGATAAAAGGGATCGGGGAAGGTTTAGCGGTTGTGAGTGACGCAATGGACCAAAGACCCGGTTTCAGAGTGTGGCTCTACGCGGTTCTCTGCGCCGCGTGCACGTGCGGCATTGCGGCGGCGGGAGATCCCTGCCTCTTGCCAGGGCCCTGCGGGGAGGCCCGTCCGAAGTGTGGACCGATCGCCCGCTGGCTATCGGCCGGCCCGCGAGCGGCCGTTGCGACCCCTTCCCTCCGCAGCCAATCCGTCTATGGCACGCCGGCCTATGCTTGGGGCTATTTCGGTGCCACACACGCCGTCCTGGCGACCCAACAGCGAGACTATTATAACGACTGGGTCCAGTACGCGTTCCGCCGGGGCGATTAGTGGTTGAACCCTACGAAGAAGCTGAACACCTGGCGCTGGTCGCCCGGCGCGGTGACCACCGGGAAGGCGAAATCCAGGGCGATGGGCGCCGGCCCCATCATGGGAATCACGATCCGCAGGCCGAAGCCGGGAGACACGCGGAAATTCTCGTTCCAGTCCTTGCTGGACGGCTCGATCGTGCCGGAGTCGAGGAAGAACACGCCGCGCAGCATGTCGTCGGCGGTGATGGGGAAAAGATACTGGATGGAGGTCAAGAGCTCGAAGTCGCCGCCGACGACCATGCCGGTGGCCGGGTCCCGCGGCGAGACCCCGCGGAACGCGAAGCCGCGGAGCGTCGAGAAGCCGCCGCCGAAGTAGCGCTCGAAGATCGGCGTGTCGCTGCCCGTTTGCGCGACTGTGGCGGAGAGGCTCAGCACGTGGCGTCCCGAATGGTCGATGTTCTCGTAGATCTTGAAGAACTGCTGGCCGCTGATCTCCCAGCGCGGGAAGGTGTAGGTGCCGACCGTCTCCTCGAACGATGCCCGCAGCAGGTGGCCTTCCGTGGCCAGAAAGGCATTGTCGCGGGTGTCGTGGGCCAGGCCGACCTGGAAGCCGAATAACGCGTTGTTGCCGAGCACGGCGTTCAGGTCGGGCACCGTGGTGAACTCGGGGTTTGTGACCCTCACGTTCTGGCCGCGGAAGCCGATCGAGCCGCTCAGATCGTGGGTGAACTGGTAGGAGAAGCTGATGCCCCCGCCGGCCCGCTGCTCGCGCCATTCCGGGTAAATCCGTTCGTAGTAGAAGCCGTTCAGGCCCAGGCCGACGGGCCGGCCGTCCAGGAGGATGGGCGTGCCGTCCGGCATCCCCAGGTACGGCTCCTGGAAACTGACCATGTAGCGCTGCACCTGGGTGCCGGGCACGAGCTCCACGCGGAAATGTTCGCCGGCGCCGCGCCAGGCGGTGCCGTTGCGAATGTCTTCCCAACCGGTCGGCCAGCGGGTCCAATCGAAGTTCTGCTCGTCGAGGACGATTTGGCCCACCAACCCGGCCTCGGAGTTCACTCCCACGCCGAACATCAGCCGGCCGGTCTGCGTCTCCTCGGATATGAATCCCAACGGCAGCTCGCGCAAGGGCACGCTGTCGGCGGGAGGGATAATGTAGTTGTTCGGATCGCCGAAAACTCGGTCCTGCTTCGGCAGATCCGGCCAGGTGGTCCCGGCCATGCCGGAGGGATCATAGCGGGGCGACGGATAGAACGGACCCACCGGCGCACCGGGACCTGCCCAAACAGGGCCAGCCGGCATCCCGGGCCCGGCGGGCGGAGGCCCGGCGGCGTACGGGCCTGGTCCGGCAGCGTAGGGCGCCACCGGGGCCACGTTCATCGGCGCGGCGGCATTTGGCGGAATGGGGGCCGGGTTTATCGGCGCGGCAGCATTTGGCGGAATGGGGGCCGGGTTTGCCGGTGCGGCAGCATTTGGCGGAATGGGGGCCGGGTTTGCCGGGCCGGCCGCATAGGGACCCGGACCTGCGAAGGCCGGACCGGGGGCGCCGGCCAGCGGGGCGGGAAACGGAGCGCCCGGGGCCGGGGCCACGTTGGCCGGCCCGCCAGCATAAGGCGCCGGAGCCGCGTAAGGCGGCACGGGAGCGGCATAGGGCGGGTTGGGAGCCGCATACGTCGGGTTGGGGGCGGCGGCCGGCGGCGGCAGATCGGGCATGCTGGAGCCGCTCTCGCCCGGCATCTGGCCGCGGACCACCAGCGGCGCGGCCCTCGGCGTCACCGGCCCGTTCGGCGGCGGCGCCACCGCCTCCGCCCGCTCGGCCCGCCGGAGCTGGTCCCAATCGTCGTACTGCACCACGATGTTGCCGTAGCGCTCGCCGGGCGGCAGCGGGGGCCAGTCGTTCTGTGGCGGCGGCCCGTCGTCGACGGGGCCGCGGTAGTAGCTCGTCTGCCTTCCCGCCGGCCGCTCGGCCACTTCCGACTTGTCTTTGTCTTCCGACTCGGGCGCGCTGTAGACGATCTTCGGCACGTGCCCCTTCATGGGATCGACCACGAAGATCATCGCCGCCTTCCAGCGCCGCTCGGTGTCGCGAATCTCGCGGGTGTCCATGATGTCGCCCGGCTTCAGCGAGCAGCGGTTCAAGAGCGTGCTCAGCCGCGTGTGCGGATTCTCCCCTTTGATCTGCACGTTGATCTGGCCCACGCGGTAGCGGTCGCCCTCGGTGACGTGGTACACCAGGTCCAACTGGCCGGGGGCGTCCAACAGCACGCTCTCCGGCTTGACGTCGGCGAACACGTAGCCGTTGCCGCCGTACTGGTCCTGGATCGTGACCACGTCCGCCTGGAGCTGCTTCTGGTTGAAGTACTGCCCGCTGGTCAGCTTGATCTTCTCCGCCAGTTTTTCGGCGGAGATCTTGGTG
>Ga0326728_10019821_pt1 | contig 12968 bp, 12 predicted proteins | sample MB3enrmetagenome_FD_207602 | JGI IMG/M metagenome (GOLD analysis project Ga0326728, IMG submission 207602) | Lab enriched peat soil microbial communities from McLean, Ithaca, NY, United States - MB31MN | ecosystem: Environmental > Terrestrial > Soil > Wetlands > Peat | place: USA: New York...
CTGATCCCCAACGCGCGCGCGATCCAGCCGGCGGTCGCCGCCAAGCTCGACGCCTACGACCGCGGCGGCGTTTATTCGGCGCCGCTCGGCTGGTACGCCACCGGGCTGATCTTCGACGCCGACAAGGCCGCCAAGCGGCTCGGCGGGCCGCCGGCCGACTGGGCCTACGTCTTCACCCCCGAGCTGGCGCGCAAGATGGCCGACTGCGGCATCGCGCTGCCGAACGCGCGCGACGCGCTGTTCATCGCCGCGTGGCGGTCAATGTCGATCGACCCGACGCGCGCGACGCCGGCCGCGGTCAAGAGCGCCGGGGCGGCGATCGACCGCGCGCGTTCGACCGCGCGCGCCTTTCCCGCCCGCGACGTCGTCCGGGCGCTGGCGAGCGGCGCGGCGTGCCTGGCGGTCGGCGACGCGGGGGAGGCGCAAACGGCCGCCGCGCGCAGCCGCGCCAGCGGCCGCTTCGTCGACGTCCGCTTCTCGTTGCCTTGGGAGGGCGGCGCGCTGTCGCTCGACGCCCTCGCCATCCCACGCGACGCGCCCCATTCTGCTCAAGCCTACGCGCTGTTCGATTTCCTGCTGACCCCCGACGTCGCCGCCCGCGACGCGCGCGCCGCCCGCCTCGTCAGCGCCCTCGACGGCGCCTACAACGATTCCTTGCGGCGCCTCTGGCCTGAAGGCGCGATCGACGCGCGCCTCGCCGCGGCGGTGCAGACCGAGTGGGGGCGGCTTCTCGCCCACAAATCCAAATAGCGCGCGAAAGATCGTCGGAATCGGGCGGACAGAACTCGCGCCCGCGTTTAATTGCGGAACCCTCGCGCATGACGGGAGGCCGCGATGAGCGCTGGGCCGCAACGGGCGATGACGCCCGCCGAGTGGGGTTTGCTTCTGCTGCTGTCGCTTCTGTGGGGCGGCTCGTTCTTCTTCGTCGGCGTCGCGGTGAAAGAGCTGCCGCCGTTCACCATCGTCGCCGCGCGGGTGTGCCTCGCCGCCGCCCTGCTGTGGCTGACCGCGCCGCTCACCGGCTTGTCGGCGGCGAAGGTCCGCGCGCAGGCGCCGGCGCTCGCCGCCCTCGGCCTGATCAACAACGCCATTCCCTTCTCGCTGATCGTCTGGGGCCAGACCCATCTGGCGAGCGGTCTCGCCGCGATCCTCAACGCCACCACCCCGGTCGCCACCGTCGTCGTCGCCCATTTCCTCACCGTGAGCGAGAAGCTCACCGCGCGGCGCCTGGCGGGCGCGCTGATCGGCTTCGCCGGCGTCGCGACGATGATCGGCCCCGATCTCGCGCGCGGCCTCGTCGACGATGTCGCCGCCGAGGCGGCGGCGCTGACGGCGGCGGTCGCCTACGCTTTCGCGAGCGTCTTCGCGCGTCGCTTCCGGGGCCTCGGCCTCGCCGCGATCGACGTCGCCGCCGGGCAGGTCACGTCCGCCGGCCTGATGCTGATCCCCGTCGCCTTGCTGGTCGAGCGGCCCTGGAGCCTGCCGGCGCCGAGCCTCCCTGTCGTCGCGGCGCTCGTCGCCCTCGCCGCCTTGTCGACGGCGCTCGCCTATGTCGTCTATTTTCGCATCCTCGCCGGCGCCGGCGCGACCAACGTCGTGTTGGTGACGCTGCTCGCCCCGGCGACCTCGATCCTGCTCGGCGCCGCATTCCTCGGCGAACGGTTGGCGGCGCGTCAATTCCTTGGCCTGGCGGCGATCGCCGCCGGCCTCGCGTCGATCGACGGGCGTCTGCCGCAGGCGGCGCGGGCGCGTCTTCAGCGGCGCGTCCGTCGATCCGCCTGAGCGGCGGCGCTCCCGCGCGACTCCCCTTTCGGCCGCGGGCGCGCTAGGATCGGAGGGCGGAGGCGACCATGGCGATCGAGCGCAACCGACCCAGCGACCTCGTCGAGCGCGTCGTCAAGCGGCGGGCTCTGCGCCGCGAACGCGGATCCGGCGCCGACCCGTGGCGGCGCGAAAGCTTCCGTCTGCCCCGCCTGGAAGCGCGCGCCAAGGCGCGCGAGTGGTTCGAGCGCTATCCGAAAGCCGCCTATATGACGGAGATCGAGTCCTGGCGCGAGTGCCCGGACGGCGAGATCGAATTCGTCATCCGGCGCCTGCCGGGGGCGGACTGACCGGAGCCCCCTCCCCGAAAAACCGGTCGCGCCGGCGTCGGCGGCGTCGTCTGCGCATTTGTGGCGGAGGGGAGGCGTTTGCGCCGAAGCGGGCGCCCGAATGTGGCGCTAGCAAGGAAAGCGCCCGGCGTAAATAAATTGTTTACCGAATTGAACTTTGTCTTTTCTTGCCTATCCGCGTCTATCGTGTTTAATATAGGCATATTATTCGCTTGTACCGCGAATGTCTATTTGCTAAATTTGTAATCAAACTACTTGCCCGTTGTCGCCAGATTCTCGCCACATTGCATGAGCCAAACGTGATCGGTTGGTAACAGACTTTCAAGGCTAATTCCTATATATGAAATCGTACGCCAGCGGGGTGGTTGTAAGTCCCTCCGTTGTGGTTGACAAGGAGATTGTGATGAAAAGATTGCTGCTGGCCGCGCTCCTGGCGGGCGTCGCTTCGACCGCCATGGCGGCCGACCTCCCGAACCGCAAAGCGCCCCCCGCTCCCGCTCCCGCCTACATCCCCCCGGTGTTCAGCTGGACCGGCTTCTACGCCGGCCTTAACGGCGGCTGGGGCGGCGCGACGGGCGGCGGCGACTTCGGCAGCGCGTCGGGCGGCCTCGTCGGCGGCACCGTCGGCTACAACTATCAGATCGGCCAGTTCGTCATCGGCGCCGAGAGCGATCTCGACTGGGCCGACCTCGACAAGAAGGGCTGGAACTCCGGCGGGGCGTACCAAACGGACACCAACACGCTGTTCAGCGCGCGGGCGCGCGCCGGCATGGCCTGGGATCGCGCCCTGTTCTACGTGACCGGCGGCTACGCGGCCGCCAACGTCAAGCTGAGCGAGGCCGGCTACGGCTCGTCGACCGATTGGCGCAACGGCGGCGCGATCGGCGCCGGCGTCGAGTACGCCTTCACCAACCACATCTCGGCCAAGGTCGAATACCTCTACGAGCCGCTCCAGGACAAGGACTACGACGGCCTCAAGAGCAAGCTCGATCTCTCGCTCGTCCGCGCCGGCCTGAACTACAAGTTCTGATCCTCCGGCCAGAGGCGCCGAAAGCCCGGCGGGGAAACCCGCCGGGCTTTCATTTTCCTCGGCCGCGCGAAACTCTATTCGGCGTAGCCGGTCGCCGCGAAGGCGGGAACCGCCTCGGCGAAGGCGTCGAGCCAGGCCACCAGGCGAGGATGGGCGGCGCGCCAGCGGCCTTCGAGGCGAAGGTCGAGATAGCCGAGCGCGCAGGCGAGCGCGATCGCGCCGACATGGCGCGCCGAAGCGTCGGGCGGGTCCGCCTCCAGCGCCGCGAGCGCCCGCGACACTTTGTCCGCCTGCCGTCCGACCCACGTCGTCGAGCGCTCCGCCGGCTCGCGGAAGCGCTTCTCGTAGACCTGCAGCACCGCGGCGTCCATCAGGCCGTCGGCGAGCGCCTGGAGGGTCAATGCGCGCATCCGCGCCGGCCCGTCGCGGGGAATGAGCCGCCCGCCGCCGACCAGCCCGTCGAGATATTCGAGGATCACCCGGCTGTCGAAGATTGCTTGGCCGTCCTCCGCGACGAGGACCGGAATCTTGCCGAGCGGGTTTTGCCGCAGCAGCGCCTGGTCGGGATCGACGACATTGGCGCCGACGATTTCGATCCGCTCGCCGAGTCCGAGCATCGCCGCGGCGATCCTGACCTTGCGGGCGAAAGGCGAAGCGGACGACGAACGCAGAACCAGCATGGCCACCCCCTCTGTCGCTTTTGGGAGACTATATGGCGCGATCGACGACAATTCGAGCCGCGCCGTCAAGCATGGCGAGCGCGGCGTATTGCGGCGCGCCGCGGGGCGCCCCTATATGACGACCGTCCTTCCGTCTCGTCTTCGACTCGTCGCAGGCGGACGCGCCGTTCGAACCCAGAGCCTCGCATGCCCACCCCTCCCCCAGCTCACGAGCGCCTGGTCATCGTCGGCGCCGGCCCGGCCGGCTACACGGCCGCGATCTACGCCGCGCGCGCCATGCTCGCGCCGCTGCTGCTCGCCGGCTTCGAGCCCGGCGGCCAGTTGATGATCACCGCCGACGTCGAGAACTATCCCGGCTTTCCCGAGCCGATTCCGGGTCCCTTGCTGATGGAGCAGATGCGGGCGCAGGCCGAGCGCGTCGGCGCGCGCGTCGACGGCGAAACCGTCGTCGCGCTCGATCTTCGCCGCCGCCCGTTCGGCGTCCGGTGCGACAGCGGCCGCGCGCTCACCGCCGAGGCGATCATCCTCGCCACCGGCGCCAAGGCGCGATGGCTCGGCCTGCCGAGCGAGGACGCCTTCAAGGGCTTCGGCGTCTCCGCCTGCGCCACCTGCGACGGCTTCTTCTTCCGCGGCAAGAAGGTGCTGGTGGTCGGCGGCGGCAATTCGGCGGTCGAAGAGGCGCTCTATCTCGCCAACCTCGCCGCCGAAGTGACGGTCGTCCACCGGCGCGATTCGTTGCGCGCCGAGAAGATCCTCTGCGAGCGGCTCGCCGCCCGGCCGAACGTGAAGATCAAGTGGCGCCGCGTGGTCGAGGAGATCCTGGGGCGCCAGGATCCTCCCGCCGTCGTCGGCGCGCGCTTGCGCGACGTCGCGACCGGCGAGACCGAAGAGGTCGCCGCCGACGGCGTGTTCGTCGCCATCGGCCACACGCCGGCGAGCGAGCTCGCGCGTGGCCAGTTGGAGTTGAAACCGAACGGCTACGTCAAGACTGCGCCGGGCTCGACCGCGACCAGCGTCGAGGGCGTCTTCGCCGCCGGCGACGTCGCCGACGACGTCTTCCGGCAGGCGGTCACCGCCGCCGGCCTCGGCTGCATGGCGGCGCTCGAGGCCGAACGCTGGCTCGCCCTGCAGGCGCCGGCGCGCCAAGCCGCGGAGTGATCGGCGACGAAACTTGCTATATTGTCGGACAAAAGGGAAACCGACGCGCGGCGCGCGCATCGTCGCGGGGGCTTAAGGCGCGGATTGCGGCAAGGGAAGAGACGGCGCCCGTGACGGAGATCGGCGGGCGCGCCGGAGGGCGAGCCATGGACTGGGACAAGCTGCGTATTTTTCAGGCCGCGGCCGACGCCGGTTCGTTCACCCACGCCGGCGAAACGCTGGGCCTCAGCCAGTCCGCGGTGAGCCGCCAGGTCGGCGCGCTCGAGCAGGAGCTCGGCGCGCCCCTTTTCCACCGCCACGCGCGCGGCCTCATCCTCACCGAGCAGGGCGAGATGCTGCGCGAGGCGGTGCAGGACGTCGTGCTCAAGCTCGACGCCGTGCGCAGCCGGCTGATCGACACGCGCGAGAAACCGCACGGCGATTTGCGCGTCACCGCCACTCTGACGCTCGGCGCCAACTGGCTGGCGCCGCGGCTCGGCGAGTTCGTCGAGCTCTATCCGGAGGTGAGGCTGCAGCTCTTGCTCTCCGACGACGAGCTCGACCTCGGCATGCGCGAGGCCGACGTCGCGCTGCGCCTGCGCGAGCCGATGCAGCCCGACCTCATCCGCCGCCGGCTGTTCACCATGCATTTCCACGCCTACGCGTCGGCCGAGTATCTCAAGAAATACGGCCAGCCGCGCAGCGTCGCCGACCTCGACGACCACCGCCTGATCGCCTTCGGCGCGCCGACGGCGACGCACTTCCTTTACGACCTCAATGTGCTGCTGACCGCCGGGCGCGACCCCAAGGCGCCGCGCTCGCCACACATCGCGGTCAACAACCTCGCCGCGATCATCCGCGCGGCCGAGAACGGCGTCGGCGTCGCGGCGCTGCCTGATTACTGCGTGCCGCCGAGCTCCGGCCTCGTCCGCCTGCTGCCGCAGGCCGAAATGCCGGAGATGGACTGCTTCCTCGTCTACGCCGAGGAGATGAAGAACGTCGCGCGGGTCCAGGCGTTCCGCGACTTCCTCGTCTCGAAGGCGCAGCGCTGGCGGTACTGACGGCAGGGCGGCGCGTTCACTTATACAGCGGCTCGTTCTCCAGACCCTTGTAGAGCGCCGCCACCTGCTCGCCGTAGCCGTTGAACAGGAGCGTCGGCCGCATCTCGCCGGTGGTCAGCAGCGTCTCGGTCGCCTGGCTCCAGCGCGGATGCGGGACGTCGGGGTTCACGTTCGCCCAGAAGCCGTATTCGTCGGGGCCGAGCGTCTCCCAGAAGGTCGCCGGCCGCTGCTCGACGAAGCTGATCTTGACGATCGATTTCGCCGACTTGAAGCCGTATTTCCACGGCGTCGCCAGGCGCAGCGGCGCGCCCTGCACTTTGGCGACCGGTTTGCCGTAGGCGCCGACCACCAGGAAAGCGAGGTCGTTCGCCGCCTCGGCCATGGTCAGCCCCTCGACATAAGGCCAGGGCATGAACGAGCGCTGGCCCGGCGCGATCTTACGGTCGAGGAAGCTCTCGAAGCGCACGAATTTGGCCGACGACAGCGGCCGCGCCTTGTCGAGGAGCGCGCGCAAGGGGAACCCGGTCCAGGGAATCGCCATTGACCACGCTTCGACGCAGCGATGGCGGTAGAGCCGCTCCTCGAGCCCCATCTCGCGGATCAGGTCGTCGATGTCGTAGGTTTTCGCCTTCTCGACCAGGCCGTCGACCGCCACCGTCCACGGCCGCGTCTGCAGCGCCTCGGCCGAGATGTGTTTGCTCGTCCCAAACTCGTAGAAATTGTTGTAGTTGAGGTTGATCTTCTCCGGCGTCACGGCGCGGTCGAGTACGTAAGCTTCGTTGCGCTTGGCCGGATAGAGCGACGCGCTGGGATCGGGCGCGTCGGCCAGCGACGCGCTGGGCGCCGCGACGGCGGCGAGCGCGCCGACGACGAAGGCGCGCCGGTCGATGAAAATCGATTCCGGGGTCGTTTCGCGCTCGGGGATCTCCCAGTCGCGGCGTCGATGAGAGTGCATGGCCGAACCTCGCGAAGCGGATGCGGATCGCCGCGAGCGCGTTTGCGCGCGCGCCTTACGCGGGAGTTCGCCGCGAGATCGGCGATTGTTACGCGCGCGCCTTCAAACTTTCTCGACTTGCCCGTACTCGAGGTCGACCGGCGTCGCGCGGCCGAAGATCGAAACGGCGACCTTGACGCGCGAGCGTTGCTCGTCGACCTCCTCGACGATGCCGTTGAACGAGGCGAACGGCCCGTCGGCGACGCGCACGTTCTCGCCGATCTCGAAGCGGATCGACGACTTGGGCCGCTCGACGCCGTCGGCGACCTGGCCCTTGATGCGTTCGGCCTCGAGGTCGGGAATCGGCATCGGCTTGTTGTCGGCGCCGAGGAAGCCGGTCACTTTCGGCGTGTTCTTGATCAGATGGTGGACGTCGTCGGTCAGGTCGCATTTCACCAGCACGTAGCCGGGGAAAAACTTGCGCTCGGAATTGATCTTGCGCCCGCGACGGATCTCCACCACCTGCTCGGTCGGCACCATGACCTCGGCGAACTTGTCTTCGAGGCCGCGTTGGGCGGCCTGCTCGCGGATCGACTCGGCGACCTTCTTCTCGAAATTGGAATAGGCGTGGACGATATACCAGCGCATGCTCATGTCGGCGTCCTAGAATCCGTGCTTGTCGAGGCCCCCGCGGCGCGCCGCTTCGGCCGTCCTGCGCCTCAGCCGCCGCGGCCGATGCCGATCGCCATGCCGACGATGATGCGCAGCGTCTCGTCGACGACCAGGAAGAACAGGCTGGCGAACGCCACCATCAGCACCACCATGCCCGTCGTGATCAAGGTCTCGCGGCGCGTCGGCCAGACGACCTTCGAGGCCTCGGAGCGCACCTGTTGGATGAATTCGAACGGATTGGCCATCGCTCGCGGCTCCGTCGGCTTGGGCTCGCGTCGTTTCAGCGAATCGACGCGCGCGGCCAAAAAAATAGGCGGCGCGGGACCTCTCGGCGCCGCGCCAACAACGCCTCATATAGGATCGGAGGGCCCGCCGCCAAGCGAAATATGACGGTCGCCCGACAGACGGCCCCCCTCCCCGGCCGCAGCCAGGGCGAGGCGGGCGCAAATGGCAGGAGTGGAGAGGATCGAACTCCCAACCCCCGGTTTTGGAGACCGGTGCTCTACCAGTTGAGCTACACTCCTAGCGGCGCCCCTTTTGCCGCAACGCCCGGCCCGACGCAAGCGCGGCGTGAGCCGCTTCTCCTCGCCCGCGCCCTCGCGCGCGCCGGGGGCGCGATTTTAGCCGCAGCGCTATCGTGGAATGAACGCGCGGCGACTGGCGCGCCGCCGGGATCGCGGCCATACTGCGGGCGTGGGCGCCCGCTTTTCCCGGCGAGGCGTCCGCCGGCTTTCCACGTTGGCGCATAAGGGGGCCCTTTGCACGCCGCCGTTCGTTCTGTCCCCGCGTCCGAACGCGACGCGCTCGCGCGCGTGGCGGCGTGGACCGACGGCTACGCGCCGCTGCCCGGCGTCCCCGACGAGTTCGTCGACGCTCAGGGCGAGCGCCGGCCCCATTGGCGGCGCCTCTTGCACGCCCTCGCGCTGATTGAGCCGGGCGAGATCGCCCAGCGTTTCGCCGCCGCCGACCGGCGCATCCGCAATCGCGGCATGTCCTACCGGGTGAGCGGCGAGAGCGCCGAGCGCGTCTGGCCGCTGAGCCCGATGCCGCTGGCGATCCCCGAGTCCGAGTGGCGCGAGATCGCCCGCGCCGTCGCCCAGCGGGCCGAGCTGATGGAGCGGTTGATCGCCGACGTCTACGGCGAGGGCCGTCTCGTCGCCGAGGGCCTGCTGCCCGCCTCGGCGCTGACCGGATCGCCCGACTTCATCGCGGCGATGCGCGGCGTCAAGCCGCCGGGCGAGCGCTGGCTAAGGCTCTACGCCGCCGATATCGGCCGCGGTCCCGACGGGCGCTGGTGGGCGCTCGGCGATCGCGCCCAGGCGCCCTCCGGTTCGGGCTACGCGCTCGAGAACCGTCTGGTGATCTCGCAGGCGTTCTCCGGCCTCTACGCGCAGATGAACGTCGAGCGGCTGGCGCCATTCTTCCGCGAGTTGCGCGCCGGGCTCAAGTCGGCAGGCGAACGAAGCGAGCCGCGCATCGGCATCCTCACCCCCGGCCCGCTCAGCGCCACCTATTTCGAGCAGGCCTATCTCGCGCGCTACCTCGGCTTCCTGCTGGTCGAGGGCGACGACCTGGTGACGGAGGATGGCGAGGTGTTCGTGCGCACCATCGCCGGCCTCAAGCGCTGCGACGTGCTGTGGCGCCACGTCGACGCCGACTGGTGCGATCCGCTCGAGCTCAACGGCGCCTCTCGCCTCGGCGCGCCCGGGCTCATTGAGGCGATCCGCGCCGGCGGCGTCGCGGTCGAGAACATGCCGGGCTCGGGCCTGGTCGAGTCGCGCGCGCTGCTCGCCTTTCTGCCCGCCCTCGCCCGCAGCCTGATCGGCGAGGAGCTGGCGATGCCGAGCATCGCCACCTGGTGGTGCGGCCAGCCCAACGAGCGCGCGCGGGTGCTCGAAGCCTTCGATTCGTTGTCGATCGCCGGCGCGTTCTGCGACGCCCCGCCCGGCCTTGAGGGCGGCCGCGCCCTGCTCGGCGGCGAGCTTTACCCCGAGCGCCGCGCCGCGCTGCGCGCCGCCATCGAAACGCGCGGCGTCGACTACGTCGGCCAGGAAGTGGTGCGCCTCTCCACCACGCCGCGCTGGGAGGAGGGTCGCCTCGCGCCGCGCCCCTTCGTGCTGCGCGTCTACGCCGCCGCGACGCCGCACGGCTGGCGGGTGATGCCCGGCGGCTTCTGCCGCATCTCCGATCGGCTCGACGCGCGCGCGGTGACGATGGGCGAAGGGGTCGAGTCGGCCGACGTCTGGGTGCTCGCCGACAATCCGGTCGAGGCGGCCACCCTGCTGCCGACGCCGGAAAAGGCGCGCATCGTGCGCATGCTCGGCAGCCTGCCGAGCCGCGCCGCCGACAACCTCTTCTGGTTCGGCCGCTACCTCGAGCGCGAGGAGGCGACGCTGCGCCTGGTGCGCTGCCTTTGCGCGCGCGCGGTCGATCCCGACACGCCGGCGATTCCCTCGCGCCCGTCGCTCGACCGGCTGAAGGCGCAACTGGTCGCCTGGGGCGCGACCTCTCCGTGGATCGCCTACGAGTCCGCCGCCGAAGCGAGCGAGGCGGCGCTGCGCGACAGCGGCGCCTACGGCTCGGCGCTGGCGATCGCCCGCGCGGCGCGCCGCGCCGCCTCGGTGATCCGCGAGCGCCTGACTCAGCAGACCTGGCAATTGATCGGCCGGCTCGAGTCCGTCATCCTCGAAGCGCCCGCGCATCCGCTGGTCGAAGCCGAGATCCTCGATTGCGTCGACGACGCGCTGACCGCCATCGCCGCGCTCTCAGGCCTGTTCGACGAGAACTTCAACCGCGGCGCCGGATGGATCTTCTACGAGCTCGGCCGGCGCATCGAGCGCGGCGTCAACACCTGCCGCCTCGCGCGCCAGTTCGGCGGCGAGCGCGCGACCGAGTACGACCTCGACGTGCTGCTCGACCTCATCGACTCGCAGATCACCTATCGCTCGCGCACGCTGATCGGCGTCGCCCTCGCGCCGATCCGCGACATGGCGCTGCTCGACCCGTTCAATCCCCGCTCGGTGGCGTTCCAGGCCAACGTGATCGACGAGCAGATCGGCGCGCTGCCGACCCTGTTCGAGGACGGCGTGCCCGAGGAGCCGCGCCGTCTGGCGACGCTTTTGCGCGCCGAGCTCGCCGCCGAATACGCCGATCGCATCGACGACGCGCGCATCCTTGCGGTCGAGCGGCGGTTCATCGCGTTGGCCGAGGCGATCGCGACGCGCTACTTTCTCCCCGGCGCGACGCGCGGCCGCGTCGAGCAAACCGCGGATCTCGCGTGATCTACGAAGTGCGGCATCTCACGCGCTATCGCTATGGCGCGCCGGTCGCCGTCAACGCCTGCGCGCTGCGCCTGCTGCCGCGCTCGGGAGATGGTCAGCGCGTGCTGGCCGCGCGCGTCGAGACGACGCCGCGTCCGCAAAGCTTCGCCGAAAGCGCCGACGGCTTCGCCAACCGCGTCGCGCGGCTGCGCATCGAGACGCCGCATCGCGAGCTGGCGATCGAATCGCGCGCGCGCGTCGTGGTCGAGCGGCCGGCGCCGCCGCTCGCGGCGCTGACGCCGCCGTGGGAGGACGTGGCGGCGCTCGCCGCCGCAACCGGCGCGCTCGGCCCCGATTCGCCCGCGCTGGCGATCTATCCCAGCCGGCTTGCGCCGATCTTCGCGGCGGCGACCGATTACGCGCGCTTGAGCTTCACGCCGCGCCGTCCGATCTACGAGGCGGCGATCGACCTCGCCCGCCGCCTTCAGACCGATTTCATCTACGACTCCGAGGCGACCGAGGTGACGACCTCGCCCGTGGAGGCCTTCGCCAAGCGGCGCGGCGTCTGCCAGGACTTCGCCCATGTGATGATCGCCGCCGCGCGCGGCCTAGGCCTGCCGGCGCTCTACGTCAGCGGCTACATCCGCACCATTCCGCCGCCCGGCGAGGCGCGCCTCGCCGGCGCCGACGCCTCGCACGCCTGGGCGGAGCTATGGTGCGGGCCGGGCTTCGGCTGGCTCGGGTTTGATCCCACTAACGCCATCGCGGTCGGCGACGACCATATCGTCGTCGCCCGCGGCCGCGACTATTCCGACGTCCCGCCGGTCGCCGGCGTGATCCTGTCGTCGGGGGGCCACGCGCTCGAGGTCGAGGTCGACGTGGCGCCCGTGCGAGAAGCGAAGACCGCCGAATGATCCGCGAAACTGGTTCCGAAACCGCGCCGCCGATCCCGGTCGGCCGCGCCGAGATCGCCGCCGCCTATGCGCTGATCGCGCCCTATGTGCGGCGCACGCCGCTGATCGAGGCGGCCTCGCCGATCGCCGGCGCGCCGCCGATTTCGCTGAAGCTCGAATTCCTCCAGCACGCCGGATCGTTCAAGCCGCGCGGCGCGTTCCACAACCTCTTGACCCGCGCCGCGCCGGCGGCCGGCTGCGCCACCGCCTCGGGCGGCAACCACGGCGCCGCCGTCGCCTACGCGGCGGCGACGCTCGGGATCAAGGCGCGTGTCTTCGTGCCGAAGATCGCCGCGCCGGTGAAGATCGCCAAGATCAAGGCCTGGGGCGCCGAAGCGGTGGTCGAAGGCGCGACCTATTTCGACGCCCAGGCGCTGTGCGACGCCTATGTCGCTAAGAGCGGCGCGCTGATGATCCACCCCTACGCCTCGCCGGAGACCGTCGCCGGCCAGGGGACGGTTGGGCTCGAATGGGAGGAGGACCTCGCCCGCCTCGGCTGCGCGCCGATCGACACGGCGCTGGTCGCGGTCGGCGGCGGCGGGCTGATCGCCGGCGTCGCCGCGTGGTTCGCCGGCCGCGTTAAGGTGGTCGGCGTCGAGCCGGAGGGCTCGCGCGCGCTGCACGCGGCGCTCGCCGCCGGCCGGCCGGTCGACGTCGCCATCGATTCGATCGCCGCCGATTCGCTCGGCGCGCGCAGCGTCGGCGCGCTCAATCTGGCGATCGCCGAGCGCGCGGCCGACCATGTCGCGCTCATCTCCGACGAGGCGATCCGCGCCGCGCAGCAGGCGCTGTGGCGCTCGTTCGCCATCGTCGCCGAGCCCGGCGGCGCGGCGGCCTACGCCGCGCTAGCGAGCGGCGCCTATAAGCCGGCCCCCGGCGAGCGCGTCGGGGCGCTGGTTTGCGGGGGCAACGCCGACCTCGCCGCGCTGGCCGCCGCGGCGTGAGCAGTTGCGGCGGCCGGGGCCGCAGATTATGGTCCGCGCGCTCCGCGAACGTCGGCCTCGGCCTTCGCGCCGGATGGGGCGTAGCCAAGAGGTAAGGCAGCGGATTTTGATTCCGCCATCCCCAGGTTCGAATCCTGGCGCCCCAGCCAAACCGCAACCTAAGTCTTTGCGATATAAACATTTTTC
>Ga0326728_10019822_pt1 | contig 12967 bp, 17 predicted proteins | sample MB3enrmetagenome_FD_207602 | JGI IMG/M metagenome (GOLD analysis project Ga0326728, IMG submission 207602) | Lab enriched peat soil microbial communities from McLean, Ithaca, NY, United States - MB31MN | ecosystem: Environmental > Terrestrial > Soil > Wetlands > Peat | place: USA: New York...
GTCTGGTGACAAAACAGGCAGGAGAGAGTGGCAGGTTTCAGAGTCTCATTTTCATCAAAAAATTCGCGCTCATCCATACCTTGCCTATCTTAGCCGGATTTGTCCTGCAACTCCACACGCATTTGGGTAGTGGGTCAATTTGATGCTGTAGCGGCGATCCCGCAAGGCGGGATCGCCAAATGGCGGCGTAAAGCCGCCTCTACATCAAATTGACCCACTACACGCATTTGAGAACAGGGACGCGTTGTCCAGCGGAAAGCATTAGCACACTTTTCCCTAGGAAGCTGTGAAATAATCCCTGGATGAGCAAAAGCGTTTCATCCCGCGAGGCAGGACAAAGTCGTAGAAGGCGCAAAGAAAACAAAGCGGTTGTTCTTTGCGAGTCTTTGCGCTTTGGTCCGTCAGCCGACGGATGAGATTGTTTATTTTTTCACAGCTTCTAACAGGCGTATAATGTGCTGGGGGCGGGACTCACGCAGTCTCTCGGGTTTTTCTACGAGCGGAGGACCAGTCATATGGCCCACACTTTTGGGGAACAAGAGCTTGCCGATTACCTCTTTGATCGCATTATTGTGAATTGTCCGACATGCTTGGACACCAAGTGCCTGCGTGTGGCGTGTCTGAAGGTTGCGGAGGAGCTACTCGAGGACGCTGCAATCGTTTACAAGCTGGCGCCTGTTTCCGACGGTGGGGCGTAACCGACCCTGATCCCCGGAAAGAGAAAGACTGCAAGGGGAAGAGGAGATTGTGTGCCTCAAAGGAGGGGCGTGAGCGGCAAGATTGACTGCCGCGAGGAAATCCTCCCCCTTCTCATTTCAAATCGTTGTTCACGACCACCCCACCCTTCATCTAAGTAACCGACCTTCGCGGCAGGAATTTTGGACCCAGCCACGCAAACGCCAGAGCGTCGATCAGCCCATGCGCCAGCATGGAAGGATATAGGCTTCCGCAATGGATGACGGGATATGCCAGCAGCGCTCCTAGCAGAGACGCTCTTACCATTCCGTTCCAATCTTGATAAACGTGCGCCAGCCCGAAGGCCAGTGATGAAGCAGCCCACGCCCATGTGCCCGAACGCAGCCATTGAGTAAGTTGAGCGAGGAGGAAGCCGCGATACAAGAATTCCTCGCAAAGAGCGGCCGTGGGCGCCAGGAGCAGCACCGACCAGAACTTTTCCTGGCGGGTCTTGGGAATCAACAGCCGGACCAATTCGGCTTCCGGCGGCCACCACCCACGGAGTTCAAGGAAAAGGCCCAGGCGAACGCCGGCCACAGACAATGCAACCAGAGCACCTGCCCAGGTGAGCGCGGCGACGGGCGCGAGCGTTCGGAAGCCTACGGAGTAAGCACTCAGCGGGCTGAGAAAGAAAATGACCAGCCCCAAACCCGCCAGCACCCACTGTGAAATCGCCGCCGAGATATAAAGTGCGAGCCGCGGCATCTGACGGACTTGGCTGTCGCGCGCAGTTGATAAGGAAAGAACCGGAACGCCGACAACCAGGAAGAGCATAAATAGAAGCGACAGTGCCCTGGACAACATTTCCGGTCCAACTGGAGTGAGGATGCAGGAGCAGACTATTCCTTTTGTTCGAGACTGGCGCGGATGGTACGGATCCCCGTACCTGGCTCCAGGATCAGCGGTATCGAGTACGTCTTATAGCCGGAAAGCTGAATTTCCAACTCGTGTTTACCAACCGGCACCTTCAAGATCGAGGGGGTATTGCCATAGAAATCCCCGTCGATCAGGATGTCGGCGGCGGAGGGATCGGAGAAACACTCCACCCTGACCCTCTCCACGTTGGCGAGCGGCGCCGCCGATTGGCTCGGCGAGATCGCGGGGGATGTCGCAGACGGCGCTGGGGTGGTTACGGCCGGTGTAGCTGTCGAAGGCGTTGGCGCTACCACTTGCGCAGGCGTGGATGGTGTCGTCTCAGCAGGCGTGGGCGTAAGGGCGAGTGGGGGGATGCTGGGCTGTGCAGCCACGGCTACTTCTCGATCCTCATTGACGTACGCTGTGTATTCGGTTCCTTTCGGCGCTCCAACCCCACCCTTAAAACTCCCATCAACCTTGATCTGATCCTGCGCAGGGTTCTTAGCTTTCCCGCCCACTGTGCGCAGCTTGACATCGGTAAGGTCCGGCAACCTGACACCTTCGATGTCAAACCTGATGAATTTCCCCTTCTTAACACTCTGAACGGCGCCCCACGAAACAGCTCCTTCAGGGATCACGGCCATTCCCTGGATGATCACGGGACGGGCCACCTCGAAATCCACCCGCGTGCCCTCCTCGACCTGGTCACTCGTGAGGTCAGCCTTCAAACGCACACGCACGGGAGTCCCGTCAGGCAGGCGCACCCGCTGGCCGAAAGCCAGGCAACTCGGGATCAGCATGCAGACAAGAACCATTCCAATCGAATACTTCACCTTCACGGTACCCTCCAGCTCCGAATATTCTTTCCCGATCTCCCCAGCAGCCCGGTCCCACCCCAATCCCGCTCCTTCACTGCTTTTCCAGAGTGGCGCGAATCGAAGGGGACGAGCCCGGCTCGACTACCATATTGCGCGTCCAGGAGCGATACCCACCTATTCGCAACTGGATAACGTGGTGCCCCGCATCAACGTGCAGTGTAGAGGGGGTGTTCCCGACCAAGGCGCCGTCAATCAGAATATCCGCTCCCGGTGGATCGCTGTTAAAGTTCACCGAAGCCGGCTCTTCCGGCACTGCCATCGAAGGGGTAGCCACGGGCGTTAGCCCGCCCGTGGTGGCGGGCGGAGTTGGCCCCGAGGGGTTCGCTGGCGTGGAGGGCACGGGTGTGATCGGGGGTGGAGCGGGCTGGGTATCAGGAACGTTCACAGTAGCTGAAACATCGACGTAAGCTGCGTATTCCTTCCCTTTTTCAGCCCCAATCACGCGCTGGGCGTAGCCGGGAAGCGGGTCATTGGCCACAACCTCATTCTCTTTGGATCCGCCTTTCTTGTTTCTATCGGGGCGTGCACGGAGCGGAACATCTTGACTATCAACGGATCGGACCGACACAAACTGGAAAGTCACCGAGGCGTCCTTCGCGTTTCTCTTTCCTGCGCCCCTCACATCAACCACCTTCCCGCGCGCCGGCGCCCCCTTCTGGATGACCATGTGGGTTGCCACCACCACGTCTTCGGCAACATCAAAATCTATCGGGTCGCCTTTGACCACGTTTTCCGTCGTCAGCACATTGTGGAGCTTGAGCCGTACCATCTGCCCTTGGATGACACGCACCTGCGCCGCAGGCGCGGGAGTTGAAAGATAAACAAGCATGAAGACCGTACCCAGCCAAGCCCACTTACCATTCCGTAAATACTCAGTTGAGATGTTTGGGATTGCGCGATCGCGTCTCATGTCAACCTCCAGGTCCCCATCAGCCAGCTCGATGATCCAGCGGCGAACGCGCCGCGCCTGACGGGTCAATTTCGCAAGACGGCTGCGTGCATTGTCTCACCACGCTAGCGCACGGTCAAGCCCATCGGCGACGCCTGCGAAAGGGCAAGGCGACGCTGCCGTTAATCTGCCTGCCAAACAAGTGCAGGCCGGAAAAAACCGCCTAGTGTTGTGTCCACTAATTAAGTGGACAATGTAGCGCCACCGTCCCGGTGGCATGTGCCGGCAGGATGCCGCCGCTACGAGAAGGCGCGTTGTCCAGCCATTTCCTGGACACTACACTAGCGCGTTGCTGGACGAGCGCCGATCCCACTCCGTGCGGTTCGAGGAGATCCTCGACTTCGTGCCCACCAGCGGCACGCTGGGCAGGGTGCGCGAGCGACCCCGCCAATTCGCGGACCAAGCACGCCGCCGCCTCGAGGGATTCCCCTACAGCGTTTGCAAGAACGCGCTGCTAATACCATTTCTTTTCAATAACATTCCCGCATCTTGAGAGTAACTATCTTTGTTTTCAATAACATTCCCGCTTCGCCGCGAGCTGTGGAAGAGCGATCCTTTGTTTTCAATAACATTCCCGCATAGTTCGTTCATTTTTAAGTCTCCTTCCGCTTCCACACCCTGCGAGTTCCCGGACGAAGTGTCGCTATCGAGCATCTCCTCGACGTTCTCCATCCTCGCACCATCGTCTTGACCAGGAGGAGGGATCGGGAAGTCGCCAGCATCCTTCCGCAGCCTGAGCAGTATCCTCACTTTGCGGTCGATGGAGTGGTCCAGGGCGGCTTCCTGCCTCAGCATCATCTTCCACGTCTCCCCCTCCGGGGCAAGCGCGGCGTCGCGCTCGATGGCGGCTTTCTCCTCATTCACCTTTTCCGCATACTGGAATTCCTCTTGCACCTGGGCGATCTCCTCATCCAGCAGGCGGAGAAGCTCCTGGTACTGAGGCTCGCCCGCCGACTCGCGGGGGCCGAATTCTTTGCTGAGGATTTCCTGCAACTCCGGGTCTTGCCGTTCCGCTCCGGGCCCAAAGGACTCACTGAAGAGGCGCAGCAGTTGCAGCAGCCGCGCCTGGCGCCAGCCCACGTCGTTGTGGTAAAGGGTCTCGATCTCGGAGGCCTGTCGAAGCTTGAAGGTGCGTTGCTTGACCTGCGCGCGGATAACCTCGAGGAAGGAAAGCAGCATTCGCAGGCGCACACCGGGATCGGCAGGCTCCGTCATGTCGATGTCGATGGCCCAGGGCTGGGAGGCGTCGAAGGTGATGCGGGCCATCTCCTGCTGGCGGCGGTGTTGCCAGTCGTCGATGGCCTGCAAGGCGCGCCGCTTCAGGCCTGCTTCGGCCCGCTCCAGCCTCTCGCGGCGCCAGTAGAGCCAGGCCAAGTCGTCGATCTGCTTCTCCCAGAGCGCGTCGCCGGCGCCGAAGGCGCTCATGAGTTCCTGCTTCAGGTTTTCGAATTCTTGCGGGTCTTCGCCCAGCGCGAGAATGGCTTGGCAGCGATTTTCGTCGCTGACGTATGCGCCGTGCTTCAAGGCGTTGAGCTTGGAGTTCTGCTTGGCGGCGGCGCTGCGCGGTCCGGTGGAATGCTGGGCATTCTGGCGCGCGGCGGCGAGCAAGGCGGGCGTAAGTTGGGGTGATTTTCGTAAGGACATGGTTCCTCCTAATGCGGGATGTTAGATTAGCGACGTAGGGGCGGGGCTTGCCCCGCCCTGGCCGCCCCAAGGGGCGGCCCTACATCGTAACTGGGCTTTTCACATGAGTAGGCTACCACAGAGGCAGGGTATTGTCAAGAGACAATATGTTCACAGATGTAGCCCAGGAGTTCTTCAAAACCTTTCACCACCAAGACACAAAGACACCAAGCGATCATAGGGCAATTCGCTGCATCCCTTGCTTTATGAGTGCGCTATTAAAGTTCACTGGTAAACCGAGCCGATGAAGGGGGTGTACATGCCGCCCGCGCTTGAGATGTGGTAGATTAGAGGCTGTGGGCAAGTATGAGGAACTTCAACTTCGGATTCTGCAGGGCAAGTCGGATGCGAACATCAATTTCGACGAGCTGCGCCACTTCCTCCAATGGTTGGGGTTTGAAGAGCGCACCCGCGGCAGCCACCACGTTTTCAGGAGGCACGGCGTCAGGGAGCTGATCAATTTACAGCGTGAGGGTAGCAAGGCCAAAGTCTATCAAGTGCGTCAGGTGCGTCAGGTCGTCGTGCGCTATGGGCTGGAAGGTGAAAAGGAGTAAACATGCACAAGTATGAGATCATCATCTATTGGAGCAACGAGGACCAGGTCTTCGTTGCCGAAGTCCCGGAATTGCCGGGTTGCATGGCCCATGGCAACACTCAGGAAGCGGCGCTCGCACACGCCAGCGAAGCCATTCAATTGTGGATCGACACCGCCCGGGAATTCGGGGATCCCATTCCGGAGCCGAAGGGCGAACGTCTCATGCTGGCCTAGGTATACAAGTCCCCGGCGGACGACGTATGTATGCACGCATTGTGGCTTTTATGCGGCGCGGTAGGCTGGAATCAGAGAGGGATTCTAACTCCCATTGATCTGCGAGGCCCTCGTATTCCGAACTTGGCTTATCGCATACATCAAAATCGATGTGTGCACCCGCAAGCCTGTAAAATGAAAGTCCTGTAAAATGAAAGTCCTTGACTTCTGGACTTCATATAGTAGACTTATATTGAAATTGCTCCCCGCTCGACATGCCGTAGGGCCTCGGGCGGGGTTATTTATTTTAGGCCGTGCCGATGCCCCCTGAGCCAGCCGTCAAACGCGCCATAGCTTTCATCGACGGGCAGAATCTATTCCACGCAGCACGCGAGTCCTTCGCCCGCCTACCCTTCGTCTGGCGTCAATAGCATGCGCGTCTTTTCAGCGAGTTTTTTGCAGGTCTCTCTCGTCGTGTTTCCTCGGATTAAACAGTGGGAGGGATTGTCTTCGGTGGGCTCGTGCGTGACTGTGAGTCCGAGCGCACGTACGTCCCCCGCCCTCAGGACACCCACTCGAAACCCCGGGCGGCCAGCCCTGGCCCGGGACTCAGATGCAGTGGTCAGTCTCGCAAGGTCTACGGAAGGCTCGGGGTCCGGCCGACTGTGAAGCTTGAACGCATTAGAGGCGACGGTCCCGTCGGAATTCAAGTGACCGGAGGGGGCAAGTCGTCGGTACAACAAATCGTTGTCGGCTATTGGGACGGGTGGTATCGGCACGTCGATCGCGGCTCATCAGATATCAGATAACAGACCGGACCAATTCTAGAATCTGAGATTCGGTGACGTTGTCTCTCTCCTCAAACTCGCGTGAAGGCTCCGTCCCTCTCGCCAGCAGGTAGCCGAAGGCTCCTTCAGGACTGATCTCAACTTCAATGGCGGCAGCACGACCGCGCCACTCGACCTGAACTCCTCCGCCTGAGAGTGGAACAACCGCGTATGGTACGACCGGGCAATTCCGGGCGCCCAATGACCACATGTATAGTTCCCAAATGAGCCTGTGCGCCCTTGCCACAGCCATATGGTCCGGGGCCTCGCTGCCGTAGGAATCCCAATCGGGGCCAAGCGCCTCAATCCTCTCTAGTTGTCTCAGAGCCGCAGCGACCGGGAATGACAGGTGGCGGCTTGTACTAAGTTCTGGTAAAGGACTTGGCGACAGAGGCTGACCATAATAAGCGTCAAACAATTGAGCGGGGTCAAGCAACCGAGGTTGAATCGATGTCTCTGCGGTGCAGGAACTTCTGGCGGGGAGTGCATCGGCCATAAATAGTTCTGCAGTAGTCGGGTCCATAGGCTCCTCTCTTATTGGTCGTAATGATTCCAGCCCGCCGCGAGGATCTCCAATTGAGGGGCTTTCAGGGGTCCGGCGGGGGTAGGCAGCGTCGCTTCAGAGACAAACATATCCTGCTGGAAGACGTCTCTCGAGGTTGCGCTTTCGACGACGGCCAAATCAAGTTGGGCGCGAATCGGGGGCCTTTGGTTTTTTGTCCTTGCCTCCGTCAGAACAGCGGACGGATTGAATGGCACCCCCAATTGGAGCTCCTTCCTGAAATCCTCGTATAGGTCCCACACGAGACCCTCGAGTTCGGGATCCTCAACGGCTATTTGCCCGCCTAGCAATTTGCGCGCCTCAGTCAAAGAAATCGGATAATCGTGCGATCCCAGTCCCCTCGTGAGAGTCTTTATGATAGTTTGGACTTGCATGTCATCATCCCTGTGACCGGTTAGAAGTTGGTGAGCAAGCCGCTCGATCTGCTGGCGACTCCTGTACACGTCTCCGAGAGCAAGCGGATGGACTTTCTCAGCTAAGGTCTTGAAAATCTCCGCCGTCATCTCCTCGCTCTTGACCGACCATTCTTCCTGTAACAAGCTCCTAAAACCTGCGACACTTTCAACGCTGACGGGCAATAACTGCCGCTGTCCGGGCATGGGGCCCTCGGCGAAAGGATTCAACGGCGTAGTTATGCTCGGATCGATAGGGCTCAATGTTCCGGCACGCGTCATGAATATCTCGTTCGCGCCAAGGGCAAACAATGTTCCAGCGCTTAAACAGCGGTCCGGGATCAAGACACCAATCCAATCCGCAAACTCCCTCACGAGCCGCCCCAACCCGAACGCTGCTAGGGTATCTCCACCCGCTGTAAAAATCAGGATGTCCAGTCGATCAACCGGTCCTAGCGCCCGTAATTGGTTGAAGAAAATCGGGAGGGCGTCCTTGGCGATAATGGCCGTTGCGTTCTGGCGGTCAGAGGTTAAGTAGCATATTAAGCGCGAGTTCCGCCGCTTCTGCTCGATCTGAGAAATTAGCCTTTTTCTTTCCTGCCACATGGGAGATTTCCGCCTCGTCGCTAGGTTTGCAAAAATTGCCTCAGCCGTGCCTCCGAGTCAAAGGGAGCCACCCTCACCTGTGGAACGTTTCCAGTTCTCCTTGGAATTAAGATGCACATTATACTCCATCCGGCCAACGCAACGAAATTTTTTGTCGGCGCGTCTCCCCCCCACGGCACTTGCAAGCCCGACGGGCAATCCTACCGCGGACGGGGCGTTCCAGCCGTTCCCTCTTGACATCACTCAGACCATTTCTATTAGCAACCTTGCCATATCTCTTGAGTTAATGACCTCTAATGAGAATCTGCACACCAGTTCAGTCAGAAGGAATCTCCGGCGATCGGACAGCCAAGTGAGGTCATGGAATTTTGACCGGCGGATCCGGTCAGTACGCATGAGGAGCACCACGGAGCGGCGTGTCCTTCTGTGCACCTAGCTCTATGGTACATGTGTGGCTAGCCTCTGTCAAGTGTTTTGTCAGCCTACTGTTGTTGGGCTACATTTAGAGTGGGCGGCGCACAGTCTCGTATTCCAGAGACTCCGCGCCGCTCTTGGCTCAACGCAAGAGATACACGCCAAGCGCCGCCCGGCAGCGGTCGCGGTAAACTTCCACCGGCACGTTCTCAGGACCCATTAACCACTGGAGACAGTAACCGTCGACCAGCGCACGAAGGGTGGAAGCAGCATCCACCGGGTTAACCCGGCGAAATTGCTGCTCTCTGATTCCGTCTTCCACGATTCTCGTATCCCTCTGCCGGCACTTCTCGAAGAACTCTGAAAAGAGCTTACGAAATCGTTCGTAGCGTGCCCCGCGGCTGACAAAATCGAAGAAGACCAAATAAAGCTTGCGATTGACCTCAGTGCTGTGAAACAGAACTTCCAGCTCGGCTACGAGCCGGATGCGCGCCGGTTCCTGAGTATGGACAACCTCGTCCAAGCTGCGGTTCAACTGGCGGAGCAGCCACTCCAGGACGCCGAAGAGGAGGTCTTCTTTAGTCCGGAAATAATAGAGAGCCCCCCCTTTGCTCGAGTCAGCCCTGGCCACTACGGAATCCAGCGTCGTAGCCTCGATCCCCCGCTCCAGGACTTCCGCGTAGCCTGCCCTCTGGAGAGCTTCGCGGCGGCGCTCTGCCAGTTCCGGATTGGCCCTGCGTGGACTCATCAAGCTCCCTTTTGGGAAAAGCGTCTGGACGGATTATTTATATCCGGGGGAATTTGTCAACCCTTTTCCATACCCCTGCACCCAAGCTAACTTCCCAATTCGGGTTCGGGAGGAACAAAATGGTGCGGGACCGGGGTAGGGGCACGGCGCGCCGTGCCCCTACAAGATCCCAGCTAGCTTCCGAATTCCACTTGAGGTGCTCCGGCCAGCATGATAGCATGACTTAACAGGGTGCAGAAAAACCCTTCCAAGCTGTCATTCCGAGCGAAGCGAGGAATCTAGCTCTGAGTGTTTTCAAGACAATGCGAGATTCCTCGTCGCCTGCGGCTCCTCGGAATGACACGGCAAACGAGTTTTTCCGCAGCCTGTTAAGACCAGGGCATCCTATGAACGCCGGAATTTCGGGCCATAACCTTGTGGGGCTTGATCGCCAGGAGTTGGAACGACTCGTGCAGTCGCTGGGGAAGGCGCCTTATCGCGGTCGTCAGCTCTATCATGCGCTTTACCATCGTCGGGAAAGGGATGTGGCCGCCTTGACGGACCTCGACAGGGATTTCAGAGAAGCCCTGGCGGCTCATTATGAAATCACCTACCCCGAGGTCCGGGGCGAGTTCATATCGAAGGATGGCTCGGCCCGCTACCTGCTGCGTCTTCAGGACAACACCGCCATTGAGACGGTGTATATGCCCGAGGAAGAGCGGATCACGCTTTGTCTTTCCAGCCAAGCGGGCTGCGCCGTGGACTGCCGGTTTTGCTTCACCGCGCTCTTAGGACTCAAGCGCAACCTTTCTGCGGGTGAGATTCTTGGACAGGTACTGGCGGTGGCAAAAGCCCGCGAGATTCCACCCCGTTCAAGGCTCAATCTGGTCTTCATGGGAATGGGCGAGCCGCTTCTAAACCTCGCCCAAGTGATGAAAGCCGTCCGGATTTTCGCGGACCCTCGAGGTCTTGGCGTTTCGCTTCGTCGCATTACGATTTCCACCTCGGGCATCGTCCCCGGCGTGCGCGACCTTGCCCGTGACCCGAGACGTCCGAAGCTGGCCATCTCGCTCAACGCTTCGAACGAGCAGCAGAGAACCGAACTGATGCCGATAAACCGAAAATACCCGCTCCGCGAGCTCATGTGCGCCTGCCGCGCCTATCCGTTGCGCCCGCGAGAGCGGCTCACTTTCGAGTACGTCCTTCTGGGCGGCTTTAATGATGCGGACGCCGATGCCGTGCGCGTGGCGGAGCTGCTGCGCGGAATGCGCGCCAAGGTCAACCTTATCCCTTACAATCCCGGCTCCGAGCTTCTTTATCGCCCCTCGCCTCTCGAGAGAGCCTTAGCCTTTCAGCGCCTCCTGACGGAACGGCACATTCCAGCCTACCTTCGCATTTCAAGGGGACAGGATATTGGCGCCGCCTGCGGCCAGCTCCGTCTGGAAGGAATGCGAACCGGCGACCTTAGCGCGCCGATTCGCGCCTCGAGCTGAGCGCTCCCCGCTGGCGTGCCTTCGGACAGATTCCGATGACCGCCAGCATGCGGCCGGTGCGGCTTCCCTCTTGGCGATAGGAATAGAAGAGGTCCGTGCGGCAGGCCGTGCAGAAGTCCACCACGGCGACATGGCGAGGTGCAAGCCCTGCTGCCAGGAGCTGATCCTGGGCAACGGCAACCAGGTCAAGATGAATGGGAGGCGCGCAGGCGGAGTCGTGGCCCGGCGGCTGCATATTCAAGAAGGAGCGCGGGCGTTGTTGGCGATGCGAGGCGGGGGATTCAGATACCTTGCGAAAGAACTTATCCGCGTGCGGGAAGCGCCCCTGAAACGCTTCCTCCACCTCTTCCCCCACTTCATAACAACACGCGCGGATGGAAGGACCCAGCACGGCAAGCAGGGTCTCAGGCTCAGAACCACACATGCGGCGCATCTCCCCTACAGCCTTCTCCACCAGGCGCGCCAGCGCACCACGCCACCCGGCATGAACTGCCGCCACAGCTCGATGTTTCGGGTCCACCAGCAGCACGGGCAGGCAATCGGCGGTTCTCACCGACAGCAGGATACCAGCCTCCTCGGTCAACAGCGCATCCCCTGCGCGTTGCGCAATGCCAGGCTGTTCAGGCAGTCGATTCCCGCCGAAGCGGTACTCGAGTTCGCCGGAGGTTGCACGCAGAACTTGATAGACACTGGCGGAATGGACTTGCCGAAGCGCCGCCAGCGCGAAGTGTTCCGCGCCAAGCTGCTGGAAGAAAAGTTCCCGATTCTCCCGCACCCTGGCGCGCGCCTCGCCCTGCGTGAATCCGAGGTTCAGCCCCGCAGACGGACCACGGCTCACCCCACCCCAGCGGGTACTGAATGCATGGACCAGCCAAGAATAACGGCCGATGAGCGGGTGCTCAATCCAGGCTAGCCCGCCACGCGAAACGGTTTGTGAAACTGGGGGAGCCAAATCCCGAATATAGCACACCCTACACGCTCCCCAGGTGGCGCGGGCCGGGTTCAACCCGAATTCGGAAGTTAGCGCGGGTGCGATGTGCATCTTGTAGGGGCACGGCGCGCCGTGCCCCTACACAGCGCGCTGTGCCCCTACGCCCGGCCCCGCACCATTTTGTTCCTCCCCGGTATCTGCGCCAAACCGGAGCGTGAGCAACTGGGCGTCGGCGGCGAAGACTTCGGCCACGGCGTTTTAGAACTCCCGTTGGGAATCGACCAACCGCTTCACCCCTTACCCCTCCCACCAACTTGGATTTCCGAAACTGCTGGCCAGGTGGCCGGGCGGGTTGAACTTTAACCGCCCCTCTGCTACGCTGAATCTGAGCACATCAAGGCAGCCACCTGCGAATTGACAGAAAGGAAGACTATGTTATCTGATCGCTTGGTCCGGATGATCGAGCAACACGCAGATGAGTTAACGCGCGCCTTGGTCGAAAACCTTCAGTCCGACCTGCATACGGCGTCTTACCACCGACTTTCCCGGGAAGCGATTCACGATCGCACCTACAATGTGTACAAGAATCTCGGCTTGTGGTTGGATAGCAAAGCGGATGAGGATATCGAAGCAAGTTACACCGAGCTGGGAAAAGAACGCGAGGCCGAAGGAATCCCCATCAGCGAGGTCGTTTACGCTCTCACCTTGACCAAGTATCATCTGCGAGATTATATTCGGGCTGCCGGCTTGGTCGATTCTGCCGTGGAGCTTCACCAGGAGCAGGAACTCCATCACGTGTTAGGCCATTTTTTTGACAAGGCCATTTACTACACGGTTAGAGCCTACGAGCGCGCGGCGAACCGCAAGGAAGCGACCGGCGCTGTTAAGAGAGTGCGCTGAGCCCGGCGCAGCCACCGGCTTCTTGGTCATGATTGTAGGAACTGGCGTCGATATATTGGAGACCTCTCGCGTCGAGGAAGCTCTCCAGAAGCACGGCGAGCGTTTTGCCAAGCGCGTGTGCACGCTCGCGGAGATCGCGTATTGCGGGAAGTTCAAGAACCAGGCGGAGCGGCTTGCCGCCCGCTTCGCGGCCAAGGAGGCGGCATTTAAGGCTTTGGGGACTGGCTGGGGTGAGGGGGTACGCTGGGTGGACGTGGAAATAACTCA
>Ga0326728_10019823_pt1 | contig 12967 bp, 11 predicted proteins | sample MB3enrmetagenome_FD_207602 | JGI IMG/M metagenome (GOLD analysis project Ga0326728, IMG submission 207602) | Lab enriched peat soil microbial communities from McLean, Ithaca, NY, United States - MB31MN | ecosystem: Environmental > Terrestrial > Soil > Wetlands > Peat | place: USA: New York...
TGCCGGGCGGTTTTTTGTTGCGGGAAGCCGTATGATGGAGACCCCGGCGAGCGTGGTCTGCTTGCGCTCCCAGTCTGCGCCTTCCTCGATAAAGGCCTTGAGGGTTTCTGTTAATTCCATGAAAAGAACTGTTAGCCGATATATTAAAAGACTATCCGTCCACCGCGAAAATAAAAACGGGCACCCGCCATCATCTGCCGGTGCCCTGAAAAGTCCTTCCCATTTCCCGGTATAGTCTAAAAAGGTTAAACACAGATATCTGGCAAGGACGTTTTTCCATGCCGCGGATCACGCTTCGCCACGATCAGCCATTCTCCCTTGACCAGACACTTGCCTGCGGGCAGGTGTTCCGCTGGGATCGCACACCTGACGGGAACTGGACCGGAGTCGTGAGCGGCAGGGTGATCCGGTGCCGGCAGAAAGGGAGGACACTCTTTTTTACCGGTGCAGACGAAACGTTCATCCGGCACTACTTCTCCCTCGATCTCGATCTTCTGATCATTCTCGAATCAGTTGATCGCGACCCGTTTATCCACGAAGCGATCAAACGATGCCGGGGCTTGCGCCTTATACGGCAGCCGCCGTGGGAATGTCTCTGTTCGTATATCTGTGCCACCAATACCAACATTCCTGCAATCCGGCGCCGGGTTGCAGCCCTTGCGCAGCAGTTCGGGGATGGGATCGAAGAGGAAGGAAAGACATTCTTTTCATTTCCCGACCCGTCACGGATCTCCTGCACCGGGGAGGCATCCTCTCTTGCGGAGTGCCGGCTCGGGTACCGTACGCCCTATGTCTTCAAAACAGCATGCGAGGTTGCAGCGCAAAGGGGGTGGGCAGAGGCCATCGCTGCACTGCCATACGAGCATGCCCGCCACGAGCTCATGAAGTTCCCCGGTATAGGCCCCAAGGCAGCTGACTGTGTCCTGCTCTTTGCCTTCCAGAAGTACGAGGCATTCCCGGTCGATGTCTGGATACGGCGGATAATAAGGGAGCATTACCTCCCGGAGCTCCCGCAGGATACGGCCCTGACCGGGCGGGAGTATGATGCCATACGCACCTTTGCCCGGAAGCATTTCGGCCCGTACTGCGGGATTGCACAGGAATATATCTACGCGGCACGGGAAGGTTCAAAGACCTGAATCATCCCATATATCAGAAAACCCGGGGCATTATCCCCCGGATAATTTCCTGACTGCCTGATACCATGAAATGCATCCCCGTTCATAACGTCCCAAAACCAGTCATTGCGATTGCGGGTGCCACCCTCCTTTTTGGGACGGCAACACCGCTTTTGAAGATCCTGGTCGATGATATGGCACCCCTGGTCCTTATTGCGCTTCTTGCACTCGGGTCAGGTGCCGGCGTCCTCTGCTGGCGACTGGTGAGCGGTCCCCGTTTCTCCACGGGGCAGCCCCGTACCAGCAGGAGGGAACTGTACCTTCTTATGGGGACGGTGATTGTCGGAGGCTTTCTGGCACCGTTCACCCAGTGTTTTGCCCTTACCATCACTCCTGCAGCGACAGCAGCCCTCCTTTTAAACTTCGAGATCGTTGCAACCGTCTTCCTCGCGTTCTGGGTCTTCCATGAACCGGCCGACAAAATGATGGGGCTTGCCCTTGTCCTCATCTTTGCCGGCAGCATCCTGCTTGGCTGGAACGGCGAGAGCATTCTTGGCATTTCCCTGGGGGCGCTCGGGATCATCCTGTCGGGATTTTTCTGGGGCATAGACAACAACTGCATGGCGCATATCACGGCGTACCCCCCGGAGCTGATCGGGCTGTACAAGGTGATCTTTGGTGGGAGTATCGCAGCGGTACTGGTAATCGTGCTCGGGGAGCCCTTGCCGGGGGCGAACCTGATCGTTCTTGCCCTCCTCACCGGGTTCTTCTCCTTTGGTTTCGGGCTTATCCTGTTTATCGTGGCCCTGCGGGACATGGGTGCGGCACGGGCAGGGGCGATCTATTCGGCAGCACCGTTCATCGGCTGCATTGCCTCGCTCTTCATCTTTTCCGATCCACTAGGCGGCCAGTTCTGGCTTGCCATTCCGCTCTTTGCCGCGGGGGCGCTGATCGTTATCCGCGAACAATGGAAACTGGGATGCCCTGTCGGCGCCGGGGATGGAACGGCAGGGAAGCTCTCGGAGAAAGAAGACAGATAATCCTGAAGCGGCAGAACGAAAAAAGGTTCGGGCTGATTGGGTTTTACGTCCCGATATCCCAGCTGCACTGGTATTTTTTCTGGGCCGCGCTCAGCTCGTCGATGGAAAGGCCAAGCGATGCCAGCTTGAGCCGGGCGACCTGCTCGTCGATCTCCTGCGGGACTTCGTACACGCCGCCTTTAAGGGAGTCGCCGCGCTCCGCGATATACCGGGTGCAAAGCGCCTGCAGGGCGAAACTGAGGTCCATGACCTCGATCGGGTGGCCCATTCCCTTGGGCGTTGCCAGGTTCACGAGCCGCCCCTCGGCAAGCACGTGGACCGGTTTTCCCTTGAGGACATAGGTGATGATCCCGTCGCGCTCGACCGTCGAGTCCGCGTGTTTCGCCAGCCATGCGATGTCTATCTCAACGTTAAAGTGGCCGGCATTTGCAAGGATCGCGCCTGCTTTTAGTTTCCCGAAGTGGTCCTTCCCGATCACGCTGGTGTTACCGGTGGTCGTCACAAAGATGTCGCCGATCTCTGCGGCCTGCTCCATGGTCATGACATGGTACCCGTCCATGTGCGCCTCAAGGGCCCGGCGGGGGTCGATCTCGGTGACCACGACTTTTGCACCCAGGCCGTGGGCTTTCTGCGCAAGCCCCCGCCCGCAGTAGCCATAGCCGGCGACGACAAAGTATTTCCCGGCGATAAGGGTGTTTGTCGTGATCATAATCGAGGAGAGGGCACTCTCCCCGGTCCCGTGCACGTTGTCAAAGAACCGCTTCATCGGTGTGTCGTTGACCGCGACCACGGGGAATTCGAGTTTCTTCTCCGCCGCCATCGCCCGGAGCCGGTGGATACCGGTAGTGGTCTCCTCGCAGCCGCCGATCACCTTCTCTAAGAGCTCGCGGCGCTTGGTGTGCAGGTAGTGGATGAGGTCCATCCCATCATCGATGGTAATCGACGGGGCGGCATCGAGGACCTGCTCGATAGCCGCATAGTACTCCTCAACCGTGCACCCGCGCTTTGCGTAGCAGTGGACGTTCTTTACCTCGTTTAACGCCGCAGCCACATCGTCCTGCGTGGAGAGCGGGTTGCAGCCGGTGATGTAGACCTTTGCGCCGCCGGCGGCAAGGGTCTGGACAAGGTTTGCGGTCTTGGCTTCGACATGGAGGGCCATGCCGATTGTCATGCCCCTAAAAGGCTTCTCCTTCTCGAACTGCTTTTTTATCGAGGCAAGCACGGGCATGTACTGTGCCGCCCAGTCGATCTTTAACTTCCCGGTACTCATGAAATCACCTGTGCGGTACCCCGCCTTACAGCGGGGACCACCCTATCACATACCCTGTACATAACGTGATGATGGCACATAAACCTCCCCGCAGGAAATGGTGGTCAGATAGGTAGATAGGGCTTGGGGAAGAAACCGGAAATGACATGGTGCTCACGCGACGGATCATCCCCTGCCTCGATTTAAAGGACGGCCGGGTGGTAAAAGGGACAAATTTCCTTGGCCTCAGGGACGCCGGCGACCCGGTGGAGCTTGCCGGGCGCTACAATGAGCAGGGAGCCGACGAGGTGGTGTTTCTTGATATCACCGCTTCAAAGGAGCAGCGAGGCATTATCATCGATCTCATCCAGCGTGCAGCCGACCGGCTCTTCCTCCCGCTCACGGTAGGGGGCGGCCTGAAGTCCCTTGAGGATATCCAGCAGATCCTCCGGGCCGGCGCCGATAAGGTAAGCCTGAACACGAGTGCTGTGCACGATCCCACCCTGATCACCCGGGGCGCGGAATCGTTCGGGACACAATGTATCGTGGTCGCTATGGACGTGCGCCGGAACTTCACGCCCAACCCCGAGGCTGTGCCGGTCAGACTGTGCGATGGGAGCACCTGCTGGTACGAGGTGGTCATCTATGGCGGGAGCAAGCCGACAGGGATAGATGCGGTGCGCTGGGCAAAGGAGGCAGAGGAACGGGGTGCCGGCGAGATCCTCTTAACCAGCATGGAGACCGACGGCACCAAAAACGGATTTGATATCGCGATTACCTGTGCGATCTCGGAAGCGGCCAACATCCCGGTGATCGCAAGCGGCGGGGTCGGGACGCTCGAACATTTTTACGACGGGTTTACCAAAGGAAAGGCTGATGCATGCCTTGCGGCAAGCGTTTTCCATTATGGCGAGATGAGCGTCCGCGATGTAAAAGAATACCTTAAAGGGAAGGGTATCCCGGTACGGCTCTGAGATCGAGCTCGAACGCCGCCACCGGCTGCTCCAGCTCGAACGCCGTGAGCACCGCGGGATGGATCTCGCCAAATACCCCTGCTTTTTTCCCACCGACAATGATATCCGCACGCCTTCCCTCGATGAAGGCGGCATCGTCAGACACTTCTGCGCTGTACGGGATCCCGAGCTCGCGGAGCACTGCGTCTGCGTGGGCGTAGGCTTCAGAAAAGTCCGCACCCGCGTGGGTGCTGACAAACGCAAGGCGCTGGGTGGTGCGGAGATCGGCGATCACATCGCCGGTGGCAAAGAGCCGCTGCGGGAGTTCCCGGTGCCGGTTGACCTGCAGCATCTCCAGGAGGAGTGGCACAATATCGGTCCTGACTACGGTGTACTCCTCGCTGATCGGGTGCATGAGGTGGAGGGTGGCAGGGGCGCGGGGGCGCTGCACCTGGTCGCAGAGAACTCGTTCGTTGGTCAGCGTAAAGGGCATCATCTCCAGGTACCCGAGGCCGGCGAGGATTGCCCGTGCCTGGCCGGCGATCGCATTTGCCGGGTGCTCTGTCCCGATGGAGAAGGTAGGTGGTACCTCCACCGCGAAGTTCTCGTACCCGTAGGCTATTGCAACATCCTCGAAGAGATCCCAGTCATGCATGATGTCCGCACGGTAGCAGGGCACCTGCACCCGGACCCGATCCGGTCCGGCCGGTTCTGCGCCAAAACGCATCTTTTCGAGCAGTTCCGCCATCTGCAGGGCGGTCAGCTCGACCCCGATAAGATCGGAGCATTCCCGGACGCTGACCGTGCGCACCGCAGGGATAAGATCGGGAAACACAGCGCCATTGATCTCCACGCTCTCGATGGTCGCACCCGCCTCGGCCAGAGCGGTGCAGATGATATTTGCCGCCACATTGACCGCCCGCTGGTCGGTGCCGGTCACGTCGAGGAGGATGTTTTTTGTCGCCGTTGTTACCCGGGTCCGCTCGCCGTTGATGATCGGCGGGAACGAGCAGACATGATCCTCGTCATCAACGATCAGGGGGAAGAGCGGGAAGTTTTTTACGATCTTCGCATAGTCCCTGCCTTTCGGGTGGTTTTCGAGAATACCATCGAGGGTGAGATCCTCAGTGAAATCGAGCGGTACAAACTTCCTGCTCCGGGGCGAGGCCACATAATGGAACGGTGGTGTGACCGTGTCGAGATCGTGGATGCCGATGGCGACCTTGCTCCTGCCCCTCCCGACCGCCCAGTGAAGGGCTTCCTGCAGGGCCATGATCGAGAGGATGGACTCGTCATCGAAGGTGACGTTCCGGATGACCGCTGAGGCAAGGCAGGGCCGGATTGATGCCAGTTTCGCATCAATGGTGAAGCGTATCCCGGAGGGCCTGACCGAATATTGCGGCAGGCCGGTCTCGATCCCCAGAAATCCCCGCATGGCCCGGGCCGCGCCTTCAACCGAGAAGAGATCGGGGCGGTTGGGGAAGAACTCAACGTCCGCGTGGTCCTCCTCCAGGCGTTCGACCTCGGAGCCGATCATCGGGAGGCGCTTTAAGATTGTCTCCCGGTCGGTGCCGGTGAGCCGTTCGAGATATTTGTAGGACAGGCTGATGATCGCCATGTTATGCCTTCCTCCCTGCTGTGGCAGGGGCATGCACGGGGCTGTTTCGTATCCATTCAAGATCGCTCTGGTACAGCTGCCGCAGGTCCTTTAAGCCCAGACGGAGCATGGCCACCCGGCTCACGCCAAGCCCCCACGCGAGCACGGGGCATTTCACGCCCCATGGATCGGTGACCTCCTGCCGGAAGACACCTGCCCCGCCCATCTCCACCCAGCCAAGGCCGTCGACCCAGATCTCGGGCTCGACAGAGGGCTCCGTGTACGGGAAGAACCCGGGCCGGAACCGCACATCGGAAAAGCCCATGCGCTGGTAGAACTCTTTTAAGAAACCGAGCAGGTGGCGGAAGGTGACGTCCTTGTCCATCACGATCCCTTCGAGCTGCTCGAATTCGGGCGTATGGGTGGGGTCAATCGCCTCGCGTCGGTAGACCCTGCCGATGCAGAAGGCCTTGACCGGCGGTTCCGGGTGGGTGGCAAGGTACTGGATCGAAAGGCTCGTCGTATGGGTACGGAGCACGCACTGCTTTGCTTTTCCGGGGTTCCACTTCCCGCCCCAGCCGGTGGACGAGGTGTTCCCGCCGTGCTCATGCATGTCCCGGAGGCACTCCCACCCCTCAGGGAGCGGTGCTTCTTCTTTGAGGTAGAAGGTGTCCTGCATCTCCCGGGCCGGGTGGTCCTGCGGCTGGAAGAGGGCGTCGAAGTTCCAGAACGCGCTCTGGACGATCTCCCCGTGCATCTCGGTAAAGCCCATCTCAAGAAGGATCTGGCGCATCTCGTCAATGAGCCGCTGGTACGGGTGGGACTTACCGGGGTACACGGTCTTGGGCAGTTTTTTGACATCGTACCTGCGCAGGCTGGCGGTCTTCCATGCGCCGGAGAGGATCTGGTCCCGGGTGAGCGTGCCGATCTCTTCGCGGAGGTCAAGACCGGCATTTACACGGAGTGTTCCTTCGGGTGTGATTGTGAGAAGGTTTTGGACAGTTTCGGACTCCCGAGCTATCCCTCGTTTGACAAACTCCTTGATGCTTTGATTGTAATCTTCCCCGAATTTAAGAGCGGGATCCGCGTGTAATTTGCCAGTTTCATCAAAACAGAGGAGGATGCCATTTTCTTTTTCCGTCGAAGCATTCGGCACTTTAACAACATAAGTGCCGTTGAGCTGTATGAGCCCTCTCTTTCGCAACTGACCAAAGCCGATCTTAAATGCATCATTTTTCTGGAGATCTGCAAGCGTTGTGCCTGTTTTGATTGCATCGAGAATCTGAGTTTCGGGAAGCTGATCGGATTTGCGGTATTTTATTCCTTCTTCGGTCAAAGAGGGTATTTTCTTGACAATTCTTTCGACCTTCGCAAGCCCCTTGTCTTCGGCAAGATGCCCCCACTGCACAACTGCTTCCGGTGTCGCATTCAGGAGAGAGGCGAGACGTTCCGCATCAGCCTTCTTCTCCTTTGCCAGCGCAGCAAGCAGCCGTTTCTCATTTAAGGTCAGTTCCGCCATCGCCACTCACACCTCAATCGTCTCTGCTGCCACGTCCATCTTCTCCCGGAAATCCTTTAAAAATGCCACGACACGCTCTGCGGTCTCCTTCTTGCACTGCCCGCAGGTGATCTCGCCCGACCGGCACTTCCGGTGAAGCTCTGCCAGTTTTGCATCGTCGGTGATCATGTGGAACATGTTGAGGAGATAGAGCGTACACTTCTCCGGTTCGCCGCCAAGCCGCCGCTGCTCCTCAAGCGTCATCCTGCCACCGGTAAGGGCGCTCATCACCTTCTTTCGCACCGCCGCCTCGGGCTCGTAGAACGAGATGAGGCTCTCGGGAATGCTCGACGACATCTTGCCGCCGGTGAGCCCGGGCAGGAAGATGTGATAAGTGGAAGAGGGGGTGTAGAACGCATAGCCGCCGCAGGCCCGCTCGATCTCCCGGACCTTTGCACTCACATCGGCACATGCTGCATCTTTGATATCCACGTGGCCCTCGTATTTCTTCGCGTGCGGGAACGCTTTTTTCACCGCGTCGAGCGCCGCATCGGGGGCGTTTTTCGAGCGCACGCTGATATGCCCTTCGCGTTCCTCGACCGTGAACATCCGGAACTTGTGGGCAATCCCCCTTGTTAGCCGGATATGGGGGTCCTGATCGATCCCCACGGGCACCAGCGTCGGGGCCGGCTCCCGCTCGACCTGCGGGTACAGGATGTCTGCCACCTGCGTAATCACGCTGTCCGCGTGGGCAAGCGCAGTCTCGGGGGAAAACCCGTAGATCGCGGTAAGTTCGGAGAAATTCACCTTGGTTGCCGCCTCGAACGCGAGGTCCTTGAGCCGTTCGTTTTTGCTCTGGAAATAAGTCTCCCCTTCAAAACCAAGGGCAAACAGGCAGGAGAGGTACTCCTTCCCGTATTCCCGGCACTTCTCCCACGACAGCCCCCGCACTGCGTAGGCTTCACGGTCGGCTATTGTCACGTACCCGTTGGCACCCTGCTGCACGTGCCAGACAATTTCCCTCATGAGCATGAGGTGGCCAAGGTGGGGATGGCCGCTGGGCATGAAGCCGGTGAGAAGATGGAACGGCGTATGGTTCCGGATCGCGCGGGCGATCGGCAGGTAGTCGCGCTGGCCGACCACGATACCCCGGCGCATGAAGTACGGGATCTCGGGCAGCTCGGGCAGCACCGGGGCAATCGGGTCGATACCGAACTCGGCAAACGTCTTCTCGACATCGAGGGAGGGTGCACTTGACCAGGGATTGATGTGCGGTTCTGTCATGATGGAAACGCTCAACCGTAATGTTATAATTTAATCCGCGCGAATTCGACGAACTGGATACTGGTAGTATGTACACAGCCAAATAACATCTTCTTTTTGACGCTGTGCGCCATCCTGACCGAGCGCGAGATCACGCTCATGGGCATGACCGCCTCTTTTTCTATCGCATGTACGAGCATGTCAGAGTGCACGTTCTTGCCACAATAGACCCGGTAGTGGTGGCCGAATTTGTACCCGGTCCGGGGAACAAAATCGTGCCGGCGCAGCTCCGTATAGACCTTGTCTTTTGCGGCAAGCTCCTGGTCGCTCTCCTTTGCGAAGGTGAAATATTCAGTGGGAGTAAACGATTTGCCATCTTTTGTGGCACGTACAGATCCCTCACCCATCAGGTACAGGAGTTCAACCGGCGATATCATCAGCCGCTCCTCGTCAAGCCGTTTTCCGAAACCCGCCTTTTCCAGATCTGACGGATGAGACACCCGGACCATTGCGGACTTCCCGACGAGCACCGCTTCACAGGGTGCAATCGTAAGCGGAGGTGCGCAGGCATCGGCAAGTTTCTGGAGCTTGATCTCGTAATAGGTCAGTTCCTCCTCGTCGTCGACCACCGCGAGGACGTACTGTTTGCGCATGTTCCTTGAAGTGACCACTTCCTCGATCAGCTTCGTAAACCGGATCGGGTCGCGTTCCGAGAGGACACGGACAAGGTAAAGCGACTCCCCGGTCCGCGGCTTCTCGCCTCGCCGGAACACCCGGAAATCATGGGGACCGGTCTGGACAACATACCCGCGTTCGCGCAGGTCACGGTACACAAGAAAACTGCGCAGGAAGTTTCGCTGGTCGGCGTACTCGGCAAGGAGCGTATCAAACGTATAACCGGGAACCTCAATCTTTTCGCGGTGGAGCAGGTAGAGGGCTTCCTGCGGTGCAAGCCGTATCCCTTCGCCCTCAGGGCGCCCGTACCCGCTCTGGTCATACAGCACCCGCCCGTCCCTGCCGGTTAGTACCGAAGTACCGTCAAATGTCGCCTTCACTGCAGGATCTATTGTTGCCGAAGTGTTATAAGAGCGCGGGAATGTGGGACCTGATCCTGCGCGCGTTCCTGCAGCCCCATAGAAAAATCCCTATGAATTACAAAAATCTGGAGCAATACCTATTAAAAGGCAAAAACCAAACGTGTAAAGTCAGATCGTATCTCATAAGTATGCTTATTGCACGTCCCCGAGAGTGATCCTCATTCCGGGAGGATTTTGGTAATACTATAAGGTACATCGATCACCCACACCTGAATCTTTTCAGCAGCCAATAATTAAGTGGCGGAAAAATGATGGTGCCTCATACCAACGACCACGGATGCCGACGCAAAGGTGAACTTAACCTCGCGGGTTTCCTCACGAAATCAGCCGTAAACGGCCCCGGCATCCGGGCCGTTGTCTGGGTGCAGGGGTGCCCGATCCACTGTAAAGGGTGTTTCAACCCGATGTTCTGGTCCTTTTCTCCGGCCAATATGGTTTCTGCAGACGAGATCGCCGGCCGGATCCTCGCAATCAAAAATATCGACGGGGTCACGTTCTCCGGAGGAGAGCCCTTTGCACAGGCTGACGCACTTGCATCGGTAGGAGAGCAGGTCCGGGAAACAGGGCGAACTGTCGTGACATATACGGGATACACGTACGAACAGCTCACCTCCGGTACTGATCCTGCCTGGAACCGGCTTCTCGGCGTGACAGACCTTCTCATCGCCGGCCCGTATATCAGGACCCTGGCCTGCAATAACCCGTACATCGGGTCATCGAACCAGCAGCTCATTTCCCTGACCGGAAGAGTCCGCACAGATGCCCCGTACGAACAGGCGCATGGTGAGATCCTTGAATTTTCCATTGCTCCCGGCGGTATGACCACACTCACCGGTTTTCCCCGGGAAAACCTGGTCAGGCAGATCGCCGCCCGCTGCCGGGGGGGATGAGACTATCTCACATTTCAGCCGTATCAGGACAAACTTCCGGCACCGGGAGTCGCTGATCCAGTGCATGCAGGAGCTTGGCTATACGGTCGAAACCGATACGACCATCAGGGGATACCACGGCGAGCACAACGTTGATATTGCCGCGAAAAAATCCAAGGCGTACGGGCTTGGCTTTGTGAAGAACCCCGACGGTACGTACGACCTCGTAGCGGACTGGTGGGGGATTTCAGGAAAAGGCGAGAAGAAGATCGCTGAAGAACTCAAACAACAGGCAGAAACCGTACAGAAAGAATACGCAAAAAAAATAGTGCTCGAACAGACCGCCGCAGACGGTTTTGATCTTGTCTCGGAAACCGAAGAGAGCGACGGGACTGTACGGATTGTGGTCAGGAGGTGGAGGTAGGTTATGCAACGTGCCGAACCCGATTTCTCCCGCAGGCTGAATGTCTCGCTTCGGGCCCGGGTTACCCTGATTGTCGTGATTACCCCGGAAGAAGAGCGGGTGGTGTCGCAGATACAGAGTGTCTGCGAGAAATGGGATCCTCCCCGCCAGTGCGTTGCGTGGGACAGCGTGGACGGTTTTTCTGTCATCGCCGGAAATAAAAATTTCCTGAACCAGTCACGGGAGCCGCTCACGGCGCTTGACGATATTATCAAGACCGGGGAGGATGCCGTCATCATCCTCAAGGACTTTCACGAGTACTGGAACAACCCGCAGGTGAAACGGCGGATCCGAAACTTCTCGCAGGCATTCCGGTACAACAGGCGTACGATCGTGATCCTGACCCCGACACCCCGGGTGCCGGACGAGATCCGTGACGAGGCCGTAATCGTGCATTTCCCCCCGCCTACCGCAGCCGAGCTCTCGGCCGACCTCGACACCCTGCTTGCCACAAGCGGCATCACCTGTTCGCTTTCCCCCGGCGGCCGGGAAAAGATCATCCAGGCCGCACTTGGCATGACTCTCAACCAGGCACGGCGGGCATTCTCGAAAGCCATCGTCACCCGCGGCAGTCTCGATGACCGGGACATCGATGCGATCATCGCAGACAAAAAAGACATCCTGAGCGCCTCGGACGCCCTGGAGTTTTACAGTTATACCGAGGCTCCGGAGAACGTCGGAGGCCTCGCGGTCCTCAAGGACTGGCTCTCCTTGCGCGAGCGGGCGTTTACGCAGGACGCGCGCGACTTCGGGCTCCCGGCACCGAAAGGCATTGCGTTGATCGGCATCCCGGGCACGGGCAAGAGCCTCACGGCAAAGATGATCGCCGACCTCTGGCACCTTCCCCTGCTCAGGCTTGACGTGGGGGCGCTTTTTGGCAGCCTTGTCGGCGAATCCGAGGAGAGGACGCGCCGCGCGCTTTCGCTTGCCGAGACAATCAGCCCGTGCATCCTCTGGGTGGATGAGATCGAGAAGGCATTTGCGTTCGGCAGCGGGGATGCCGGCACGAGCCAGCGGGTCTTTGCCCACCTCCTCACCTGGATGCAGGACAAGACCGCTCCCTGTTTTGTGGTGGCGACCGCAAACAACATCGCTGCCCTCCCGCCGGAACTGCTGCGGAAGGGTCGTTTCGACGAGATCTTTTTCCTCGACCTGCCCACATTTGAAGAACGGCGTGAGATCTTCGCCGTGCACTTTAAGAAGCGCAAGTGCATCCCAATGGAGTTTGACCTCGACACTCTTGCACAGAAGAGCGAGGGCTACGTGGGCGCTGAGATCGAACAGACGATCATCGATGCGATGTACCGGGCGTTCAGCGAGAACATGCGCCGGGTCACGACCGCTGACATCCTTTTCTGCATGAAGACGCAGGTCCCCCTTTCAGTTTCGCAGCGGGAGACGGTGGCGGCACTCCGGGCCTGGCTCGCAGAGGGGCGGGCGCAGTCCGCTTCAAGGGCAGCCACGCCACTTTCGGGGAATGGGAGATCGATTGTGCTGGAGACCTTCGATTCCGGAAGCCAGTGAGCCTCCATGAAGATCCCCACCACCGTTCCGGTCATCGGCCCCCTGTTCTACCGGCGTTCGGTCGGGGAGGTTGCCGGCGCGGTGAAAAACGGGGATCTGGAGGCAGTCCGCAAACTGAGCGCTGTTGCGAAAGCGGACCCGGATAGGTCTGCACGGGCGATTGCCGGTGACGCCCTGGGCTCTCTTTCATCGCAGGACGCAATCGATGTGTTCTGCCATGAGGTGCTGATCCATGAAAGCCCGGCACTTGAAAAAATTGCCACGAGTAGGGGATATGCTCCTTCGGAGCCGGAATT
>Ga0326728_10019824_pt1 | contig 12966 bp, 12 predicted proteins | sample MB3enrmetagenome_FD_207602 | JGI IMG/M metagenome (GOLD analysis project Ga0326728, IMG submission 207602) | Lab enriched peat soil microbial communities from McLean, Ithaca, NY, United States - MB31MN | ecosystem: Environmental > Terrestrial > Soil > Wetlands > Peat | place: USA: New York...
GCGGTACACTGGTCGAGGATGCGGCCCGCGGACTTCTCCAGTATAACGGGTATACTGTCCAGATCGTTCCGCCGGGATTTAATAAGAAGCTCCCGCCGGTTCATCTCATTGCGACCCACTCCTCGGGCGAGACCCGGTTCATCCGGATCCAGAAAGTTTCCCGGAAGCTGCTCACCGCAGAATCTCTCGACCGGTACTGTTCCAACGATCTGGTACAGCTCCGCAAGACCCTCGCCGGGAATTTTGGAGTTAAGGGATCCCGCTGCGAGATCTGGATCTATACGTTGTCATTCGGTTTCCGGTGTTTCGAAATCCTGGCTGATGATATCCGCGAGATCCCGAAATTGTCACAGCCCTCCCTGGCGGTCACCCGGTCCCGGGGTGTTGCATGACAGCCCCGCGAAGGATCGAGGCACTGGAACAGGAGGCCGGGGACCTTCTCACGAAACTGGGCTACGAGCCGGTGATCGTGAGCAGCTTTGTCCGGACCTGCCGGTACATTGCCTTCAATCTGGCAGCCCGCAAGAAGCTTGACGACGGTTCTGTAGATTCCCTGATGGTGAAACTCAAAGTTTCCCTCCATCCGATCGCGACGCTTTCGGACGCAGCGGAGTTTTGCCGTGAAGAAATTGCGAGCATGAAGAAATTTTTCGCCCAGGTCCCACCAGAGGAAAAACGGGGCCGGTTCGAGGTCTGGATCTCGATTCCCTTGAACAGGTTCCAGCAGTTTGAGATCACACGCGAGGGTATCCGTGAGATCCGGTCTCCCGCCGACCGGCCCGGTTTTTCAGGTGGCCGGCCATGATCGCGCAAAAGGCATTCGTCGCATCGTTGCAGCGGGCCACCGACCTGCTCGTTTCCCGCGGCTTCGAGCCGGTCGTACCGGTCGAGGACTGCTACATCTCCCACTATATTCCGCTGCACTTGGTGGGGGCAAAAGGTGACAACGAGGTGCTGTGCGTGAAATTGCGGATGGTATCCGGCGCCGTAAGTCTACCCTATATTGAATCGTTCTGCAGGTACGAAATCTGCCAGTTCCGCACGCTCCTTACTATCGACCCGGGCAACATCACGCTCTGCTGCGAGGTCTGGGTCGTGTCGCCGAACGGCTCTATTCACTGCTTCGAGGTCCTGCCCGGAGAAATCCGGGAGGTGGCGGCCTATGCCCGATGAAAAACCGCCGGCCGGGACCACCGAGAAGATCGAGGGCATCCCGCTCTACCTGATCCCGAAAACGATCGCGGACCTGATCCGAAAAAAAGGCAATACGGTATTCCGGATCCTCGTCATCCGTAAATTCCATCACCGGTACTCCGTGCACATTGAAACGTTCGATGAGCATGTGACGCAGGCAAAGAAGGCCAGTGTCTCCCGTGAGGAAGGTGAGGGAGATGCCTGACCCCTTACCGATCCGGCTGCGGGCAATTCCTGGGATCCGGGTGGTGACCCGTGGATGGTCTGCTCCGTGACGCCGTCCGGTACGTAGCCGGGCCCGGGCAGGTTGTCGAGGTCCGGGCGCTCACCGACCAATACATTCACAGCGGGTACTTCAGCGATCCCGCTGCGCTCATCTGTGCAGTGGAACCGCTCGATACCGACAGCTCAGTGCAGGGCATCTACTTCACCCTCAACGAGGTGAACCCGGCTCTGCTCTCGCGCCGGGCAAACCGGATCAAGATGCGTCTGGGCAAGAAGGACAGCACGACGAGCGACGCGGATATCCTGCGCCGCCGGTGGCTGCCCGTCGATATTGATCCGCAGCGCCCGAGCGGTGTGTCGAGCACGGATGAAGAGCACGCCCTTGCGCTTGCAAAGGCCGATGAAGTGGCCGCGTGGCTTGCCGGTCTCGGCTTTCCGGAACCGGTCCGGGGCGACTCCGGTAATGGGGCTCATCTGCTCTACCGTATTGATCTCCCCAACGATGAGGCCGCAACTGCGCTCGTGAAGGCGTGCCTGGCAACGCTTGACGCGCTCTTCTCCGATGACCGGGTAACCGTCGATACCGCGAACTTCAACGCGGCCCGGATCTGGAAGTTCTACGGGACGGTATCCCGGAAGGGCGACTCGACACCGGACCGCCCGCACCGGAGGAGCCGAATCATCTCTGCGCCGGACGAGCTTGTCGTGGCTACCGCGGAGCAGCTCAGGGTCCTCGCGGACCGGCTGCCCACTGAGAAAGCGGCTCACCCGGTTTCGGCAAAAGGCAAGATCTTCGATCTCCGTACCTGGCTCTCCGATCACGGGCTCAGTGTACGGTCCGAAAAACCGTACGGGGGCGGGACGCTCTTTGTTCTCGACCAGTGTCCGTTCTCATCGGCGCACAAAGACGGGGCGTTTGCGATCCAGTTCGGGAGCGGTGCGGTCTTTGCCGGCTGCAAGCACAATTCCTGCGGCGGCGGGGAACAGCGATGGCAGGATCTCCGCGAGCAGTTCGAGCCCGGGCGTGCAGGGAAACGAAAGGACTGGGAGCAGAAGCAGAGGACATGGCAGAAGGACCGGGCCAAAGCGAAAGCGGAACACGAAGGTTCTGCCGCAGCGGACCCGGTGCCGGCCACTGCACCCCCCGATATCCGGGCGGCTGCGCTCGATGTGCTGCAGCACGGCGACCCGGTTACGTTGATGCTAAGGACATTTGCCAAGGAGCACGTCGGCGATGAGATCGTGGCCCGGTGCATGATCCTCTCGATGGCCTCGCAGGCCGTGAAGAACTCGGACGGCCTGCATGTTTCCGTGACCGGCGAGTCCGGCAAAGGAAAAACTCACGCCTTCCGAAAAATGATGCGCCAGGTGCCAGACGCGTACAAGGTCAAGGGCACGGTGAGCAACAAGGCCCTCTATTACATGAAGGACCTCCGGCCCCGGACGGTCCTGATGAGCGACGACACCGAGCTCTCTGACGGGATTCAGGAAATCCTCAAGTCCGCGACCTCGAACTTCCACGAACCGATCACGCATACAACAGTCACCAAGGACCTGACCTCCCGGGTCTGCACGATCCCCGATCGGTGTGTCTGGTGGATCGCAAAGAAGGAAGGGACCGGTGACGACCAAGTGGCAAATCGGATGCTTACCTGCTGGATCGATGAGTCCTCCGAACAGGACGCACGAGTCCTTGCCGCAAAGCAGGCACGGGAGACGCTGGACCCGGACTCGTTTGTCGAGGAGACGAGCGAGCTCCGGACATGCCGGGCCATATGGGAGATCCTGCACGAAGAGATGATGTGGGTGATCATCCCCTATTCGCAACGGATCCGGTTCCACGCGATCGGGAACCGGCGCAACCCCGACATGCTCTATGACCTGATCAAGAGCCATGCGGCTCTTTTCTTCAGACAGCGCCGGCAGAAGATTAGTGAGGACGGGACGCTCTGCGTGTACGCAAACGAGGAGGATTTTACCGCGGCAAACGATGTTTTCACCCTGCTGAACGGTACGGCCGGCGGGCAGGAATCGAAGATGACCAAGAAGGAGTCGGACCTGCTTGCGATCATCGAGAAGGCCGACCTGCCGGAGTTCACCATCCAGGATCTCCAGCGATTCACCGGCGGCTCCTACATGGCGATCTACCGGATGATCAAAGGCTACGAGAGCCGGGGGAAGAATTATACCGGCCTCCTTGAGAAGTGCCCGGCGCTCTCGTTTACCGACCGGACGGTGACGATGAACGAGGACGAGGGCGTTTCGGTCCGGCGTCGGACCGAGGCGTTCACGTGGAGCCGCGAGATCTACCGGCAGTGGGTGAACGGCGGGGCCTGTTGGCTCGACCGCGATCCAAATGGTGGCAGCGATGATGATGCCCATGGGTCATTTACAGCATTACAGCACGTTTACAGCAGTTTTACAGCAACTGCTGTAAAACAAAATGAGAAACCCGGTGCGCCCGGTTCTGCAAAAGATGATGATTATCAAAGAAATTCTGTACAAGAGAATGGTGATTTACAGCAATACCGGAATTATGGAGGTGACAACAGTTCCGGAAAAAGTATCGATCACTGTCTCCATGATTCTGAAAATGCTGTAAACAAAAATCGATCTCTGACCGGAGCGGCACAAAAGCAATATCCGGTTCCGCCGGCTGCTCCGATTAGTTACAGCACGTGCTGTAAAGATGCTGAAATGAGCCCGGATCCGGGCCCCCCTGCTGTAAACAAGGACTCGCCCCGGCATGTACGGGCCTGCGATTATAAAAAACTCGAGATCCCGGAGCCGAGAACGCCGTGCTGGTCCTGCGGAAGGAAAGGCTCCTGGTATGTAGAGAAGTATACCGCGGAGCGGCGGGCCCGGCTCAAAGATCAGCAGGTAGCCCGGCGGCTGTGCCGGTCATGCTATAACGAGGCGGTGAAGGAAGAGCAGACAGCATCGGTCCCGTTGCCCGGGACCGTGGAGATCTCCCGGTGCGCCCGGGTGACTGCGGATATCGGGAAGTGCTCGATCTGCAAGATAGCGAAGGCTGTCTGGCTCGACCGGGAGGCGGGCGTGAAGCTCTGCGAGCATTGTTACGGGAGAGGGGTAAGGGAGGATGTGCAGGAGGCCGGGGTGGTGTAAATGCTATCTACAACCTTGAAAATTTCGAGACCTCTTTCATCCGCACGATAAAAACGATTATCGAGCCAAAGCACCGCTTTTTGAATTAATTTGATTTTTAGTTTAGAAATTCTTCAAAAATATTGAATGGGTTTAACAGTTTTTGGATTATCTTTTGAAAAATTCATTTATTTTTTTCCACAAAGTCATAGTCCCCCCATCTCTCTTCGCCTTAGCTGAGGCGATAAAAAATTTACATTTCTCTCCTACTTTCTCTGTGCTTACTTTCTTTTTTATACCTGTTTTATTATGTTTCATCGGAGCTGCCCAGATGTAACCATCCTTACCGATAAAATTGAGGTACCCCTTTTCACGCTGGATCTTCTCTTTAAAGTTCGGATAAGGACAATAGAGATGAGGGCTACCCTCCCGTCCATATGGACATCGTCCTAGAATACAGTACTTAGGACACCTCCCCATCACATTTCACTCCCGTTTCTGTGTTTTTTTCTGCGGGACACTATCTATCGTATCCATACTCTCAATAGAATCGAGATCTAACGAAAGAATATAATCCAGACTGACCGGCCTATAATTTGTCAGTTCAGCGCTCACATTTATTGTCTTTTTCTCACCATTGATGAATGGATAGTTTTTCATCTCATTGTTATGAACGTGGCCGTGGATTACCCAGCTATCCCATTTTATTGGAAGATTTTTCGGATCGTGAACTAGTAGAAAACGATGATCTTGGTGATTTAAAATTGCATACTCTCGAGAATTTTTCACTCCATATTCATGATTTCCTCGAATGAATTGAATTTTTCCTTTCAGTTTGGAGAGCCAATATTCTGCCGGTCTTGCCCCTCTGCCGAATGCAAGATCTCCTAAAAGATAAACAGTATTCGAATCGCGGATAACATGATTCCAATTCTCGATAAGAACAGAATTCATTTCATTTACTTCGGAAGCTAAAAATGGACGGGCACAATAGTGAATAATATTTGCATGGTCTAGATGAAGATCGCTGGTTAGATAAATCGAATGAGTTTGTTCATGATAATTTTCCATTCCTTTTCGTATCCGGAAAAATTTCAAACTCCGTTGCCATTCTCGTTTATTTAGCGACTCCAATCTCGATAAAAGCCTCTGCTGGAGTAAATCGTATTCACAAATTATCCGGGCTTGATTATTGAGAAAAGTGATCCTTAATGCATCCATCGGCAAATAGAAATATGGCATTACAAACTCATCAGATCCTGGATCAACTGAATTTAGATACGCTGATATTCTTTCATATTCCGATTCAGATATTTTATAGGCCAATGTTGAATGAAAAAGAAAATTCTTATCGAAATCAAAGGGTTTTGTATCTGGGGCAATAGATATTAAGTTCCAGACCAGCTCATCCCTGAATTGCCTAAGTTCTGCCGATGGAACAATATTGAAATAAATAACAATGCCTTTTTCCCCTTGAGTACATTGCAGGCCATCAATAGTGAAGGATAAGAATGAATATTTTTTTCCGATAGAGATTAACAATGATTTTATTTTTTCAACTTGACTTGGATTCGCGGAAAAACTTCCATACAAAGAAATGTGCGGAACCCGGTGGATTTTACTATCAGGGATTCGACATTTATCACAAAACTGGGAAATCCAACTGGTAAGTTTTCGTTTTCCGGGACCAATTCGAATTTCGATAAGCATCTGATAGTCTCACTTTGCATAAACAAGATAAGATTTTTTGAGTACACGCTCTAGATGCATTTTGTGTTGAGAGTTATGATGAAAGCCACCAACCGAGACAGATAATAACCATTAACCCATTCCAGCAGGTCCAGAATGTCCGACTTCTTCGCTGCCCAAGAGCTATCCAAAGTACTGCGTTTAATCCCATGTATGTTATGAATGCCGCCAACCAAAATGATTTGAGAGATATATCAATATTCATTTTATAACACACCTTGATGACAGGAATTGTGATGTGTGATGTAAATATATTTTTTTGTTTGAATTTCACTCACTTCATTGACCCATCGATAATTTCAAAAATCATGACTGTTGAGTATATATATCCAAATGTTAATAACAAAATAAAATAGTGTATCTCAAATGAAGGGATTTCAAAAAAACTTTATTCTGATAATCATCCTTTCGGTATCAATATCATTCTTAATAGCATGTGTTTCAGCATCTGATCCATCCACGATCAATACCAATTATGTTTTCACATCATATTCATCTGATAATTTGTATGCAGTGAAATCAACAAGTGATAACAATATTTATTTTTTCGACAATAGCAACAACAAAAATTCAGTTCCTTGGACTTACAATGTTGGTAGTTATATCGGTTCTCTCGCTATATCCCCTGACGGGAAATATGTTACCGTCGGAAGTGGTTCAGGATTAATCTATCTCTTTGATCAGAATGGAAATCTCTTATGGAAGAAATCGTTCGGTGACGCATTAATCGATTCGATTTCATTTTCCTCAGACAGCAATTACCTCGACGCTTCTAATGCATTAAATGAGGCTTTTTACATTGACTTAAATGGAAACTTGGCAAACCGACCTGCAACTACTGAAGTTGTCCCAAGTCCTTCAGAACCCCTATCGTCAATATCCCCTTCATTAACCTCATCCGATAATAATCCCGGAACGATTGATACATCCGGCGATTCGTGGAATAATTACCTCGCGTGGGGTATTTTCATCTTGATAATTCTATTATTTTTTTCGGCAATTTTCACAAGTCGTCGAAGAAAAAAACCCGCTACTGTAAAAAAGCCGTCCACTCCCCAGACAGGAATAATCTATGCTGAATCGATTCCACACGGAGCAGCAATTTATTTCAATGGTACATACGTCGGAATTTCACCCATAACCATTCCTAATGTTTGGCTTGGAGGCCATACCCTGAAGGCTACATTAAACGGATATGATTCAGATACTCAACGGATCTATGTCAATCCCGGACAAACTGTTCACTATTCTCCGAACCTCCGAAAAATCCAACCGTCGACACCCCCAAAGCCTGTCCTTCCGAAATCTAAACGGAAATTACCACTTCAGGATTTGATCGCGCAACTCGCCTCAAAAGCTCAAGAAGACCGGGAAGACGCTCAAAGACAACTTATCATTCTGGTAAATACTGACGGCAAAACTGCAGTACAACAAATCATCAAAGAACTAGAAAAGCAACCATCAGGAGTCAAAAGGGAAATTGTCAATATGCTATATTATCTCAGCAAAGAAAGCCAGACAGGACAATTAGTCACAGAGGAATTAATCAACGCACTTACCTATTCCTCATCCGATGTCAAATGGTTAATAATTCAGACGTTGGGGAGGCTCAAGGATAAACGGGCTCTCCACGCTCTTGAATTCGCAGTGTCCGATACGGATTTTCTTGTGAAGTACTGGGCGATAGTCTCTTTGAAAAGTATTCAAGAATCCTGAAGTATCGAAATGAAATAGTTAACATATAATTTTTTTCGTCATACCGTACTTGTTTATCAGGTATTGAAATCGTGAAAAATGATATTGATCCAAAATCTTTCCCCGAGACAGAATATCATTCCATTCAGCAGCATCCCTGTATTCTTCCTTAATACCATTGAACGTTTTACCGTCTGAAACTGGGATGAGAGATGGTGTTGATCCTAGTTTTCCAGTATTTACATATTCACAATGGCAATCAGATATGATATTGGGTGTAGTCGTTTCAACAAAGGCATAACCGGTTTTTTTGTAACTGAATTCGTCCGGAACTTTAATACCAACTGCCATATGGCGCTCTGTTTCGAATTCCAGCAAAACCACACCATATCCAAGCTCTTTCAATAAAAATGCTAATAAAACGGATTTGTCCTCACAGACTCCACACTGGTTGTATATTACTTCGTAAGGGTAACATCGTCTTGTTAGATAGTTTTTAATTTTTCCGTAGGGAATCTGTTGAACAAGGCTCACGGCAATGCGAAGATCATCAAAGGTGTTGAATCTACCTAAAGTTTTAATTGAATCAATAAAGGATTTTAATGCCCTTTTTTGTTCGTCGTGTTCGAGAAGAGTAAGATAAAATACCTGGTCAAAGCAATTAACAAACCTCAAAGAGAGTTTCCTGACAATTTCGTAATAGATTCGTTCATATACCGTCAGGCTGACATATCCTGAAGTCCCTTTAAGAGTAAAAGGAAATCGTATATTGATATGTCCATCTTGAATTCGATTTGTTTGCAAATTCAGAATGAATTGATTAGAATCCGCGATACTTTTTGACGTTACATTTTGCCAATTTTTAAAATAAAGCATGGCTTCATTGTCAAACCCGAGTGTTTTTAAGAGTAGACCTTTGTTCCACAATGCATTGGAATATGCAGGGTCTTTATCGAGGATTGTATCATACCCTCCTCGGGCTTTTTGATAGAGTCCGCATAAAAACAAAAGATTTGCTTTACTGTTCAAAGCGCTGAGAAAATTTGGATTATGTACCAGGGCCTGATCATAACAGAATAATGCTTCCTCATAATTTCCAATTTTTTTCAATACGAGACCTTTATTATACCAACTTTTTGAATTTTCCGGGTTTAATTTCAGAGATTTGTTAAAACACAACATTGCCTCGGCGTATTTCCCGTTATTGAAAAAATTTATTCCGGTACTGTTGAGATCATTTGAATCCTTAAAGAAGAGGAACAAACGATTAAACAATTCATCATAAATTGCCATTGATTCTATCCTGAAAACCCATTAAGGAGAGTAACGTTTATTGTATCGGTCAATCCCCGGACAATTATGGTCGAAAGGTAGACGATGATCTCCGCAGAACATTTTTCCGCAATAATTACATTTCCATAGAAGGTATTCGTGTTTTCCACAATTTGGGTATGAGCACCCTCCATGGACGGGTTTTTTATCGGGTTTTGTTTTGGTTGAAACTGGGGTCTCTTCATCCTCATATCTTTCCATATACCAAGGCTTTAACGGTGTTATCCCTTTTCGGATATATTCGACATACCAGGGAGGTTCTACCGCTTCGGCGGTTGTATCTTGTGCACCAACGTAAGAATTAAAATTGAGAAGGGATTCGACGTATTTATCAATCCAACTCACATCGGAAGTAAATGAGGGAAGAGAATAATCGACGGGAGATGGCAATAATTCGGGTGAAATTATGAGAGAATTCATAAGTTTTCCGAATTTCGCAATAGTGGGGTGAGAATTACCCTTTAAAATTTTTAATATCAAACTATCTTCAGGATTTAGGAAATCTTTCCCATTAAAAAGAAGCTGATTATCGTAATCGCTGGTCTTCCAGATTTTAGAATCTGCTGCTATTACCGCCAGAGAAGAGAAAATTACCCACGCAGAAAAGTTATCCATATTCTTATCGAATCGTTGGAAAACTCTTGATGGGTGCTGGTAATTAGGATGGCCAAATTCCAGACTCTTTTTCCCCACAAATTCAGGAATATACATTCCATCATAATCTACTAACTTCAACTCATTGCCGACCACTAATATATTCCCATGTTGCAAATCACAATGGGCAATGTTTTCTTTTCTGATCAAACTTAACATTTCGAGGAAACGATAAGTTAAATCCAATATTGAGCGAGGATTTTTGTAATTTTTGTTCAAATAATCATCTAAAGGTAATCCCTCGACCCAATCCATTTTCAAAATTGGATACCAAGTGTTTTGTACTTTGATGCCTTCTTCGATGAATTTAAATCCGACAGTATATTTGAGATTTCTTTTGCCTAAATAATCGCTGATTTTTTGATATCTTTCCTTCTGATCAGGATCGTATCGTAAAAAGCAGCGGACCGCGTACACTTTTTTTGCGGGGCTCGTGATTTTAAAAACAAGGGCGTTTTGTCCGGAGATGACTCTAGGCAATCCCAATTTATCTGTCTCTACTGTGCCATCCTTCAATTCGGGATCTTTAAAACAAGATTTGGGATTTTGTACAACCTCCCTGTATGCACCCGGTTCTGGCAATGTCACTGCATCAGTCTCCTAGAATTGTTAAAACCATCAACGTGACATCGTCATTTCGCATTATCTTGTTTTCACGCAACTGCTCAATCCAATTCGTGAAACTGGAATTATCAATCGCGTTTTCACCGATAATTTCCCAAGGCTTGTCCCCTTTTTCATATTCTTGAAAAAACCATGAAGCAAGGGCATCCGTCATTAAAAAAAATTTATCGCCGATTACCATATTCTGATTTTCCAGAACTGCGATTTTCTCCTGAAGATGCACATTCCGTTTCGGATCACTTGAAATCAGTAAGGGAGAGTTATCAAAATCCGCTGAACTATTAAGTGGAAATTTGGTAATGAGATCGTTATTTCTGACCTGAAACAAACAAGAATCACCGATTGCGATTGTGCAAAAATTTTCTTTGATTTTTTTCTCATCTAGTGAGAACGAAACCTCCAACAATGTTGAGGCAGCCCCATTTTGAAGTGCCATCTCATCGTACCATGAAAGAGGTTTGCCCTCATGCTCCCGTTTTTTAATATAATCGGCTAATCGGGGATTCCAATTTTCATTTATGATCAATGTCTGAATAAGGTCGAGAAAATTTGCGCTTGTAATATCATCGTCATAAGATCCAAATCCATCTACCAGTACGGTTGCCCATAGTCCGCTTAAATACGCTGTTGAAGCTCCATCCGCGATTGCATATCGTTGATATTTCTGGTCGTGGGAAATTATCTCAAATGGAAAATTGTAGGGATAAAAAGCATCTTCACATATACTCGCCATGTTACCGGCTTTTGATAACCAAAAATGAGAATATTCAATTTTCATTGATATCGGCGTTATTACTCGGGAGTATCGCCTTTAATTTCAGGAGTATCTTGTGGAGATGCCATTTTTGTACCGATATCCAGTGCTAAAAAGACAGAGATTGGATCGGCGTTATAAACGAAGCCCCTGGAATTTTTCTCGATATTCATTTCATGAGTTTTATTCGCATATGTGATCTGATCATCGGTCAATGGGCTTGACATTGAGTACAAAAGGTGAGCATATTGTTCAGGAAGGTTCGTTTCACTATTAGGGAATCTTATCGCTGTCGCAGATCCCGATGACAGATGAATATTGTAAAGCAGGACGTTTCCCTCACTACTCTTGAGATTTTTTAATTCTTCTGCCGGGATTAACGGGTTGCCATCTGTGGCTGCACCATCTGTGATGTTAACCACGATAGGAGGATGACAATTGGGATGTTGCGCTAACCAACCCTCAAGAATTCCCTTTGCCTTATTCAAAGCTTGGCACATGGGCGTCTGGCCATCGGCAACAGCATCAAACCATATCGGAAATTTGGTTTTAACAACACCGCCTGCACCGTCTTCCTTCAAACGTTCTTCGATCCGGGCTGGCTTATCTGCGATTTCGCTTATGGATACGAGATCTTTGTTCGCGAGAGGACCGATAAATGCTGAGCCGACATTAAGCCCATACCCTATGACACTCACATAAAAATAATCACGGACTCCTTCGGCTTTTGTACAGCTTACAACCAAATTTGTCAAAAACCGATTGATGAAATCTTTTAGCTTGTCCGACTTTGACTTATCCGGATCATCCGCGACTTTTTCAGCCATCGATCCCGATTGATCAATAAGAAAAATATAACAGGTTGGATTGCGTCGTGAAATTTCTACATAGCCCATTGTTGTCACCTATCCAGTGTTAACCAAATTCCGGAATATTAATGTATGTAACTAGATTTTATCCCAATGTGAATGTTTTGGTTAATATCCTATATTTTTTATTTGATCCCTTTAAATGGACTTTCTCAATTTTCAATGTTCTCTTCCGTTCAGTAAAACCTAAGCCTCCAGTTTTACAGAGTACTATTCAACCCAACGGCGCCCGAGGGTGGGAGTAATGAATGGCAGATTTCGTAGAGAGCGCAAATGTCAAGAGTGCGATCCGCACTCTCACCAATCCGATCGAGGATGTGGCGACGTTCAATAACCTCGTCCAGTCCGTGATCACGGACAATCCCTTCGGGTGTGTATCGTATATGACTGCCGGCGAGAATCATCCCGCCGTGGAAAAGACCAAGGAATCCTACAGCGCGAAGCTGATCTACCAGGACAACGAAGCCAAGATCTGCGGCACGGGTACGCACAAGTTCAACACCGTTGCCGGTTTCAATAATGGCATCGCAGCTCTTCTGGCTGCAGCGGCCGTCACGACTGCTCATGCAGGCATTCCTGCCCATGATTCCGACAGCGACGCGTATTCCGTGACGCTCAAGTGCCATGATCCCAGCGGCGAGATCTACATGGTGAATCTCACCCGCACCCGGGTCTCTCTCACCTCCTACTCGGATGAAGCAATCCGGACGAAGGTCGAGACCTGGGCCGATGGTGTCCAGGCGCTTGCCTGAATCTGGCTGACGG
>Ga0326728_10019826_pt1 | contig 12966 bp, 7 predicted proteins | sample MB3enrmetagenome_FD_207602 | JGI IMG/M metagenome (GOLD analysis project Ga0326728, IMG submission 207602) | Lab enriched peat soil microbial communities from McLean, Ithaca, NY, United States - MB31MN | ecosystem: Environmental > Terrestrial > Soil > Wetlands > Peat | place: USA: New York...
CAGAGAGCATAACCGATGCCCATCTGCACGGCTCCCTGAACCTGCCCCTCGACCATGCCGAGGTTGATCGCCCGCCCGATGTCATTCGCCGACAGAAAATCAGTCACCCGCACCAGTCCGGTGGCGGTGTCAACCATAACCTCGGCGAACTGAGCAGCATAGGCGCCCGGATTGGAGGCAGCGTAATGCGTGTAGGCGACCGTCAACTCCGTGTTATACCTGAGCTTGGCGCTATTGGCAATCTCGCCATAGGACAGGCCGGCCCGCCGATCCTTCGGATTGGCAACTCGCCCGTCATCCGACTGCAGGGACTGTTGCGGTTGCTGCAGCATTTGAGAGGCCAGGTCCAGGATCCGCTCCTTCATCTTGCTGGCCGTATGAAAGGCGCAGGCCCCGCAGACATAGGTCACCCGGCTGCCGTAAGTGCCGAAGTCATAGGGAGTATACTCCGTATCCGCTTCGGTGACGGCGATCAGATCCGGGTCGACATCCAGCACCTCGGCGGCAATGATCTTCATGGCAGTGACGGCGCCGGCGCCCACCTCATGGATGCTCGTGTTCAGGGTAAAGCTGCCATCGTCGTTCATTCTGAGGATCATGGCGCTGTATTCCGGAAAGCCCCCGTATATACTGTTCTTATGAGCACCGCAGGCCAGTCCCACTCCCCGGCGGTACCGCCCGCTATCCATCGGGCGCCGGTAGCGCTCCCGCCAGTTAAAGACCTCCGCTCCCCTGGACAGGCATTCGATAATTCGGGCGTCGCCCAGGGGAAGACCGGTGGCTGGATCCAGATCGAAGGGGTGGACGAGATTGGCAAGCCGCAGGTCGAGCGGATCGATGCCGAGCCTGCGGGCCACCTGAGTCAGGTGGAACTCCAACGCCACGGTAATTTCCGAACCGCCCCACCCCCTCATCCCGCCGGCGATCGGCGTATTGGTATAGACCACCCGGCACCGGTGCCGGTAGAAGGGGAGGCGGTACCCCCTGGTAATCTTCCTGGCCATGGCGTGTGCCATGTCGATGGAACTGGTGGCATAGGCGCCGGCATCGAAGGTCGTGTCCACAGCGCACTGCTTCAGTCTGCCGTCTCCGGACACCAGCGTGCTGATCTTCGAGGTCGTGGCCGGCCTGGTCGAGGTGGCGACGATCGTCTCCTCCCGGTTGAAGATCAGCTTGACCGGCCGCCTGGTAGCCAATGCCAGCCAGGCTACCACCGGCTCCAGGATAAACTCCTGCTTGCCTCCGAAGGAACCGCCCGTAGGAATCTTGATCACCCGTACCTTGCTGTAGCTCAGATTGAAGAGGTCGGCCAACACCGTCCTGGCGCCATAAACGCCCTGGGACGGACTCCAGACGGTCAGTCTGCCGGAGCCGTCATAATCGGCCAGGCAGGCATGGGGCTCCAGGGCAGCGTGGTGGGTCCGCTGGCCTCTGGTGACGGTTTTAACCCAGATGTCTCCATCCTCGTCAGGTGGCGCCTCACCCAGTACAGTCTCGAATTCGTGCAGCAGGTTGCCGCTTTCGTGAATGGACACGGCGTCATCCCGCAACGCCTCTTCCGGGGTGGTCATCACCGGCAATGCCTCGTATTTCACGGTGATCAGAGACGCGGCAGCGTCAGCCGCCCCGGGGCTGTCCGCCACTACCGCCGCTATCCGATCGCCAACAAAACGCACTTTGCCGGTAAATAGGGTCTCGTCTTCGGGGCAAAACTCCTGGCCGTGCAATAACCGGTAGCGGTTGTATCCCGTATTTGGGGAGTTCAAGTGTGTGAACACTCCAAATACGCCCGGAGCCCTCTCCGCCCTGCTGGTGTCGATGCACTTGATCAATCCGTGAGCGACCGGGCTGAACAGCAGCTTGGCGTACAGCATACCCGGCAGTTTCAGGTCGCTGGAGTAGACCAGGGCGCCGGTGGCTTTCTGGCCGGCATCGTGGTTGGGATAACTCCCACCCACATATTTCAAGCTCTTGCTCACGGTTTAAACCTCCCCGGTATCGGTCCCTGCTGAAAGTCTCTTCGTTTTCTTACAGGCGTAAAGTCTATTTGCAGAACTGGAGCGCGGAAACGCTACACGCTTTCATGGCAGCAAGGCTGCCGTCAAGAGAACGGACGCGGATCCAATTTTAGCGCGATGTTCGCCGGCAGAGGCAGCTCAGCAATCATTGATAAAGATGGCAGGCGACAAAATGCCCGGGCTCGACTTCCCGCCACTCTGGCGCCACCGTCATGCAGACCTCCCTTGCCTGCCGGCATCGGGGATGAAAAGTGCACCCCGCCGGAGGGTTGGAAGGACTCGGCGGTTCTCCCTGCAGGATGACGCGCTCCTGTTTGGCGCCCGGCTTCGGTACGGGAACGGCTGACAGCAGAGCCCTGGTGTATGGATGCAGGGGATCGGCAAAGAGGGGTTCTGTCTCGGCCATCTCCACAATCCGGCCCAGGTACATCACGCCGACGTGATCGCTGATATGCCTGACCACACTCAGATCATGGGCAATGAAAAGGTAAGTCAGACTGAATTTTTCCCGCAAGTCCTTGAAGAGGTTCAAGACCTGCGATCGAACGGATACATCCAGCGCCGAGACCGGCTCGTCGGCCACGATCAGGCGTGGTTGCACGGCGATTGCCCGGGCGATCCCGATACGCTGCCGCTGGCCTCCCGAAAATTGATCCGGATATTGGTTCAGGCAAGAGGACGGCAGCCCGACAGCCTCCAGCAACTCGCAGACCCTGCTCTTTCTTTCGGCCGCTGAGTGGCACAGTTTGTGGATAATCATGGGCTCTTCCAGGATCCTTCTGACCGTGAAGCGGGGATCGAGGGAACCGAACGGGTTCTGGAAGACGATCTGCATCTGGCGGCTCAGTTGGAGCAAGCTGCGGCCCTTCAGTTTGGCAACGTCCTGTCCGGCGAACACCACCGACCCGGACGTCGGTTCGATCAACCGGAGGATGCTCCGGCCGGTAGTGGTCTTGCCGCAGCCGCTCTCGCCCACCAGTCCGAAGGTCTCTCCGGCATAAACATCAAAATTGACGTCATCGGCAGCCCGGACATAACCACAGACTTTTTGCAGGAACCCTTTTTTAATTGGAAAGTATGTCTTCAGATGGCGGACGACAAGCAACGGTTCCGTCATTCAAAAGACCTCCTTTGGCAGTTCTTTGGCGAGCCAGCAACCAGCCCGGTGCCGGTCTCCGACTTCCAGGTAGAAAGGCTTCTCGCTCCTGCACCGGTCGATCGCCAAAGTGCAACGGTTGCTGAAACAGCAGCCCGGAGGCACTTGTCCGGGCGCGGGCACCATGCCGGGGATGGAGTACAGCCGGCTCCCCCGTTCCAACTGGGGCAGGGATCTAAGCAACCCGATGGTGTACGGGTGAGCCGGGTGATCGAAGATTTCATTCACCGGCGCTTCTTCCACGATCGTGCCTGCATACATCACAATCACTCGCTCGCAAGTTTCCGCCACCACGGCCAGATCGTGGGTGATGAAAAGGATGGCCGTGTTGCTCTCTTGCTGGATCTTTTGCATCAACTCCAGGATCTGGGCCTGGATGGTGACGTCCAGGGCGGTAGTGGGCTCGTCGGCAATCAGAAGCTTGGGATTGCAGGCTACCGCAACCGCGATCATCACCCGTTGGCACATGCCGCCTGATAACTGGTGCGGAAACTCATCGATAATTTCCCCCGCTCGAGGAAAACCAACGAGGCGCAGTAGTTCGATCGCCCTCTCCCGTGCTTCTCTTTTCCCCATTCCGAGATGAATCCGGAGCGGTTCCATCAGGTGCTGCCCAATCGTGAGCACGGGATTCAGCGTGGTCATCGGATCCTGGAAGATCATGGCGATATCTTTGCCCCGGATCTCCCGCATCCGGGCAGTCGTGAGACTGGAGAGATCCAGGCCGTCGAAGATAATTTTTCCACTCTGGATCCGGCCGGTATCGCCGAGCAGCCGCATAATTGCCAGAGACGTCACGCTCTTCCCGCTGCCAGACTCGCCCACCACACCGAGTGTCTCACCTGTCTCGAGCGTGAAGTCGACACCGTTCACTGCCGACAGAATGCGTTTATTCTCTTGGATAAATCCGACTGTCAAGCCGGATACTTCGAGGAGAGCGCCCATGCCATTCACCTCAAGCACTGTTTTCTAAGACACCCGAATCCGGGGATCCACGGATGCATACAGGACATCCATCACGAAGTTTGCCAGCACAATCCAGAAGGCGCCGAACAGGACCGTCCCCATGATGATCGGCACGTCCAACGCCTGAATACCGGTCCAGGCCTGCAGTCCGATGCCGGGCCACCCGAACACGGCTTCCACCACCACCACCCCCGCCATGAAGTAACCCAGATCCATCCCGATCTGCGTGATCAGGGTGGTAACTATATTCGGGAGTACGTGCCTGAACATGATGCCGGCCTCGGACAGGCCGCGCGCCCGGGCGGCCTGGATAAACGGCCTTTCCAGTAAATCCAGGAGACGGGCTCTGATTAGCTGACAGTAATAGGCCACCCCCACCAGGCCGAGAGTGATCCCCGGCAGGATCACGTACCAGATGACCGGCTGGCCGTAGCCTCCCAGCGGGAACAAGTTCCATTTGAAGGCGGCGATAAAGAGGAGCATCATACCGACCCAGAACTGCGGCAAGGAAAGGCAGACCATACTGATCATGCTGATGATCCGGTCTAACCAGCGCCCCCGGTATAATGCCGCCAGAAACCCGAAAGGAATCCCGACGACGATTTCAAAGATCAGGCCTGCCAGAGCCAGCTCCAGGGTGGCCGGGAACCTGGCCCAGATCGCCTGCAGAACGGGCGTGCCGAATTGGAGCGAGGTGCCCAAGTTGAGATGAACCATATTATTCAGGTATCTGCCATATTGCACGTACAACGGCCTGTCGAGCCCCAACTGGTGGCGAATCGCGGTGATCGTCTGGATCGAGGCGTGCGGACCGGCGATGGTCCGGGCCGGGTCACCAGGCAGCAGGTAGGACAGGGCGAAGGTGATCGTCAGGATCACCAGCAGGTCGAAGATCGTCCAGGCTAAGCGGTTTACGACGTAACGGAGCACCTTGCATTACCTCCCTGAAAACGCCCGTTGGATACCATGGCCCAATTGATTAAAGGCAATCACGGTCAGGATGATCGCCAAACCGGGGTAGAGTATCAGCATCGGATCCTGCATGTAGAAACCCTGCGACTGGGCGATCATCAGGCCCCAATCCGGTGTAGGCGGTTGCACACCGACTCCCAGGTAAGAGAGAGCGCTCTCCAGGAGAAACATCTGGGCAATCGATAGTGTAAAGCGGACGATGACCGTGTTCATGACGTTCGGAAACACGTGGGTGATCAGGATCCGCATTCTCCCGGCGCCCAGCGCCCTGCCAGCGGTAATGAATTCCATCTCTTTCAAGGTCAGTACTTCCGCCCGCACCAGCCGCGCCGTGTACGTCCAGTAGATCACGCTCATGATGATGATGATGTTGATCACACTGGGCTTCAGGATCATCACCATGGCCACGGCAAACAGGGTCAGGGGAAAGCTCATCAGGATATTGGTGAAGCGGGCGATCAGGGTATCCACCCAGCCGCCGGCATACGCCCCCAGCGCTCCCAGGACAAGACCCAGCACGGCGGCAATGATGCTGGCAAGCACGCTCACCCCGATGGCGGTCCGTCCACCCCAGATCATCCGGCTCAATTCGTCCTGGCCATACTGGTTCGTTCCGAGTGGAAAATCTGCTGAATGGCCCAGCGGCCCACCAAGTGCGGAAATTCCGTTCGAAAACATCATCGTCGGGCTTTTGGGCGCCAAGCAAGGAGCAAGCACTGCGACAACGATGATCAGCAGCGTAATTATGAGAGCCGTCACTGCTGGCTTGTCATCCAGCAAGCGACGAAGCACATTTTTCTGGACAGCCGGCACATAGTACTCCCCGGCGTTTTTCACACCATCCATGAGCTACTCCACCTTCCCGACAGCTACGCCTTACGCTTGATGGGAAAAACTGCACAGCGGGCCGGGGGCAGCCCCTGACCCGCTGTGGCTAGTCGGAATTCGGCATATCCCAGATAATGTTGAGTGTGCAGAGTGCTGAGTTTTACCTCAGCACTCTTTTTATGCTTCTTTTTTTACCACAGATGCGTTTTTAATGTGACAGCCAGAGCAAGTTATAGATGCAGGGGAAATACGAGGTTATTTCGTATCCCTGCACCCGTGCTGAATGGAAATAAGTCAGCGCCGGGTAGAACAGCGGCACATAGCCGGCATCCTGCATGGCCCCCTGGTCAATCGCCTCGTATTCCTGAACCCGGGCCGGGCCGTTGGGCATCTGGTCGGCCTTGGTCGCCATTGCTGCCACAGCCGGATCAACCTGAAATGCCATATTCGATCCCCCTGCCACCGCCGGCGAGGTCACAAAGCCGTCGATAAAGTCGCAGGGGTCGGGGTAATCCATGTACCAACTGTAAGTCGTCATCGGTATCTGGGCGATTGCCGTCGACTCCGAAGGCAGCGGCTTGGCTGTGACATTGATGCCGATCGCCTGGAGATCATTCTTCACTTCCGAGACAATCTCGTCACTGCCTGTCTGCTCGGTGGACGTACCCAGCGTCGTGCTGAATCCGTTGGGATATCCTGCCTGAGTCAGCAACTGCTTGGCCTTGGCCGGATCGTACGGATAGGGATTGTAGGTGTCCGAGCCAAACCCGGGCAGGGCCTTCGGCAGGATGCTCGTGGCCACGTCGCCGCGGTTGTTCATCAACTGCAACAGATGCTGCTTGTTGATCGCGTATTCGATCGCCTGCCGCACCTGAAGATTGTCGAACGGCTTGACTTTGGTGTTCAGGGCGAGGAGCACGACTGCCGGGATGGATCCCGCCGTGATCTGGGACTTTGTCTGCGGGTTGGCGATCAGTTGCAGGTAGTTCGCCGACGGAATGCCGTCACCGACCAGGTCGGCCTGGCCGTTCTGAACCCGCATGACGCCCACGGATGGGTCGACATTGAAGTCGAACACGATGGAATCGGGATAGGGAGCGCTCTGTTTCCATTGCGGGTTTTTAGTGAGGGCCATGGACACACCCTTGGTCCATGATTGGAGCACATAGGGCCCCTCTGTCACCGGCGCCGTGCTGACCTGGCTGGCAGCCGCCTGACATACCGGGAACGAGGAAGGCGTGGTCAATACATACGTAAAGGCAGTAAACGGCTGGCTCAAGGTATACTGCAAGGTGGAGTCGTCGAGGGCTTGAACGCCAAGGTCCTGTGATTTCCCCGCCTCGTAGTCGGACGCCCCCTTGATCATATACCAGAGATACTCATTGGGGCTGTTGGAATTCGGCGCCAGTTCCGAACGGAGTGAGTAGACGAAATCCTGCGCCTTGACAGGCTGCCCGTTGCTCCACTTGATGTCATTTCGCAGCTTGATCGTATAGACGGTGCCATCGCTGCTAACTTGAGGCATACTTGCGGCAACGCCCGTCACCAACTGGCTATTCGTCTGCAAGTCATATAGGCCCAAGTACAGGGCCCGTCCAATGTTCCAGTCCTCGCCGTCGTAAATGTCGCGCGGATCGATGCTTTGCGGGTTGGTGCTGTAGGTCACAGTCATCGTGCCGCCGTTCTGGGGTGTTGAGGAACTGCTTGTCGTTGCAGGTTTACTGCAGCCGGACAGCAATCCACCGATGACCACTGCAATTGCAGTAAGAATCACCATGTTTCGCTTAAATCTCACGCTTGTACCCCCTCTTTTAAGTGTTATTTGCAACTCTTGATAGCCAGAATTAGGTGTCTACATTCTTTCCTCCAATCATCCTGATCCTCCGCATCCGGGCTAACGCCCGGCCTGAAAGAACGAAGAGAACAAGTCCCGGCACAAGACCCGGATGCAGAGAAATGCATCAAAAAACCACATTGATTCCTAAACCTCGGGAAGCTGCACGCTCTTAGTGATTCGGCATTGCCAAGGAAGTTCCCTTTCCTGCGATAGTGCGATTACCTGTAGTCAAACATGCAAGCTGTGTGCCACGCCAAACCCATTACCCCTTGAAGTGCCGGCCTACCACCTCCTCGACCAGACGATCGTCCACCAGGTAGGGTAGGGTGATCTGTCCCGCTCCCTGATAGCTGCCGTTGAACTCGATGCTGGTCTCAATGGAGTGCTCGTTGCGCGCCCAGGAGCGCCGGGCAACCCCGCCCATGACGTCCCACAGCAGGGCGGACTTGATGATGCTGTCAACCCGCTCGCTGCCGTCCAGCACCAGCCCGAAACCACCGTTGATCGCCTTGCCGATGCCCACCCCGCCGCCGTTGTGCAGGGCGACCAGGCTCATTCCCCTGGCAGCATTGCCGGCGTAGCACTGAACTGCCATGTCCGCCATAACGTTGCTGCCGTCCCTGATGTTGGCAGTCTCCCTGAACGGCGAATCGGTGCCGCTGACGTCGTGGTGATCGCGCCCCATCATCACCGGGCCGATCTCGCCGTTCCTGATCATCTCATTGAACTTCAGAGCGATCCTCATCCGGCCCCCGGCATCCTGGTAGAGGATGCGGGCCTGGGATCCGACCACCAGGTTGTTCCGCTCGGCATCCCTGATCCAGATGTAGTTGTCCCGGTCCTGGCCGCGGCGATCGGGATCGATGCAGGACATGGCAGCCTGATCGGTCCTGACCAGGTCCTCATGCCTGTCGCTCAGGCAGACCCAGCGAAAAGGGCCATAGCCATAGTCAAACAGTTCAGGGCCCATGATGTCCTCCACGTAGGAGGGGAAGATGAAGCCATCTTTCTCATCAGTGCCGTTCTTGGAAATCTCCCTCACTCCGGCATCGAAGACCGCCTTCATGAAAGAGTTGCCATAGTCGAAAAAGTAGGTGCCGCGATCGACCAGTTTGCTGATCAGTTCGAAGTGGCGGCGCAAGCTCCGGTCCACCAGTTGCCGGTACTGCTCCCGGTCTTCAGCCAAAAGGCGCGTGCGTTCCTCGAACGAGATTCCCTGGGGGCAGTAGCCGCCCTCGTAGGCGGCGTGGCAGGAGGTCTGGTCGGAGAGGAGGTCCACTTTGATGTTGTGTTCAACGACATATTCCAGCAGATCGACCACGTTTCCATGGTAGGCGATAGAGCGCGGCTGTCCCTGCTTCAGATAGCCGCCAGCAGCCGCAAAGATCTCCGGCAGGTTGGCAGAAACCATGCCGACCCAGCCCTGGTCGTACCGGGTCCTGATCCGGGAATAGTCCACTTCGGCAATGATCCCGACAGCACCGGCGATCTCCGCTGCTTTGGGCTGGGCGCCGCTCATGCCCCCCAGCCCTGAGGTGACGAACAGATGCCCCTTCAGGTCCTGGTCGTGGGGAATGCCCAATTTCAAGCGTCCGGCGTTTAAGAGGGTGTTGAAGGTGCCGTGGACTATCCCCTGGGGGCCGATATACATCCAACCGCCGGCAGTCATCTGCCCGTAGTTGGCCACCCCCATCTCCTCGGCGATCTCCCAGTCCTTCTGGTTGTCAAACATCCCCACCATCATGGCATTGGTGATGATCACCCGGGGCGCCTCCTGCTTTGATGGAAACAGCCCCAGCGGGTGGCCGGACTCCACCACCAGCGTCTGGCACTCGGTCATGGCCTCCAGGTACATCTTGATCAGTCGGTACTGCATCCAGTTCTGGCACACGCTGCCAGTCTCCCCGTAGGTGACCAGTTCGTAAGGGTAGAGGGCGACCTCGAGGTCCAGGTTGTTGTCGATCATCACCTGGAATGCCTTGCCAGCCAGACAACGGCCAGCATAGGACTCGATCGGCCGGGCGAAGATCCGGCTCTCGGGACGGTAGCGGTAGGCATAGATCCGGCCTCGGGTAGTCAGTTCATCCAGGAATTCCGGAGCCAGTTGCTCGTGGAGCGCCTCCGGCACATAGCGAAGGGCATTCCGGAGGGCAATCCTGGTCTGGGCCGGAGTCAGCCGGAAACCACGGTCGGGCGCCCGCCTCACTCCCGCAACAAACTCTGGTCTGGCAGGCAGGTGATCGTCGAGCTTGATGGTCATCGCCCTGGCAATATCCTTGTTGTTATTCATGCAATCTCCTTTCCTGCGCCCCATATCAGTAAAAACGAGCAGGGCCAATATTTTTCAACTGTTTTTTAGGAGTTGGCGCCCGTTTGACCTGCCATATAATCACTGTGCCGGCCTGGGTGCCGAAGAAAGGAAACCCTGGCGCATAATTTCTATGCACCACAGTATTTTGGCCGGTCAGAGCCAAATATTCTGATTGCCCATTTATCATGCATGCAAATTTATTATGCGTCTGGCTCAATCACAGCCATCATTGCCGGCGCTGTTTTTAATCCCGAGGCGGCGTATCCGGTACTGGAGATTCTGTCGCAGAATACCGAGCGACCTGGCGGATTGGCTAATATTGCCCCGGTTATCCCTCAAAGCTTCGATAATCACCTGTTTTTCGGCATCTTTCATGATCTCGTGCAGGGAGGCCTGGCTCTCGAGTTTGTGAATGCGCACTCTCTTTCGCGTAAACTTGGGGCGCAGATAAGAAGGCAGGTGTTCCCGGGTGATGACGCTCTCACCGGGATCGAGCATAGCTACGGAGCTTTCGATGACATGCTCCAGTTCCCGCACGTTTCCCGGCCACTGGTAGTTCAGGAACGCCTCCTTGAGACCATACTCCAACTGCACGTCGCGCTGCCCGTAAACCTTGCTGTAACGGTTAATAAAATAGGTGGAGAGCGCCTCGATATCTTCGGGCCGCTCCCGCAGAGGCGGTATGGAGATGGTGAAGACGGCAAAGCGGTAGTAGAGGTCTTTTCTGAGGGTCCCCATCCGGATACACTCCCACGGGTCCATGCTGGTGGAGCCGATGATCCGGCAGGCGAGCGGAAGTTCCTTATTGGCCCCCAGGCGGGTATAAGTCATTTCCTGCAGCACTCTCAGCAGCTTGGCCTGCAGCGTGGGGCTCATCGAGTTGATCTCATCGAGGAACAGCGTCCCCCGCCCGGCATGAGCAAACAGTCCGGGGCTGTCCAGGGCGCCGGTGAAGGCGCCTTTGGCAGTGCCAAACAGCAGGCTCTCCAACAGGGTGTCCGGAATCGCCGCACAGTTGAGCCCTGCAAAGAGCTCGTTCCGGCGGGAACTGGCGTTGTGGATGCTCTGCACCAGCACCTCCTTGCCGGTTCCGGTCTCTCCGTAGACCAGAACGGCGCAGTCTGACCTGGCTGCCTTCTCCGCCTGGTGCACCAACCGGTCTATGGACGGGCTGGAGTGCAGAAAATTTTTAAAGGTGTAACGGGTGCCGTTCGCCCTGCTCTTTGACCGGCCATCTTCCTGCATCTGCTTTTGCAGGTGGATATTCTCTTTGACCAGGTCTTTGATCTTGGTGACATCACGGCAGATCGAAAAGGCCCCGATCACGCTGCCTCCCTGAAAAACCGGATAGGTGCTGGCCACCAGGTTCACCGCCCGGCCCTCGGCAGTGAAGTGGATCTTGGCAAGGTCTCTGATCAATTGCCCGGTCTCGATCACGGTCAGGTGTTCGCTGGTGTCGGGAGTTACCTGGTAGACTTCGGTCAGATGACGCCCGAGCACGTCATCCTGCCGCAGGCCCTCCATTTGGCCGAGGGCCTGGTTGTAGTATACGATCTGGCCCTGAGCGTCGGTGACCAGGATCCCCTCGCCACTGGCGTCCAGGGCGCTCTTCAGCAGTTCCAGCAGAGCACCGTCGCTGACCGGCGCACTATGGGGCGATTGTCTGATCATCCGTCAGGCCCTCTTTTCTCAGGCATCTGAATTAGAAAGTGCGAGTTCGACTCTGAGCCCTAAAAGTCCTCTGATCCGAAAACGGCAAATCTTCCCGAAGCACTCAGCACTTTTCCAGTGCCGCACGCACCCTCTCAGTGATCTCGCCACTTTGCAGCAGGTCGTGGACACGGTTCAGATCCTGGTAGAGGATCCGGTCCTCGTTCCAGTGGGGCGCCACCTCCCGGACCGCCTTCAGGGCGGCCCGGCTGCCCTTGCCCAGACCGTGGGTGGCAAAGTCAAGCGCCTGGGCAGCAGCAAGCATCTCACCGGCGATCACCCAGGAAACGTTGTCAACCACCTGGCTGGCCTTGCGGGCGGCGATTGCTCCCATGCTGACGTGATCCTCCTGGCTTCCGGAGGTGGGAATGGAATCGACGCTGGCCGGATGCGACAGCACCTTGTTCTCTGAGGCCAGGGCGGCAGAAGCGTACTGCAAGATCATCAAACCGCTGTTCAAACCGCCGTGTTCTGTCAGAAATGGCGGCAGGTCGCCGTTCAGGGTGGGGTTGACCAATCTCTCGGTGCGCCGCTCGGAGATGCTCCCCAGTTCGGATACCGCTATCGTCAGGAAATCCAGGGCCAGGGCCAGCGGCTCCCCGTGAAAATTGCCGCAACTGATCACTTCCCCGGTCTCCGGGAAGAGCAGCGGGTTGTCCGTGGCCGAGTTGATCTCGGTCTGCAGCACCCCGGTCACATAGCCGATGGCATCCAGGGAGGCCCCATGCACCTGGGGTATGCAGCGCAGTGTATAGGCATCCTGTGCCCTCCGCGCCCAGGGGGTGCCTGGCTCCTTGGACAAGAGCCCGCTCTCATCCAGCAGCCGTCTCAGATCGGCTGCGCATTGCACCTGGCCGGGATGCGGCCGGACGGCGTGCACCTGGGGGTCAAAGACGCTGATAATGCCCTCGAGCGCCTCGAAGGACATGGCGGCGGCGATGTTCGCCGCCTGGTACAACCTCAGGGAGTCGTGCAGCGCCAGGCAGCCAAAGGCGCTCATATACTGGGTGCCGTTGATCAGGGCGAGCCCTTCCTTGGCAGTCAGGCTGACCGGATGCAGTCCGGCCGCCGCCAGAGCTTCCCTGGCCGGAACCACCCGCCCGCCACGCTCTGCCTGCCCCTGCCCGATCATGACCAGGGCAATGTGAGCGAGCGGAACCAGGTCGCC
>Ga0326728_10019830_pt1 | contig 12965 bp, 10 predicted proteins | sample MB3enrmetagenome_FD_207602 | JGI IMG/M metagenome (GOLD analysis project Ga0326728, IMG submission 207602) | Lab enriched peat soil microbial communities from McLean, Ithaca, NY, United States - MB31MN | ecosystem: Environmental > Terrestrial > Soil > Wetlands > Peat | place: USA: New York...
TACCGGCGACCATCTTCTCCATGAACGCGTCGTGGATCGACTCGTGCACGAGGACGCGCGTGCCGGACTCGCAGATCTGGCCCTGGTGGAAGAACGTGCCGTACAGCGCGCCGAGCGCGGCGGTATCGAGGTTGGCGTCCGGCAAGATGATGTTCGGAGACTTGCCGCCCAGCTCGAGGGTGACCTTCTTTATCGTGCCGGCGCCGAGCTGCATGATACGGCGGCCGACCTCGGTCGAGCCCGTGAAGGCGATCTTGCCGATGTCGGGGTGCGAGGCGAGCTCCTCACCCGCCGCCCCGCCAGGGCCGTTGATCGCGTTCACCACTCCCGGAGGAACCCCGGCCTGGGTGCAGATGTCGGCCATCATCAGCGTGGTGACCGGCGTCACCGAGGCCGGCTTCATGACAATGCAGTTCCCCGCGGCCAGCGCCGGCGCTATCTTCCACGAGCCAAGGATCATCGGGAAATTCCAGGGGGTGATGCCGGCGCACACGCCGATCGGCTCGCGGACCACAAGGTTCTTGCTCGGGACCGGCCTCACCTCGTCGTACTCCTCCTGCAGCATGGCCTTGTACTCTTCGCCGCAGATGTACTTACCGAAGTGCATGAAGGTCTGGGCGCTACCCGGAACGTCCAAGTTCATGGCCTTGCGGATGGTGCCGCCGCCGTCCTGCGCCTCGGCGGCGGCGAGTTCGTCCTTACGTTCGAAGATGGCCGCCGCCACTCGCTGGAGGATCTCTCCCCGCTCCTGTGGAGACTTGTTGCGCCACACGCCGCTGTCGTCCGCTTTCTTGGCCGCCGCGACGGCTCGGCGCACGTCCTCACGGTCGGCGACCGCGACGGTTGCCCAGGGCTCCTCGGTCGCAGGGTTGATTGTGGGTGCGGTCTTTCCTCCCTTGGCGGCTTCCCAGTGGCCATTGATGAACAGCCCGAACTCTTTCATCGGAATCCTCCTCTGTGTGCGTGGCGCCCATCTACGGCCGCGCCCGTGCTCATGCGACCTTGATAGGCCGAGTCAGTGGGGTCGTCAAGCCAGGTATGCCGCTGTCGGGGGCACCAACCCGAAGGCCGGCGCCACACCGTAGGGGGAGAGCTGTGGTTCGAGTCAATTGATTGAATTGGCAGCGTCGCCAGTTTACAGTCGAGCGCCAAACGCAGCGCGAACAGCGAAGCTTACGCCCCGAACTCGAGATCTTGGACTATCGGCAAATGGCCACGCGAGTCTGCATCGTCGGTGTCGCTGAATCGGATTGCGGCAGTGTGCCGGACAAAAGCGCGCTGCAGCTGCATCAGCAGGCGGCGCGGGCCGCGTGCGAGGACGCCGGGCTCAAGAAGGAAGACGTCGACGGGCTCTTCAGTTGCGGCGCTGACGGCATGCATCCGTTGCAGTTGGCGGAGTACCTCCGCCTGCGCCCATCCTACGTCGACAGCACCCAGGTAGGCGGCTCGTCGTGGGAGTTCTTCGTCGAGCACGCGGTCGCGGCGCTGCGAACCGGGATGTGCACGGTGGCCCTGCTCGCCTACGGCAGCACGGCGCGCTCGGACCTGAAGCGCCGCTTGCGCACGGGAGACCCTCCGCCGGCCCCGCGCGGCCCGGCACAGTTCGAGGCGCCGTACGGGCTCACGCTCGTCGGCAAGTACGCGCTGGCGGCGCGGCGCCACATGCACGAGTACGGCACCACCAGCCGGCAACTCGCCGCGGTGGCCGTCAGCGCCAACCGCTGGGCGCAGCTCAACCCGAGGGCGTTCAACCACGGGAAGCCCATCACCGTCGACGACGCGCTGAAGACGCGCATGATCGCCGATCCGCTGCGCCAGGCGGATTGCTGTTTGCGCACCGATGGCGGCGGCGCCGTCATCCTCACCACGGAGGAGCGCGCCCGCGATTTGCGCAACAAACCCATTCGCGTTCTCGGGGCTGGTGAAGCGATTTCACATCGGCATATGTCGCAATGGGAGGAGATGCCGGACCTGGTTGCGGTGCAGTCCGGACGCCGCGCGCTGGAGCAGGCCGGAGTCACACCTGGTGACATCGACGTGCTCGAGATCTACGACGCCTTCACGATCATGGTGCTGCTCACGCTCGAGGCACTGGGCTTCTGCGACCGCGGCGAGAGCGGGCCGCTGGTGGAGGCGGGGGCCTTGGCGCCGGGCGGGAAGTTGCCGACCAACACCGACGGCGGCGGCTTGGCTTCGAATCACCCTGGCATGCGTGGGCTCTTCCTGCTCATCGAGGCGACGCGGCAACTGCGCGACGAGTGCGGCGCGCGCCAGGTGCCGAAGGCGCAGTTGGCGGTGTGCAACGGGACCGGCGGGTATCTCTCGTCGTGCGGTACGGTCGTGTTGGGAGCCTAGGATGAACCGGGCCGCTGCCTTGGCGCCGCACCTACCGATTATCGATGCCGAAAGCGAACCGTTCTGGGCAGCAACCAAGAAACGCCAGTTCCTGATCCGCCACTGCACCGCCTGCGGGCGCAACCACTTCTACCCGCGCCACTACTGCCCGTACTGCTGGTCGGAGGCGTGCGAGTGGCAGGCGGCCTGCGGCAAAGGGCGGATTTACTCCTACACGGTCATTCACCATAACGACATTCCGCCGTTCAGAGACATGCTGCCGTACATCGTGGCGCTGATCGATCTCGACGAAGGCGTGCGCGTCATCGCGAACATCGTCGAATGCACGCCGGATGTCGTCCATGTCGGCCTGCCGGTCGAGGTCATCTACGAGTACATCGACGATGATATCACGCTGCCGCAGTTTCGGCCGAGCAATCAATCGTGAGTCGATCGGATGATCGACGGGGAGCGAGTCTGAGCGACGTCACCGCACCGGGCCGACTACTGCCGCTTCCTGGTGAGCAGCCCAGCCGGTGCTTCGGCAAGACGCTGCTCGATCAGGCGGGGGCACCGAGTTAGTTCTTGTCGGCGTCGGGTTTGGTTTCCACCTTCTTGATCTCGTCCTCGGTCCCCTCAAAGGCCTTCTTGAAATCGCGAATGCCTTTGCCGAGAGCGCTGCCGATCTCCGGGAGCTTGCCCGGTCCGAAAATGACCAGAGCAATCACCAGGATGACAATCAGCTCCGGGGCGCCTATGCCAAACATGCTGCTTCCTCCGGCCAGACACGATAGCACTGCGCGCAACCGAAAGCACGCCAATCAGTGGCCGGCCTCGACCAGGTGGGCGGACCTACGCGTCCACCGCGTGCAGAGTGATGTCGATGTTGAGGAACTGTGCGACCCTCTCGAGCTCGCGCCGCAGCGCGCTGTGATCCACGTGCTCCGGAATGTCCATGCGGATCTTCATGTTGTAGATCGGCGTCCCAGTGCCCGGTTCCGGACGCGATGCGGTCGACATGTGCGTGATGTTGATCTGTTGGTTGGCGAGGCAACGCGCCACCCGCGCCACGATGCCGGCCTTGTCGACACCGACGGCCTGCAACTCGAACGGCCTAGCGTGGTGCGAAATCCCGTAGGACAGCGGTTCACCCTCGAGCGGGCGGAAGAAAACGGTCAACCGCTTCTCCCACTCGACTCGTTTGCAGGCCGACGACAGGCGTTGCTCCACGTCTGCTCCCTCGCCGGTGAGCAGCAGCAGGACAGCAAACTCGCTGCCGAGAATCGTCATGCTCGAGTCTTCCAGGTTGCAGTCACACTCGTAAATCAACTCGGCGAGGTCAGCGACGATGCCGGGGCGGTCACGGCCGATGGCGGACAAGGCGAACCAGCGCTTCATGGCGGGAAGCGATCCTAAGGCGTTGGCGTGAAAGGGTCAACCCTGCCACAGATGTGGAGACGCTCGTGGCTTGATCCCGGCGCTCGACCAGTGTAGATGCTGCCGCCCGAAGGAGGGCGCGAACTGACCGCGATACCGCTGAAAGAAGTCGATCGGGTCGAGATCCTCACGATCCTCGACAACAACATCGATCTGCTGCTTCCCAGTGCCGAAAACGTCCAGCGCCTGCCGTTCGCGCCGGATTTGCTAACGCGGGACAACCCCGTCGCCGAGCACGGCTTTGCCGCGCTGGTCACCGTGCGCAGCGGTGCCACTTCCGCCTCCCTGCTCTTCGACACCGGCCTGAGCAAGACCGGTCTGGTACACAACATGGATGTGCTCGGGCTGAAGGCAGGAGATCTGCAAGCGATCGTGCTGAGTCACGGCCACGCCGATCACACGCAAGGGCTGCCGATTCTAGTCGATCGCCTCGGCAAGCGTAAGATGCCGCTGGTGCTGCATCCCGACGCCTTCCTGCAACGCAAACTCGTTCTCCCGGACGGTCTCGAGGTGAACCTGCCACCGCCGGACCGTCGGAAGTTGTCGCAGGACGGCATCGATTTCGTCGAAGAGCGCGGTCCCTCGCTTTTGCTGGACGATCTGCTGCTGGTGACCGGCCAGGTGCCCCGGGCGACCTCGTTCGAGGTCGGCCTGCCGCTGCATCATGCTCTGATCGACGGCAGCTGGCAGCCGGACCCGTACCTCTATGACGATCAAGCGATTGTCGTGCACGTCAGAGACAAGGGCTTGGTGGTGCTCACCGGTTGCGGGCACGCTGGCGTCATCAATACAATCCAGCAAGCGCAGCAGCTCACAGGCGTTGGTGAGATCGTCGCCGTGATGGGCGGATTTCATCTGTCTGGCTTGTTTTTTGAGCAGGCCATCGAGCCCACCGTTGCTGCACTTAAACAGATCGAGCCTGGTCTGATTGTTCCAGCTCACTGCACCGGCTGGAAGGCGACTCACCGCATCGCGCGAGAGTTCCCCAACGCCTTCGTTCAGAATAGTGTGGGAACACGTTTCCTGTTGTGAATTCCTGTGTGTTCTCTTATGATAGCTGACAAAATCCAGCGGTAGTTCTCACCAGTAGGAAGACCAAAGCCCGCCATCTCGGCTGGGCAAGAATCTGGAAGTGGCTTAGAACTTGCAAAACAGCTTATAGGACAACAGCATACGGCTAACAGGACCACTTTATGAGCGCGACCGCATCGGCATCCACCCTGGGGGAAATCCTTGCTCACTACTCGCCCGAGTTCGCCGCAGGCGGCGGCAATGGTATTAGCGCCCAGCATCTGATTCCGATCCTTCAGGATATCCAGGAGCGCGACGGCTACCTTACGGAAGAGACGCTACGAGAGCTGGCGCAGGCGAGCAACATCTCGGACAACGAAATTTACGGGATCGCGACCTTCTATGCCCAGTTCCGGTTCAAGCCGCCGGCCAAACACACGATCCGGGTGTGCCAGGGCACAGCTTGCCACGTACGTGGCGGGCGCCAGGTCATGGAAGAGTTCCACCACCGTCTGGGCGTCCGCACTGGCGGGACCACTGACGACGGCGAATATGAACTTCAGCGCATCGCCTGCATCGGTTGCTGCGCGCTCGCTCCGACCGTAACTGTGGACGGCGAGGTGCATGCCCGCGTGACACCACGCAAGGTGCGATCGATCGTCGGACGCTAGGCAGCAGAAGAACATCTCAGGATTTGCGGACCAGGAGCCATGACGACCCTTCAACAAGAGTACGCTGAAGCTCAGGCGAAATGGCAGGAACTCGAGCGGGCCAGCGTGCCCGTTTTCCGCGTAGGCGCCGCCACTTGCGGCCGGGCCGCGGGCGCCCAGCGGGTGATCGAGCGCCTCCACACCGAAGTCCGGGATCGAGGTCTCGACGCCCGTATCATCGAAGTGGGCTGCCTGGGCCCGTGCTTTCTGGAGCCGCTCGTCGTTATCGAGAAGCCGGGACTTCCCGGCGTCTGCTACGCCAACGTCGGTCCCGACGAGATGTCATCTCTGGTGCGCCGCTTCGTGCTGGGCAACGATCCATGCGCGGAGTGGGCGCTGGGCAGGACGGGACCCGGGGTCGTCGATGGTATCGGTCCAATCGAGGAGCACCCGGCCCTGCGGGGCCAAGTGCGCAACGTCCTGCGCAACTGCGGCCTCATCGATCCTGAGAACGTACACCACTATCTGGCGCGCGACGGCTACCGGGGATTCTTGCGCGCACTCGAACTGGGACCCGAGGCGGTCGTGGCCGAGGTCAAGGCGGCGGGGATCCGCGGGCGCGGTGGCGCCGGGTTCCCCACCGGGCAGAAGTGGGAGACATGCAGGAGCACGGGGGTACTGCCGCGCTACCTGATTTGCAACGCTGACGAGGGTGACCCGGGCGCCTTCATGAACCGCTCGCTCCTGGAGAGTGATCCCCACGCGGTGCTCGAAGGCATGTTGATCGCGGCCTTCGCCATCGGGGCATCGCAGGGGTACATTTACTGCCGCGCCGAGTATCCGCTCGCCATCAAGCGTCTGCAGCTCGCCATGAGCCAGATGCGAGACCTCGGTTTGCTGGGCAACGACATCCAAGGCTCCGGCTTCTCGTTCGATGTCAAGATCAAGAAGGGCGCGGGCGCCTTCGTCTGCGGTGAGGAGACCGCGCTGATCGCCTCGATCGAAGGCCGGCGTGGCATGCCGCGGCCGCGACCGCCTTTCCCAGCAACGAGCGGCCTCTGGGGCAAGCCCACGGTGATCCAAAACGTCGAAACGTTGGGCAGCCTCGCCTCCATCATGCGCAACGGAGCGGCGTGGTACGCGGGCTTCGGCACCGAGACGAGCCGGGGCACCAAGACCTTCGCGCTGGCGGGGAAGATCCAGCGCACAGGGCTCATTGAGGTGCCGCTCGGGACGACGCTCAAAGAGATCGTCTACGAGATCGGCGGCGGCGTGCCGGGCGGGCGGCAACTCAAGGGCGTGCAGACGGGCGGGCCCTCCGGCGGCTGCATCCCAAGAGAACTTCTCAACCTCCCGGTGGACTACAAGACCCTCGCCGAGGCTGGCTCCATCATGGGCTCGGGCGGGATGATCGTGCTGGATGAAGACAGCTGCATGGTCGACATCGCCCGCTACTTCCTGAGCTTCACGCGGGAGGAGTCATGCGGGAAGTGCCCTCCCTGTCGCGTCGGCTCCCGTATCATGCTGGACATCCTGGAGCGTATCTGTGCCGGGAAGGGACAGGAAGAAGACCTGGAGCGGCTGGAGAGCCTCGCCGAGACGGTGCAGAAGGCATCGCTGTGCGGCCTGGGTCAGACGGCCCCCAATCCCGTTTTGACCACCCTGCGCTATTTCCGGCAGGAATACGAAGCTCACATCCGCGAGAAGCACTGTCCGGCCGGGGTCTGCCCGGATATCGTCCACGCGCCTTGCGAGAACGGGTGCCCGGCCGGAGTGGACGTGCCGCTGTACATCTCGCTGGTCGGCGAGGGCCGCTACGAGGAGGCGTTGGCCTCCCACCTGGAGCGGAACCCCTTGCCCTCCATCTGCGCGCGGGTGTGCCCGCACCCGTGTGAAGACAAGTGCCGCCGGCAGCAGATCGATTCTCCGGTCGCCATCCGCGCCATCAAGCGCCACATGGTGGACACGGCGCGCCGGCCCGAGCCGCAGCAGATGATGCGAGAGAACCCGCACAACCACGGCAAGAAGATCGCGGTCATCGGCTCCGGACCGGCCGGCCTCTCCTGCGCCTACTATCTGCGACGGCTCGGTTACCCGGTGACCATCTTCGAACGGGAAGAGCGCCCCGGCGGCATGCTGGCGTACGCCATCCCCGAGTACCGGCTGCCCCGCGACATCCTGAAGGAGGAGATCGACTGGATCCTAGGCTTCGGCATCGATCTCAAGCTCGGCACGGAGTTCGGCAAGGATCTCACCTACGAAGCTCTCGTGCAGGAAGGCTATCGCGCCTTCTTCCTCGGCCTGGGCTGCTGGGAGGGTAGCCGGCTCGGCATCCCCGGAGAGGACCTCAAAGGCGTGACGCAGGGGCTCGACTTCCTTCTGGCGCGCAACCGTGGCCAGGACTTTCCTCTCGGCAAGAAGGTCGTCGTGATCGGTGGCGGCGACGTCGCTATCGACTCCTGCCGCATGGCTTTCCGTATGGGCGCCGACGTGACTCTCGTCTATCGCCGCACGCGTGAGGAGATGCCGGCCATCAAGACCGAGATCGAAGAGGCCGAGGCGGAAGGTGTGAAGCTGGTCTTCCTCGCCGCACCGGAGCGCATCGAAGGCAACGGGGCGGCCAGCCGTCTCGTCTGCCACCGCATGAAGCTCTCGGGGTTCGAGCTCGACGGGCGCCGCCGGCCCGAGCCCACCGGAGAGGAGATGTCCTTCGAAGCGGACAGCATTATCGCCGCCATCGGCCAGAGGCCAGTGCTGGGGGACATCGGTAAACAGACACGTATCACAATCACCCGCGCAGGAAGGATTCAGGTCGACCCGTTCTCGAACGCCACCAGCGCCGCGGTCATCTATGCAGGCGGCGACGTGGTCACGGGACCCAGCATCGCGCTTGCGGCCATCGCCGCCGGCGAACGGGCAGCCTGCGCCATCAACGAAGAGTTGTCCAAGGACGTCGCGCCGGCCGAGCGCTCGGTTCCCTTCTGGCGGGACGCCATGAACAACCTGACCGCCTTCGACCCCGAGGCCGAACCCGTGACGGCCGCGCGGATGAAACAGCGATCTCTGCAGCTGTCGACCCGAATGAACCTCAACGAAGTGGAGCAACCCGTGGATCGTGACCAGGCACGCATGGAATGCGCGCGGTGCCTGCGCTGCGACTATCGTTTTGCGGAGTAGCGCCCATGGAAACAGCCGCTACCCTGACTATTGACGGCCGCCAGGTCGCGGCCAACCCTGGCGAGACCGTGTTGCAAACAGCTCTGCGTCACGGCATCTCCATCCCTCACCTCTGTACGCACCCGAGCTTGCCGGCCTTCGGCGCCTGCCGGATGTGCATCGTCGAGATCGACGGGGTGCGGGGCTACCCCGCTTCCTGCTCGACACTGGCGACGGAAGGCATGGTCGTAAAGACCACCACTCCAACCCTCCAGGACCTGAGGCGGTCCGTGCTGGAGTTGATCCTCGCCGAGCACCCTTCAGCCTGCCTGGTCTGCGATAAGCGGGATCTCTGCGAGCAATACCGCCCGAGGTCTGAAAAGGCGGGCTGCACCACCGGCTGCCACACGTGCAACAACAAGCAAGTCTGCGGGATCCGCGATCTGTCAGAGAGCATCGGCCTCTGCTCTCTTCCCTACGTGCCCTTCTACCGTCACCTCCCGATCGAGCGCTCCGATCCGTTCCTCGACCGTGACCTGAACCTGTGCATCCTTTGCGGGCGCTGCGTGCGCATCTGTAAAGCGCATCACGGGCAGAGCACGATCGAGTTCGTCGGCCGCGGCAGCCAGACGCACATCGGTGAGGCCTTCGGCCGCTCGCTTACCGACGCCGGCTGTCGTTTCTGCGGCTCGTGCATCGACGTCTGCCCGACCGGGAGTCTCTCCGACCGTTACGCCAAATGGTTCGGCGCCCCGGCGCTCTTCACCGCTACGACCTGCATCTTGTGCGATGCCGCTTGTGCGATCACCGTGCAGGCGTCGCCGCTGAAGCGGGCGGTGATGGCGCGTGGCATCAACACGCGCGTGCCGATTTGCGTGCTCGGCCGCTTCGCCATCCCAGAGTTCCTCAACGGCGTCACGCGTTTGAAGAAGCCGCAGGTGCGGATCGGGAAAGTGCTGCGCGCGTTCCCCTGGGAGCAGGCGCTGGCACAAACCGTCGAGCGGCTGCAGCCGTTCGTCGGCGACGGCTTCGCGTTGGTGTGCGACACCAGCAGCACCCTCGAAGACCGCTATGTGTTTCAGAAGTTCACTAGCGTAGTGATGCGTTCGCCGCATTACGTAGAGATCCGGCCGAATGGAGATGGCGCGGCGCGCGGCGCGCTGCCGAGCGGCGTGCGCGCGGCGTTGCTCACCGGTGATTTCGTCGGTGCGGCGGGGCTCGCCCAGCTCGAGCTGCTGATCACGCAGGACTGCTATCCCACGGCCCTTGCTGAACGAGCGCATGTCTCGCTGCCTGCCGCGGTGCTGGCCGAGGTGGCGGGCACCTGGGTCGATGGCCAGGGGCTGCTGCGGCCGTTGCGCAAGGCTTGCGACCCACCCGGCGAGGCCAAGCCCGACTGGCAAATCATCAGCGAGTTGTCGCGGGCGATGGGTGCCGAAGGCTTCGAGTACCAATCGGCGGGCGCCATCAAGGCAGAGATCGGGGCCGGCAAGGCCGGCCTGCGCATCCGGCAGTTACAGAAGGCGCCGGCCGCCAGCGACCCGCGCTACCGGCGGACCCATTTCCGCGGCCACAACCTGGAGGAGAAGGTCCGCGGGTTGAGCGAGCTGCCGCTGGCGCAGGCGGAAGCGGCCGCCGCCGCAGTTGGAGGTTGAGGCGTGTTCGAGATCCTGCAGAAACGTGAAATCGCGCCGAACGTGCACCAGGCGGTGATCCACGCGCCGGCGATCGCCAAGAAGGCGCGGCCCGGCCAGTTCGTCATCGTGATGGTCGACGAACGCTCGGAGCGCGTGCCGTTTACGTTGTGCGACTGGGACCGGCAGGCCGGTACGATCACGTTGGTCGTGCAGGAAGTCGGACAATCGAGCCGCAAGTTCGTCCTGCTCAAGGCTGGCGATAAGATCGCGCACCTCGTCGGCCCGCTCGGCGTCCCGTTGGAAATCGAGAAATACGGCACCGTAGCTCTGGCGGCTGGCTGCTACGGCATCGGCGCCGTCCTCAGCATCGCCCGCGCCCTGAAGCAGGCCGGCAACCGCGTGATCACCGTCGTCGAGGCCAACAGTCAGTACCTCCACTACTTCCGCGACGAGTTGCTGGCGACCTCGGACGAGATGATTCAAACCACCACCGATGGCTCCAACGGGACCAAGGGCCATTCGGTGGACATCATCAAACGGAAGCTCGAAAACGGAGAGCCGTTGGACCGGGTGGTCGCCATAGGCTGCGTGTTCATGATGATGCTCGCCGCCAACACCACCAAGCCGTTCGGGGTGAAGACGCTGGTGGCGTTGAATCCGATCATGCTCGACGGCACCGGCATGTGCGGCGCGTGTCGGGTGACCGTCGCTAACGAGACGAAGTTCGCCTGCGTCGATGGCCCGTTCTTCGATGCCCACCAGGTCGATTGGGAAGAGCTGTTTGACCGCCGCGCCGCGTACAGCGAAGAGGAGATCCACTCGGTGGCGCGCACCGCGGCGGTGGCGCCGCGGCAGCACGGCCACGCCGTCTGAGTAGCAGCCATGGCACAGCCAGTGAAGAAGAAAGACATTCCCCGCCAGACGATGCCGGAGCAGGCGCCGGAGGACCGGGTCAGCAACTACAACGAGGTCCCGTACGGCTTTACCGACGAGCTCGCCATGCTGGAGGCGCAGCGCTGCATCCTGTGCAAAAACGCGAAATGCGTCCCCGCCTGTCCGGTCAACATTGATATTCCCGGTTTCATCAAGCTGATTCAGGAAGGCAAGTTCGTCGAAGCGGCGCGCAAGATCAAGGAGACCAATGCTCTGCCGGCAGTCTGTGGCCGCGTCTGCCCGCAGGAAGATCAGTGCGAAGGCGTGTGCGTCATCGGCATCAAGCAGAAGCCGGTCGCCATCGGACGGCTGGAGCGCTTCGCCGCCGACTACGAGCGTCAAACGGGTGCGATCCTCATCCCACCGGTCGCGCCCAAGACGGGCAAGCGGGTCGCCGTCGTCGGCGCCGGGCCCGCGGGGCTGACGGTCGCCGGGGATCTTATCCTCAAGGGACACGAGGTCACGGTGTTCGAGGCGCTGCAAGCGCCGGGTGGCGTGTTGATGTACGGCATCCCCGAGTTCCGCCTGCCGAAGGAGATCGTGCGCGCCGAGGTCGATTACTTGAAGAAGCTCGGCGTCGAGTTCGTGATGGACTACGTGGTCGGCCGCAACGCCACCATCCGCGAGCTGTTCGATGAAGAGGGCTACCATGCCATCTTCATCGGCACAGGCGCCGGGCTGCCCTCGTTCATGGAGGTTCCCGGGGAGAACCTCATCGGCGTCTATTCCGCCAATGAGTACCTGACACGCTCCAACCTGATGAAGTCGTATCTGTTCCCCGAATACGATACGCCGCCGATCAACCGCGAACGCGTGGCCGTCATAGGCGGCGGCAATGTGGCGATGGACTGCGCGCGCACGGCGTTGCGCCAGGGCGCCGATGTGACCATCGCCTACCGTCGGGCACGCGAGCAGATGCCGGCGCGGATAGAGGAAGTGCACCATGCGGAAGAGGAAGGGGTGAAGTTCAAGTTGCTCACCGCCCCAACGCGCGTCCTGGGAGACCAACGCCGTCGCGTGGTCGCGATGGAATGCATCCAGATGGAGCTCGGCGAACCCGACTCCTCGGGCCGGCGGCGCCCCGTGCCGCTGAAGGGCTCCGAGTTCATCATGGAGCTCGACACCGTGGTCGTGGCCATTGGCAACAAGCCCAACCCGCTGGTGCCGCGCGCGACGCCCGAGCTTAAGGTAACCAAGTGGGGCACCGTAGTCGCTGACGAGAAAACGATGGCGACCTCTATCCCCGGCGTCTACGCTGGCGGTGACATCGTCTCCGGCGCCGCCACGGTGATTCTGGCCATGGGCCAGGGCCGCATCGCCGCGAACAGCATCGACGCCTACCTGAAAGGTGAAGCGCCACCCGCTGCCAGCGCGCCACAACAGTAGGTTCCGCACAACCGAAGGCCGAAGACGAGCTCTCTTCCCCTCTCTTTCAGGGGAGTGTCGATAAACGTTCCACCGGCCGGCGAATGAATTCGCGCCTACGAAAAGCACGAAGTCGGCCTGCGCCGACTGGGCTAGTGTGGGGCGGGGAGCCCGCGCAGGCGGGCTTGGTGCGGTTCGTAGCTGCGGTTTCAACCGCCGGGGCAGGGTGGCGGCGGTCGATCATCTATCCATGAACGCTGCAGCGAGGAGAAACAAGCGCGAGCGCAAGACCATCGAGGCGATGATCCGGCTGTTCTGCCGCGACCAGCACGGCATGAAGCGCAGCTTGTGTCTCCAATGCGCTGGGCTTCAGGCCTACGCGCGGGAACGGCTGGAGAAATGTCCCTACGGTGATGACAAGCCCACGTGCGCGAACTGTCCC
>Ga0326728_10019832_pt1 | contig 12964 bp, 9 predicted proteins | sample MB3enrmetagenome_FD_207602 | JGI IMG/M metagenome (GOLD analysis project Ga0326728, IMG submission 207602) | Lab enriched peat soil microbial communities from McLean, Ithaca, NY, United States - MB31MN | ecosystem: Environmental > Terrestrial > Soil > Wetlands > Peat | place: USA: New York...
CACGCGCGAGCCCTGGCCGGCCCAGCGCGCCGCCAGCTTGCCGCAGGTGGTGGTCTTGCCGGCGCCATTGACCCCTATGAAGAGGGTCACCTCCGGCTCGGCCAGGGGCTGGGGCGAGAGCAGGTCCGGCGCGGGCGGCAGGTTGGCGCTGAGGTAGCGCAGGGCCGCCTGGGCCAGGGCCTCGCGCGGGTCCGCGCCGTCAGCGCGCTTGAGGCCGTCGAGCAGGGCCTCGGCAGCCTCCACGCCCAAGTCGGCCTCCAGCAGGGCGGCTTCCAGCTCCTCGCGGGTGGCGGCATCCAGGCTGTGGCCCGGGGCCAGCACCCGCGCCACGGCATCGCCCAGGGCCCCGGCCGTGCGGGCCAGCCCCTGCTTCAACCTGTCGAAGAGTCCCATAGGTCTCCTTGCCCGCCCGCCAGCGGGCGGCAACAAAAAAGGGCGGCCCTCCATCGCGGGGGCCGCCCTTGGCTCGCTCCCGCCAGGTCAGGCCATGGCGGCGGCTTCATCCTTGAACCGCGCGGAGATCACCTTGGACACGCCCGACTCCTCCATGGTGATGCCGTAGAGCACATCCGCCTTCTCCATGGTGAGCTTGCTGTGGGTGATGACCACGAACTGCGTCTTGCCCTTGTACTCGCCCAGCATGTTGGCGAAGCGCGAGATGTTGGCGTCGTCCAGCGGGGCGTCGATCTCATCCAGCACGCAGAAGGGGCTGGGCTTGAGCCTGAAGAGCGCGAAGAGCAGGGCGATGGCGGTCAGGGCCCGCTCGCCGCCCGAGAGCAGCGAGACGGTCTGCTGCCGCTTGCCCGGAGGGCGGGCGATGATCTCGATGCCGGCCTCCAGCAGGTCGCCCTCGTCCTGCAGGGTGAGCTTGGCCTCGCCGCCCCGGAAGAGCTGGGAGAAGACCTCCTTGAAATTGGCCTGCACCTGCTCAAAGGTCTGGATGAAGCGCTCGCGGGTGGTCTGGTTGATCTTGGTGATGACCCTGTGCAGGTCGGCCTTGGCCTTCTGCAGGTCGTCGATCTGGCCGCCCAGGGTGGTGTGGCGCTGCTCCAGCTCGCGGTACTCCTCCGCCGCGGCCGGGTTGACCACGCCCAAGTCGGCGATGCGCGCCTTCAGCTCGTCCACCCGGGCCTGGGGCTCGGCCGGCAGGTCCGCCGGCGGCAGCTCAGCCTGGGCGCTGGGCTCCAGGTCGACATGGAAGGTGTGGGTGAGGGTCTCGCGCAGCCCGCCGGCCTTGAGCGTGAGCTCCTGATGCTGCATCTCCTGGCCATGCAGGGCCTGGCTCAAGCCCCCGAACTGCTGGCGCAGGCTCTTGAGCTCCTCCTCCAGCAGGCTGGCCTGGTGCTGATGCTCGGCGCGGGCCTCGGCCACCTTGACCGAATCCTGGTGGGCGGCCTGCTTGCGCTCATTCAGCTCGATGATGTGGCGCTCCAGGCTGCCGATGTCCTCATGCAGCCGGCGGGCCTCCTCCTCATGCCGCGCCTTCTCCGCCTTCAGCGCAGCGGCGGCAGCGCGCAGCGCCGCGTCCTCGGCCTCCAGGCGCTTGAGCTCGGCGCCCTGGGCGTCATGGCGCTCCTTCAGCCCGGCCTGGGCCACCCGGCATTGCGAGAGGCGGGCGGCGATGGCGCCCTCCTCGCCGCGCAGGCGGTCCACCACGTCCATGGCCTGGTTGTACTCGTCCTTGAGGCGGCTCTCCTGCTGGTCCATCTCGAGCAGGCGGCGGTCCAGCTCCTCCATGCGCAGGCGGGCCTCGGCGGTCTCGCGGTCCAGGCCGGTGATGGCCTGCTGCTTGGCGGCGGATTCCTGGTTCAGGCGGTCCTGGTCCTGGCGCTTCTGCTGCTGCTCCTGCTCCAGCTGGGCCACGGCGATCTGCACGCCCTGCATGGCTGAGCTGGCGCGCTGGATGTCCTCCACCAGGCGGGTCATCTCGGCGCGCACGCGCTCGCGGTCGGCGCGGGCCTGGTCGGCCTGGGCCTGCAGCTCGGTGACCTTGCGCTTCAGCTCGTCCATCTCGCGCTCGCGGCCGATGAGCCCGCGCTCGGGAGAGTCGGAGGCGCCGCCGGTGATGGCGCCGGCGCCAGAGACCACCTCGCCCTCGAGGGTGACGGCTTCGGCCCACAGGGGCAGGGCTTCGCGCAGCGCCAGCGCCGCGTCCAAGTCTTGCACCAGCAGCAGGTGGCCCGCCAGCCAGCGGGTGGCAGGCCGCAGCTGCGGGTCAGCCTCCAAGAAATCCGCCAGCACGCCCAGCACCCCGGGGCGCTGCAGCAGCTCGGGCGCGAATTCCTGGGCCGGCGCGCCGTCCTGGGCCGGCAGCAGCACGCTGGCGCGGCCCTGGTTCTTCTGCTTGAGCCAGGCCAGGGCGCCGCGGGCCTCATCCACGCTGCCTGCGATGAGCGCCTGCAGGCGGTGCCCCAGGGCCAGCTCCACGGCCTGCTCCAGCTCGGGCCGGGTGCGCACGCGGTGCGCCAGGCTGTCCAAGCCGCCGAACTGGCCTTCTTGGCGGGCCAGCAGCAGGGCGCGCGGCCCGGCCTCGTAGCCGGTCAAGGCGCGCGACAGCTCCTCCAGCACCGAGAGGCGCGAGCGCAGCGAGGAGAGGGTCATGCCGGTGGTGCTGATGGTCTCGTCCAGCCGGGAAGCCGCATCCTCCAGCACCTGCCGGCGCTGGTACAGGCCGCCCAGGCTGCCCTCGATGCTCTTCAGCTCCTCCTGCTTGCCCCCGGAGAGGCGCGTGGCCTCCTCCAGGCGGTTGATGGCGCTCTGCAGGCTCTCCTGGGCCGCCATCAGCTCCTGGCGCACCTGGGCCGCGCGCTGGTCCAAGAGCACCAGCTTGCCCTTCAGGCTGTCGCTCTCGCCCCGCAGCAGGGCGCGCTGATTGATGGCATCGATGAGCCCCTGCTGCAGCTTCTGCGCCTGCTCGCCTTGGCGCCCCCGCTCGGCGGCGGCGGCCTGCAGCGCGGCCTCATCAGCCGCCAGGTCCTTCTCCAATGCGGTGAGCTCGCCCTGCACGCGCTCCGCCTCAGCCTGGGCTTGCTGGCGCCCGGACAGGGCGGCCTCGGCCCGCTGCAGCTGCTCGGCGCTCTCCGCCTCGGCGCGGGCCGCCATCTCCTGGTGCCCGCCGATGCGCGCCTTGAAGACCTGGATGTCCCCTTCCTTCTGGGCCATCTCGGTCTCGATCGCGTGCACCCGGCCCTGGGCCGCGCTCAAGGCCTCCTCGTCCTGCACCAGCCGCAGGTGCACCCCGCTCGCCTCGCCCTCGCGCTCGCGCACGCTGGCCTCCAGGCCGCTGGCCTGGTCGCGGGCGGCCTGCATCTCCAGGGCCAGCTGCTCCAGCCGCTGGCCGGTCTGGCGCCAGTCGTCCAGCAGCAGGCGGCTCTCCAGGGCGTCCAGCTCGGCCTTCATGGCGTTGTACTTCTCGGCCTTGCGCGCCTGGCGCTCCAGCGAATTGATCTGGCGGCGCACCTCGCTGATGATGTCATTGAGGCGCAGCAGGTTCTGCTCGGTGCTCTCCAGCTTGCGCAGGGCCTCATCGCGCTGCGACTTGTACTTGGTGATGCCGGCGGCCTCCTCAAAGACGGCGCGGCGGTCGGCGGGCTTGCTGGAGAGGATCAGGTCCATCTTGCCCTGCTCCAGCAGCGAATAGCCATCAGTGCCCACGCCGGTGTCCGCGAAGATGGCGTGGATGTCCTTCAGGCGGCAGGGCGCATGGTTGAGCTGGTACTCGCTCTCGCCCGAGCGGTAGCTGCGGCGGGTGACCGTCACCTCGGCGAAATCAGTCGCCAGGGCGTGGTCCTCATTGCTGATGGTGAGGGAGACCTCGGCCATGCCGGAGGGCTTGCGGCTCTCGGTGCCGTTGAAGATGACGTCTTCCATCTTGGAGCCGCGCAGGGCCTTGGCGCTCTGCTCGCCCAGCACCCAGCGGATGGAATCTGAGACATTGCTCTTGCCGCAGCCATTGGGGCCCACGATGGCAGAGATGCCCGGTTCAAAGCTGAGTTCAGTGGGGTCAACGAAGGATTTGAAGCCTTGGATCTCGATTTTCTTAAGGAGCACGGTCGGAGCCCTTGGACAAAAGGTGGCCGCGTGCGGACCGGGTCAGCGGAAGAGGAAGCCGCCAGCCAGGGTGGTGAGGTCCGTCAACGCCTGGGGGAAAAGGCCCCCTAGTATAAGCGATAATGCGGCGATGACAACTACAAAGGCAGGCAGGCCGCCAAACTGCAGGGCCGGCCCGCCGGCGGGGCTTGGCTTCATGTAGAGGTGCACCAGCAGGCGCAGGTAATAGGCGGCGCCCACCAGGCTGTTGGCCACCGCCACCAGCACCAGGGGCAAGTGCCCGGATTCCAGCAGCGCCTTGAGCAGGGAGAATTTGGCGGTGAAGCCCGCCGTGGGCGGCAGGCCGGCCAGTGAGAAGGCGGCCACGGCAAAGAGCAGGCCAAAGAGCGGGGCCTTGAAGCCCAGCCCGTTGAGGTCGTCAAAGCTGGCCGGGCGGCCGCCCAGCCCGCGCTCCACGGCCAGAACCAGGCCGAAGGCAGCGAAGTTCATGAGGCCATAGACCAGCACATAGATCAGCATGCCGCTGGCGCCCTGGGCCGTGCCGGCCACCAGGCCCAGCATGGCGTAGCCGCTGTGCGCGATGCTGGAATAGGCCAGCAGCCGCTTGAGGTCGGTCTGGCGCAGGGCCGCCAGATTGGCGAAGGTCATGCTGGCCGCGGCCATCAGGGCCAGCGCCAGGGCCATGGGCTGCCAGGCGGGCGCCAGCGAGGCGGCCTCGGCGCCGGGCATGGGAAGCAGGGGGGTGATGAGGCGCAGCAGCAGGACCAAGCCGGCCACCTTGGCGCCGGCCGAGAGGAAGGCCGAGACCGGGGTGGGCGCGCCCTGGTAGGTGTCCGGCACCCAGGCATGGAAGGGCACCAGGCCTATCTTGAAGCAGAAGGCCAGGCTGACCAGGGCCAGCCCGCCCAAGAAGGTGAGCGGCAGGGACAGGCCGGCGCTGCCGTGCCAGGCCTGGGCCAGGGCCGCGAAGCTGGCCGAGCCGGCGCTCAAGAAGAGCAGCGCGGCGCCGAAGAGGAAGAAGGCCGCGGCAAAGGCGCCGGTGAGGAAGTATTTGAGGGCCGCCTCGCGGTTGCCCGGCGCCCGGCGGTTGAAGCCAGCCAGCACGTACATGGCCAGCGAGAAGACCTCCAGGCTGATGAAGGCGCTGACCAGGTGGGTGGAGCCGGCCAGCGACATCATGCCAAAAGTGGCGATGAGGACCAGGCTGTAATACTCGGGGTGGTCCAGGCCCAGCCCGGGCGCGGCCTCCCAGCCTATGCCCAAGGCCAGCAGGGCCAGGGTCAGCAGCATGAGCTTGGCCAGCATCGCCAGCGGGTCAGCGCAGAGGAAGCCCGGGAAGGGGTCGCTCAAGCCCGAGCAGGGCTGCAAAAGCAGCAGGGCCATGGCAACCACCAGGCTGGCCACGGCCACCGGCCGCGCCCAGGGCCGCGGGGCATGCCCAAAGAGGTCCACGCCCAGCGCCAGCAGGGCGCCAGCCAGCAGGGCCAGGTCGGGCAAGAAGCTTGTCAGGTTGCCGAGGCTGGTGGTCATGAGGTGAGCCGCTCAGGAGAGGGGGATATGGGCCAGCGAGTCCTTCAGCGCCGGGGCCATCACGTCCAGCAGGGGCTGGGGCCAGATGCCGATGGCCAGGATGAGCGCCACAAAGGCCGCCAGCAGGGCGGCTTCGCGCAGGTCAAGGTCCTGCAGATGGCCCATGGCCTCGCCCAAGGGGCCCAGCAGGGTCTTCTGCAGCATGCGCAGCATGTAGGCCGCGGCCAGCACCAGGCTGGTGGCGGCCACCAGCGCCACCCAGGGGGAGATGCGCCAGGCTCCCACCATCACCAGGAATTCGTTGGCGAAGCCGTTGGTGCCCGGCACGCCCATGCTGGAGAGCGCCACCGGGGTGAAGAGCAGGGCCATCAGCGGCATGCGGGCGGCCGCGCCGCCGTACTTGGAAAGGTCGCGGGTGTGGGTGCGCTCATAGAACATGCCCACCACCAGGAACAGGGCCCCGGTGCTGATGCCATGGTTGACCATGGTGAGCACCGCGCCGCTCTGGCCCTGCAGGTCGTAGCTGGCCAGGCCCAAGACGCAGGCGCCCATGTGCGACACCGAGGAATAGGCCACCATCTTCTTGAAGTCGGTCTGCACCAGCACCATGAAGGCCCCATAGATGAGCCCGATGAGGGCCAGGGCCACCAGCAGCGGCCGGTACTGCAGCGCCGCGGCCGGGAACAGCGATTGGTTGAAGCGCCAGAGGCCGTAGGTGCCCATCTTCAGCAGCACGCCCGCCAGCAGCACCGAGCCGGCCGTCGGCGCCTCCACGTGCGCATCGGGCAGCCAGGTGTGGAAGGGGAAGAGCGGCACCTTGATGGCGAAGGCGATGAAGAAGGCGCCATAGAGCCAGGCCTGCTCCTGGGGCGCCAGGGCCAGGCCCTGCCAGGCCGCCAGCGAGAAGTCGGTCCCCTGCCCCCGCCCGGCCTTGAAGGCCATCCAGAGGATGGCGGCCAGCATGATGAGCGAGCCGCTCAGGGTGTAGAGCACGAACTTGAGGGTGGCATAGACGCGGCGCTCGCCGCCCCACACGCCCACCAAGAAGTACATGGGGATGAGGCTGGCTTCCCAGAAGAGGTAGAAGAGGAAGACATCCTGGGCCAAGAAGACGCCGTAGACCGCGCTCTCCAGGCCCAAGAGCAGGATCAGGAACTCCTTGAGGTTGTCCTGCACCGACTTCCAAGACGCCAGCACCGCGGCCGGGAAGAGGAAGGCATTGAGCAGGATGAGCAGCAGGCTGACGCCATCCACCCCCAGGCAGTAGCGGATGCCCCAGGAGGGCACCCAGTCCGCGGCCTCGGCGAGCTGCAGCCCGTGGCGGCCCCCCTCGAAGGCGCAGGCCACCAGCACGGCCTGGCCCAGGCTGATGAGGGTGGCCAGCAGGGCGACGCCTCGCAAGAGCCCGGGCCGGCTGCGCGGCAGGGCGGCCAGCAGGGCGGCCAGCGCCAGGGGGCTCCAGATGAGGATGGAGAGCAGGGGCATGAGTGGGCCTTAGAGCAGGCGGAAGACCAGGGCCAGCCACAGGGCGGCGCCCAGGGCCATCAGGGCCAGGTAGAATCGGAGATAGCCGGTCTGCAGCAGGCGCAGGGTCGCCCCGCCAGCCTGGGCGCTGAAGCCGGCGAAGTTGACCAGGCCATCCAGCAGGCCCTGGTCGAACCAGCGCCAGAGCCAGCGGAAGAGGGCCAGCGGGCCGTCCACCAGCAGGGCCTGGTAGGCCTCATCCACCCAGTACTTGTTCCACAGCACGCGGTGCAGCCAGGCCACGGGCTTGAGCGCGTAGAGGCGGTCGCTGCGGCCAGGCGCGGCCACAAAGAGCCACCAGCAGAAGCCGGCGCCAGCCAGGATGCCCAGGGTGTAGAGGCCCATCAGCAGCCAGGGCAGGCTGGGGGGCAGTGCCGAAGCCTCGGCAGCATGGATGTCGCTGAAAACAGGGGCCAGCCACTCGGCAAAGGGCTGGTGGCTGCTCCAGGCATGCGGAAGGCCCAGCAAGCCAGCCAGCAGGGCCAGCAGGGCCAGCGCCACCAGGGGCAGGGCCATGGCCCAGCCGCTCTCATGGGCATGCTCAAAGAGGTGCCTGTCGCGCGGCGCGCCAAAGAAGACCTTGAAGACCAGGCGCGAGACATACACCGCCGTGAGCAGCGATGTGAAGGCGCCGATGGCCCACAGCAGGGCCGAGCCATGGGGCGAAGCCAGGGCCTCCCAGAGGATCTCGTCCTTGCTGAAGAAGCCGGAGGTGAGGGGGAAGCCGGCCAGGCAGAGGGCGCCCACCAGGAAGGTCCAGAAGGTCACCGGCATCTTGGCGCGCAGGCCGCCCATGCGCGTCAGGTCCAGCTCGCCGTGCAGGGCGTGCATGACGCTGCCGCAGCCCAGGAAGAGCAGGGCCTTGAAGAAGGCGTGCGTGAAGAGGTGGAAGAAGCCGGCGGTGTAGGCGCCCACGCCCACGCCCAGCATCATGTAGCCCAGCTGGGAGAGCGTGGAATAGGCCATGACCCGCTTGATGTCATTCTGCACCAGTCCGATGGTGGCGGCAAAGAGGGCCGTGACAGCCCCCACCCAGGCCACCACGGCCATGGCCGTGGCCGAGAGCTCAAAGAGCGCGTGGCAGCGGGCCACCATGAACACGCCCGCGGTCACCATGGTGGCGGCGTGGATGAGCGCCGAGACCGGGGTGGGGCCCTCCATGGCATCGGGCAGCCAGACATGCAGCGGCACCTGGGCCGACTTGCCCATGGCGCCCAGGAACAGCGCCAGGGCGATGAGGGTGGCCCAGCTGCCCTTGCCCGCCAGCACCGTGGCGGCCTGGGGCAGCACCCGGCCGTAATCGAGGCTGCCGAAGATGGCGAGGATGGCGAGCAGGCCCATCAAAAAGCCCAGGTCGCCCACCCGGTTGACGATGAAGGCCTTCTTGCCCGCGTCCGCGGCCGAGGTCTTGGAGCGGAAGAAGCCGATCAGCAGGTAGCTGGAGAGGCCCACCAGCTCCCAGCCCGCGAAGAGCACCAAGAAGTTGGCCGAGAGCACCAGCAGCAGCATGCTGAAGATGAAGAAGTTGAGGTAGGCGAAGTAGCGCGCGTATTCCCCGGCGCTCTCTTCGCGCATGTAGCCGGTGCTGTAGAGGTGGATGAGCGAGCCCACGCCCGTGACCACCAGGATCATCACCGCTGAGAGCGGGTCCAAGAGCAGGTCCAGGCCGATGCCGCCGCCCAGGCCGGGGGCCCAGGTGAAGAAGCGGGCCACCTGGTGCCGCGCCGAGGGGTCCATGCCGGAGAGGCTGGCCAAGGCGGCCAGGCTGAGCGCGAAGCTCAAGGCCACCGTGGAGGTGGCGGCCGCGCCCACCACGGTTTTGCCCATCCGCGTCCCCAGCAGGCGCAGCGCAAGGGCGCCCAGCAGCGGGATCAGCGGGATGAAGAGGATGAGGATGCTCAGATTCACGGCCTGCTCCGGTGAGGGCTGAAGTCAGCCTTTGAGGCTGGAGACATGGTCCACGTCGGCGTCATGCTGGCTGCGGAAGATGGCGATGATGATGGCCAGGCCCACCGCCACCTCGGCGGCGGCCACGGCGATGACCAGGAAGGCGATGGCCTGGGCCTCCACCAGCCCGGTGGCGCGGGCGATGCCCACGAAGGCCAGGTTGGCGGCGTTGAACATCATCTCGATGCAGATGAAGAGCACGATGGGGTCGCGGCGGATGATGACGCCGGCCACGCCAATGCAGAAGATGAGCAGCGAGAGGAGCAGTACAAAGCCGAGGCTCATGGCCGGCCCTCCGTGCTCTCGAGCTTGCGCGAGGCCAGCACCATCACGCCGATGAGGGCCACCAGCAGCAGCACCGAGACCAGCTCAAAGGGGTAGAGGTAGCTGCCGAAGAGCACCCGAGCCACCGCGGCGGTGCTGCCCTCGGCGCTGGCGGCGGGCCAGGGCTGGCCCAGGCCGCGGCCCTCCAGGCGGAGCCAAGCCAGGCCTGGGGCCAGCAGGCAGAGGGCCGCCAGCACGCCGCCCAGGGCCTGCAGGGAGCCCTGGCCGCGCGGCAGGGCCGGCAGCACCGAGGCGTCCAGGATCATGATGGCGAACAGGAAGAGCACCATCACCGCGCCGGAATAGACCATCACCTGCAGCACGGCCAGCAGGGGCGCGTTGAGCAGGCCGTAGATGCAGGCCAGGCACAGCAGGTGGGTGATGAACCACAGCGCCGAGTGGATGACATGGCGGGTGGCCACCACCGCCAGGGCGCTGGCCAGGGCCAGCGCGCCAAAGAGGATGCAGAGCGCTTGCGTCAGTCCCATTCCAGCCCCCCTCTCTTCCAGACATAGGCCAGCCCGGCGGCCAGCACCAGCACGAAGAGCCCCATCTCGGCCAGCCCAAGGCGCCCCAGCTCCGGCCGGGCGATGACCGCCCAGGGGTAGAGCAGCACGGTCTCGATGTCGAACACGATGAAGAGCATGGCCACGCGGTAGAAGCGGACATGCAGGCGCCCGGGCTGGGGCGCCAGCGGGATGCTGCCGCATTCGAAGGGCTCGTCCTTGACCAGGTTGGGCCGCTTGGGCCCCACCAGCGCGGAGAGCGCGATCATGCCGGCGAAGTTGCCGGCCGTGATGGCGAAGAAAAGGATCAGGGCGATGGAGGTGGGCATCAGCGCACCAGCTGTGTGAGCTTGAAGGCGGGGGGAGTGTCGCCGAGGGGGATGGAGGGGTCCTCGCGCATCAAGTGGTTGATGTCAAAGATGAGGTCGCGGCGGTCGTGCCAGCCCAGCTCCACGATGCCGGTGTCCATGCGGATGGCGTCCTTGGGGCAGGCCTCCACGCAGAAGCCGCAGAAGACGCACTTGGACATGTCGATGTCGAAGCGCACCGGGTACTTCTCGATGGCCGGGTCGGGGTGCTCGCCAGCCTCGATGTAGATGCAATCCGAGGGGCAAGCGGTGGCGCACATCATGCAGGCCACGCACTTGGGCGTGCCATCTGCCCGCCGGGTGAGGCGGTGGCGGGTGCGCGAGGCCGGGGGCGAGGGGCGGCGCACGTCCGGGTACTCGATGGTCACCATGGCCGCGTGGCCCTGGGCCAGGCCCACGGCGTGCAGGCTGTGCAGGGCCAGGTTCTTGAAGAAATGGCGGGATGTGATCCACAGCCCCTTGATGATCTCGGGGTAGTAGACCCGCTCCAAAACGCTCATCTCTCGGCGCTGGATCTTCACGGACGCCTCAGGGCTTCAGGGAGTAGGCCAGCAGCGCGGTCAGCGCCAGGTTGGCCAGGGACAGGGGCAGCATGATCTTCCAGCCCAGGTGCATGAGCTGGTCGTAGCGGAAGCGCGGGAGGGTCCAGCGCACCTGCATGAAGAGCCAGATGAAGAAGCCCACCTTGGCGGCAAAGCCGGCCGCGGCCACCGCCACCGCGCCCCAGAAGGGCAGGGCCAGCACCAGATGGCCAAAGCAGAAGAACCCGCTCTGCCCGGCCTGCTCCAGGTGCAGGCCTGGCAGCTGCCAGCCGCCGAAGAAGAGGATCACCACCAGCCAGCTGAAGAAGATGGACTCGATGTACTCGGACATCATGAAGATGAGGGCTTTCATGCCCGAATACTCGAGGAAGTAGCCGATGATCTCGCTCTCGCCCTCGGGCAGGTCGAAGGGGATGCGCTTGTTCTCCACCACCGTGGCGGCCAAGAAGAGCAAGAAGCCCAGCGGCTGCAAAAAGACGCCCCAGGCTGGGATGGGCAGGGCCCATCCGAAGAGGTGGATCATGTGCCCCTGGCGGGCCACGATGGCCGAGAGGTCGAGGCTGTGGTAGAGCATGAGGCTGCCCATCAGGGTGAGCCCCAGCGTGACCTCATAGCTGATGAGCTGGGCCGTGCCGCGCAGGGCCCCCAGGGTGGCGAACTTGTTGTCGCTGACGATGCCCGCCAGCACCACGCCGTAGACGCCCATGGAGAGGATGGCGAAGGCCAGCAGCAGGCCCACCTCGGAGGGCGCGATGCACAGGTCCACATGGCCGATCCAGGGCAGCTCGACGCTGCCGCCGAAGGGCAGCACCACGAAGGCCGCGGCCGCGCAGAAGCTGACGATGAAGGGGGCCAGGGTGTGCAGGAAGGCGCTGGCCTTGGGCGGGATGTAGTCCTCCTTGGTGATGCCCTTGATGCCGTCGGTGAGCATGAACACCAGGCCCTTGGCCGTGATCTTGCGGCCCAGGATGTTCAAATCGGCGCGGTTGGCGCCCAGGCGGTCTTGGATGAGGGCGCTCTGCTTGCGCTCGACCCAGGAGAGCACGGCCCCGCCGGTCATGATGATGGTGAAGACCAGGATGCATTTGGCCAGCAAGGCGGCAGCCTGCAGCATCCAAGGCTCTATGGCGATGCCCGCGACCTGCATCACTTCCCCTCCCTGACCTGAGCGCCCTGGCTGCCCAGGGCTTGATAGCTGAGGCCCGCCAGCGCCGGATGAGCCGCGCTCACGGCAGCGAAGATGTCCGAGGCCCGAGCGGCGTAATCCGCTTGGAAGCCGAGCTCCCTGGCCAGGCGCCAAGCCCAATCCCAGGCTGGCAGCGCCGAGCCCATCGGCGCCAGGGCCCGGTTGGCGCGCTGAGCCAGGCCCAGGCGGTTGATGAAGGCGCCGTCTTGCTCGGCCCACACGGCCAGCGGCAGGGCCACCGCGGCGCTGGCGCAAGCAGGGCTTGAATGGGTGGTGAGCAGGGCGAGGCAGGCTGCTTCGAGCGCGGGCTCCAAATCGCCGGTGGCGACCGCCACCAGGCGCCCTTTGCCTTCGCGGGCAAGGGACGCTGCTGCCTGGGCGCCCTTCTCTGGCAGGCCCAGCAGCAAGCCGCCCTTGCGGTTCGGGCTCTTCTCGCCTTGGATGAGGAAGCCATCCCCTTTGCCCAGCGGGATCAGCTCGCTGGCCAGGATGGCGCTGGCGCCCAGCTTGCCGGAGAGCCATTGCCAGGTCGCCAGCTCTTCGATGCTCAGCCCTGGCGAGAGCAGGAAGGTGACAGGCGCGCCCGCGGCCTTGAGGCCAGCTGCCAGGGCTGCCACCGCGCGCTCAGGGGTGGCGGCCAGGCCGGCCACCAGAGGCTCCGCAAAGCGGCCCTCATCGATGATGGGGAAGCGGTAGCGGCCCTCATCGCACATCCAATGGCCGTTGACCGCGGGGTTGAAGCGCGGATAGCTGCGGTAAGCGCGGCCCGTGCCCACCTTGTTGAAGGGGTGGGGGTTGATGTCGAGCACCATGTTGCAGCCCTGGCTGCAGCCGGTGCAGATGGTCTCGGTCTCCTCCAGGAACCAGGGCCGGCTCTTGAAGCGGAAATTCTTGTCGGTGAGCGCGCCCACCGGGCAGAGGTCCACCACGTTGCCCGAATAGGCGTTCGCCAGCCGGGTGCCCTCCACCAGGCCCACCTCCTCGCGC
>Ga0326728_10019833_pt1 | contig 12963 bp, 9 predicted proteins | sample MB3enrmetagenome_FD_207602 | JGI IMG/M metagenome (GOLD analysis project Ga0326728, IMG submission 207602) | Lab enriched peat soil microbial communities from McLean, Ithaca, NY, United States - MB31MN | ecosystem: Environmental > Terrestrial > Soil > Wetlands > Peat | place: USA: New York...
ATACCCATCAAACTTCAATTCGATACTGCCGAACAGCCAGAGTCGGATTCTTCTAACAGCATTGATAACGACCGTGACGATCGGCGCTTGTTGTTGTCTTGCCAGCGGAATGGACAACCCAGGCCCGATCAAGGTTGAGATCAGGAAAGAAAACGGGCAATTCCGGCTCTACCGCGGCGGCCAGCCCTACTTCATCAAGGGCGCCGTTTATCAGGGAGACCCGAACGGCAAGTTTCCGATGAAGGACCTCGCGGCGCGCGGCGCCAACTCCGCTCGCTGTTGCTTTCCAGCGAGTGGGAAGATTCTTGACGAGGCGCAACGGCTGGGAATGACCGTTCTGATGAATCTCCCCATGCGCATGGAATCAGTACACAAGTTCAACTACGGCGACCCCGAGGCCGTGCGTGGCCAGTTCGAAGAAGTGAAGAAACTGGTCATGGAATTCAAGGACCATCCCGCGGTGCTGATGTGGCGCTGAACCGACTGCCGAGCGAACTGGGAAAGGAGCGGCACTGGCGGACACGAGGGGACCCGTTTCAGGGAGTGTGGGACCAGGTGCGGCAACAGATCGAGGAGAGCCCCGGACTGGAAGCCAAGACGCTGTTCGAGTGGTTGCAGCGGGAACATCCCGGTCGTTTCAGTGACGGGCAGATCCGGACGCTGCAGCGGCGGATCAAGATTTGGCGGGTAACGGAAGGTCCGGCGCAGGAAGTGTACTTCGGGCAGAAGCACGAGCCGGGGAAGTTGTGTGCGTCGGACTTCACGCACATGACGGAACTGGGAATCACGATCCAGGGGCAGACGTTCGCGCACCTCGTGTACCACTTCGTGTTGACGTACTCGAACTGGGAAGATGGCACGATCTGCTATTCCGAAAGCCTGGAGAGCCTGACCGAAGGATGGCAGAACGCGGTCTGGGAGTTGGGGCCGTACCGGTCGGGCACCGCACCGACAGCTTGTCGAGCGCGGTGAACAACATGAGCAACCTGGAAGAGTTCAACCGGCGCTACGAAGCGGTGATGAAGTATTACGGGGTGAAACCGCAGCACACCAATCCGGCGAGCGCTGCTGTTGCGGGGGAGCCGCGATTTTGGCAGTGAAACGGAATACGCGCAGTTCCTGAAGGCTCTGCTGGCGCAGCGGAATGGCAGAGATTCGCTTCCGGGGTGAAGCCCGGGTCCAGCGTCTCTGGCAGCGATTTCAGGCGACAGAAAATCACTGAGTTTCCATCCCTGTGCTTCGAATGTCTCTTAATGGAGTACAAACGGAGTACCCGGCGTTCGGAGCAATCGTGCCCGGGAATGTGCTGCGATCAGGGATTCTAATCACCGCCCGCTATGCCGCTGCAACCATGTGGTGGGGATCGATCACGAACTTCCTCGCCGCGCCCCGATCGAAATCCTTATATCCTTGTGGGCCTTCGTCCAAGGAAATCAGCGTTACGTTCACCGCCTTCGCAATCTGAATCTTATCGTGCAAAATGGCCTGCATCAGTTGGCGATGGTAGCGCATTACCGGGCACTGTCCGGTTGCGAAGGTGTGGGACTTGGCCCAGCCCAGTCCGATGCGAATGCTCAGATTCCCAGTCTTGGCGGCCTGGTCCACTCCTCCCGGGTCGTCGGTGACGTACAGACCCGGAATGCCGATTCCGCCTCCTGCGCGCGTAACCGTCATCAACGCGTTGAGCACGGTGGCAGGCTGCTCCACGCCCGCATCGCGTCCGTGGCCGCGAGCCTCAAACCCAACGCAATCCACCGCGCAGTCCACTTCAGGCGCGCCCAGGATCTGGTCGATCTGGTCGGCCAGCGACGCATCATTCTTGAGATCGATCGTTTCGCAGCCGAAGCTGCGCGCCTGCTGGAGCCGCTCCGGAATCATGTCCCCGACGATCACGACCGCCGCTCCCAATAGGTGGCACGCCGCCGCGCACGCCAGGCCAACCGGCCCTGCTCCCGCAACGTATACCGTCGTTCCTGGCCCTACCCCAGCGGTCACGGCGCCATGGTACCCCGTAGGAAAAATGTCGGAGAGCAGCGTCAGGTCCCGGATCTTCGACATCGCCCAGTCCCGATCTGGAAACCGCAGCAGGTTGAAGTCGGCATAGGGACACATCACGTATTCCGCCTGGCCGCCAACCCAGCCGCCCATATCCACGTAGCCATACGCCGCGCCGGGGCGCGCGGGATTCACGTTCAGGCAGATTCCGGTCCTGCCCTCCTTGCAATTTCGGCATCGTCCGCATGCAATGTTGAACGGCACGGACACCAGGTCTCCGACTTGAATGAATTCCACATCGCGGCCCGCCTCAATTACCTGGCCCGTGATTTCGTGTCCGAGGATGAGGCCCGCAGGAGCCGTGGTTCGGCCGCGCACCATATGCTGATCGCTCCCGCAGATGTTGGTGCAGACGATCTTGAGGATTACGCCGTGCTCGCACTTCCTGTTTCCGAGAGTGAGCTTCGGATAATCGATGGACTGGACCTCCACTATGCCCGGTCCCATGTATGCTATCCCTCGATTCGATGCCATGCGCATGCCCCTCCATAAGGCATTGGTCCGAATGGAATTCGATCAAATCCGGCTATAGAAGTCAAGGAGCATGGTGGCGGCTCTTCAAGTTGCTGAGAAAAGGAACTCTTGGTCCCCTGAGACTCGCGAAGGGGTGAAACCCCGGAATGGGATGTGTCTTGGAAGGTTCTCGAAGCCGCTTGTTTTCCCTTGCCCGGGCGATGTTCTCTCACTGGTTCCCGCGAAGGAACCTCAGGAACTCCCGGTCAGAATTCTTCGGCTCGTCCGTTTGTGCACTCTTTACCGCGGCAGGGCGGCCATCCTGAGTGGCGCAGTGGCGCCGGTCTCTGGGGAAGTCGTCCAGGGGTTTCCAATTCCGGCACCTCGAGCATGACCTTTCCGCGAACGCCGGCTGCGGCTCCGATAACCCGCCGGCGCGATGCACGCCTGCTCCGCTTTACCGGACGCTGGCCAGCCAGTCGAACACCTGCTCCTGCAGGGGCCGCGGGAAACGGCTGAATTCGAGCGGCGTTTCGAGGCGCAACGCGTCCGGTCGGCCCAAGCGCCCGTAGACGCGACGCGCCTGATCCACTTCGCTGCGGACGTCATCGACTCGCGCGTAGCGGTCCAAAGCCGGCGCGACCACCAGCACGGCACGAGGGGCCACGGAAGCCAGGACCTCGTCGAAATCGAGCGGGAGGCGGTCTTCGTGACCCGCAAAGAAGCCGAAACGGGGGATCAGGCCGTGCAGGTGCGAGTATTGCAGGACGCCCTCCACGGCCTTCTCCCCGGTGTGCAGCCGCAACGGATCGAACCCGGCCACCGCCGCCAGCGCTTTGACCCGCCCGTCCACCGCGGCGGTCAGCAGTCCAACCTTGGCTCCGAGAGCGTATCCCACGATGTAGACCCGCTGTGGATCGATGGTTTCGAGCGCCGCCGCCGCGTCGATGGCCGCCCGCGTGTCCGACACCATCTTGCCCATCAGGCTCCAATGCGGATATCGCTGGTAGAATTCGCGCGCATCGCGTACGCGGGAGCCAAAGCCGATCTGGTCGAATGCCAGAACCGCGAAGCCGCGCTTGGTCAGAGAGGCAAAGGCCGGCCTGGTGTCCCGCGAATAGCCGGTGCTGTAGGCGAACGGGTGCAGCCACACCACCAGCGGCAGGCGCTGGCTCGGCGCCGCCGTCTCCGGGTAGTAGAGGTCGGCCTTCAGATCATCGCCGAATGCCAGCGGCACGTATGCCATGCCAGGCGACTTCAACGGGCGCTGGAACAGCAGCGGCAGCCAGCCGTCGCTCGTGAAGATAGATCCTTTCAGCTTTTCGCGTGCCGGGAAGCTGAGTCCCGCCGGCTCTTCGCCCAGGGCCCACTGGATGCGCTCCCGGATACCGGACTTCTTTTCCTCCCACGGGCCCTGGTTGTAATCGCCAGGCGTCCTGCGGGGGTACCGCATGGGGTCGATGGATTCGCCCGAAATTCGTTTCCATTCCTCAAAGGTGTACCCGTTGATCCACGTCTCGCGCTTGGGGAAATGCTTGCGTCCGAACACCGAGTCCAGAAAATCCATGAACTGTTCGATATCCCCGGCGGTGGTGGGGTGCTCGCCGTCGCGCAAATTCAGCCATAGCTTGTCGGCGGCGCCAAGATGCTGATAGACCTTCAACACCGACCGGTAGGCCTGTTCGAAACCGAACGGACCGCCCTCCGACTCCGAAAACGCCGAGTACATGAACAAGCCCCGAGGCGCCACCAGCGCCATCAACAGGTTCTCGTCTACCGGCAGTTTGTCCTCGCGGCCCGCGAAAAACCGCAACCGCGGATGAAACCAATGCGGGAATGACCCGGTGATCTGTTCGAGGCTCTCATTCTCAAACATGTCGCTGGTATAGCGCCACGGGTTGCCTTCGCCGGTGTTTCCACTGGAGGGGATGACGGCCGCGATGCGCTCGTCGAAGGCCGCCGCCAGCAGCGCCTGCTTTCCGTTGCGGGAATGGCCGCTGATGGCGATCTTGCCCTTGGCCACTTCGGGAAGCGTGTACAGGTAGTCCACCGCCCGCATTCCCGCCCAAGCCCACCGCGCGAGGCAGGAAAAATCGTAATCCGGATAGATCTCGATGTACGGATCGGAATCGTCGGCATTCCCGTAGACCGGATCGGTGGCGAAGTAGATGGCCCCGATATAGCCGCGCCGCACGGCTGTGGCCACCCACGGCCTCGTGCGCGGGTGATTCGTCAGAAAAACCGGGAACGGTCCCTTGCCGGGCGGAATCATCAGTTGCACCCGCAGTGTTGCGCGGTGGCCGGGGCCGAATTCCAGGCGCACGTCGCGGACCGTGACGCCGTTTTCGTCGTGGGTGCCCGTCACCACGGCGCGAAGATTGTCCGGCGCCGGGGGCATTTTCCCGTAGAACCATTGCTCGAACAGCGCGCGGATACGCTGCCGTTCCCGCGGCCAAGCCTCGCGCGTGGTGAAGTTGGCTTCGGGAAGCCCGGGGACAGATGGCATGCTTTCGAAATCGGGCGGAAGCTCACCCATTCGCCGCAGCCATTCTTCCCATGACTTATCCTGTGCGCTGATCCTACCCGTGATCCGCGTACTCGAAGGCGGGAGGATCTTCAGCAGATCGTCAAGCTCTTGCTTGCGGTCGGCGGCCGGCAACGCGGCGGCAAGCACCAGCCAGAAGGTGAATTTCACCATGTGAGGAGTATAGCCCTTCGGTCGAGTGATCGCCGGATTGGCCCCGGCGCGTGGGGCTCGTCGAGAGTGCCCCCCGCGCCTCGCTGGAGCAGTTCATGCGAATCGGCGAGCAGAAGACGCAGACAACGTCACGGCCTTCGCCTCCCGCCCTTCCGCTGCGCCATCGCGCGAGTGGCCCACGGGCCGGGCGACCTGCCGGAGGCCTAGCTTTATCAACACGCAGTCCGCCACCCGCCTGGCCAACGGCAACACGATTATCTGCTCCCGCGGGGTGACAACCGGAATCGAAAGCTCTGCATACGGCTGAAGAAGGCAGGACCTGAGAGTGGACCAGCGTTCGGATCAAGCACCCCTGCTGTGCCTCCCCGATGGAGCCGCCACTTCTCCCCTGATCTGATGTAGGATCGGAGCGGCGGGCCCTGCCCCAAATCGTGTTGGGAGCCGTTGTGCGACATGGCAGCCGGCCGGAAACGTAGGGGCAGGCGTCCGACGAAGGGAAATCGTCTCATGAGCCTGAAAATCAATATCCGCGAGACCGCGGACGCCGTGATTCTGGACTTGAGCGGCCGCGTCAGCCTTGGTGAATCCCTGGCGGAGTTGCGGGAGTCCATCCGGGAATCACTCGCCGGTGATCGGAAGAACATCCTGTTGAATCTCGCTGACAGTCAGCTACATCGATAGTTCGGGGCTCGGCCAGTTAATCGGCAGCTATGCCACGGTCACCACTAGACTAGAGTTTTGCACATTTACGTCAGTGCCTTCGTCCATTCCACAAAGGGTTGCAGGATTTTCCGGGTGTGTGCATCCAGAGCGGGGTCGCTGAAAATCCTTTCCTGCCAGGTGGCGTGACGTAAGGTCCGAAGAATGTCCTCAAAGGAAACCGAGGCTTTTTGTGAGTACCACAAGCGGTCGAGGGCGGACTTCGGGGCCAGAGGATGTCCCGACTGCGCGTACCAGAGCAGGACCAGATCGTAAATAAAGAAGATCAGGGGAGCGGTGCGTTTAGTAGCTTTGGCCACGCGGTTCTGCGGGTCTTCAAAACCCAAGAACTGCTTGACGTCGCGGAAGCAAACTTCCAAGGGCCACCGTCGCGAAAAGATTTCCAGGATTTGCGTGGCAGTGAGGGTGAGATCGATAGAGAAGAAGCAATCATCGCGGCGGCGACCACTGGGGTCGCGCACCACAACGATGCGCAGCAGTTGCTGGCCGGCACTGGGATACCACAGGGCATCAATGGTTTGGTACCACAGTTTGACCTGCTTTCCGTAAAGCGTGACAACAGTTTTGATCCAGTTCGCTCGCTTGTCTTGAGCCATCTGTAAGGGGCTGGGCAAGCGGTTGCCCTTCTTACGGCGGCGCCCCCGCTTGGCGATCTTTCCGGCGGGCTCATAAAGGGCGGCCTTCATGTTCATGCGGCTGATCAGCTTGACGTTGGCGGGCAGGTGACGGCTGATGGACTGCCCGGCATACTCGCTGTCTCCGAGGACGCGCAGCGGGCGTTGGGGAATCCAACTGGCCACCATCTGAATCATCTCCAAGGCCAGTTCGGGGCGGGTGCGATATTGCTTGTCGGTGGCCTGGCCGGTTTGTTTGCGTTCCAGTTTTCCGCCTTTGCCGGGTGCGCGCCGGGCGGAGTGGCGCTTGCGGTACATGCGGACCAGGATGGGGAAGGCCCAGAACTTGTTGGGAGCGAAGGGCAAGGCGACTTGGAGAGAGAAGACCACGAAGTTGTGGCCGAAGGTGAAGACGGGGCGTTGCTGGGTGGAACGCAGAGGATCGTGGTGCATGCCGGCGCCCCAGATGTGGCGCCCGGACTTGCGGGCCAGGGTATCATCGACAGCGCCGACCAGAACCTCTGGGCAAAAAGGTAACAGCAGATGGAAGACACAGCGGCCCAGATCATCGAGGCTCCAGCGGGCTTGGCTGAAGAAACGATGGAAGGAGCAGTAGTGTTTGAACTTGGTCAGTTGGGCGGATTGAATGATGCGGGTCAAGGAACGGCGGCCGGAACAGAGGATCCAGGCACAGGTCAAGGCCCAGAAGGAAGCGAAGCTGGGCCGAGTAAAGCAGGACTGGAAGGCGAGCAGGAATGGGGCAAAGGAACAGACCAAGAGGTTGGGCATCAGGCGTCCTTATCTTTCATCTTCAATAAATGAAAGATAAGGAACACAAAAAAAAGACCTTACGGCCGCTGGCGCTTCCGTTCCTTGAACAACTCCAGATTCACCTGCGCGACCTGCTTCAATACTTTCTGCATCTGAGCGAAGGCGCGCAGGCTTTCTTCTACCTCTCTCTTCAACTTGCTGGGGATGGGGATCTGGCGCACCTGGCGATTGCCGAGACTGACGGAGAGAATCCAAATCGGCCCGTGGCCTTTGCCCTTGCCCTTCTCGCAAAACCGGCAACCGGCCTTGTTGCAGCGTACCATGCGGCTCAATAAGGAACCCGGCAAGACGGTGGAGAGGTCAGGCATTTGCTGGAGGAGACGCTTGCGAGAAGCGGTCAGTTGAGTAACCTTATCTTTCATCTCTAACAAATGAAAGATACCATGATACATCCCCGGATGCAAGAGAAAAACAACAAAACCATCGAAACTTGTTTGGAGCAAAGGGCGACGCTTCCCACAGGCGGACGAGGCGCCAAGGGGAGACGCGAGGCTTCAAAAAGTGCAAAACTCTAGACTAGAGGCGGCCAGATGAAACTGCTGAACCTGCAGAAGAAAGTGAACGATCTCCTGCAGGTAACGAAGCTTCTGACCGTTTTCGAGACCTACACGAACGAACAGGCGGCGCTTCGGAGTTTCGCCAAGAAGTAGTAGTGGTACGTCCCCTGGCGCCGGCCGAAGCTGAGATCACGCCCCCGTGAGCGCGCGTCGTCGCCGGTCATCAACGGAGACCCGCAGCCACCGGCGCGAAACAGCGCGTGATGATCGGCCCCCCGCCCGCCCGAAGCGGCAAGCCGGCCCACTCAACAGAGAACCGCCGCGCGCCGGCTGAAGCAAATCTATCGGAACCGTGGCCTCAATTCGCAAGACCATCGACGACCCCCCGGGAGTCGGGAGTCCTGGATGTGTGGCAACGAATGCACTCGGGGCGCCTGAAGGTGTTCGCCTCGCTGTCGAAATATTTGGACGAGCGTAGGCTATACCTGCGCGATGAAAAAGATAAGATTGTGAGGGAGCGCGATAACCTGCAGGACGCCACGCGGTGCCTGGTGAATGGCATCTCCAGACTAACAACGAAACCCGTGCGTGTAAGATTCGTGGAGCCGCAACGGCACTATGGGGAACGGTCATGGATGGCCTGACCAGGAGGGGTTGTTCTTGTAAAGCAGGGCGTTTTCAGCGGATCGCGGATCAAAGATGAACTGGCACCTGACGGCGAGGGATGTCCGCAAGGCGACGAAGTCCTTCTGATCCCGCTTCTGTTCTACCGCTTGATCTGGTCCTGTTGCAGGATGGCACCTTGAACCTTAAGTCCAACGGCTGCAACAACTCCATCTCTGTTATTCGCCTGTTTGTCAGGGGCGGACGCGGAACTTCGCCGCCGCATTCGCGCCGGGCGTTAACCGCGTGGCCCGCCAGGGCGAGGAGCAACGCTGTCTAAACCTTCCCGCTTTCCAGGATGGAATTGGTCCACAGATACCAAGCGTTGTGCGGCTGCCAGTATTCCGTGGTGTGCCAATCGAAGCCGTAGTCCATGTCGATGATCGGGTCGTCGTTTTCGTTGCCGCCGAAGCCGTTCATGATGGCCCCGATGGTCAGGCCTTCGTAGCGCGAATGCGGGTAGGGGTTGCGCATGCCCTCGCCCGTCATGAGACAGGCGCCGAACGGGTTGCAGCCCATCACCCACTCGAGTTGACGGTAGGCGAGGTCGGTGTACTCTTTGTTCTGAAATGCGTTCCCTGCCATGGCGAGCATCGCGGCGTAACTCTCGAAATGCGACGTGAGGCCGTGCGAACCCCGCGCGGCGGGCATGAAGTAGCGATAGGTGAACTCGCCGCCGAGGGGACGGTAGACTTCTTCCGAAGGAGAGCCGTTGAAGAGCCCGAGCGGCATGATGCGGAACACGTTGCGGCTGGTCATGGGCAGGACGTACTCGTCCAGGTACAACCGGACCGCATCGCGCCACTTCCCGGCGCCCGCGTGGTCCGGCAGGGCGCGTTCCGCCTGCATGAGCGAGATGGCCGGGATGCCCGGCAGGAAATGGCTCATCATCGGCGCTGGATTCTGTTCGGATGTCCGCCAGAAGCCCCGAACGATCTTTTGATTGCCGGCGTATTCCCTGTTCTGTAGCGCCATCAGGCGGGCTGCAAGAGACGCGGTCTCGCCCGCCCACTTCCGGTCGCCCGTCGCGCGGTACAGTTCGCAAGCCGCCAGCGTCCACCAACCCAGGTTGATGGCGTCGCCGTCGGGCTTGTTCGCGTTCCAGCATTTCAACGCCACGGGGAGGCACTGCTGGCCGTATCCGGGGTCGCTATGGCGGTAGATCTGCGCCAGCAGAGCCTGCACGGTGGTGAACTCCGCCTGGACGCCGTTGGGCTTGCTCGGGTTGATATAGCGGTCGTCGGCCGTGCCGCGGATGTTGTCCGTCCAGTGGTTGTCGCTGTTATCGCCGTCGATGCCGCCCGCGGCATCATTGAAGACCCGGCCGTCGGCGTCCTGCATTTTGAGCCAGTACCGATTGCCCCACTTGATCTCATCCAGCATGAGCTTCAGGCCTGAACCGTCCGGGTTCCAGGAATCGCCGAGGTTCCGCACCATGTTGGACAGCGCCGTTCCACTGAGAAGGGCGGACACCATCCACTTGCGCAGGTCGCCGGCATCGTGCCAGCCGCCGGTCACGTCGATGTACTCGCCGTTATCGCGCCGCCGCGCGTCGTCCAGGTGGCAGGCGGGATGAACGTTCGGCACGCCGATGCCGCAGCGCTTCGACGGATAGAAGTTGAACGCCTTCGGCATGGTGCGCCGCCAGACGTCCTGGCGGATGAAAAAGGGCACGGAGCGTTCGCCCGCGATGGTCACCTGGTACATGCCGTCGCGCTCGACCTGCGTGAAGTCGCCGGCCATGAAATCGCCGAAATCAGAGGCGACGCGCTTGAGAGGCCCGGTCATGGAGAACGGCGGCGTCGGAATGCCGATCTCCGTCATGCGGAACTCGGTGGGCGCCGGTCCCGAACCGGTGAGGCGATAGATGACCGATTTTCTGGCTTTCGGTATGTAGCCGAGATGGTTCATGGCGATCGCGGGCTTCGGGCCCTCGGTCATTTTGGAGAGACGCGGATCCAGCGTCTGCCGCCGTTGCGCCGCCAGCGCGGCCGGCGCGGCGATGCCGATGGAATGGAGAAAAGCTCGTCGAAACATAATGACTCCTCCGTGCCCGCCGGGCTATTCCCGGCTCACTTTACTCACGATTTCCGGCCAGCAGCGATTATACCGAGAACCGCTTCAATTGGAGCCGTTTATCTCATCTCTCCCTCACGGCAGCCTAGAAAGGGGACCACCGCTGGCTCCTCCAGGCGCGCAAAACCGCGGAAGTGTAGGGCTTCTGGACGAAGCCGGAGACGCGTTGGCCCTTGAACATTGTCGGCGCCTCGGCCTCGCTATAGCCGCTCGATACGAATACCTTCACCTCCGGCCTGATTCCTCAACTCGGGCAGGGTGTCCTCGCCGCTCATAACCCGGCATGCATAGATCGAGCACGGCCAGATCGATGTTGCCCGGGTGCCGCTATAGGATGTCGTTTGCCGCCAAGCCGTCATCCGCCACCAGAACCGTGTAGCCGTTGCGTTCCAGACCCTTTTTCGCCATATTCCGCACAACTTCTTCGTCGTCAATGACGAGGACTACTCCCGAGCCTGCGCCACAGCGCCCGGGGCTACGCCCGGCCTTCGTTCGGCGGGGTGCGCCGCCGGCGAGAGGTCGCGCCACATCTTGGGGTTTCGGCGGTCCGAACCGAATACGGCGATCTCGTTCTCGACCTGAATCCCAACTACGATGTGACTGGCCGAATCGACGTCCCGGATGTGCGCCATAAAGGCACGAAAGGCGCCGACCTCTTTCTCGATGCGCACCCAGGAGACTTTGTCGCTCAGCTTTCGCGTATTGCACCGTGCGGCACTTCATGCGTGCTGATTGACCATCGTCCAGGCACACCTAATCCTTTCCGTGCTCGATGGGCCGGTCCCTCAGGTACACGAATGGCTCAGTTCCCGCGGGCTAGCTATAGCTAAGCTAACTAGCCAAGGGCTTCGCCCTTGATATCCCTTCGGGATATGGGAGTCAGAAGTCAGAATCAGAAGCCAGAATGGCGGTGGTGTACGCGCTGAGAAGCCTGCTGACTTCTTCCAGGGTTGCAAACAGCTTTTGCGTGTCTGCGTATCCAAGGTCCCTTGCAAGGATCAGAGCCTTGTCCGCCTTGCCGCGACGACGGAATCCCTCGGCGATGTTGGCCGCAATCGATACCGCCGCCCGACGCATTTGCAGCGAGAGACCATACGTCTCTGGCTTGGGAAACACCGCGGTGAGAGCGTACACCTCCAGCACAAACCCGTGCGCCTTCTGCCAGACCAGCAGATCCTGAAATGTCCGCGCTGGTTTCGCAATGGCCATCAGGAACCGGGAGGGCGTTCATGGCGTTAAGCTCCTGGTATCTGACCACGCAGGAGTGTGCCATGAACGCCTTCGTCGAGCATCACAAGAATAGCATCCAGTTCGGGTACCGGTGTTTTGACCGGCTACTGCTCAACGGCTTGATCCAGCCATTCCAACAACCAGAACGCGTTCTCGGCTTTTTCAATGCCTACCGCGAAGGAAAAAGAGTGGCCAGGAGGACCCTGACGGAAATCGCCGATCAGTTCCCATACTGGTTGAAAAACCGATCCCGGAAATGGGGCGCTCCCATGCTCGACCCTCCCGATGGCGAGGGCGACGACAGTCGGCGGGACAGGTTCCTGGACCCGTACTTTCAAAATGCCCAACCCCATCAGGTGGTGGCAATCCTGAAAGCGAGGGAGTCGGCCCGCATTCTGGTGGCCATTGGAGACAAGGACAACGACAGCCCCCATCTGGAGTACAAGCAACGCTGGGTCAATCAGTTCAACTTCTATCTGAACGACCGGCACTGGGGCCGGATGTTCGTCCGCATGTGTCCGTACTTCCCCTTCTCCGCGCGGGTCTGCCTCAACCAGCACCACTGGCTGGCGATTCGCATGCGAGAAGAGGGGATTGATTTCCAGCAATCCACCAACGCCTTCCTGAGGTGCGCGAATCCGGCACGCCTGCAAGAACTCGCCGACTCGCTCAGCACGCAGGACCTTTTGAGGTGCGGCCAGAAATGGCTTGCCGCCTTCACCCCCTTCATCTCCGACCGGGAGCGCAAACAGGCTGGCTGTCAGCACCGTTTGTTCTTCTCGCAAGTGGAATACTGTGACAACCTCATCTTCCATCGCCGCGCCGCAGTCGATGAACTCACCGAACGGCTGCTGGACCTGAACCGTACCATCGGACAGCCGAAGAAAATCACCATCATCTTCGGGCGTAAAGTGACCAAAGAGTACAAGGGCAAGCTGCAGACGGTGATCGAAGATCTCGACCTGCCCAATCCGGTGATCCGGAGCCACTACGGGCACAGCTTCGCCAAGCAGTACGTTCGCGACGACCGGATCTTGAGAACCGAGCCTGCCACCAATAACGTGTACGACTACGGCGTCAAAAAAGACGTCGAGAACCTGCCCCGCCTTCGAGAAAGAATGTCGGA
>Ga0326728_10019834_pt1 | contig 12963 bp, 9 predicted proteins | sample MB3enrmetagenome_FD_207602 | JGI IMG/M metagenome (GOLD analysis project Ga0326728, IMG submission 207602) | Lab enriched peat soil microbial communities from McLean, Ithaca, NY, United States - MB31MN | ecosystem: Environmental > Terrestrial > Soil > Wetlands > Peat | place: USA: New York...
GGCCTTGGCTCGAAATCGAAAAGATCGCGCCGGCGAGCCCGTATCAGCAGTTCGAATTCGCCCGCCTCTGGCTTGAGACCATCGGCGTGGCGCGGCGCGTCACGCCGATGATCGTCGTCGCGCGCGACGAAGCGGGCGACATAACCGCGCTGCTGCCGCTCGGAGCTCTTTCCTATGGGTTGCTGCGGTTCGCCGCCTTCCTCGGCGGCAAGGACGCCAATTACAACATGGGCCTGTTCAGGCCGGGAATCGCCTGGCCGCCTGGAGAGATCAGGGCGTTGCTCGCCGCCGCCGCGCGGCTGGCTGTGCCGCGCGTCGATACTTTCCTGTTCGTCAATCAGCCGCGGGATTGGCAGGGAACGCCCAATCCGATCGCCGCCGCGCCGGGCCGGCCGAGCCCGGCCTTCGCCTACAAAAGCGCCTTGCCCGGCGATTTTACGATCTGGCGCGACGCGCACGCCTCGAGGGAGGCGCAAAAGAAGCTGCGCAAGAAGACCAAGCGCCTCGAGGCGATGGGCCCTCTCGCCCACCGCCGCGCCGCCGAGCCGGGCGAGATCGAACGCGTCCTTGCCGCGTTCCACGCGCAAAAGTGCGCGCGCATGCGCTCGCTCGGGATCGCCAACGCCTATGAGGAGGCCGAGGCGCGCGCGTTCCTGCGGGGCCTCGCGCTGAGCGGCGTCGCCGAAGGCGCGCCGCGCCTGGAGCTCCATGCGCTGTTCGTCGCCGACCGGATTGTCGCGACCTTCGGCGCCTTGGGCGCCGGGGATCGACTCAGCGGCCTCTTTCTATCCTTCGACGGCGATCCTGAAACCGCGCGCTCGAGTCCAGGCGAACTCATCCTCCATGCGGTCGTGCGCGACGCGATCGCGCGCGGCTTCCACACCTTTGATCTCGGCGTCGGGGAGGCGCGCTACAAGGACGACGCATGCGAGACGAAAGAGGAACTGTTCGACAACGCCTTCGCCATCACCCCGCTCGGCCACGTCGCGGCGCTCGCGTTCATGGCCAAACAGCGCGTCAAGCGGCGGATCAAAGGCTCGCCGCGGCTTCTCGCCTGGTTCGTGAGACTGGAGCCAAAGGTGAGATAGCAGCCTCGGTCGGCCGAATTGACGGGACGGCCGGAACCCCTTTCCCCCTCATGGGGCAATCAAGGTCATGGGGGAGAGGTTGCTTGTGCGATCCGGGACGTCCGCCGCACGTTCACCGCAGGTCTCGGACCATCAGAAACAGGGCATGCGGGTTGGTCACGAGGTAGCGCAGAATCAGCCGCTGCGGCTCGAGGCACACTCTGAAGAGCCATTCCATTCCGATCCTCTGCATCCACGGCGGCGCGCGCGGCTTTGCGAGCGACAGGAAGTCCAACAACCCGCCTGCGGTCTTGACGATCGCGACGCCCCTTAGCGCGTCGAGGTTGCGCACACAGAATTGCTGCTCCAACGGAACCCCGAGCGACACCCAAAGCACGTCGGGTTTCAATTTGACGATCTCTTCGACGACAGCGGTCTCTTCGGAACGCGAGAAGTAGCCATTGCGGCGGCCGACGATCCGCAGGTCGGGATAGGCGGCAAGCGCGGCTTTGACCGCCTCGCGATTCACTTTTTCGCTGGCGCCCAGCATATAAAACGTGACGCCCGCCTCAGCGGCCAGGCGCGCCACTGCCGGAAAAAGATCGGTGGTCGCGACCCGTTCCGGCAGGGGATTCACGCAGAGGTAACGCGACAGCAGCACGAGCGGCTGGCCATCGGCGTTCACCGAATCGGCGGACAGGATCGATTCCTTCAGTTTTCGATCTCGCGCGCAAAGCGAAATGACTTGACCATTGACCGACGTCGAATAGATCGGCCGCGTCGCCTCGGCGCGTTCGGCGCTGCGGCAATAATCGATAAACGCGTGCGCCGTTTCCTGGATGTCGACTGCGTCGACCGAAATCTGACCGATACGGGCAATCGGTCGCCTTTCCTGGGTTGACTTCCTGGCCCCGAACTGCACCGCTCCGCCCCATTCCCTTGTGAGGCAGGGCAAGCTGCAAGTCGCAGACCTCCCGAATTGGGACGTCTTCCTTCATCTTTCGCGATGAGGAGCGATTGAACGTTGAAAACCGGCCGCATCGAATGCGACGCGTTCTGCGCCAGGGCCGCCCCATCTTGCACGCGGTCGGCGAGCTCGCGACGCGTGAAATCCGCTCTCCAGCCACGTTCGAGCGCACGGCGTCGCAATGGCACGATTCTTCCAGTCTTCCAGAAGCGTAGCCGCTGATACCCGCCCATGTGTCATATCGGCACAGCTCACGACGGAGGTCGCATGCTAAACGAGGGGAACGCCGCCGTTGGCTTCGCGCCGAGCAAGCCGCCGTTCCTGGCTGCGGCGCCGGACGACGAGCGCGCCGACTCGCCCTTCGATCGAGGGGACGGACCGCTCACGGTTCTGCGCCGCAAGATCTCCTCGCGCCTGGCGCGCCATGTCGCGCTCGAGCGCCGACGGCTCGTCAACGTCGCGCCGATGGTCAGTTTCACCTTTGACGACCCCGCGACCAGCGCCGGCCTGACAGGCGCGGAACGGCTGGAAAAGATGGGCGGTCGCGGAACCTACTACGTGGCCTCCGGCCTGGTCGGGCGCTACGACGCCAGTTACGCCGTGATGGATCGCGACGGCCTGCGCGAGCTCCACCGCAAGGGTCATGAAATCGGCCTTCACGGCCACGTCCACCGGGCGGCGGGCGACTTTTCCGCGCAGGCGTTTCGCGACGACCTGCAGAGGAACCGGGACTGGCTGCAAGCGATTGACCCCCGCATCCGTCTCGCCAACTACGCCTATCCCTACGGCCTCGCCGCGTTCGCCCGCAAACGCCAGCTTTACGGACTTGTCGCCTCGAGCCGCACCGTCGCGCCGGGGATCGTCGCCGGCGCGTTCGATCCGCAGTTTCTGCGCTGCGTCGAACTGGCGGACCAACGCCTGACGCCCGAGCGGCTGGGCGGGTATCTGGACGCCGCGGCGCGCTCGGCCGGTTGGCTGATCTTTTGCTGCCATGACGTCGCGGCTGCGCCGAGTCGCTACGGCTGCACGCTTGGCCTGTTTCAACGCGCGCTCGACGCCGCGGCGTCGCGCGGCCTCGAATTCGTCACCATCGCCGCCGGCCTCGCCCGCAGCCGCGCGGTCGGAAGGAGGGCGTCTTCGCCGTGCGAACCCACAGGATCGCAGCTTTCGTAGCGCGCCGATCGTCAGGCGATCGGCGCGTGGATTGGGCGGATCGGCAAGCGCAGCGGACCGTTTCGACCCAGTGGGACGGATTGTCGGGGAAACAGCGAAGCGCGTGGTCGCCGCCATGAACAAGGACACGGCTCCGGCCGAAGACGCATCGACCGTCACGCCCCCGCAAGCGGATGCGGCGAGCCTCCTGTCGCAACGCGCGCCGGAGGCTGTCGTCTGCGTGCCGACTTGCCGGCGTCCCGAAATGCTCCGCCTGACGTTGCAGTCTCTGGTCGACCAGACCGGTCCGACGCGGTTCGCCGTGGTGGTCGTCGACAACGATCCCGCCGGCATAGCGGGCGTGGCGATCGCCGACGCGTTCTTCTCCGCCGGCCTGCTGGAGGGCCACTGCGTGGTGGAGGCGCAGCCCGGCAATTGCCGCGCCTGCAATCGCGCGTTTGCCGAGGCGCGCCGCCGTTTCGCGTCGGCGGCGTACGTCCTGATGATCGACGACGACGAGGTCGCGGACCCCGAATGGCTCGCCCGCATGGTCGGCGCCGCCCGCGACAGGCAAGTCGACATCGTCGGCGGCCCGGTCGTGCCGCATTTTCTCGACGGCGTTCCCGAGGCGCTCGCCCGCCATCCCGTCTACTGGCCGGCCTACAGCCGCAGCGGCTTCGTGCCGATGATTTACGGCTCGGGCAATTTCCTCATCCGCCGCCAGGCGTTCGAGCTGCTGAGCGATCCGGAATTCGACCTGCGCTACAATTTTCTCGGCGGCGGCGACACCGACTTCTTCACCCGCTGTCGCCGCGCCGGCTTGACCTTTTATTGGGAGCAGGCGGCGCGCGTCGTCGAGACCGTTCCGAGCGAGCGCGCTCGGGCCGGATGGGTGGCGCGGCGCGGGCTTCGCATCGGCGCCGTCAACTATCGCGTCGACGAAGCGGCGAGCCGCTCGGCTATCGGCCGCCTCCGCCTCGCGGCCAAGAACGGCGTTCTCTTGCCTGTTTCCGCCTATCGATCGCTGAGGCTGCTCGCGCAAGGCGAACCGATGCTGGTCGCCGCGCATCCGATGATGGTGGCGATCGGGCGCGTGATGGCGTGGCTTGGATTCGAGCCCGAGCCGTATCGCTTCAAGCCGACGGAGCCGAAACCGTGAGCGCTTCGACGGCCGGCGTCTCGGCCAGCGAAATGGACGCCGCTCCCTGGCGCGCCGTCGCGTTCGTCGCGGCCTTGGCGCTGGCTTGGATTACGCTGCAGCCCTTTCCGGACCTCGCCGCCGCGGACGCGCTCGATCTCGGCTCCGGCCGCGACACGACGACCTACGTCGCCTTCGCATTGTGCGCGGCCTTTTGCCTCTATTTGGCGGCGGAGAAGGACAGTCCCGGCCTGCGGCGCCTCGCCAATCCCGCCTATCTCGCGCTGGCGGTCTGGGTCGGACTCAGTTGCGTGACTTCGCAAGACGTCGGGACGTCGCTGAAGCGCGCCTCGCTGTGCGGATTCGTCGCGGCCGTCGCGGCGATCCTGCCGCTGCTGCCGCGCGGTCGTCTGCATATGGCGACATTGCTCGCGCTCGCCGCCGGCGCGCTTCTGGCGTTGTCCTATTTCGGCGTGGCGTTCATGCCCCGTTACGCCGTCCATCAGGCCAGCGATCTCGGCGAGCCGGCTCTGGCGGGGGATTGGCGCGGCGTGTTCGGCCACAAGAACGCGGCGAGCGCCGTGTTCGTTCTCGTCGGCTTCGTCGGAATCTATGTCGCGCGCGCTGGACGGGCCGTCGCGGGCGTCCTGATAGCCGGCCTGAGCTTGCTGTTCGTGATCTTCGCCAACGGGAAGACCGCCAACCTGCTTTGGGCGCCGACGCTGGCCGTCTCCGTGTTCGCCGCCCGGCATGGCGGCGGATGGCGCTGGCGCGCAGCGGCGGCGGCGCCGTTCGTCGCGCTCAATGCGGTCGGCGTCGGTTCGGTGATGTTCGCGCCCTTTGCGTCGCTGGCGGCGAGCTTGCCGATCGACGCGACGTTCACCGGCCGCGTCGACGTCTGGCGCTACGCCCTGGACAAGCTCGCCGCCCGCCCGTTTCTCGGATACGGGTTCGACGCATTCTGGAACACCGAGTCGGTTCGCTTCGGAACCGACAGTTCAACCGCGTGGGTCGCGGGCGCCGCGCATGCGCACAACGGCCTGATCGACGTCGCGATGTCGATGGGCGTTCCCGGCGTCGCCTTGGCGGTTTGGGCTTTCGTCGTCCAACCGCTCGCCGACATCGGCAAGGCGGCGAGGAACGGCGCCGATCCGGCGCTGTTGACCCTGCTGACGCAAATCTGGCTGTTCGGCCTCTACGTTTCGTCGCTCGAGTCGTTCCTGTTCGATCGCAGCGATCCCATCTGGTTCACCTTTCTGTTCGCGGTGTTCGGGCTCCGCTACGTCTCGAGTTTTCGGACATCGCCGCTATGACGCCGACTCCCGCCGCGAGCCGCGGTTTCGTCGTCTCGCTGGCGTCGCCTTCGAAGGCGCCCTGCGGGGTGGAGATGTTCGCGCGCGGATTGGCCCGCGCCGCGGCCGAGCTCGGCCTCGATTCGCGGTCTGTCGCGGTCGCCGGCCGATGGGGCGACGCGCCCGCGCTTTGGCGCGCTTTGGCCGGCGCCGGCGCGCTGGTCGTCAATTTGCCGGTGGTGGCGTGGAAAAGAGCGCTGCTGACGCCGCTGTTGGCGCTGGCGATCGGCCGCTTGCGCGGCGCGCGGACGGTCGTCGTTTTGCACGAATGGGCGGACTTGCACCCCCTGCGACGCGCCTCGATTTCCGTCTATCTCTTGTTGGCGCAGGTCGTTCTGTTCTCCTCGCCGACCGTGCGCGACGAACTCCTGCGCACTCCGCTCGGGCGCCTGCCCTTCGCCGTGGGCCTCGCGCCGATCCCGCCCAACATCGCGCCGCCGAGCGCGCGCCTGCGCTCCCCAGCCGTCGCTCGCATCGAGGCCGAGCGCGCCGAAGGAAGGCTCGTTCTCGGCCATTTCGGCTCGATCTATCCCAAGAAGCAATCGACCTTCGTGCTCGACGTCGCCCACGCCTTGCAAGCGATGAACCGAGAGGTTTTCGTTGTCTTCATCGGCGGCTTCGTCAAGGCGAGCGACGACGCCGAAGCGCGCTTCTTCGCCCGCGCCCGGGAGCTCGGCCTCGACGCCTCGATCATGGTCACCGGCTATGTCGATTCGGACGCCGAGATTTTCGCGCTTTTCGACGCGGTCGATCTCTTCGTCTATTCCTTTGCCGAAGGGTTGACCTCGCGCCGCGGCAGCGTGCTGACGTGTCTGGAATCCGGACGTCCTGTGGTCGTCAACGCGGCCCGACGCCAAAGCGAATTCGACCATCATCCGGTATTCCGCCGCTTGATCGCGCAGGGCGCGTTGCAGTTCGCGCCCACCGACGCGGCGCCGGCGGATTTCGCCCAGGCGATCGAGGCGATCGGCGCCGAGCGCCGCGTCGAAACGCCGGAGATCTTCGCGCCGGCCTGGCGCGACGCGGCGGCGGCGTTGCGCGCGGCGTTGCCGTGAACGACGGGCTTCAGGCTCGCCGCTGTTGCGCCGGCCTCACGGCGTCGAATCGCACCCGCGCGCGCGCGGCGACGCCGGCGTCGGCGAGCGCCTGCCATTGCGACTGCGAACCCTCGTCGCCGGGCGTCGCCTCGATCGCGACGACCTCGTCGACCAAGCCGAGGATCCGCGCCGCGTCGCCGTCGTGCGCATCGGGGCCGTCGCAAATGACCAGTTCGACCGCTTCATCGCGCAGGCGGGTCAGGGATTGCAGCAATTCGTCGGGACGCATCCGCCCAAATTCGGCGTCGAACGCCTGGGGCAAAGCGAGCACGACCCGATTGGCGGCGAGATAGAACGCGCCTTGATTGAGGACCGGCGTTTGCGCCGCGTGTCTGATGGCCCGGGTGAGCTTGGCGTTGCGCTCGGCCGCGTCGATCAAGGCGACGCGGACGCCGCGCCGCGCGGCGCAGAGCGCCAGATTGATCGCCAGCGAAGTGCGAAGCCCGCCGCCGTTCGAGCCGACGACAGCGACCGAGAGAGCAGGTCGCGCGCGCTGACGCAGCCGTTCGTCGACGCCGAGCGCGGCGAGGATCGCGTCGAACTCGGCGCTGTCGGCGTCGGCGGGCAACGCCGGGAAGCCGAGCCCGGCGAGATCCAGACGGTCGAGGGATTGCGTCCGTTGCGCCGTTTCGAGCCGCGAGCGCGGCGTGATGGCGAAATCCGCGGCGGGGCGCGCGGGCGCGTCGTCCGCCGCGCGTTTCGGTTTGGGGTCCGGCGCGTCCGGCGGCGCAGTCGTGGCTCGGCGCTCGCGCGCGAGCGAGCCGGCCATGCCGAGTCCGAGGCCGATGAGCAAGCCGGCGGCCGCCATCAGCGCCCCGCCGGGGGGAAAGGCGCGAGACTTGGGAGGCGTGGCAAGCGATATGATCCGCGACCGCGTCGGCTCGACCCGCTGGATCTCGCCCGCCTCGCGCGAACGCGTGACGAACAACTCGTAGACGCTGCGCGCCGCATCGGCTTCGCGTTCGAGATCGCGCAAGCCGACCGAACTCTGTCCATTGGCGTTCGTTTGCGCTTTCAGGTCGTCGAGCTGGCGGCTGAGCGAGGCTTCGAGTTGCCTGGCGCTCTGGTATTCGGCGCGCTGGCTCTCGGCGAAGCGCGCCAGTTCGGCCTCGACCGCGGCGTCGGCGGCGCCGACCTGCGCCCTGGCGTCGATCACCTGGGGATGGCGCGGCCCGAGCTGGCCGGTGAGATCGGCGAGGCGCTGGCGCGCCAGCGCCTGCTGGCTGCGCAGCGCGGAAAGGCTGGCCGAATTGATCGCGGAGGCGAGCGCCGCGACGTCGCCGCTGGATTGGCGCGCTTTCTCGATTTGGTCGAGACGCACGCGCGCCTCGGCCTCTTTGGCGCGCGCGGCCATCATTTGCGCGTTCATGTCACTGAGCTGCTGCTCGGTGACGAGAGAATCGCGAGTGCCCACCAGCCCGTTGTCGGCCTTGAAATCTTCGACCTTCTTTTCCGCGTCGAGAACCCGCTTGCGCAGAGCCTCGAGGCGTGCGGCGAGCGAGACTTCGGCTTGGCGCGAAACGTCCGCCTGCCACGACGACGAGACATCGATGTAGGCCTGCGCCGTTGCGTTGGCGAGTTCGGCGGCCTTGTTCGGATCGCGATCGGAGACGGAGAGATCGATGATGAACGTGCGTTCCGGCCGCTTGACCTGAATTCGCGATTCGAGCGCGGCCGCGGCGGCGGCCGTGGGGTCCGACGGGCCCGACGAAGAACCAAGAAAGGCCGGAAATCGCCAGCCGCCGGCGAAGCTGGGATCGACGTCGAGCTTTTCGTTGGCGACCACGCGCTCGAGCACCGCGCGCGAGGCGATGATCAGGCTTTGGCTCTCCACGTAGTTGATGAACCCGTTGGAATCCTGCCCCGGCGCCGGGACGTCCTTGCTTTCGCCGGGGAGGGCGCTGGGATCGATGTAGATTTGCGTGACCGCGACATAACGCGGCGTGAGCGCCTTCGACGCGACGAAGCCCAGCAGCGCGCAGGCCAGGGCGCAGCCGAGAATGAAGGTCTTGTGTCGTTTTGCGACGTCGAGCGCGACGAGCGCGCGATCGCGCGCGCCGCTCGCGACGGGCGGCGGCCGGGCGTCGCCGCCGCTCGCCTCGGCGGCCCTGGGGCCGTATTCGAACATAAGCTGCGCACCTCCGGGTTTGGACCACGCCGATACAAGCCCGTTCTGTCGACGGACGAATTGTCGTTGAACTTGGTTAATGAATGATCAGAGGGCGCGTCGAAGGAAAAGGCCGCGCGCCGGCGGGCATGGCCTCGGTCTTGCTTCCCAGCGAGTTGGCCAAGTTCGGGTTTCGTTTTGGAACGCGGCGGCCCCTCGCCCAAACGCCGGGAGCGAACCTTTGGCAAGACCGGTCGGCCTTATCACGCCGAGCTATGGCGGCGATTTCGAGCGCTTCTCGCTGTTGTGCGACAGCATCGATCGCCGCGTCAGCGGTTACGAGCGCCATTACGTCATCGTCAGCGAAGACGACATGCCGCTGTTTGAGCCGTTCGCCAGCGAGCGTCGGATCGTGCTGCCGAGCACGCGATTTCTGCCGCGCTGGCTCAGGCTCGCGCCGCGGATCGGGTTGGCCAACGGCCGCAAAGTCTGGTGGTCGTTGCGCGCTTGGCCCGTCCATGGCTGGCACGTTCAACAGATCCTCAAAGTCGCCGCGGCGATGGAAATGCCGGAACAGCGGTTTTGCCTCATCGATTCGGACAACGTGTTCGTCCGTCCGTTCGACGTCGGCGCTTACGCGGGCGGCCAGCGCTCGCCGCTCTATGTCCAGCGCAAAGCGATCAGGTCCGATGCGCCGCTGCACGCCGTCTGGACGCGCAATTGCGATCGCCTTCTCGGCCAGGCCGCAACCCGCTTCCCGGCGGACGATTACATCGGCCATGTCATCGTCTGGGATAAGGACGCGGTACGCGATATGGCGCGGGCCATCGAACGCGCGACCGGGCTGAGCTGGCCGTTGGCCCTGTGCAGAACTCGAGCGTTTTCCGAGTATCTGCTCTACGGGCGCTTCGTCGAGAATTCGCCGACCCGGCGCGCCGAGCACGAGACGACCACGCGCAGCCTCGCCAATTCCTACTGGGACGAGGCGCCCCTCGACGCGGCGACCGTCGCCGAAATGATCGCCAAGACGACGAATTTCCAGGTTGCGCTGAGCGTTCCGTCGTTTTCGCACACGTCGACGCCGATGATCCGCGAGGCGGCGGGCCTGTCCGAGCCAGTGGCGGGGGGCGGCGCGGGCAGCCGGCCGCATGCGGCGTGATCGCGACCTGGCCCGACCGCTGGCGGCGGCCGTCTTCGCCGCGACCCTCGTCTGGCTCGCCGGCGCGGCGCTCGCCAACGAGCGCCTGATCCACGCCGAGGAGTTTTCGACCGCGAAACATTACGACGCCGCGTTTTGGATCGCCGAGACCGGATTCTTCCGCAACAAGGAAGCGCAGTATTATCGGCCGGAGAACGTCAGCGTGCAGGACGGCGCGCTGGTCCTCGAGGGACGTCGGGAACCGGCGTTGAACGCCGCCTACGACCCCGCCGGCGCCGACTGGCTGACGACGACGCGAAGCGCGGACTACACCTCCGGCAGCATCGTCAGCCGAGAGGCTTTCACCTACGGCGTCTTCGAGGTGGTGGCGCGCCTGCCGCAGGGGGCGGGCGATTGGCCGGCGATCTGGCTGGTCTACGAACAGGGCCTGCCGTATCGCGAGATCGATCTGGTCGAGGCGGTCGGCAACGACCCCGGCAAGGCGTGGACGACCATCGACGCCGGACATGACCTGAAGAGCGTGAGGACTTGGCAAGCGGTGACGCCGATGCCCGATCTCGCCACAGCGTTCCACGTCTACAAGCTGGAATGGCGCAAGGACAGGATCGCCCTGGCCATCGACGGGCGCGAAGTGCTGCGGATGAACCCGGAAGAGGCCCATCGGGACGGCATCGATCCGCTGCGCGCGCCGATGCATTTGCGCATCAACCTCGCGCTCGGCGGCTCCTGGGGCGGCAGAATCGACGACGCGGCGCTGCCTGCCCGCCTCGAGGTCAAATCCATCAAGATTTGGAGCGTCGACCCATAGCGCGCGGCGACTTCCGACCGATGCGCGGCGCCGCCCGCGGCCGAAACGGTCGAAGTTCGCGGCGCTCGATGAAGTCACCGCTTGGGCGCGGCCAGCTTCGTCTCGGCGCGGTCCATGAGCGAGCGGCTCGAGTCCAGCAGCGTTTTGGCGAGGCTGCGGGCGGAGGCGCGCAAGTCGCCGACGTCCAACAGCCAGCCGGCCGCTGCGTAGACGACGACGCCCGCCGGCACGAGGACGACCAGAGCCGTCGGCCCGGATAGGAACCCCTCGAGCGTGGCGACGACGGCCCCCATCGCCGCCGTCGCGGCGGCGGCGCGCGCGATCCGACGCAGCGGAAACGGCATTGCAAAGGCGAAGCGGCTCAGCAGCGCGGCGTTGAGAAAACCGAAGATTTCCGTCGCCAGTCGTCCCCACACCGCGCCCATCACCCCGAAGCGGCTGATCAGAATGTACGAGGCGATGATGTTCCAAACGATGATCGATCCGGTGTTGACGAGATAGAAACTCGTGCGATTGGATAGCAGGAAACTAGTGTGGAAATACTGCTGGGTCAGGATCTGGAACAGCAACGCGGCGGCGAAAACCGGCATCGCGGCGTGCGAGACTTCACGAAAATTCGGCCCAAGCACGAGATCGGCGACGTGCGGCGCGACGATGGCGAGGCCGACGCAGGCCGGCAGCGTCGCCGCGAGCAGAATCTCGAGATATTTTCCCAGGTGCGCGCGCGCGTCCAGAGCGCCTTTGGTGGCGAGCGATCGCACCGCCATCGGCACGTAGGCCGTGGAGATGCTGATCGCCGGAATGATCAGGCTTTGGCGGACGAGGTCGAGGCCGGCGCCGAATTGACCCGCGGCGCCGACGCCGGCCAGATTGGCGAGCAGGAACCGGTCGGTTATTCCCGACAGCGCGAGGAGCGACAGCGAGATCGTCAGCGGGAAGCCGCTTCGCGCCATTTCGACGAGGCGCGCGGCGTCGAAGCGCGGCCTCGCCGCGCCCCACGCGGAGCGCCAGAAGCTCAACGTCGCCAGCAGGTAGGCGACCGACATCGCGGCCAGGAGCAGCGCGCCGGTCTGGCCGAACACCGTCGAGGCGATCCCCAGGCCCGAGACCAAGACGGCGCGAGCGGCGGCGCCGCGCATGTAGCTGGCCGCCTTCTGCTCGGCGCGCAGAAGTTCCTGGCTGGTGTCGTAAACGACGACGGCGACGGTCAAACCGATCGAAGCGACCGCCACCGCCGGCGCAAGATTGGCGAGCCGCGCCGCAAGGTAGCCGAGCGGCAACGTCGACATGCACAGCAGCAGGGCCGCCAGCGCCGGCGGACGCACATCCGTCCCGTCGCCGCGCGCCTGATCGCGCAGGATCGAAAGCTTGATCGCGCTGGAAAGAAAAGTTGCGAAGAACGTCGCGAAGGCGAAGCCGAGCAGATAGTCGCCGAACGCGTCGGCGGCGTACAGCCGCGTGAAGACCACGACGTTGACCACGCCAAAGACGGCCGAGAAGGCGTTGGCCAGAAAATAGAACGCGGTATTCCGGGCCAACATGAAGGAATTCCCACTTCGACGGCGCGCGCTCGGCGTTTCTCCGAGCCCAATTGGCGCCGTCGCCCCGTTTCGGCACGTTTTTACGCAGCCTTGTCACGCGCGCAAGGACGGCGCCGCGTTCCTCGCGTCCTGATTTGGACTGCTCTCGCCCGGCGCTGTGAAAAACGCGCTTCGCGAGCGGCTCGCTCCCGCCGAGCTGCGCCGCCAGGTGGGACACGACCCCGCCTCGAATCAACGATCGAGCGATTGGGGTTCCCCCAAGAGTCATCCGCTGAGGCCTTTGGCGTGGACGCCAGATATCGAAATCTTGACGTGTCGGAGGGGTCGAATCGCCTCGACCTCGCCAGTTCCAACATTGGAAGAAACTCGGCAGGACCGCGTCGGACGCCTGCGCGGCGGGCGTCAGAACGCCAGCCGGCCGCCGATCAGCGCCAGCGTGCCGGCGAGAACCGGCCGCAGGATCGCGTCGGGCACTTTCGAGGCGAGCGCGCTGCCGATCGCGATGCCGGGCAGCGAGCCGATCAGCAGCGAGACGAGCAGCGTCCAGTCGACCGAACCGATCCACCAGTGGCCGG